>Ga0126381_100006372_pt1 | contig 13046 bp, 9 predicted proteins | sample PanSoiMetPlot_28_FD_96465 | JGI IMG/M metagenome (GOLD analysis project Ga0126381, IMG submission 96465) | Tropical forest soil microbial communities from Panama - MetaG Plot_28 | ecosystem: Environmental > Terrestrial > Soil > Tropical forest > Bulk soil | place: Panama | collected 2016-02-17
ATGTACCCGGCGACCGCGCCCCACATCACCCCGCCGATCGTGGCCAGCAGCGCGGCGGCGATGCCGACCTCCAGGGAGATCTGCCCGGCTATCCTCAGCCGGCCCAGCACGTCGAACCCGTTCGCGTCGGTGCCCAGCGGGTGGGCGGCGCTCGGCGGCAGCTCCTGGTGGGCGAAGTCCACCTGCAGCTGGTTGGTGTGGTAGACCAGCGGCCCGACGAAGCAGAACAGGATCATGAGCACGTAGATCGTGACCCCGGTCACCGCGAGCTTGTTCTCCCAGAACACCTCGAGCCCGCGCCGGAACGTGCTGCGCGGCTTGCCCGCGGGCAGCAGGGCCGCGGCGGCCGCCTCCGTGTCCGGCGGGTAGGCGACGATGGCGCCCTCGATGCCGGACTCCGGATCCGCGGCGATGTCGGTGGGGATCGGCTCCGGGGAGCCGCTGGCCAGGCTCATTGGCTCACGTACCTTACGCGCGGGTCGAGCACGGCGTAGGCGATGTCGGCGAGCAGCGACCCCGCCACCGTGGCCAGGGCCACCACGACGGTAATGCCGAGCAGGACCGGGTAGTCCTGGTTGAGGGCGGACTGGTAGAAGAGGTAGCCCATCCCCGGGTAGTTAAACACCGACTCGGTGATCAGCGCGCCGGCGAACAGCGCGGGCAGCAGCAGCCCCAGCAGGGTCGCGATCGGGATCAGCGAGTTGCGCAGCACGTGGCGCAGCAGCACCCGCCGCTCGCTGGCGCCCTTCGCCTTCGCGGTCCGGACGTAATCCTCGGTCAGGTTGTCCAGCGCCGAGGACCGCATGTACCGGCTGAACAGCGCGATGGTGATCAGCGTCAGCGTGGCGATCGGCAGCACCAGCGCGCTGAAGTCGGTGAACAGCACCCCGACCCCCTCGCCCTGCGGCCCTTCGGGCGGGAAGATCGGGAACTTGACCGCGAAGACCAGGATGAGCAGCAGGCCCAGCAGGAACGCGGGCATCGCGTAGAAGATCGTCGAGAACCCGTTGAAGAAGTGGTCGACGAACCTGTTCCGCCGCACCGCCTGCGCCATCCCGATCGGGATCGCGAACAGCAGGGCCAGGATGATCGCGCTCCCGACCAGGAACACGGTCTTCGGCAGGTGGTTGCCCAGCAGCGACTGCACGCTCTGGTTCAGCTTCCACGAGTAACCGAGGTGGAAGTGCAGCAGGTTGTCCAGCCACAGCCAGTACTGGCTGTACCAGGGCCGGTTGAACCCGTAGACCCGGTCGAACTGGGCGATCGCGGCGGGGTTGCGGTAGGCCTGCGGCCCCATCACCGCGATGGCGGGGTTGCCCGGGATGAGGCGCAGCAGCGCGAACGTGATCACGGTTACGATCAGCAGCACGGCCAGCGCCTGCAGCACCCGGCGGATCATGAAGATGACCAACGTTCCCCCTTCCGGGCGGTCCCTGCGGGGGATGCCGGGCCTGGCCGGCTCCCTGGTTCCTGGCATGACAAAACGCGGGGCATCCGCGCTCCGGCATGCTCCATCGGCACCTCTGCTGGTCACGCTACGACCGGGGCTTTTCAGCGTCCAGACGCCGGAGAGCGCCGAACCTAGTTCGCGACCGTACCGAGACGTGCGCGTGACCTCGATGCCGGCCGCGGTAAAGGGGGAGTAAACCTCAGTAAGCGGTCAGCTCGGTGACCGCCGCGGTCACGCTGTCCACGGTGGGGATCACCTGCTGTTCCAGGACGTCGGCGAACGGCAGCGGGACACAGGCGGCGGCCACCCGGCGGACCGGGGCGTCGAGCAGCTCGAAGCCCTCGTCGGCGACCACCGACGCCACGGTGCCGCCCCAGCCGCCCTGGTAGGGGTTCTCCTCCACGATCACCAGCCGGGACGTGCGCCCGAGCGACTCCAGGACGGTCGCCATGTCGAGCGGCACCAGGCAGCGCAGGTCGATCACCTCCGCGGAGATGCCCTGGCCGGCCAGCCGGTCGGCGCCGGCCAGCGCCAGCGGCACCGTGGCGGCCAGGCCCACCAGGGTGACGTCGGTGCCGTCGCGCACCACGGCCGCCCGGCCGAGCTCCACCACGTGCCCCTCCGGGGCGGCCGGGCCCTTGCTGGCGAACAGGCCCTTGTGTTCGAAGAACACCACCGGGTCGTCGCTGCGGACCGCGGCGGCCATGAGCCCGACGACGTCGGCCGGCGTGGACGGCGCGGCGATCTTCAGCCCGGGGACGGCCAGCGCCCAGTTCTCCACCGCCTGGGAGTGCTGCGCGCCGAACCCCAGGCCGCCGCCGTTGGCCGTGCGGACCACCAGCGGGACCGTGACCTGGCCCCCGGTCATGTACCGCATCTTCGGTATCTCGTTGGCCAGGTAGTCCCAGCAGCAGGCGAAGAAGTCGGAGAACATGATCTCGGCCACCGGGCGCATCCCGGTCATGGCCGCGCCCATCGCCACGCCCAGGATGGCCTGCTCGGAGATCGGCGTGTCCCAGATCCGCTCCTTGCCGAACTCGCCGAACAGCCCCGCGGTGGTCTTGAACACGCCGCCCGCGGCCCCGATGTCCTCGCCCAGGCACACCACCGACGGGTCGCGGCGCAGTTCCCGCGCGATTCCCTCGGCGACGGCCTCCCGGTAGGTGATCACCTCGGTCACGTCCGCCATGACGAGCCTCCGTCCGCCCATACGTCGGTCAGCGCGGCGCCGGGTTCGGGGCCGGGAGCCGCCCGGGCCGCGGCCACCGCCTCCTCGACGGTGCGGGCGGCCCGCTCGTCGGCCGCGGTCACCGCCTCGGCGGGCACGCCCAGGGCCTGGAGCCGGGCCCGGGCGATGTCCAGCGGATCCCGGCTCAGCCACTGCTTGACCTCCTCGGCGGGCCGGTAGCTGGCCGGGTCGGTGCGGCTGTGCCCGAAGTGGCGGTAGGTCTTGGCCTCCAGCACCGTCGGCCCCTCGCCGGCCCGGGCGCGGGCCGCGGCCCGCGCCACCGCGTCCCGGACCACGACGACGTCGTTGCCGTCCAGGACCTCGGCGGGCAGCCGGTAGGCCGGGGCCCGGTCGGCGGCCGGGTTGGCGACCGCGGTCACCTCGCCGATCGGCGTGTACTCCATGTAGAGGTTGTTCTCGCAGATGAACAGCACCGGCAGCGCCCACACCGCGGCCAGGTTGAGCGCCTCGTGGAAGGCCCCGATGTTGGTGGCGCCATCGCCGAAGAACGCCACGGCGACCTGGCCGGAGCCGCGGAGCCGGGCGGACCAGGCCGCCCCGGCCGCCATCGGCAGGTGCGAGCCGACGATCGCGTACGAGCCGAGCATCCCGGCGGAGGCCTTGGTGAGGTGCATCGAGCCGCCCTTGGCCTGGCACAGGCCGGTGCCCTTGCTCATCAGCTCGGCCAGGCACTCCGCGGGCGACGCGCCCCGGGCCATCGCGTGATGGTGACCGCGGTAGGTGGCGAACACGTAGTCGTCGGGCCGCAGCGCGGCGCTGGCGCCGACCGCGACGGCCTCCTGGCCCGCGGCCAGGTGCGTCGTGCCCTTGACCAGGCCGGCCAGGAACAGGTCGTGCGCGGCCTTCTCGGTGCGGCGGATCACCGCCATCTCCTCGTACAGCGCGAGCAGTCCCTCGGCGCTGACGACGCTGGGGCTCGTGTCGACCGCGGTCACCGGGCACCGCCGTCACCCGCGGCACCGTTACCTGCCGCGCCGCCCGCCTCACCGCGCCCGGCCGGCGTGTTCAGCTGCGACTGGCTCTCCCGGAGCGTGTTGAGCGCCCCGCCCGCGGTCCAGTACTTGCGCCCCGCCACCAGGAGTTCCTCGGCCGGGAACTTCGTGATGACCTCGCACCCGGAGGCCGTGACCACGACCTCTTCTTCGATCCGCGCCGCGGACCACCCATCCGTGGCAGGCCAGTAGGTCTCCAGCGCGAACACCATTCCCTCCTCCAGCGTCTCCGGGTAATCAAGTGACACTAGCCGGCTGAAGATCGGCTTTTCCCAGATCGACAGACCTACGCCGTGGCCGTACTGCAGCGCGAAGGCCGCGGTCTCGTCGGGGAACCCGAACTCGGTCGCCCGGGGCCACAGCGACACGATGTCGGCGGTGGTGGCGCCCGGCTTGACCAGGGCGATGGCCTGGTCCATGTACTCGCGGCAGCGCACGTAGGCGTCCCGCTGCGCTCGCGAGGCGCTGCCTACCGCGAACGTGCGGTAGTAACAGGTCCGGTAGCCGAGGTGGCTGTGCAGGATGTCGAAGAACGCGGGGTCGCCGGGGCGGATCAGCCGGTCGGAGTAGACGTGCGGGTGCGGTGAGCAGCGCTCGCCGGAGATCGCGTTGACCCCCTCCACGTACTCGCTGCCGAGGTCGTAGAGGACCTTGCTGACTAGGCCGACGCACTCGTTCTCGCGCACCCCCGGCCGCAGGAACTCATACAGCTCGGTATAGGCCGCGTCGACCATCGCGCACGCCTGGGCGAGCAGGGAGATCTCGTCGGCGGTCTTGGTCCGGCGGGCCTCCAGGAAGACCTGCTGCCCGTCCACGGCCTCGATGCCCTCGGCCCGCAGCGCCGCCAGCACCGGCAGCTCCGCCACGTCGACGCCGAGCGGCGCGTCGGCCACCCCGTGCTCCCGCAGCACGGTGGCCACCTGGCGGGCCACATCCTCGGCGATCCCCGCCTGCGGGTGGAACGCGCCGCGCAGCGTGGAGATGCCGGCCCGGGCCCCGGTCTGCCGGGCCCCCTCGGGGGTGGCCGGGCCCGGGGTGTGATCCAGCCACGGGTTGTACAGCTGGTGGTGCCGGGCGGCCGACCCGAAGTCCCACTCCACGGGCTCCCCGCCGCGCGGGAGCACGGCGAACCGGATCAGCTTGTCCATCGCCCAGGTGCCGATGTGGGTCGATGTCATGTACCGGATGTTCGCGAAGTCGAAGCTGAGCAGGGCGCCCAGCTCGGACCGGTCAAGCTGGGCCCGGAGCCGGGCCAGGCGCTCGCTGCGCAGGCGGGCCAGGTCGACCCGCTGCTCCCAGTCCACCGCGTTTGGTCCGAAGGTGTGAATTGCCACGGTCGGCCACCTTCCTGTCGGCTCGGCCTTCAGTTAAGAGCCCGCGAACGGTCAGCGTCAATAAATACTGAACGGTCGGCCACTCCCGGACTCTACGCTCCATCGGGGCCCACCACGAACCAGACGCCCACCGCCGGGACCGGGCCCTCGTTGCGGTAGGAGTGCGGGGTGGCCGACGTGAAGCTGACCGAGTCACCCGGGATCAGCCGATGCGAGCGGGACCCCAGGGTCACGACCAGCTCGCCCCGGAGAAGATAGCCGTACTCGGTGCCCTGGTGCTGCATCAGGTGGCCGACCGGTGACGAGCAGCCGCCGGGCGCGTAGCTGACGAGCAGGAAGTCAACCTGGCTGCCCGGCGCGTGGCCGAGGCGCTCCCAGGTCACTCCCGAGTCCAGTTCGAGGATCTCGCGCTGCCCCGGGCAGGCCACGGGACCGCCGGGCCCCGAGAGCCGGCCGGGATCCCCCGCCGCTGGCGGGCCGGGCGCCGTGTCCTGGCCCGGCCGCCCCGCCGCCCGGCCGTCCGCCGCCGGCCCCGGCTCCGATTTCGCCGGGGCGAGGACCACTGACCCGGCCGCCGCCGGACCGGGCGCCGCCGGCCCGCCGGCCGGCCGGGACTCCCCGAAGACGTCCTGCACCGAGATGCCCAGGACGGTGGTGATCGCGTACAGGGTGCTGACGGACGGCTGGCACTTGCCCGTCTCGATCTGGGAGATGAGGCTCGGTGACAGCCCGACGCTGCGGGCCAGGCTCCGCAGGCTGATCCCCCTGCTGGCGCGCTCCGCGCGGATACGCCCGCCGATCTGGAGAACCACAGCCGGCACGGGGGCCTCCTCTCGCCAGCATGCTACGGGAGGTCCTCCGGCCAGGTAACGTCATGCCCGTTCCTGGCTCCACATCCGGATCGTGCGGCGGCTCGTAACAGACGTAACGGCACCCGGGCGCCCGGCAGGCGATGGTCCGGTGACCGCTCCCGCGCGGCTGCGCCGCGCGGGCGGGCCCGCACTGGCACGGCAGCCACGAGACGATCACCCTGCCGGGTCCCCAGGCGTGCCCGCTCCCGCAGTGAGTCGGGTAGGTCCACCAGGCCGGCAGAGACGCGTCACCCATTGCTATACTAGAACACAAATTCGATAACCCTCGCTAGCTCTTCGCCAAACCTCGCGGCCAGCCTGGCCGGGCACTTCCACTTTCCTGGAAGTAGGCCGGGTGCGGGCTTTGCGGGAGGCCGGCCCGGCGTGTCCGCAGGTACGCTGTCCGTCACTGGGGATTCCGATGTACCCAAGATTGACTGGTATGACGGATGAAAAGCATGACAAGATCCACAAAGTCGGGGGCTGGCCGGACAATCCCGCGTATCCCGCGTACCCCGCGCCCCGGGCGAGCCATCACCGCCAGCCTGGCCGCCGGCACGCTGGCCTTGCTGGCCACGGCGTGCGGCACGGGCCCCGGCCCGGCGGCATCCCGCACCGCCGAGCCCAGCGGCGCGGAGCCGGTCCCGCAGGACGTCCACACCCTGCCGGACAGCAAGCTGCCCCCGGGCACCCTCGGCACCTCCTGTGTTCCGCACGGCAGCCTGCGGCCCGCCGGCCCGCTGCCGCCCCCCGGGCACATGCCGGCCGGGTCGACCATGGCCGCGATCGCCAAGCGCGGGTACCTGCGGGTCGGCGTGGACCAGACCATCGACCTGTCCAGCTACCGCAACCCGCTGACCGGCCGGCTCGAGGGGTTCGACATCGGCGTCGCCGAGCAGATCGCGCAGGCCATCTTCGGTAAGCCCGACCCCGGCCACCCCGACGAGCACATCCAGTTCAAGGCGATCACGTCGGCGCAGCGGATACCCGTGATCCAGCACGGCCAGGTGGACATCGTCGCGGACAGCATGACCATCACCTGCACCCGGCAGCAGAAAGTGGACTTCTCCAGCGACTACTTCGACGCGCACCAGGAGCTGCTGGTCCCGAAGAACTCCCCCGTGACCGGGCGCGGCGACCTGCGCGGCAAGAAGGTCTGCGCGGACGCGGGCACCACCTCGATCCAGCAGATCCAGGCGATGTCATCCCACCCGATACCCGTCGCCGCCGACAACTGGACGGACTGCCTGGTCATGCTCGAACAGAACCAGATAGCCGCGATCTCCACCGACGACTCGGTCCTGGCCGGCCTGGCCGCCCAGGACCCGCGGACCAGGCTGCTCGGGCCCTGGTTCACCAACGAGAAGCACGGGATCGCGATCTCCAAGAACGCTCCGGACCTCGTCCGCTTCGTCAACGCCGTGCTGCAACGGATGAGAACGGACGGGACATGGACCTGGCTGTACCGGCAGTGGTTCGTTCCCGGGCTGGGGCGGACGGTCCCGGCACCCCCCGCCCCGACGTACAACGGCTGACATGAGCGCCAGTACCTCGGCCCCCTCGCAGACCGGGACGGTGACGCCCGCCAGGCCGACGACGACGGCCGGGGCGGCACCGGGGCGGCTCGGCCGCTTCACCGCCCGCAACACGCCGGCCCGGCTGCGCCTGCTGCTGGCCGTCACCATCGCCGCCAGCCTGCTGTGGGGGGCGGCCGCCGCGTGGACCGCCAGCCAGCGCACGTCCGCCGCCGGCAACGTGGTGGCCGGCACCGAGCCGCTCAGCTTCGACGCCCAGCAGATCTACCAGTCGCTGTCCGACGCCGACGCCACCGAGGCGGCCGCGTTCCTGGCCGGGACCGAGCCGGCGGCCGCGCGCAGCCAGTACCTGGCGGACATCGCCCGGGCCGAGACCTACCTCGAGGCGGCCACCGCGGCGGCCGGGAACCAGGGCCCCGGATCCGAGCTGACCGTGCTGTCGACCGAGATCCCGGTCTACACCGGGCTGGTGGAGACGGCCCGGGCCGACAACCAGCAGGGCCTGGCGGTGGGCGCGGCCTTCCTGGGGGAGGCGTCCTACCTGATGCGGACCGCGCTGCTGCCCGCGGCCAACCGCCTCTACCAGCAGGAAAACGCGCGGCTGGGCACCGCCGACCAGCAGGCGACGGGGCTGCCCATCCTCGCCGTCATCGTGGCCCTGGCCGCCGGTTACGTCCTGCTGCGCGCTCAGCGGTGGCTGCGCAGGCGTACCCACCGCAAGCTCAACTACGGCCTGGTGGCGGCTTCGGTGGTCGGCCTCATCTCGCTGGCCTGGCTGCTCGCCGGCGTCACCGCGGCCCGGGTCCAGCTGCTCGACGCGCGCGATCACGGGTCGGGCCCGGTGCAGGCGCTGGCCAAGGCGGACATCGCCGCGCTGCGGGCGCACGCTGACGAAAGCCTCACCCTGATCAACCGCAGCGGCGACGACGCGAACCAGAAGGACTTCGTCCGGGTCGAAAGGCAGCTCGGACCCGGGCCGGGCACGCTACTGACCGGGGCGGCGGCCGCGGCCCAGGGCAGCCCCGGAGCACGGGCCGCCTCGGCCGCCGCGGCGGCCGCCCCGGCCTGGTACGCCAGGCACCGGCAGGTACGCGCGCGGGACGACGGCGGCGACTACCCCGGCGCCGTCCAGCTGGCCATCGGCCCGTGGCCGGGCGGCAGCTCCGGCACCATGTTCCAGCGGGTGCAGACCCAGCTGACCTCGGCCATCGGCGCGGACCAGGCGGCGTTCGCCTCCGCCGCGGGTCGCGGCCAGGACGCGCTGACCGGCCTGGAGGCGGGAATGATCGTGGCGGCGCTGCTGATGGCCGCGGGATGCGCCTGGGGGCTGCTCTCCCGGCTCGCCGAGTACCGGTAAGGCGGCGGCCATGACCGGGGACGGGGCGACGGGGCCGGTGACCGCGTGCCAGCAGCCCGGCTGCGCCGGGACGATCGGGGCCGACGGCTACTGCGGCTACTGCGGCCTGCGCCCGGGCACCGCCAGCGCCTCCGCCACCGTGGCGGCCGGGCCGACCGTGGCCGGGCCGACCGCGACGGGCCCGGCCCCGGCGGCGCGGATGAGCGTGCCGGTGCCCAGGTCGCGCGCGACCGCCGGCTCGCGGCCCTCGGCCGGCGGCACCGGCCGGCGCCGCCTCGGCGCCGGGCTGGTCGAGCTGCCGCCGGTGCCGGTCCGCGACCCGGCCACCGCGGTGCTCGAGAGCCTTCAGGTGGAAGAGGGCAAGCGGTTCTGCAGCAGCGGCCGGCACCCGGTCGGCCGGGGCCGCGACGGCCGGCCCGGCCGGACCGAGGGATTCTGCCCGGTCGACGGCGCCCAGTACTCGTTCACCCCGAAGCTGGAGCGCGGCGAGATGGTCGGCGGCCAGTACGAGGTGGTCGGCTGCCTCGCGTACGGCGGGCAAGGCTGGATCTACCTGGGCCGGGACCACCATCTCGACAAGGAGTGGGTGGTGCTCAAGGGGCTGCTCGACTCCGGCGACGCCGCCGCGCAGGCCGCCGCCATCGCCGAGCGGCGGTTCCTGGTCGAGGCCAAGCACCCGGGCATCGTCAGCGTCTACAACTTCGTGCAGCACGCCGACCGGCGCACCCGGACGATGGCCGGGTACATCGTGATGGAGTACGTGGGCGGGCAGTCGCTCAAGCAGATGGTGCTGGAGCGGCGGAAGCCGGAGCAGAAGCCGGCCGGGTCGCTGCCGCTGGAGCACGCCCTCACATATGCGACGGAGGCGCTGACCGCTCTCGGCTACCTGCATAGCAAGGGCCTGGTGTACTGCGACTTCAAGCCGGACAACACCATGCTCGCCGAGGATCACCTCAAGCTCATCGACATGGGCGCGGTGCGCCGGCTCGACGACACCACCAGCGACATCTACGGCACGCCCGGCTACCAGGCGCCGGAGATCACGCTCGACGGCGCCCTGCCCACGCCTTCGTCCGACCTCTACACCGTCGGCCGTACCCTCGCCGTGATCACCTTCGACTTCGCCGGCTTCACCCGCGAGTACCGCTGCAGCCTGCCCCCGCAGGACACCGTGCCGCTGCTGGCCGAGCAGGACTCGTACTACCGGCTGCTGCGCCGCGCCACCGACCCGGACCCGCTGCGCCGCTTCACTACGGCCGCGGAGATGGCCGAGCAGCTCACCGGCGTGCTGCGCGAGGTCCTGTCTACGGCCGACGGCCGGCCGCGGCCCTCGCTGTCCACGCTGTTCAGTCCCGAGCTGCAGGCCATCGGGGCGGCCGCGGACCCGGTGACGGCCGCGGGCATCCTGGCCGGGCTGCCGGCGCCGCTGGCGGACAGCGACGATCCGGCGGCCGGGTACCTGGCCGCGCTGAGCGCGCTCGACGCGCCGGGCCAGGCGGTCGAGCTGGCCGGCATGGTGGCCGCGGGGGCGAAAGCGCCGCCTGGGGTAACCGACTCGGTGGAGGTGCGCCTCGCGCTGGCCCGCGCCAGCATCATGATCGGCGATCTCGACGCCGCCGCCGATGACCTGGCCGGCCTGGTGCGCGCCGGCCGGGGAGACTGGCGGGTCACCTGGTACCAGGGCCTGGGCGCGCTCGCCGCCGGGGAGCCGGACCGGGCCCGCGCCGCGTTCGAGGCCGTGTACGACGCGCTGCCCGGGGAGCTGGCCCCCCGGCTGGCGGTGGCGCTGGCCGCCGAGGCCGCCGGTGACCGCACCGCCGCCGCGCGGCATTTCCTGGTGGTATGGAAAATCGACCATTCCTACGTCAGCGCCGCTTTCGGGCTGGCCCGGGTCCGGCTGGCCGACGGCGACACGGCCGGCGCGATCGAGGTCCTGGACACGGTGCCGGAGACCTCCAGCCACCATGTGGCTGCCCAGGTTGCCGCGTTCCGGGCCCGTATCTCGGGACGCCCCCCGGCCGGCCTCTCCCTGGCCGGCCTGACGGAGGCCGGGCAGCAACTCCAGCGGCTCCGGCTGGACGCGGCCACCAAGGAGAGCCTCACCGCCGAGCTCCTGCGGGCCGCGCTCGGCTGGGTGGCCGCGGCCCAGGCGCCGGCCGGCGAGCGGCTGCTCGGCTGGGAGCTGACCGAGCGCTCGCTCCGGTTCGCCCTGGAGCAGACCTACCGCTCGCTGGCCCGGCAGGTGTCGGCCGAGGACCGCCGGATCCAGCTGGTCGACCTGGCTAACGACGTCCGCCCGTGGACCCGGTTCTGATGGCCGGGGCGGCGGCCAGGACCACAGCACCACCGTCGTACCCGCCCCGTTCGGGCCCCTACCGAGGAGCAGGCTGAGATGAACACGCCCGAATTCACCGTCGAGACCTTCCAGAACGAGTTCCTCCCCGCCGGGGGGCGCGAGGTCAACGCCGTCATCACGGCGACGTCGGCCGACGCCCTGGGCCGTCCGGCCGACGCCGCCGAGGGCGCCGCCGAGATCATCATCATTGACCGCTCGGGCTCGATGGCCGGGTCGAAGATCGTCGAGGCCCGGCGGGCGGCCGCGGCCGCGGTGGAGGTGATCCGTGACGGCGTCGCGTTCGCGATCCTGGCCGGCACCACCAAGGCCACGCCGGTCTACCCGGATGACGGCAGCCTGGCCATCGCGGCCAACAGCACCAGGGCGGCCGCGCAGCAGGCCATCAGCCGCGTGAAGCGAGGCGGCGGGACAGCGATCGGGTCCTGGCTGCGGCTCGCCCACGAGATCTTCAGCACCCGCCCGGCCGCCCTGCGGCACGCCATCTTGCTGACCGACGGCCTCAACGGCGAGCGGCCCAAGCAGTTCGCTCAGGCGATCCAGCTGTGCGAGGGCGTGTTCAGCTGCGACTGCCGCGGTGTCGGCACCGACTGGAGCGTGTCGGAGCTGCGGAAGATCTCCACCGCGCTGCTCGGCACCGTGGGCATCGTGGCGGAACCCGACGGGCTGGCCGCCGACTTCGAGGCCATCATGCAGGCCGCCATGGGCAAGGAGGTGGCCGACGTGATGCTGCGGGTACGGGTACCGCAGACCGCGCGGGTCAGGTTCGTGAGGCAGACCGCGCCCGCCATCGAGGACCTCACCGGCCGGCGCGCCGAGGCCGGGCCGCAGGCGGGTGACTACCCGACCGGCGCCTGGGGCGGGCAGGAGAGCCGTGACTACCACATCTGCGTGGAGGTCGAGCCGGCCGCGGTCGGGCAGGAGATGCAGGCGGCCCGGGTCAGCCTGGTGCTTCACGCGCCGTCCGGGCCGGAGGTCCTCGGCCAGGGCATGATCAAGGCGATCTGGACCGACAACGAGGAGTGGTCGACCAGAATCGACCCGCGGGTGGCGAAGGTCACGGGCCAGACCGAGCTCGCCGACGCGATCCAGGACGGGCTGGCGGCGCGCCGGGACGGCGACCTCGAGACCGCCACGGCCAAGCTCGGCCGGGCCGTGCAGCTCGCCCACGCGTCCGGCGAACAGGAAACCGCCCAGTTGCTGGCTAGGGTGGTGGACGTGGTAGACCCGGTGACGGGAACCATCCAGCTCAAGTCCAAGGTCCGGGACGTGGACGAGATGACCCTCGACGTCGAGTCCACCAAGACCGTCCGGGTCAAGAGATAGGAGGGCCGCGATGTCGTTGTGCCCGGTCGGCCACGAGTCGGCGGCCGACGACTACTGCGACGCGTGCGGGCGGCGGATGGGCGAGCCCGCGGCGGCGGCCCCGACCGGCGGCGAGCCCACCAGGAACGTGCCCGCGGGCAGCGAGCCGCAGCAGCCGTCCTGCCCGGTGTGCCACACGCCCAGGTCCGGACGGTTCTGCGAGGTCTGCCGGTTCGATTTCGTCACCGGAGCGCCGACCGCGCTGGCGCCCAGCCTCGGCGGCCCGCCCGCCAGCGTGGCCGGGCCGGCCAGCGGCGCCACCACAGCCACGCCGCCCGCCTCGGCCGACGGGTCAGCCTGGTCGGCGGTGGTGACCGCCGACCGGGCGTACTTCGACCGGGTGATCGCCACCGGCGGCCCCGAAGCCGCCGGCATCCGGTTCCCGGACTACTACTCGGAGCGCCGGTTCGCGCTGGGCCGGTCCCGGGCCGGGGAGCAGAAGCGGATCGGCCGGCACAGCGCGTCGCGGGGCATCGAGCCGGAGATCGACCTGACCGGCCCGCCGACCGATCCGGGCGTTTCCCGCCTGCACGCGGTGCTGATCGGGCAGCCGGAAGGCG
>Ga0126381_100006373_pt1 | contig 13045 bp, 9 predicted proteins | sample PanSoiMetPlot_28_FD_96465 | JGI IMG/M metagenome (GOLD analysis project Ga0126381, IMG submission 96465) | Tropical forest soil microbial communities from Panama - MetaG Plot_28 | ecosystem: Environmental > Terrestrial > Soil > Tropical forest > Bulk soil | place: Panama | collected 2016-02-17
ACTAATGGTGTGCTGGTACCTCCGCCTGAGTATTTTCCGAAGCTCCGGAAGATTTGCGATGACAACGGCGTACTGCTGATTGCTGATGAGGTGATGAGCGGATGGGGACGCACGGGCAAGTGGTTCGCGATTGATAACTGGGGTGTGAAGCCAGACATTTTGACCACGGCAAAGGGGATTACGTCGGCTTACGTTCCGTTGGGGCTGTGTGCGACCACTGGGAAGATTGCGGAGTTCTTTGACGATCATTACTTTTCGCACGGGCACACATACGAGGCGCATCCGATGTCGCTTGGTCCGGCGGTTACGACGATTCACGAGATGCAACGGCTGAATCTCGTTGACCGTGCCAACGAGATGGGTGCGTACCTTGGCGAGAAGTTAAAGGGGTTGATGGGTAAGCATCCATCAATTGGCGAAGTGCGCGGGTTGGGGCTGTTCTGGGCGGTTGAACTGGTGAAGGACCAGAAGACGAAGGCTCCATTCAACACATGGCAGGAGAAGTTGGACGGCAAAGTGCTCGTGGTCGATCAAGTTGCGGCGAAGATGCTGGGACAGGGAGTCGTGATGCAAGCGTGGATGAGCCACTTTGTTCTGGCTCCGCCGCTGATTGTGGAGAAGGCGGATATCGATAAGGCGCTTTCGGCGCTCGATGAGGCTTTGGTGATTGCGGACGAGCTCTTGTAGATCGTCGAGGCCGAGAGGGCACGTAATGGCTTCGAAAGTTGTATCGGTATTGTTATCGATTGCAGTGGCGTCGGCTGCATTATGCAGAGCTCAGATGCAGATGCCAGCGATGGAGGACCATCGCCCGGTGGTTCTGGTCGAGGGGCTGGGGAACTCACACCATACGATTCGGACAACGAACGCTGAGGCGCAGAGATACTTCGACCAGGGGATGGATTACATCTTCGCTTTCAACCATGACGAGGCACGGCGTTCGTTTGCGAGGGCGGCTGAGCTTGATCCTAAGGCTGCCATGCCATGGTGGGGTGCGGCTCTAGCTGTGGGGCCGAACTACAACGACATCGATATTGCTCACGAACGAGCGAAGCAGGCGGTGGATGCGATAGCGCGTGGGAGAGAGCTTGCTGCCGGAGGGCCGGCACAGGAGCGAGATTACCTTGATGCGCTGGCTACGCGGTACTCGTCCGATCTGCAGACACAGGGAGTCGCTTATGGAAGTGCGATGAAGGCGTTGGTGGCGAAGTATCCGGACGACTTGGATGCGGCGACTTTGTATGCGGAGAGCCTGATGGATTTGCATCCGTGGCAGCTTTGGAGCGCGGATGGAAAGCCGACAGATGGTACGGAGGAGATCGTTGCGACTTTGAAGGCTGTGTTGATTCGCGACCCGAGCCATGTTGGGGCGAATCATTTTTTCATCCACGCGGTAGAGGCATCCGGTGACCCCTCCACGGGGCTGGCCAGTGCGAAGCGGCTGGAGACGCTGGCTCCGGCGGCGGGGCACCTTGTGCATATGCCGGCTCACATCTACCAGCGGGTAGGAGATTTCAACGGGGCGGCTGTTTCGAACGAGAAGGCGATCGTGGCCGATCAGACGTACGTGCATAGCCAGCATCTCGAAGGCGTACCGAACATGTACGACCTGATGTACTACACGCACAATATTCACTTTCTTGCGGCGGCGTGCATGATGGAAGGGCGGTCTGCGTGTGCCGTGGAGGCGGCGGATAAGCTGGTGAAGCATGTCGGGCCTTCGGTTTCTGCGAACAAGATGGTTGAGTGGTTTTTGCCGACGCAGCCGTGGGTGTTGGTTCGGTTTGGGCGGTGGGAGGAAATTTTGAAGGCGCCCGCGCCATCGAAGAATCTGGTGGCGCTGAATGCGATGTGGCTCTACGCGCGTGGTTCAGCGTATGTCGGGTTGGGCAAGTTGAAGGAGGCCGCTGAGGAGCGCGATGCGCTGGCGAAGATGATCAAGACGCTGCCTGTCGACTTTCCTCCAGACTTCAACAACCCGGCCAAGACCGTAGTGAGGCTTGCGCTTACCGTGCTGGATGCGCGAATCGCTGAAGCGAAGAGCGATCGGGCGGGCGCGATTGAACAGTGGAAGGAAGCGGTTGCGGTCTGGGACACGTTGGCATACAACGAGCCAGCGGACTGGTACTATCCGGTGCGCGAATCGTTGGGGGGAGCACTCTTGCGAGATGGGAAGGCGGCGGACGCAGAGGCTATATTTCGGCGCGATCTTGAGATGAACCCGCGGAGTGGGAGATCGCTGTTTGGGTTGTGGCAGAGCCTTGTAGCGCAAAAGAAAGACGCAGATGCCGCTTGGGTGAAGACGCAGTTCGACTCCGCATGGGCCGATGCTGACGTGGAGCTGACGGTGGGAAGTCTTTAGATCTGCTTGATTCTTCATAGTGATGCGCGATTCGGCTAGTATGGCTCGATGAGCAGAGATGAGGTTTTTGAGGGGCTTAGTCGGCGGGATTTGTTGCGGCTTTCAGGAGTTGGGGCAACCTGGCTGGGTGCGAAGCTGGCGTTTCCGGAGTTGGTAGTCTTAGCTGATGACCAGACGACGGCTACGCAGAGCGGATTGGCGGGCGGGAATCTCTACGCCGAACTTCTGCAGACATGGTGCGATGGGTTACTGGCGCATCAGCTGACGGCGATCATGGATCCTGCGCTGCGTGGAGGTTTGCTGTGTCCGTCGTGTGGGATTATTCATGGCCGGTGCGGCGATGCTGTCTACCCGTTGTTGTGTGTGGCGCATAGAACGGGTGAAGCGAAGTATCTTCAAGGGGCGCTTCTAGTGCATGCGTGGAGCGAGCGCCAGGTGAGCCGCTCTGATGGGAGTTGGGTGAACGATGTGACGCTTAGTTCATGGAAGGGGATTACGGTCTTCCATGCGATTGCGTTGGCGGAGGCGCTGGAACATCATGGGTCGGTGCTGGATGTGGCCACGCGGCAGCAGTGGACTGATCGGCTGGCGCGGGCGGCGAAGTTTCTGGATGGATTTATCACGATCGAGACGGGGAACATCAACTATCCGGTTACGGCTTCGGCCTGTTTTGTGATGTGCGGGAAGGTGCTGGGAGATGCGCATTATGTTGAACGAGGGAAAAGGGTAGCTCATGAGGCGCTTGAGTATCTAACCGAGAACGGACTGCTGTATGGAGAGGGGCATCCGCTGCGCGAGTTGAGTGCGAAAGGATGCAGGCCGGTAGACCTGGGGTACAACGTGGAGGAGTCGCTTCCTGCGCTGGCGCTTTATTCGGCGCTGACAAAGGATGAAGTGGTGCGGGAGAAGACGGTTGCTGCGCTGAAGACGCATATGGAGTTTATGCTGCCCGATGGCGGCTGGGACAATAGCTGGGGTACGCGGAACTACAAGTGGACATGGTGGGGAAGCCGAACGAGCGATGGGTGTCATCCGGGATATGTGCTGATGACGGAGTATGAGCCACGATTTCGCGAGGTGGCGCGGCGCAATCTTGAGTTGATGGCTCGTTGCACACATGAAGGGTTGCTATATGGCGGGCCGGATTACTTTTCGCATGGCGATCAGCCTTGTATCCACCACACGTTTACTCATGCGAAGGCGCTGGCGACGGTGCTGGATCGCGGCGGGCCGGGTGTCCTTGCAGGTGAACGTCTGGAGTTGCCGAGGGATGAGGCTTATGGGTTGAAGGCATTTCCGCAGATTGGGACTCGGCTGGCGGCGGTTGGCGAGTGGCGCGCTACCGTTACAGAGTATGACTGGGAGTATGAGGAACATGTTCAGGCAGGTGGTGGGTCGGCGGGAGGCGGGCATGCTTCAGGCGGCGCGATGTCGCTGCTGTACCATCGCACGCTTGGGCCAGTGCTTGTGGCGAGCATGACGGAGTACCAGATGATCGAGATCTCGAATCAACAGGCATTTGGGGACTATCCGCACATGACGCTGACTCCGCGGATCGAGTGGGTGCACAACGGGAAGACGTACACAAGCCTTAGCGATTTTAGGGCAGTGGTGTCCGCAACGAGCGATGCGAAAGGGATCGTGTTCGATGCCAGCGGACGGATGTTGACGGCGGCTCATCAAGCCGCGCCTGTGGAAGAAGCGAAATATCGCCTCACCTATCGGTTAAGTGAGACGGCGGTGGAGTTTATTGCCAGTATCAGCGCGTTTGCTTCACAAGATGCGCAAGCGCGATTGATTTTGCCCGTTGTGGCGCGAAGTGATGAAACAGTTCAGATCGCGGATGCGGCCAAAGTTCGGATTGCGAAGCAACGAGGTGTGTTGGCGGTTTCGGTGGATAGTGCGGAAGGCTTCGATGCAGTGCCAAAGGAGCGGACGTTCAACCTGGTTCCGGGATTTGAGTGCGTGCCACTTACGGTGAAGATGCAGCCTGGAAGAGAGGTTCGCGTGCGAATTGAGGCCGCGAGGGTATAGTTCGCTCCTTTCCGCAGGCAGATAGAGGTATTCTCTCTGTAGCGGTTGATGAGAAGCGTTCTTTCACCTTTCCAAAATACCAATGTGAAGACCACACCTCTTTTCGTCGAAGGAGATGCGTAATGGACCGTCGTTCTTTTTTACGGGGCTCAGGGGCGATAGCTGGATTGAGCGTGATGGGAATGTCCGGATGCGCGAAGCACGTGGCTGCGCCTCAGTCGACCGGCGCGCCTGCGCTGCCCTTCTACGATGCGGTTGGGCCGATCACTCCGATACGGGCAGATGTGGATCGCATTTTTCGGATTACGGTTTGTCTTCGGCCTTTTCGTGCACCTGGGCCCCGGCTGGATGTGGAGCGCGTCGGAGATAAGGTTGTTGTGCATAACTATGGTCACGGAGGAAGCGGGTGGTCTCTTTCGTGGGGATCGGCCGATGTGGTGGTGAAGAAGGCGATTGATGCGGCGAATGGAAGCAAGGATGTCGCGGTTGTGGGATGTGGGGCGCTGGGTTTAACGGCGGCAATTACGGCTCAGCGCTTAGGATTGAAAGTGACAATCTACGCGAAGGAGCGGCCGCCGTTTGTGCGGTCGTCGCGGGCTACAGGATCCTGGACTCCGGACTCGCGGATCGCACTGACGTCCGCTGCGGCTCCGGAGTTTGCGGCGCGATGGGAGGCTATGGCGCGCACATCGTTTGCGATGTACCAGAGTTATCTGGGCATGCCGGGTAATCCAGTTGAATGGACAGACCGCTATATCCTCTCAGATCCTGAGCCGGAACAGGGAAGCAGTCAGCCGCGGCAGGGCGAGAAGCATGACTTTGCGCACTATGAGAGTCGTCTTGCAGACATTGAACCTCACTTCCAGGAGCTGCCAGCCGGAACGCATCCGTTTCCGACGAAATATGTTTCGCGAACTTCTTCGCTGACCTTTAATGTGGCTGACTACTCGAGGCAGCTATTGAACGACTTTTTGATTGCGGGAGGCACGATTGAGACGCGGGAGTTCCACTCGCCTCAGGAGCTTGTCGAGCTGCCACAGCGTGTCGTTATCAATTGCACAGGCTATGGTGCGAGACAGCTATGGTCGGACGAGAGTGTAGTGCCGGTGCGAGGCCAGATCGCGTGGCTGATTCCGCAGGAGGGTGTTCACTACGGCCTGTATTACAAGAGCCTGAATGTCCTGGCACGGAGAGATGGAATCGTCATTCAGGCGCTGCGCGGCGAGGACTACGGCTGGAATGATTCCAATGAAGAGCCTGACCGGAAGGAGGCTGAGGACGGGGTGCAGGTGTTGCAGGAGTTGTACAGCCGCATGGAGAAGATGCATCCGCACCGATCGTGATTACTTCGCGGGCTGCGTTGTGAAGATATTCTTTGGGCACATGGCGTGGACTCCAACGTTGCCATCGACGAGTTGGGTGATGTCGAGATCGACGGCTACGCTTGAGAGCATGTAGGCGTCGTCGCGATTGAGATGCTTCTCTTCCATGAGGAAATTGATCATGTCGCGTAGTGCGAGTTGGGTGGCCTCTGTCAGGTCTTTGCTGAAGCCCATGGAGATGTAGTGGGTTGGTGTTTCGGCACGCGGCCAGATGAGGTGCTTGTCTTTATGGACGACGAAGCGGAAGGTTCCGGTGAGGTAGGTTTCGAGAGCGGTGATGTCGACCTCACCGTTGCCTTGGCCGGCATGTCCGTCTCCAGCCTGAAAGAGCGCCCCTTTGACGGCGACGGGGATGTAGAGGGTCGTTCCGGCGACGAGTTCCTTGTTGTCCATGTTTCCGGCATGTGAGAAGGGCGGAGCGCTGTCGATGCGCGCGCCGGCAGGAGCGACTCCCATGCTTCCGAAGAAGGGATGAAGCATGATATTGATTCCGGGAGCGAAGTTCGCGAGCATGGCTCTGCGATCGAGCGGGATGATCTTGTTGCGGCTGTATGGGTAGTCCATGGGCAGAAAGCCTCGGTTGAGACTGAAGCCATTGCATGCGAAGTTGGCATCAATGTCGATCTTCAGAATCTGGACTTCGAGGACGTCGCCGGGCTCGGCTTCTTCAATCGCGATGGGGCCGGTGAGGATGTGGCCGCCGGGACCTTTGTCGGTCACCTCTTTGTAGATCGGGGCGGTGTAGGGAGGGATATCTTCAGGCTTGACACCGCGGGAGATGAGACGGTCGGGTGGGCCGCAGGTCGAGAGGGTCTGCATCGTGACGGTGTCGCCAGAGTGGATGGTGAGTACCGGTTTGGAGGATCCTGAATAGTAGCCCCAGGCGATGGTGGTTGGTGTCGCAAGTAAGGTGTGCTCGGCGGCGAACGACGGAGAGCACACGAGGGCGAGAAGAGCTGCGGGAAGAGCTCGGAGCATTGGGTCTCCTTTGGGTGAGTCTCTTCCCGACGATACCTTAAGTCAGCCGAGAGTAGGCATGGTTGTATCGACGCCGTTGCGGATGCCTGTTGGCCAGCGTGCTGTGATGGTCTTGATGTGTGTGTAGAAGCGGACGCCTTCGGGGCCATAGATGGAATGGTCCCCGAAGAGAGAGCGCTTCCAGCCTCCGAAGCTGTGGAAGGCCATAGGAACGGGGATCGGGACATTTACGCCAACCATTCCGACCTGGACGCGGTGAGCGAAGGTGCGGGCGGTATCTCCGTCGCGGGTGAAGATGGAGGTACCGTTGCCGAACTCGTGTTCGTCGATGAGTTTGAGCGCGGTCTCGAAGGTGTTGGCGCGGACGATGCCGAGGACGGGGCCGAAGATCTCCTCGCGGTAGATACGCATCTCGGGCTTAACGTGGTCGAAGAGACAGGCTCCGAGGAAGAAGCCTTTTCCGTGAGGGAGCGTGGTCTCCCGGCCGTCGATGATCAGAGCGGCACCTTCCTTGCTCCCGGTATCGAGGTAGCTGCGTACGCGCTCGAGATGCTGACCGGTGATGAGTGGGCCCATCTCGGCTTTTGGCTCGGTTCCAGGAGCAATCTGGAGGGCGGCGATGCGTGGGCGCAGTTTCTCTATAAGTGCGTCGGCAGTTGCGTTGGTGACGGCGACGGCGACGGAGATTGCCATGCAACGCTCGCCCGCGGAGCCATAAGCGGCTCCGACGAGGGCGTCAGCGGCCTGGTCGAGATCGGCGTCGGGCATGACGATCATGTGGTTCTTGGCGCCGCCGAGCGCCTGCACGCGCTTGCCGTGTGCGGTGCCTTGGGTATAAACGTACTCGGCGATGGGCGTGGAACCGACGAAGCTGACGGCCTTGATGGTGGGGTGTTCGAGGATACCGTCGACGGCTTGCTTGTCGCCGTGAACTACGTTGAAAACGCCGTCGGGGAGACCCGCTTCCTGCAGCAGCTTAGCGAGGAATACGGAGGAAGAGGGATCGCGTTCGCTAGGCTTGAGAACGAAAGTGTTGCCGCAGGCAAGTGCGATGGGAAACATCCATAGAGGCACCATCGCCGGGAAGTTGAAGGGCGTGATTCCTGCGACGACCCCGAGAGGCTGGCGCATCGACCAGCTATCGATTCCGGAGCCGACCTGATCGGTGTATTCACCTTTGAGAAGTTGAGGGATTCCCGTGGCGAACTCAACGACTTCGAGGCCTCGGGTGACTTCGCCTTTGGCATCGGAGAGGACCTTGCCGTGCTCGGAGGTGAGGATTGCTGCCAACTCATCGGAGCGCTGTTCCAGAAGCTCACGTAAGCGGAAGAGGACGCGGGCGCGCCGGAGGGGCGGCTGTGAGGACCACTCGGAAAAGGCAGCTTCGGCGGCCGCAACGGCAGCATTGAGTTCGGCGTCGGTGGCAAATGGGACAGTGGCTTGAATCTCGCCGGTGGCAGGATTGTAGATGTTGCCCGATCGGCCGGAAGTTCCGACTACGGCACGGCCGTTGATCCAATGGGGGACACTGCGGACTGAAGTAGGTGTGGCGGCGGTTAGTTCAGGGACGACGGCGCTGGACATAGAAACCTCGCTGGCGAGTCAAATAGACCAGTTCATGGTACCGCCGTGTTTGCAGGGAGGGAAGTGTTGCTGATACAAAGCCGGTGTTGGGGAATTAGCGATCAGTGACAAGGGGGAGCGTACGTTGTTCGACTATAAGAGGCTTTTTGATCTGACGGGGAAGAAGGCACTGGTGGTTGGAGCGGGCAGCGGAATCGGCGAGGCTGCGGCGTATGGTCTGGCGGCGTTCGGAGCGCAGGTCCTGTGCGGTGACCTTAATGTGGAAGCGGCACAGAGAGTGACGGATGCGATCCGGCAGAACGGAGGGAAGGCGGAGGTGCTGGCCTTCGATATGCGCGACGGGCCAGGTGTCGTGAAGGCTATTGACTCGCTGCCAGATCTGGATGTTCTGGTCAGCACGCCGGCGATCAATGTCCGCAAACCGCTCGTGGAGATGACAGACGAGGAGTTCGACCGTGTGGTCGGTCTCAACTTGAAGGGGACATTCCGGCTGATTACGAGCGCCGGCCGGAACATGGCCAAACGCGGCAAGGGAAGCATTATTGCGTTTGCCAGCATTCGAGCACAGGTAGTGGAGCCGGGGCAGGGCGTGTATGCAGCGACAAAGGCGGGAGTGCTGCAGATGTGCCGCGCACTGGCTGCTGAACTTGGACCGAGTGGTGTGAGGGTCAATGCCATCGGGCCGGGAGTGGTGGACACTCCACTCACTGCTCCCATTGCGGCCAATAAGGCGTGGTACGACGCATATGCGCAGAAAAGTGCTTTGGGGCGCTGGGCTAAACCACATGAGATGGCTGGGGCGGTGGTGTACCTGGCCTCGGATGCAGGCTCATTTGTGACAGGTACGCTAACAATTGTTGATGGTGGATGGACAGCGGTCGATGGCCGATTTACTCCACCGCTATAGAATCTACGCCGTAGGACTTGTGGGCCTGCGTGTGCCGACGTGGCTACGAAAATCCGTTTGAGAATGGATACTTTGCATCCAGCAGGCCCGAATCCGTCGGTCTTCGTCATTGTTGCGGTTTATCTCGTGGTGACACTGACAGTTGGGTATGTCGTTCGTCGGACTACAAAGACGTCATCGCAGTTTCTCCATGGCGGCCATGCATTGCCCGCGGTCGTAACCTCGATTTCCTTCTTAGCGGCAAACTGCGGTGCGTTGGACATCGTCGGATTGGTAGCAGCCAGCGCAAAGTATGGAGCCCTGGCGCTGCATTTCTACTGGATCGGCGCGATTCCGGCGATGGTTGTTTTGGCGTTGTTCATGATGCCAATCTATGCGCGAAGCAAAGCCCTCACTGTGCCTGAGTTTTTGCGCCTGAGATTCGGCGAGCGTACGCACCTGTTGAATGTGGTTTCGCTCGGAATCATGATGGGCGCCGTCGCCGGAATTAGTTTGTATGCGATCTCCTCGGTACTGCGAGTATTTCTCGGATGGGGATTTTTGCAGACGGTGGCGGTTACCTCAGTTGTTGTCTTCTGCTACGTCTCGTTGGGCGGTCTGAAGGCGACGATCTACAATGAGGTGTTACAGCTAGCCGTTACGATAGCTGGGCTTGTGCCTCTGTCCTATCGCGTATTACAGGAGTTTCACGGGCTCCGTGGGCTCGCGGAGCGGCTGCCTGAGAACATGAGACACACCTGGATAGGTATGCCGATCGTGGCTCCGGCGCACGCCGCCATGGATGTGATCGGCGTGTCTTTCGGGCTGGGCTTTGTGCTTAGTTTTGGTTACTGGTGCACGGACTTCTTGCTGATTCAGCGCGCACTGGCGGCACGTAGTGTTCAGGGGTCCATCCACACTCCGTTGGTTGCTGCCGTAGCGAAGATGTTCTTCCCATTACTGACCGTGGTCCCTGGTCTGGCTGCATCGATTCTATTTGCGCAGCAACCCGGTAGCTTCGATCGCACACTGCCTCTGCTGATGCTGCACTACTACGGTCCTGGATTACTTGGAATTGGAATTGCTGCCATTCTCGCAAGTTTGATGTCAGCGCTTGCTGGAAATATCACAGCGTTATCGACGCTTTGGACGCACGACCTCTACAGAACGTACATAAGACCGAGAAAAGAAGACTCTCACTATATCCTTGTGGGTCGATTTGCTATTGCAGGTGCAACATGCTTCAGCCTGATATCGGCATATATAGCGTTTCGGTACAACAGCCTGATGGACTACCTGCTGCTGGTGTTTTCGTTGTTCAACGCGCCTTTGTTTGCAACGCTGTTCCTCGGAATGTTTACGAGATGGGCCACTCCAGCTGCGGGCTTTTGGGGGCTGGCCTCTGGCATGGTTGCTTCGATCTGCCATAATTGTGCGTTCCGATTCCAACTGCTTCACTACGGAAGCCAGATGGGTGCGAATTTCTACGGAGCGATGTACGGGTGGACGGTTTGTTTTCTTGTGACCTTAATAGTCAGCGGGCTTACGCAGAGCAAGCCCCAGGGCGAACTGGAAGGCATTACGTATCGAACGTCAGCGAAAGGTCTGAAGGATGTTGGGATGTCGACGGTTCTGTTAGCAATTGGCTTGATCGTTGTTTGCGTGCTGCTGAATGTTCATTTCCGGTGAGGCTTCTCAGGCTACCTTCCCGGTTGAATCGCGGACGACGAGGCTGGTCTCCATAGAATATTGTTGGCCGGTCGCGTGCGGCTCGATTCTTGCGGACTCGAGTGCTTTGAAGAAGACGCATGCGAGGTCGTTTCTGGAGAGACGCACTGTGGTCAGAGGCGGGTAGAGGAGGTCACTTAGTTCGATGTCGTCGAAGCCTATCAACGAGATGTCGTGAGGTACTCGAAGACCGCGACGGTGAATCGCTCGCAGCGCGCCAATCGCTGTCAGGTCGTTTGCGGCAAGGACGGCTGTGGGCCGATCCTCCCGGTCCAGTAGCTCATTCATAGCAGTCTCTCCGCCCGGAATGCGGTAGTTACCGGCTCTGACCAACTCTGGTTGGACTCGAAGTCCGCTTTTCTCCATCGCTTCACGGAATGCTGTGTAACGATGGTCGGAGATTGTGGGACCGATGGAGCCTCCTATATAGCCGATCTTTTTATGATCGAGTTGTCTCAAGTGACGAACCGCCTGATCCATGCCGGGAACATAGTCGATCAGGACGTCGCTGAGCCCTGGTCCTGTAACACGACGATCCATTGTGACGAGCGGGACGCGATTATGAATGAGCGCTTCAATCGGGCCGGTTTCGATCTCAGAGGCAAGCAAGGCGACGCCATCCACCTTGCGAATAAGCATGCGGCTAATCGACTCCTGTGTTCGCGAGGGGTGAAAGTCGGTCGTGGACATCAGCATGTCACGACTGTTGGCAACAAGAATCTTTTCGAAGCTGCGGATGAACTCCGGGAAGAATGGATTCGTGATGTCGGGGATTATAAGGCCGTAGGTGCTGCTTTTTCCGTGCTTGAGCGTTGTAGCGCTGCTATTCGGGTAGAACTTCAGTTCTTCAATGACGCGGCGAACGCGCTCGGCGGTCTCGGGTTTAACGAAGGCGGATCCGTTGATGACACGTGACACGGTCGCGCTAGATACGCCTGCGAGCTTGGCAATCCCGCGCATGTCCATAGATCAGAATTCGTCTCCGGTTCCGGATAAATCGCCTGTCTCTAAAAGTTAGGGCGTAAATCCTTCGGCATTAGTTGAGATGGAGGAGGTCGAAGCCCCGAAACTTTCATGGCCGGTCTCTCTTCCCGAACAGAAGACTGCTCTTCCATAGTGCCATCATCGTAACCGAGTTTTCGTGATATCTCGGCTGCTGCTGCACAAACAGCCCGTGCGAAGAGAGGTACCCTATCACGGTTGATACGCACGACCGGGCCAGAGATGCTGACTGCTCCCGTGACCTTACCGTTAGCGTCAAGGATGGCAGAGCCGATGCAACGGGCTCCGGTTACGCTCTCTTCGTCATCGAGCGCATAACCTCGAAGGCTGGATTGAGCCAGGTCTCTTCTGAGTTGGCCTACGTTCGTGATTGTCTTCGGGGTGTTGTGCTCAACGCGAATGGTTCTGAACGCTTCTTCCATTGCCATGGGCTCCATCTTGGACAAAATTGCTTTGCCAAGTGCAGTGCAGTGAAGCGGACGACGGGTACCAATCTGTGAGACGAGATGGAAGGTATGGAGAGTCTCCAGAACATCGACGTAGAAGACCTCGTGGCCATCGAGGATTGCGAGGTTCACGGTCTCCCCGGTGATCTTCCAGACGCGATTGAGGATGGGCCGACTGATGCGGCAGAGCGTGTTCTGATAGGCGGTTCCGCTGCCTAGCCGGACAAGCCTTGGGCCGATCATGTACGCCTTGCTCTCATCGCGGAAGAGGTATCCAGCTCCTTCGAGATGCGCGACGAAGCGGTGTGCCGTGCTCTTGTTGAGCGAGGTGACCTCCGCAATGTCCTTCAGCTGGAGACCAGCGGGGGCACGGTCGAGTACTTCGAGGATACGCAGAACCTTCCCGACGACGCCGACGGGGGCGGATTTCAACTTACGAGGGCGGCTCATAGCGAGCTCCTTGTGTTTGTGGTACCAACGGGAGATTGTGGAGCACATGCAGTTGTGCGCATGTGCTCGTTCATGATGAGAAAGGAACCAAGACCGTGAAAGTCATCGGTGTTGCGAGGACGGGTAAGATAGAAGTTCAGGTCGCCGACGTTAGTGCCACCACAGATATTTGTGATGTGCGCCTGGCCGTCCG
>Ga0126381_100006374_pt1 | contig 13044 bp, 13 predicted proteins | sample PanSoiMetPlot_28_FD_96465 | JGI IMG/M metagenome (GOLD analysis project Ga0126381, IMG submission 96465) | Tropical forest soil microbial communities from Panama - MetaG Plot_28 | ecosystem: Environmental > Terrestrial > Soil > Tropical forest > Bulk soil | place: Panama | collected 2016-02-17
TCACGTCATGCTCAAGACGGCGTCGCACGGATTCTTCCGAGCCCACACATTCCAGAATACGCCAAGGCTGGTGCAGGGACTCAACTGCAGCAAGCACATTCTCGATCTGTTATCAACGCGAAAACGGCCGTCCATCGAGGAAGATGACCCGCTGAGGATCCCGCGAGACAAGATATCCGGCCGTCTCCATCATCACGTGCAGCACGAAGTCATCCTGCCGGGTGGAATATTCGATTTCGTCGGCCACAAAGATCGCATGCCGGAAATCATCCTTGCTCAACAGGCGGCCGCTTATGTGCCGTGCCAGTTCGCGCGCAAGGGTGGTCTTTCCGGTGCCGGGAAGCCCCGCCATCAGAACAATCATAGGTAGGGAATCGTACCGGAAGTAGCGCGGAAGGGGTTAATCCTTGAAAACTTGCGTCGTTGAAACTTGAGACTTACTTCGATCCGCCCAGCGCAACTTCCGTGCCTGGGGCCGCGGGCTTTTCTTGATCCGGATGTTCGATTGGAACAATGCTCTGCGTCTCACGCCAATCGGAATAGCGTCCTCTAACCATGATATGGAAGCACCAGTGGCGGCGTTCTTCTTCCGGCTCGACCAGTCCGAGAGCCTTCATGTAGAAGAGATATTGCTCCATCCAGCGAATCTCTGGTTTCGTCAAACCGCGGCGTTGCAGATCGACGGTCACCCCGGCCAGGTGGGACGAAGCCGTATCCCCTTCATAGGGAGCGGCGTTCCGGTTATGCCGGCGCAATTTCTTCTGGACAATCACCGTGCGCACCGCCGAATTCACCTGAATCTTGTCGTGGAAGCGGTTGTAGTACGCCTGGCTGAGATCGTTCACAAACTGCAGCGTCCACGGACGGCAGAAGCGCCGCGTCGGATCGAGCGACGGTTCAATGCGCAAACTCTCGCCCGGAACAATTGCCACCAGCGACCCATCGGCCTTGAGCGCTTCCAGTTCGGTTTCGTCGTGAATGCGCGGCAGGTCGAGCCGGTCGATCTCGGCATTCTGAATCAATAGCGATTCATGCGAAGGCTTGAATAGTGGGTTCCAGCGTAGCCAGCGGAAGTGCCGCCGGTGTTGAACGGTCGCATGGTGCACGGCAAAAGCATGGTCCGAGAGGCCGCCGCATACCAGCGTCAGCAGCAGGACCGCGGCGAATTGAAGTCGAACAATCTGTCTCACGAAGCTTTCCGTGCGTTTGTTTAGGTTGCGGACACTGGTGTCCGCCGGCCCTGCTCCTACGCGAGTAGCGGCTATTCTAAGACATGCTGTCAAGTGGACCAACCTGAGACTGCTCGTCGACCGTTACTCCAGTACCCACGCGCGATTGGTTACCGGCCCGGTTCGAGGCATGGCCTCAGTACTACGATCGGCAACTGATGGGCCGTTCTTGAGGTGACTTCTGGTCTTGCGTATGTGCTCTGACGGCAAGCACTTGTGCTCGAGTTGGATGTCGGCTCAGGTTGCCGGGTTGGTCCACAATGACAAAAATCAGCGCCGTAAAAGGTCATCCAGTGCCTGGGTCATGACCTGCCCGCCCACTTCGGAAATCGACCTGGTCAATGGAATGTCCTTGGGGCAGACCTCGACGCAATTCTGCGCATAACCACATTCCTGGATCCCGCCATCGCCCATCAGCGCCGCCAGCCGTTCGCGTTTCAGCGCCTTGCCCGTCGGATGCGTATTGAACAACCGCACCTGCGAGATTGTCGCCGCGCCCACGAAACCGGTTTCTTCGTTGAACTGCGGACAGGCCTCCATGCAGCAGCAGCACGAAATGCATCGCGACAGCGGATAGGCCGCTTCCTGGTCCTCGGCCGTCATGCGCGGCCCGGAGCCGAGGTCGTAAGTTCCGTCGATCGGAACCCAGGCCTTGACGGCTTTGAGATTCTCGAAGATCACGCTGCGGTCGGTCGCCAGATCGCGCACCACGGGAAACTTCGAGAACGGCTCAAGCCGGATCGGCTGCTCCAGTTGATCGATGAGCGCCGAACAAGCCATCCGCGCCTTGCCATTGATCAGCATGGCACACGACCCGCAGACTTCTTCAAGGCAATTCGAGTCGTAGGTGATGGGCGTGGTCGCCTTGCCGTCGCGCGTGACCGGATCGGCGGCAATGTCCATGAGCGCCGAGATGACGTTCATATTCGGCCGGTAGGGAACTGAAAATTCTTCCCAGTAAGATTTACCGTTGGGAGTAAGTTGACGCTTGATTCTTATGACGACGGTTTTATCTGGCATTAGCAGTTAGCCTTCAACTCGGACTTCAAAGAGAAAAACCGGATGTAGCGCACGAGGTTGTACACAAAACCAATCGCACCGATCGCGATTCCTATCCACCAATACGACTCCTGGCGTCTGATAACAAATGCACGGATCAAGCTGAGGTTTGCTATTGAAGCCTGGACCCCTAATCTCCCCGTCCGGAACTTACTTCGTAACTTTTTGGCCTTGGCAACGCCGACGACTTTTCGTTGTCGAGAACTACATTCGCATTTTTCTGCCAACCGTACACCGCTATCGCCGCGAGGCCTCCTTCAAATGGGCGGCTTGGCTTCTTTCTGTCCGTTACATGCACAGCAGGCGCCGCTTCGGGGCAGCGACAGAAATCGTATCGTCGCTCGGCGCGTGCTATCCATGCTTCAATACTTCCTCGGCCGCGGCGGAATCAGCGACGCATCTACCGGCTCGAACTCAAACCTCGGCTCGTCCGCATCTGGTGCGAAGTACGCCTTCGTCGTCTTCATCCAGTTCTTGTCGTCGCGGTCGGGGAAGTCGGGCTTGTAGTGCGCCCCGCGCGATTCATCGCGCATGCGCGCTCCCTGTGCAATCACACGCGCGAGTTGCAGCATGTTGTAGAGCTGCCGCGCAAACACCACGGTCGTGTTGGCCCACAACGTGCGGTCGCTCAGGTTGACCTTCCGATAACGCTCCAGGAACTCGACCAGCTTGGCATCGGTCTGCTGCAGGTTCTTGTTGTAACGGATGACCGTGCAATCCTTCGTCATCAACTCGCCCAGCTCGCGCCACAACTTCACCGGATTCTCATGACCCTCATTTTTCATCAGCAAGGCATTATTCTCTTCCTGCTTCTTCTTCTCGGCGTCAAAGTGTGTTTGGCCGTCGGGGGCGGCTTGCTGCCCGCGCGCATAATTCATCGCGGCAGGCCCGGCAACGCCTCCGCCGAAGATGCACGACACCAGAGAATTAGCGCCCAGTCGGTTCGCCCCGTGATACTGGAACTCGCACTCACCCGCTGCATAAATGCCCGGGATGTTGGTCGCCTGCTTGTAATCCACCCACAGTCCGCCCATGGTGTAATGCATACCGGGGAAAATCTTCATCGGCGTGTCACGCGGATCGTCGCCGACAAACTTCTCGTAGATCTCGAGAATCCCTTCCAGCTTCCGATCGAGAATCTTGCGGTCGATATGCGTCAGGTCGAGATAGACCATCGGCTTGCCATCAATGCCGAGATTCTCTTCGTAGACGACCTTGAAGATCGCGCGTGTCGCCACATCCCGCGGCACGAGATTGCCGTATTTCGGGTACCACTCCTCAAGGAAGTAGAAACGCTCGCTCGCCGGAATCGATTTCGGATCGCGCTTGTCCCCCGGAGTCTTCGGCACCCACACGCGGCCGCCCTCGCCACGCGCCGACTCCGACATCAGCCGTAGCTTGTCCTCGCCCGGAATCGACGTCGGATGCACCTGAATAAACTCGCCATTGGCGTAATAGCATCCCTGCTGATAAAGGGCAGACTGCGCCGATCCGGTGCAGACCACTGAGTTCGTCGACTTCCCAAAGATCGCACCAATACCGCCCGTCGCAATGATGATTGCGTCAGCAGGGAAGGTGCGCACTTCCATCGACCGCAGATCCATCGCGCAGATGCCGCGGCAAACTTTGTTCCCGTCGAGCACAGCCGACAAGAACTCCCAATGCTCGTATTTCTTTACTTTTCCTTCTGACTCGTACCGCCGCACCTGCTCATCGAGCGCATAGAGCAGTTGCTGGCCGGTGGTCGCACCGGCAAAGGCGGTGCGGTTGTACAAGGTCCCGCCAAAGCGGCGGAAATCGAGCAACCCCTCCGGCGTGCGATTAAAAGGCACACCCATGCGGTCGAGAAGATCAATGATCCCGGGCGCCGCCTCGCACATATCCCGGACCGGGGGCTGATTGGCCAGAAAGTCTCCGCCGTAGACCGTGTCGTCAAAGTGCTTGTAGGTCGAGTCGCCCTCGCCCTTCAGGTTCTTCGCAGCGTTGATGCCACCCTGCGCGCACACCGAGTGCGACCGCTTGACCGGAACGATCGAAAACAGATCGACTTGCCCCCCCATCTCGGCGATTTTGATCACCGCCGAGAGCCCCGCGAGTCCGCCGCCTACAACAATAATTCTGGGAGCCGCCATCTTAGTGAGCCCCCTTTCCATCCGATATCACCTGGACCGCCCGCGCCATGTTTCCGTTCGCCGGACCTTCCTGGAACCGGTACCGGAAGGTGTACAAGCTGACCAGCCCCACGGCGCTGAGCAAAACGAAGAACGCGAGACACAGTCGGAGGAGCCGCGTCTGTGCTTTATCGCCCGAGACGATACCCCACTTGGCGCAGAACAACCAGATTCCATATGCGAAGTGCCACGCAGCAGCAATTAATCCGATAATGTAAAACGCCATCAGCCAGGGGTTATGGATTTCGTGCGCTACCTTCGCGAACGAAGCTGAGGGATCGTCGTGCAGGTCGATCCCAGTGAATCGCATCGTGTACGTGTGCCACACGATGTAGACAAAGGCGATGCCGCCCGTCCAGCGCTGCATCGTGTACATCCAATTGCCCGACCACGGATACGACGCCGTATTTCCATCTCCGCGGTACCAGATGTAGAAGCCGTAAAGCGCGTGATAGGTGATCGGCAGCCAGATTCCGAACAGCTCTAGAAAGAACACCAGCGGAAGATTGGCGAGAAAACTGACCTGGCGAGAGTAGGCGGAAGGCCCGCTAATTGCGGTTGCATTCGAAATCAGAATGTGCTCGAACAGAAAAGCGCCGACTGGGATGATCCCGGTGAGGGAATGCAAACGCCGCAAAACAAACGAGATGCCTTGTCCGGCACGTAAAGGCGCAACACCTTGCCCTAAGGCGGGAGCAGAAGTACTGGCTGACGGCACGAAAGCTCCTTATAAGTTTAGCGATGAGAGAATAACTTCACATTATCCTGCCCGAGAAGAAGTGAAGTCAAGAAACCGTGAGTTGTGGCGTTGCCGTTTGGATTGTGATTCTGCTTTGTCCTGAGGCGCAGCTTTTAGGGGCGAAGGGGGAAGCCGAGCATAAGCTCGGCTGTTACTCGCACTGCAGCAATGCTTTCAATTCGGCAAACGTATCGACCACCATATCCGCGCCCGCTCCGCTCAGAACATCTCGCCTGAACGTTGTCGTAATCCCCACAGCTATCGCCCCGGCGGCCTTCGCGGCCTTGACCCCATTGACCGAGTCCTCAATAATCCAGCAGTCTTCTGCCCTCACGCCCAGCTTCTGCATCGCGACCAGAAAAACCTCCGGCTCCGGCTTGGGACGCGTATGCCCGCTCGCGTCAACGATAGCCTCAAAATGCTCGCCGATCCCCAGTAGTTTGAACGTCGCTTCGCGATTCCTCTTCGTCGACGAAGTAGCGAGCGCCAGCTTGTATCTCGGCGCCGCCCACGCAACGAAATCGACCGCTCCGGCGACAGCCCGCAACTCGTGCTCGATCTCTTCGTAAAGCTGTCGCTTCCGCCGGGAGAACGCTTCAATCATTTCCACCGACCATCCCCGAGCGCCAAGGATCTCGGGCAGCATCGTCGCGTCCGGACGCCCCTTGTAGCTGTCGTACACGGATTCTTCGAGGAAGATTCCCTGTTCCTCAAATGCCCGCTCCTTGGCGCGCTTGTGGAGAGGTTCGGAGTCGATCAGCACTCCGTCCATGTCGAAAATCAGCGCAGTAGGTGCTTTCAATTTGGATGAGACCACGGATCTACTTAGATGTGTCCGCTCGCGGATTGCTTGTCGCACCACTCGAGAAGAAGTCGAAACGCGGACCCACGGTGACTATAATTCGCCTTCTCTTCTGCCGAGAGTTCGGCGAACGTCTTTTGAATCTGCGGAAAACAAAACAGCGGATCGTATCCGAATCCATTCATCCCGCGCGGAGCCTCGAGAATGATGCCCTCGGCTACGCCGCGAAATGTGGCCAGCGTCTTGCCATCTCGCGCAGCCGCCAGCACGCACACAAACCGTCCCGTACGTCTCTCCGCAGGAACGTCTTTCAGTTCGCGCAGCACGCGTGCATTGTTCTTGTGATCGTCTGTATTCTCCTCGGCGAGATGCGGCCGGTCAGCCGCGTAGCGCGCCGAATGCACGCCTGGAGCGCCGTCCAACGCATCAACCTCCAACCCCGAATCATCTGCCACTACAATTTCTCCCGCCGCCGATAAGCTGTATTCTTCCGCCTTCTTGCGTGCATTTTCTTCAAAAGTCGATCCGTCCTCAACCACGGTCGGCAGGGAAGAGAAGTTGGGAATGCTGGCAATCTCAATCCCACGCGAACACGCCGCCCCCGCAAAGTCCCGCACCTTCCCCGGATTCGAAGTCGCAATCAGAATTCGCGGCATAGATCGTAATGCAGCCGGTGCGTTGCCCCAGCCCTTGTCCTGGCCCTGAGCTTGTCAAAGGGGAAGGACCTATGTATTTTGCCGACGCCGGCACAGTGTCGAGCTTCTTCGCGGTGCTCAGAACGTCAACAGCATTATCACCGTTGCAGCCACCACAATCCCAACACTAGAATCGTAACCATCGAAATCCACCCGCCCAGTGTCCGGTCCCAAGTCCTTTCAAACTTCAGCCGCACCCGATTCATCCCGGCTGCCACTGGCACGAGCACCTGTCCCGTCCCCCGCCGTTCTGCAGTCTCGACGGCCTGCCCGTTCACGGTCGCCTTCCACGCCGGATAGTGAAATAAGCGCAACGCCACCTGATCCGGAGCCGACATCTGTACCGTGAACTCTTTATATTCCGCGTCCCAGCGGAGCACATCGATCGCCGCATGGGCCGGACCGTCAACGGTCACCTTGCGTGCACCCTTGTCGATCGCGGCCGGATCAGCTCCGAGCGGCAGATATTCGTCCACGCCTTCATAGCCCGCTCCTGTCGCCATGTTGTCCTGCATTTCACGAAGATCGGCGGCGTTGTCCCACCACGGAGCCTGCATGCGAGTCCACCCCATCACAATGACGAGCAGTGCCAACACAGACACCGCTCCACGCTGCCACCAACGCCGCAGCCCCGCCGTCACGAAGATGCTCAGGATCATGCTCAAACACAGCAGCCATCGCCATGGAAACTGCATGTACTCCATCTTCGGGAGAACGTTCCACAAGAACAGCGTGAAAGGCAACATCAACACACTCGCGGCGATCGCCCAGGCAAGTAACGTACGCCACAGTTCGCGTCGCAAATCGTTCCAGAGCTTGGCCAACCAAGCGGCAAAAGCGATGACCACAATCTCGAGCACCGCCACCCATGACACGATGTGGTTAAAGGCGTCGTGAACCGGATCGGTTGTGTGAGTGAATAAGAAGCTATCCTGCGGCCGCGACCCCGGAGAAATGGCCTGCGCGATGTCAATCCATCTCTGCTCATACACAGCCGGAAGCAGGTAGAACGCCGCCAGGCAGGCGCCCAGCCCAACCGCGCCCGCTCCGGCAAGCAGAATCCGCCAGGACTTTCTCTGCCACGCGAACAAAATCAGCAGCAGCGCCAGCGAATAATGAATCATCACCGCCGCCGGAGCATTCGTCAGCCACGCCCCCGCCAGCAGCATCCCAAGAGGAACCACCACCCGCCGCTCCCCATCGGCTGCGCGCAGCACCAGGAGCAATAAGAGAGGAACCAGGCAGCTCGCCAGCAGTTCCGCAAACGAACTGCGCCAGTAAACGATCACCAGATGATAGGGATTCACTACATAGAACACGGCCGCGAACAGAGCATCCCGCCTATCGAACCACCGCCGCGCCAGGGCGAACATCGACATCCCGGCCAGCGCGAGCGCAACCCATATATAGATGGGGGAGGCAAGAGTCCAGGGAAAGATCGCGCTCAGCCCCGCTCCCAACGTCCACGAAGCCGGCGGATAAAACAAGAATCGCGGCTCGCCATACGCGAACTGCGCCAGCCCCGCCCATCTGGGAAACAGAGTCCCCTGCCTCCACTGCGCCAAAACTTCCAGCCATGAATACAAATGAAACTCAACATCGTGTCCCGACGGAGTGCCGAAGAAAAAGAAGGGAACTTCTGCCATAAAGGCAGCCAGTCCAACCAAGAGCAAGGCGGCCCACGCCCTCTCGGTGAAGTTCGTTACTGAGCGGGATGAACTGGATTGCGTAACAGGTGTGACCAGGTTGTCTTGCTCCACAGGTTTCAGCGCTGTCCTATCGAAATCTCAACCAGTCTACATTTAACTCAGTTTTAATATTGCTGAAACCAGCGCGCAATGGAGATTCGTTACCGTACTCGCATTGGGGTGGAACAGACCACGAGGAGTTGAGGGATCCGCACCAGAGACGGGGTTCGGGTTCTTCAACTCTTCGGAAAACCGCTCCGAAGCCTCTCGATTTCCACACATCCCTCGCCACTCTGCCCATCCAATTCTCTGCCCAAACTCCTCGATGATGACCCTGCCACGGGAGGCTTTCCTATTGAATCATTGGGACATTGAGTCATTGAATCAATGAAAACCGGCCCGCAATCGACCGGCGGGATGAAAGGTTTTTATTGATGGACTCAACGATTCAATGACTCGATTAGGGATAGGCGTTGGATTAAGCAAACTGCACGGTCAGTTGCGCTGATGTTGCAACTCAGATAAAAACTCTTCCTGCTGCAGAGTTGCGCCGCGGCGCAGAAGTTCCAGAAGTGGATCTTCCATCTCTTCGGGCGTATCCGGTGCGTTCTTGTCGGGTTCGAATTGGGTGAGGTCGGCGACTAGCGCTTTCGGAGAAATACTAAGCTCCGGCATCGCGTTTGGACTGTTGCGCAGAAAGTCGATTACGTTGCCGACTTGCGCGCGTTGCTCGGAAGTGCGGGAAGGGAACTCTACACCCATGCCGTGTCCCGGATGGGCGACGCGCACCATCCCCTCGGTGTGCACTTCCATTTCTTTGGTCTTCAGACAGAAATCTATGAGGGCTTTCTCCGGGAAGGGGGCGTCAGTCTGCACGTAGCAGCCGCCCAGGCTGAGATCGGTAAGTTTGCAGTGTGGAACGGTTTCGTCAGGGTCGGTTCCGTTGCTCATGGCCGCTGCCTTCAACCACGTCTTGAGCTCTGCCTTGGTCGTCTCCGACAGGTCCAGGAAGTGCACACCGGTTTGCCCGTTAGCGTTTGCCCAGGCCACCTGCCCGTGTGCGTCGATTCTTACCGCTCCGTCTGGCAACTGGAATTGAAACGCGAGTAATGCACCCGAAGTCTGCTGCTCTGCCGTAAGCACATCCATCCCGGTTTCTGAGAGATCCAGAAGAATGCCGTCCACCTTGCGGGTATCCGGCAATGTGATCTCGACTGGCGCCTGCACGGGAACACGGAATGCCCGTCGGCGTTCACGGCTCAACATCGCCGCAGCCGCCCGCAATCCAGCTTTGGCTGCTTCTTCGGAGACTGGCTTGTAGAGCACGAAATGTGCTCCACCGCTGAGAATCGCTCGCACTTTTGCCCGATCCCCTACGAGAGCAACTGTGAGCGGCTCCGTACCGAGCTTTTTCGCCTGCAGCAAAACCTCCTCGGCTGCTTTCGTGTCGTCGAAGTCCACCAGGAGCGCATCGAACTTCTGCTGCTGGACGCGCATCATCGTGGTTTCGGGATCACTAGACCGATCCAGGGCGATGCCGAAGCCGGATAGAACCCGGCCTAGCACGTCCGCCGCCGCGTCGTCGCTCGATACCAACAGTGCTTGCAGATTCATATTCGATCGAACCGCCCGTGGTGGGCCAGTTGAGTTTACGGCCAGCGAGGTGCTGCTGGACGCGATCCCTTCGCCGAACCGCTGCCGCTGCTGGATCCGCTGGCTCCCGCCTTCGCTGCCAGCGCGTCCCCGGTCAGGGCATCGTCGCCTTCTGCCAGCACGACGTTGTCTTCTTCTTCGTCGCTCTCGGCCAGCAATGGAGCGACCTCGCGCAGCTTTTCAGCCGCTTGCTGCAGCATCTCAATCTGTTTGCCAAGTTGGGCGTACTTCGCCTGCTTCTGCCGCAGGACCTCGTGAATGTCCTTCATACATCCCCCTGTTGGAAATTTAAGAAGGGCAGGGTCGGTGGGTCAACGGTAATCCCGGAACTCAGATTACTGGGGTAATGGTGGCGGAGTTTCTCGCCCAAGAAACAGCAACCCCGCCCTTTCGGGCGGGGTGTAGGATTCAGGAGTGTTGACTGTTTACGCTTTCTTCTTGCGCCGCAAGGCCCCGGCTAGACCTACCAGGCCCGTACCTAGAAGCGTCAGGGTGCCCGGCTCGGGAACCACACCGACGGCGATGTTGGTATCGCCGCTCGAAATCTGCGTCGTTCCGTTGAAGAAACCTTTGCCGGTATTTATCGTCAGCTGAACGGTCGCACCGTTAACCGTCATTCCGTTCATCCAAGTACCAGTTAAAGATCCGCTCAAGGTGTAGTTGTGGGTGCCGTTCGCCAGCGTAACCAGCGTCCAGGTCACAGGACCGGAGAAGCTGCCATTAAAGATCACGCCATTGGGAACGCCATTCGAGCCATTCCCTATAACCTCAAAGCTTCCACCGGCTGCAAAGGTGCCACCATTCTGCAGGTCGCCGCTACTCAGTCCGGCTGTGGTGAAACTCACACTTCCCAGATTAGATCCCGTGATCAACCCCATTCCATTCAAACCGTTTACTGCAATCAGCGTCGAACCGCTCAGGCTTAAGCCCGCGCTGCTGCCGCTTAGGGTACCGGCGCTATTGGTGAAGTCCACCGAATTGTTGGCGAACGCCGCCATTGGCAGCGCCAAGGTCAGCAAAACCAACCACAGAACACGTTTCATGGTTGCCTCTCCTCCTGAATAAACCTAAACACGACCGATGCTCCCTGATTTGCTTCCCAGGGGCTCCAACTGAGTAGACGAAATAGAGGCGCATCTGACCACTGGCAGTTAGTGCACCCAGGGTGCCAAACTTGGAAAGTTTATAAGTCTATTAAATTTATTGGCTTAGGTGATGCTTCGGGCGAATCACTGAATAGGGAAGTGCAAACTCATGCACACTTCAAACATCCTTTTGCGACTTTGATCACGGGGTATTGCCATTTCAATCACACCAGTCCCCTTCACCATCAGCCGGTCAAGGAAGGAAGTTTTGCCGCCGACCCAATGAGGAAAATGGTCCCGACGACGATGCTATAGGCAGAGGTTACCAGGGTCAGGGCACGTAGGGCATTGGGACGAGCCAGCGACGCCGAGAACAGCCCAGCCGCGGACGCGCACATAAGAGTATTCATCACAACCAGGCCAACCATGAATGCCAGCAGCCCAAGCAGTCCGGCTGTTCCGCCCAGACTTGCGGCCGCCACGAATAACGAGATTTGCGTAAAGGTCTCCGCCCCAAGCCCGTGAATCACCCCCACCAGGAAGGTGGAAGTGCGTCCATACCCACTCGTAAATACCTGGGGCGCTTCCCCGCGTGTGCCGCCGAATACCCGGCTCAGCCGCCAGTACGCCCAGAGAACTCCATTGATGAGCAATGTAATCCGGGTGCGCGGGCCATGGCTGTGAGTCGACGGCCTGAAGAACGTTCCTAATACATACAGTCCCAACACCAGCAGCGTGATACCCACCAGCCGTTCGGCCCAACGATCACTCGCTGGCGGCAACACCACCCGAAACGCAATGGCTGTCGATCCCAAAACCGCTATGGTCGTCGCATGCCCAGCAACATAGAGCAATCCATAGCGCATGGCGTCGCGCGCCCTGGATTGCACGCTGCTGATGTCGGTTATCGCTGCGATATGGTCGTAGTCGAGCCCGTGCCGGAATCCCAGCACCGCCGCGGACAACAGCGCCAGACGTAGACTGACTGGGGCAATCATGCCAAGGAGTTCGGTTTCAGCCGCAAACCGCTGTCACAGGAACTGGAATTGTAGGCTAGCACACCCTCCCCCTTGTTCCTCAAAGCGATTCTTTCTGCGTCGCGGAGTTCGCTTCGCCCAATTTGGGTAACCCAATGACCTCGCGCAGCCTGTGCGACAGAATCGCCGCCAGCGAGTGATAAAAACGCGAACCCAGATGCGGGAATAGCTCGAACAGCGACTGCAGCGTCTGCCGATCAAGATAAAAAGCTTCGACAGGGTCATTCGCGATCACATTTGCGGTGGCTGGGAGATCGTCGAGAAAGGAGATCTCTCCGCAGGCTTCTCCGGGACCTATGGTTCGCTCCGGGCCGGGCGGGATTTCGACCGCCGCTGTCCCTTTCAGCAGCAGATATAGTCCGCGAGTCCGCCGTCCACGCTTCACCACATGTTCGCTCGCCTTGAACATCATCCGCGACGCCTTGTCCGCAACCAGCGCCCAGTCGTTGGCGGTCAGATACACCAACCCGTTCTTGTTCGACGACAATACCGACACATCCTGCTCGTGGGATACCTTCGACATGGCGCGCGTGCTCGAAGACCGGGAGGAATCCGGCCGGCGATTTGACTCAAACAACAGGGCTACTAGGAAGATTAGCAGAAACCCCCGAACCGCGGCACGCAGGTCGAATCCGCCCTGTCAATTCCGTAAGCTTGTGTAGCGGCGGAGGCATTTCCCTCCGCCCGGCAAAACGAAACGAGCGAGTGCGTAGCCAGCATTCAGCCGGAGTTGCACAGATATGGGGCAACCTGTCTGTCCCCGTGGTCAGCCCCTCTCAATAATCATCCGGATCCCCAAAGGGCGTCGGATCACGAATAAAGAAATGAGCATCGAGCGGCGAAGGGATCGTCGTAAACACTCGCGGGGGCTTCGTCAAATCAAAAA
>Ga0126381_100006375_pt1 | contig 13043 bp, 10 predicted proteins | sample PanSoiMetPlot_28_FD_96465 | JGI IMG/M metagenome (GOLD analysis project Ga0126381, IMG submission 96465) | Tropical forest soil microbial communities from Panama - MetaG Plot_28 | ecosystem: Environmental > Terrestrial > Soil > Tropical forest > Bulk soil | place: Panama | collected 2016-02-17
ATCGCGTAAACTCCTCCATGCAATTCGTTCCGAAACTCGAACAGCTCGAAAAACGCTTCGACGACCTGACAGAACAGATGGCCGACCCCGGCGTGATCGGCGATGCCGACCAGTACCGCAAGGTGGCAAAGGCGCACAGCGACCTCTCCGAGGTAGTAGCCAAGTTCCGCGAATGGAAGAAGGTGGACGATGGCCTGGCGCAAGCCCGCGCCATGCTGCAAGAACGCGATCCGGACCTGCGCGCCATGGCCGAAGAGGAAGTGGCGCAGCTCGAGCCGGAGATGGCTCGCATCGAGGAAGATCTCAAGATCCTGCTGCTACCCAAGGACCCCAACGACGACAAGAACGTGCTTTTGGAAATCCGCGCCGGCACGGGCGGGGATGAGGCCACGCTGTTCGCGGCCGAGGTCTTCCGTATGTATTCGCGCTACGCCGAAACGCAGCGATGGAAGATCGAGGTGACGTCTTCGAGCGAGTCGTCGGTGGGCGGGCTGAAGGAAGTGATCGCCCTGGTGAGCGGCGACAAGGTATATAGCAAGCTGAAGTACGAAAGCGGCGTGCACCGCGTGCAGCGCGTGCCCGTGACCGAGCAGCAGGGTCGCGTGCACACCTCGGCAATCACCGTGGCGGTGCTTCCGGAAGCGGACGAAGTCGAAATCAAGATTGACCCTAAGGATATCCGCATCGACACGTTCTGCTCCTCGGGACCGGGCGGACAGTCGGTCAACACGACCTACTCGGCTGTGCGCATCACGCATCTGCCCACGGGGCTGGTGGTGTCGTGCCAGGATGAGAAATCGCAGATCAAGAACCGTGCCAAGGCGGAGCGCGTACTGCGCTCGCGGCTGTACGAGATGGAGCTCGAAAAGCAGCAGGCCGCGCTCGGCGCGGAGCGGCGGAGCATGGTCGGATCGGGCGACCGGAGTGAGAAGATCCGGACGTATAACTTCCCGCAAAATCGCGTCACCGATCATCGCATCGGGCTGACGCTCCATCAGCTCGATTTCGTCATGGACGGGAAGCTGGACGAGATCATCGAAGCGCTGATCACCCACTACCGCACGAAAAAGCTCAGCGAAAACGCGGAAGCCCCGCACTAAGCCGATGACGGTTCAGGCCGCGCTACTCCAGGGCACCCGCCTGTTGGAGGAAGGCGGAGTCGCCGTACCGAGACTGACGGCAGAAGTACTCCTGGCGCATGCGCTCCATCGCGACCGCGTCTATCTTTTCGCACACCCCGAGCACGAATTGAGCGAACTCGAGTGGCTGCACTACGGCCGCTATCTTCACGAACGCTTGAAAGGAAAGCCGACGCAGTACATCACCGGCCGGCAGGAGTTCTACGGTCGCGAGTTTCGTGTCACCAAAGACGTACTGATTCCACGGCCCGAGACCGAGCACGTAGTGGAAATGGCCCTAGAGGTTGCGAGCGGCGCACGACCGATTCTCGACGTTGGCACAGGTTCGGGGGCTCTGGCCATCACGCTGGCCCTGGAAACGGGAGCGCGCCCATACGCGACGGACATCTCGCCCGAAGCCGCCCGCGTGGCATCACAAAACGGGCAACGGCTTGGCGCAAACATGGCGATTGTGGTCTGCAACGTCATGGAAGCAATTCGCGAGGACAGCATGGACCTGATCGTCTCGAATCCGCCGTATGTTCCCGCCGCGCAGCGCGAAGGGCTGCAGCGCGAAGTACGGGACTGGGAGCCGCACGTTGCGCTGTTCGCCGGCGCCGGCGGATTCGAGATCTACGAGCGGATCGTGGCCGATGCGCCGCGCGTCCTCCGTCCGGGGGGGTGGCTGGTAATGGAGTTGGGTTTCAGCAGCCTCGACCGTGTGCAGGAGTTGCTCGGAGGATGGCGCGATATGCAGGTCAAGCCGGACCTGGCGGGCATACCGCGGGTGATTGCGGCGCAACGAGATTAAGGCTCTCGTCCCGATCATCCGATAAGTAGGTATGTTTGAATGGCGGCAGGAATTCAGTGTTGGTATCGGCAGCATAGACGGGCAGCATCAAAACCTGTTCAGGATCGCGCGAGAGCTTTCCGACGCGATGATGGCGGGTCAGGGCAGGCAGACGCTGGCCCGGACCTTGGACCGGCTGGTGCAATATACGGCTGTTCATTTCGCGCACGAAGAGCACCTTATGCAGGAACACCGGTTTCCAGGCTTCGCCGCGCATAAGACGGAGCACGACGCGCTCACCAAAAAAGCCACAGAATTGCAGAGGAACTTCGAGCAGGGCCGCGTGGCGATGTCGGTGGAGGTGCTCCAGTTCCTTAAGTCCTGGCTGGAGCACCATATTCAGCAGGTCGACCATGCCTACGCACCGTTTCTTCGTTCGAAGGCGGTGGCGTAGGACCCGGCAGACATGCGCGAAATTCCGGCCACGGAAACCCTCAATTCGAGGATGGCTCTACCGTAGATGCTTGCTCGATGAGTGTCGACTGCAGCAGATCCAGGGCATCTACAACCCGCTCCACCAGATTGTCGGTCTGCTCGGTTGACGATTGTGCCGACTCGATGGCGCTGGCGTGGGACTGCAGCGTGTCCTCGTGTGATTGCAGTTTGGCCGCGACTCTTTGATCCAGCATTGAGGAGTAATGCCGCAGATCCTGTACTTGCTGCTCGGTGGCTACGACGCGCTGACTCATCGCGCTGATCGTTTCGGAGAGTTGGCGCACCAAAGCGATCGCCGATTGGGCTTCCGCACGCCGTGCCGTGATCATCAGGAATTTGAGTTCGAGAAGAACTTTCTGCATGCGCTGCGGACGGGCCGCGGGATCGTCGGCCATGCACTGCGTCAGAAAATGCTCAACGGCTGGCGGCGATGTCACGGCACGCAGCGAGGCTCCGCTCTCAAAGTTAGTCGTCCCGGTGAGCATGGCGCACAAGAGTGCTCCCAGAGAGTAGACATCGCTGCGCACGTCCGCCGGTTCGCCGGCGAGCACCTCTGGCGCTGTGTAGTGACGTGCGTTTTCCTCAGGGCAAGCCGAATCGAGCATCTGGACGCGGCTGGCGACGAATCCAACTGCGGATGGCGTAAGCCATCCGTGAACTTTGCCGGAATCATGCAGGTCTCGAAGCGATTCAGCGATCGCCGTGGCACGCCGCAAGGCTTCAGCGGCCGGAATCTCTCCTTCGGAAAGGCGCTGTGCAAGTGTGTAAACTTCAGGACTCGTTGCGGAAGCGGTCATATTTCCCCCTCAGCCAAGATTAAGCGGCAGCTCCCCACTCTTCACAAGTTCTCTCTCGACAGGTTGGGTCTGGACTGGTACATCGGGTACACAGCTCCCATTACTACCGCGTTACTACCGCGCACGAACTGCGTGCCCTCCTCAGATCGATGTCAGACCGAGATTTCAAAGGCTTGCGGCCGAAGCGAAAGCGACTAGCAGGATTTCGCCGTACTGGAAGTTGGCAATGTCCCGGTACGCCGGGAGTCCGGGCAGGACTGCCGTTTCGTTCCAAGCGCTTGCATAATGCAGGTGTAAGGAGAGAGCAGGTGGGCTCACGCGTTATGCATCGACATCTTTTGAATCGAATTTCGGACCGTGTTTGTTCGAGCGCAGCCAGAGGACGGGCAGGAGACCTGAAACGCCTGGCAGGAGGCGACATCGCCGTGATTCTGGGCGATTTGAAGGACCAGCTTCAGCAGTTGCGGGCACTCCGGGCGGGTCCGCATCGCGAGCATTCGGTAGCTGCGTAGAGTAGACGACTCTTGCGCCGATATTTCGCATGATGTATCATACGATATATCATGAGAAATGATTTCTTCGACTTTCTTGGAGGCGTCCCGTTTGCGGGCCCGCCTTTCCGTCGCGCCCGGTTCTTCGGATCGGGCGAAATCCGCCTCGCTATCCTTTCCCTCCTGAAGGAAGGACCCAAGCACGGCTACCAATTAATGAAGGAAATCTCCGAGCGCTCAGGTGGGGTCTACCGCGCCAGCGCCGGAAGCATATACCCTACCCTGCAGCAGCTTGAAGATGAAGGCCTGATCGAGGCCGTCCAGCAGAACGGCCGGCGTGTTTATACCTTGACCGCCGCCGGCCGGGAAGAGTTGGACAAAGACCCGGATACGGTCCGGCGCATTTGGGAGCGCGCGGAACACTGCGAGGACTGGAGCCGGTTCATGGGCCCGGAGTCATTCGCGATTCTGGGACCGCTCAGCCAACTCGCCAAATCGGGCCTGCGGGCCGCCAGCCGTCTGGGGCACGGCGGAACCGACCGCGTTCGCGATATCCTGGACAGAACACGGCACGAGTTGGATTCACTTTGAGAATTAGCCGTATATAAGCCACAGCCTCGCTGGCGACAAAATCGCCGGCGTTACCGGGGAGGACTATGGGGATCGGCATCCGTATTGAACAACTGCGCAAGGTCTACGATTCGCCGCCGCCGGCCTTCGCGGGTGGCTTCGGCTTTCCCGGCCGGAACGCGCCGAAGGACAAAAAGGAGAAGAAGAAAAAGTTCGAAATCGTAGCGGTCGATAATATTTCGTTCGAGATCCGGGCAGGCGAACTCTTCGGACTGCTTGGACCGAATGGCGCAGGCAAGTCGACTACGATCGGTATTCTCACGACGCGCATTCGGCCTACCGCCGGGCGCGCCTTTATCGGCGACTACGATGTCTGGCAGCAGCAGGTGAGCGCGAAGCGGCTGATCGGTGTGGTGCCCCAGCGGCCGAACCTCGACTTCTCGCTCACCGCGCGCGAAATCCTTATCTTCCATGGCGCTTACTTCGGGCAGAACGCACGCGAGCGTACGCAGCGCGCCGACGAGTTGCTCGAACGATTCAAACTGACGGACCGGGCCGATCACATGGTGCGCGGATTTTCTGGTGGCATGATGCAGCGGCTTTCGATTGCGCGCGCGATGATGCATGATCCGGAGGTTCTGTTTCTGGACGAGCCTTCGGCAGGGCTCGACCCGCAAACGCGGCTGCTGCTGTGGGACATCGTGCGTGACTACAACCGGCTTGGGAAGACGATCGTCCTCACCACGCACTATATGGACGAGGCAGACTCGCTATGCAACCGGCTGGCGATCATCGATCACGGCCGCATCATCGCCAACGGCACGCCGGAGGAGCTGAAAGCGTCCATTCCCGGCGGATATCTGTTGCGGGTCAAATTCGAAATCGTTCCCGACGCCCTCGCCGGCGAGTTGCGCACCTTGCCGGGCGTCACGGAAGTGCGCTCGTCGGATCATTCGGTCGATATCTACGCGGACCGGGGCGGTACGCTAATCCCTGCCGTGGTCAATGCCGCGCAAGCGACCGGGACGGTGCTGTCAGACGTACATATTCAGGAGCCCAGCCTGGAGACGCTGTTTCTTCATCACACCGGAAGGAGCCTGCGCGATTGAACTGGAAAACGTTTTTCGCCCTGCTTTCGCGCGACGGGCATGTCGCCCGCCGCAACCTGATCTTCACGCTGGTGCAGAACCTTCTGCAACCGCTGTTATTGACGTTCGTCTTCGGGCGCATCCTCACGGCCGGCGGCATGATGCAGGCCGGATTCAAGAACGTGCTGCTTCCGGGCGTCATCACCATCAGCATGGTGATGTCAGGTGTGTGGGCGGTGGCCATGCCGCTCATCACCGAGTTCCAGTGGACAAAGGAGATCGAAGACCGGCTCCTGGCGCCCATCGAGATCGGCTGGATTGCGGTGGAGAAGGTAGTTGCGGGGATGATCCAGGCGCTAGTGGCGGGCTTGGTGGTGATTCCGTCCGCATGGCTGGCGATGGGATCGGGTGTGGACATCAACCTGCATCAACCGTTGCAGTTCGCCGCGATGTGTTTTCTCGTAGCACTCTTCGCGGGTGCGGGCGGGCTGGCGCTGGGATGCAGCATCGGGCAGACACAGGTGGGCCTGATGTTCAGTCTGGTGCTGGCGCCGATGATCATGTTCGGCTGCGCCTATTATCCATGGTCGTTCCTGAAATCATTTCCCGGACTTCAATATGCGGTGCTGATCAACCCGCTGGTCTATGCGAACGAAGGTATGCGCGGGGCGCTGGCTCCGACGGTGGATCACATCAACGTGTATCTGGTCATCGCGGTGCTGGCCGCAATCGATCTCACCCTGCTGGTCGTCGGGCTGAAACGTTTTCATACCAAGGCGATCGGGTAGGACGTGCGCACCTATTTCCACGTGGACATGGACGCGTTCTTCGTCTCCGTGGAAGAGTTGTTCGATCCGTCGCTCAAGGGCAAGGCCGTGGTGGTGGGCGGGCGGCCGAACGAGCGCGGAGTGGTTTCCGCGGCCTCGTACGCCGCACGTAAGTTCGGTGTTCATTCGGCGATGCCGCTGCGAACCGCCTATAAACTCTGCCCCAAGGCGATCTTCGTCGACGGCCATCCGGAGCGGTACCGCGACTATTCACAGCGGGTGTACGAGGTGTTGCGCGCGTTCTCACCGCTGGTCGAAATGGCGTCAGTAGATGAAGCCTATATTGACGTCACGGGGACCGAGCGCCTCTATGGACCGCCCTTGCGAGCCGCCCATCTCCTGCACGAGCGCATCAAGACGGCGACACAGTTGAACTGCTCGATCGGCATTGCGGCCTCGCGGCTGGTGGCGAAGATCTCGTCCGATCAGGCGAAGCCGAACGGGATCCTGTGGGTGGCGCCCGGGCGGGAAGCGGCCTTTCTGGCGCCGCTCGACGTGCGCAAGGTGCCGGGAGTCGGCAAAGTGACCGAGAAGAATCTCCACGTCGTGGGCATTCGCAAGGTCGGAGATCTGGCTCGCCTGGACGAAGGCTTCCTCGAAGAACGCTTCGGCAAATGGGGGCTGGCGCTCGCCGGAAAATCGCAAGGACTGGACGCCGGCGGCTGGTTCGACACCGAAATCGGCGAGGATGTGGGGCCGAAGTCCATCAGCCACGAGCACACGTTTTCCGAAGATACCGCCGACGCCGCGCAGATCGACGCGACTCTGGCGCGGCTTTCCGAAATGGTGGGGCGGCGATTGCGGGAGCACCGGCTGAAAGCGCGAACCATACAGCTCAAGCTGCGGTATAAAGATTTTTCGACGATCACGCGGGCGCATTCGATCGCTCGAGCGACGGATCTGGACACCGAACTGTTCGAGCAGGTGCGTGAGCTGTTCCGTGCGAACTGGAAACTCGGCAACCCGGTGAGGCTATTAGGCGTGCATGTGTCGGGTTGGGCAGAGGATTCGCCGCAACTCGACTTACTGGACGACGCACGCCATGAGCGCTGGCAGCAGGCGATGGCCGCAGCCGACAAGATGCGCGACAAATTCGGAGAGTCGGCCGTGTCGCTGGCGGCGAGCATGCGGGGCGCATTCCGCGAGCGGACGCACGAGAATCCAGCGGGGCTGCCAGGGAAGAAACCGAAAAAGGGCGACGGTAGCGAGGTGTGAACAGGTCTAGTGAAGCGACGCTCCCTGACGGTCGGCTCTGTTATGGGACGCGTGTTCACATCGGAGCCGCGACCGTTAGGGAGCGGTCACGACCGGGACCGGGCCGATCTACTGGACCGGCCAGGAGGCCTGTCCTACTTCGCGTACTTCCAGCGATAGAAGCCGATCATCGTCTTGGCATCTTCGATCTTGCCGGTCTGGATCATTTCGGCGACCTCTTTAGCGCTGAACCAGCGGGTCTCGATGCGCTCATCTTCCATAGGTGTCGCTTCACCCTCGGTAAGATCAGTCGCTAAGTAGATCGTCATTCGCTCCTGCACATAGCCCGGACTTGCAAAGAAGCTGGCTAGCTTCGTCCAGGTCTTGGCACGATAGCCGGTTTCTTCGATTAACTCCCGCTTAGCAGCTTGAAGCGGTTTCTCGCCCGGATCGAGCCGGCCGGCGGGGAGTTCCCAGAGATACTTCTCGGCCGGCAGCCGATACTGGCGGACGAGCAGAATGCGCTTGCGGTCGTCAACCGCCATCATGACGGCCGAGCCTGCGTGGCGGACCACAGATCGCTTGATCTGGAACCCGGACTTCGGGTCTTTAGCCCTGTCCTCGGTAACGCGGAACAGACTGCACTTGTAGACTTCGCGGGAAGATGTGATTTTCATGATTTCTTGGGCAGAGCGGCGGCGAACTGGTCCGCCGGCAGAGTGTTCAGAATGTCGCCGGGCCCGAGCCATCCGCGCCTCGCCATCAGAACGCCATAGCGCATGTTGGCAAGGTGCTTGGGATGGTGGGCGTCGGTCGAAATGGTAAAGCGTGCACCTTTGGCCTTGGCGGAGCGGATCAGCGGACCGTGGAGGTCGAGGCGCTCCGGGCTGGCATTGATTTCGAGCCACACGCCGCGGCGCACGGCCTCAGCGACTACGCGCTCGAAGTCGAACGGGAACGCGTCGCGCTGCAGCAGAATGCGGCCGGTCGGATGTCCGAGGACGCGCAGGTGTGGGCACTCCAGCGCGCGCAGAAGGCGATCGGTCATCTCCGAGGACTCCATGTTCATGTGGCTATGAACGCTGCCGATGACCAGATCGAGTTCGGCGAGAGCATCGTCGGCCAGGTCTAGCGCGCCGTCCCGAAGAATGTCGCACTCGATTCCTGAGAAGACACGGATTCCGAGATTCCCGCTGCGGTTGATCTCACGGACCTGGCGGGCAAAAGCGACGGCGCGAGCTTCGTCCAGTCCGTTCGCCATCGCCAGCGCCTTGGAGTGGTCGGTGATGGCGACGTATTCGTAGCCGCGCTCGCGTGCCGCGGCAGCCATCTCCTCCAATGTGGCCCGGCCGTCGGTCTCAGTGGTGTGCATGTGGATGTCGCCGCGAATGTCCTTGAGCTCGACAAGCGAAGGCAGGCGGCCCTCTGCGGCGGCTTCGATTTCGCCGCAGTTTTCGCGCAGCTCGGGCGGAATCCAGGCGAGGCCCACGGCTTCGTAGACGCCGGCCTCGGTCTCGCCGGCGACTTTGACGTCGTTCTCGACGTGGAACAGGCCGTACTCGCTCAGCTTCAGCCCCATCTTGACGGCGCGCGTGCGAACCGCGACATTGTGATCCTTGCTGCCGGTGAAGTACTGCATAGCCGAGCCGAAACTGGCGGGCGGCAACGCGCGTACGTCCACCTGCAGATTCTCGTGGCCGACCTTGGCGCTGGCCTTGTTCTCGCCGCGGCTGAGGACTTCGGAAACCCGCGGGAAGGCGAGAAAGCGGTCGAGCGACGGCATGGGATCCGGGCCGGTAACGAGCAGGTCGAGATCACCGATCGTTTCTCGCCCGCGCCGCAAGCTGCCGGCCGGCGTGACAGCATCGACCCCGGGCGTCTGCCGGAGAAGATCGATCAACTCGGCGGCAATGCCTTCGACGTAACCGAGCAGATAGCGCCCGCTGCGCATGCGATACTGCGCGATCGAGCGGAGCACCTTCTCCTCCAGCTTGGCGCCCATGCGCGGCAGTTCGCGCAGCTTTTCTTCCTTGCAGAGGCGTTCCAGATCGTCGATGGTGGAAACGCGGTAATGCTCGAATATGAGCGCGATGCCTTTTGGCCCAAGCCCCTGGATTTTAAGGAACTCAAGCGCGGTGGGAGGGAACTTGGTGAGCAGGTCGTCGCGGCGCTCGCAGGAACCGGTGGCGATGATCTGGGCGAGTACTCCGGCGAGCCCTTTGCCGATACCCGGAATGTCCGTGACCTTGCGCGAGGAGTCGGCAAGAATGTCGCAAATGCGCTCGGGATAGCCTTCGATGGCTGTGGCGCCGTTCCGATAGCTGCGGATGCGGAACGAGTCCTCGCCGGCGATCTCCATGAGATCGGCCGTCTCCCACAAGACGCGCGCAATTTCGCGATTCTCCATGACCCTCAAATTCATTCTACGGCCGGAGCCGTGTTTTCATCGCGGAGGTTTTATCCTGGAGTTTCCATGCCCGAGGGCGCTTATCTCTATTGCGACGTCAGTCTGCCGGTTCCGATCGATCAGGCGTTTACATACTCGCTGCCGGAAACGCTGCGGCATCGCGTGAAGCCCGGATCTCGCGTTTGGGTGCCATTTGGGCAGCGAAAACTCACGGGCGTCGTCCTTCAGTGTCATGATGAGCGGCCCGCGGTTGCGGCTCGCGAGGCGCTTCGGTTAATCGATGCCGAGCCTGTGCTGGGGCCGGATCTTCTGGCGCTGGGGCGCTGGATTGCGGGATATTATTGCGCTCCCTTGGGCGAGGTGCTGCGCGGGATGCTGCCGCTGGCAGCAGAGATTCGGCGGGGCAAGGTGTGGTCGCTCACAGATGCCGGACGGGATGCAGCGCGGCAACTGCTGCTCGACAGCGCTCCCGACGATCCGGTGGCGCAGGTGTTGCGCATGCTCGAGAAGCGGCCGCTTTCGGCGGCCTATCTGGCGAAGGCGCTTCCGCTCGCGGACAAGGTCGTGCGTTCGCTGGAGCGCAAGGGATTCATCGCAGCGGAGCAGGTGCAAACGGAGCGCGATCCGCTGAAGGCCCCGGCTGAGAGGCTGCGGGTCGAACTGAGCGGGAAAGAGCCGGGCGACATCAAGCTGAACAAGGCGGAGCGCGAGCTGCGGGCGTTCCTTGAATTACATCCCGGATCGCACAACCTGAAAGATCTCGAAGCAATGGTGCGGAATGCCAGCCCGGCGGCACGGGCGCTCGGGCGCAAGGGACTCGTGAAGCTGGCGGCTGAAACGCTGACGATGACCGTCGGCCCGATCCGCGCGCGGCACACGCTGAACAACACCCAGCAGGCGGCCTTCGAGCTGATTGCGGACAGCATTCGCGCAGCGCGGTTTCAAACGTTTCTGCTGCACGGCGTGACAGGATCGGGAAAAACCGAGGTGTACCTCAACGCCATCGAAGCGACGCTGGAGGAGGGCCGCAGCGCGTTGCTGCTGGTTCCCGAGATCGCGCTCACGCCGGCGGTGGCCGGGCAGTTTTTTGCGCGCTTCGGCGACCGCGTGGCGATTCTGCACAGCGCCTTCACCGACGTGGAGCGCTCAGAACAGTGGCGGCGGATTCGCTCGGGTGCGGCGCGTGTGGTAGTGGGGACGCGGTCGGGCGTATTCGCGCCGGTGCAGAACCTTGGACTGATTGTGGTGGATGAGGAGCACGACGGCAGCTACAAGCAGGAGGAGACGCCGCGATATAACGGGCGCGACGTCGCGATTGTGCGGGCCCAGGCGGCGAACGCGTGCGTGGTGCTAGGCTCGGCGACACCGAGTTTGGAGAGCCGGTACAACGCCGAAAAGGGCAAGTACACACTGCTGGAGCTGCCGGGTCGCATCGAGGAGCGGCCGATGCCGTCGGTGGAGCTGATCGACATGCGGCAGGAGTTTCTGGAGACTCGCAAGCAGGCAACGTTTTCGCGCAAGCTCCTGGAGGCAATCGGGCAGCGGCTCGAGAATGGCGAACAGACCATCGTGCTGCTCAACCGGCGCGGCTTTTCGAGTTTCGTGGCCTGCCGCGCGTGCGGCGAGCGAATTCAGTGCATCAACTGCTCGCTGACGCTCACATATCACAAGCGCGACCGGCGGCTGCTCTGCCATTACTGCGGGTACGCGGAGAAGGTGCCGTCGTGCTGCCCCAAATGCGTGAGCGAGCACATTTACTTCTTGGGGCTCGGGTCGGAACGCGTAGAGGAGGAGCTGCACCAGGCGTTTCCCACGGCCCGCATTGCGCGGCTCGACCGCGACACAGTGACAGGCAAGCGCCAGTATGAGACCATCCTGCAGGATTTCCGCGAAGGCAATTACGACCTGCTGGTGGGAACGCAGATGATCGCCAAGGGTCACGATATTCCGAACGTGACCCTGGTCGGAGTCGTGTCGGCCGACGTGGGTCTCGGAATGCCGGACTTCCGCGCAGCGGAGCGCACGTTCCAACTGCTCACACAGGTGGCAGGGCGCGCGGGACGCGGCAGCGTGCCTGGAATCGTGCTGGTCCAGACGATCAATCCGGATCACTACGCGGTGCGCCTGGCGGCGGCGCAGGATTACGCGGCGTTTTACGACAAGGAACTACACTTCCGGCGCATGATGCACTATCCGCCGTTTAGCGCCATGGCCAACGTGCTGGTCCGGAGCGAAAAGCAGGAGATGGCGATGCGCATGAGCTCGGAGCTCGGTGTCCTGCTGACCCCGCCGCCGGAGAAGCTGCGCGTCATGGGGCCGGCGGAGGCACCGGTCCCGCGACTCAAGGCCGAGTATCGATACCAGTTTCTGGTGAAGGCGGCCAGCCGAAAGGCGCTGAACGAGCTGCTTCAGTGCGTCCGCGCGTTCGCGTTTCGAAACAAGTGGCCGGCGACAGCGCTCGTAATCGACGTCGACCCGCTTACGTTGATGTGAACCGATCCAGTTTCGGGCCGTGGCGATTTTTTGGTGATACGATTACCAGCATGTCTCGCAAGTTGGATCTGAGGACTTCTACGCCGAGCCTCTCCCCCGAGAAAGCAAGAGTCATCTTTGGCCAGTTGGAACGTATTCTCGGGAGCCCGCAGTTTCGCGGAAGCCGGCGATGTCAGGGGTTATTCCGCTATATCGTAGAACAGACGGTTGCGGGCGAAACGGCGCAACTCAAGGAACGGGTTCTCGGGATCGAGGTGTTCGACCGGGCACCGGATTACGACACCAGCCAGGACCCGGTGGTTCGCGGTACGGCAGGTGAAATCCGAAAAAAACTCGCCCAGTACTACCACGAGGCGGGGCATGAGTCTGAGGCGCGTATCGAGCTGCTCCCCGGCTCCTACATCGCGGAGTTTCCCGAAGCACCGGAGAACTCGCATCCCGCGCCGGCTCGAAACAATCGCCGCTGGCTTCGCTTTGGAGTGCCGATTGGCGTTGCGGTCTTAGTCGCCGTGGCGGTGCTACTGCTTGCCCCGCGGAAGGCGACGCCGCTGCAGGAGCTGTGGCGTCCCGTGCTCAACACACCCGGTACACTTCTGATTTCGCTCGGGCAGCCTATTGCGTACAACATGAAATCGGCCCAGGCGCAGGACGCGATCCAGGGCATAGGGGCGGCGCCGGTGGTTTCGAATTCGGACACCGAGGTCATCGCGAAGAAAGACCTCGTCATCCTGCCGGACCGTTACGCCGCGATGGGAGACGTCATCTGCCTGGTA
>Ga0126381_100006376_pt1 | contig 13042 bp, 8 predicted proteins | sample PanSoiMetPlot_28_FD_96465 | JGI IMG/M metagenome (GOLD analysis project Ga0126381, IMG submission 96465) | Tropical forest soil microbial communities from Panama - MetaG Plot_28 | ecosystem: Environmental > Terrestrial > Soil > Tropical forest > Bulk soil | place: Panama | collected 2016-02-17
CCTCTTGAGCGCGGCTTCGCTCACCTCGAATCCGAGGCCGGGCTTGGTTGGCAGCGGATAGCGGCCGTTCTTCATGCGCATCGCCGGGAAGCCGGTGAGATCCTCCCACACGCGATTCATCGGGCCTGCTTCCACGAGGCCGCAGATCTCCTGCGCCAGGAAATTCGGAATGGCCGCGTCTACATGCAGGCTCGCGATTCCGCCGACCGGTCCCTCACAGGCATGCGGCGCCATGCGAATACCCGCGGCGTCGGCGGCGGCCGCCACTTTCCACAGCGCCGTGATCCCGCCCACATGCGCGATATCGGGCTGTAAGACATCTACGATTCCGAGGTCGATTAGTTCATTGAACCCGTACGCCGCGATCAGGCGCTCGCCGGTGGCCAGAGGCGTCGTCGATTTCCTGGCGGCGCGCTGCATAGCGCGTACGTTCTCCGGCGGGCAGATCTCTTCCGCAAAGAACAGGTGGAACGGTTCGATTTCCCGCAGTAAAATCGCGGCCACGGTGGGACTCGGCCGCGCGTGAAAATCCACCGCGAAATCGAGAGCGGGTCCCAGCCCCTCGCGCAACGTCTCCATGTGTTTGACGGCGCGCTTCAGCTTACGGTCGGTCTCGATCCATTCGAGCAGATCGGGCAATTGAAACTTGAGCGCCGTCACTCCGGCCTGCCGCGTCTGCTCGCCTAATTCCTTCGCTTCCTGGAGCGTCCACGCCTGAGCATGATAATACCCGCGCACGCCCTGTGGATCGACCGGCCCGCCCAGCAGTTCGTACACGGGCATTCCGAGCACTTTGCCGCGAATGTCCCAAATGGCCTGGTCGATTCCCGATATCGCCGACCCGAGTACCGGCCCGCCGCGATAAAAACTTCCGATGTACATCAATTGGTAAAGATGCTCGGATTGCATCGGGTCGCTGCCGATGATGAACTCCCGTAGGTCGTTGATGCAGGCCATGGCGGCGCCGGCCTTGCCTTCCAGCGTCGCCTCGCCCCAGCCCACTACGCCCTCGTTGGTCTCGAGCTTCACGAAGACGTACGGACGGTCGGAGCGCGCAATCTTCTCGTCTAAAGTGACGCCAAACACCTGCATGCCTGTGATGCGAAGCTTCGACCCGACATCCTTGAAAACATCCGAGCCCGGGGGAATCGCCGCGGCGGGCGCGAAGGCGCATCCGCAGCCGGCAGGCAGGTTGTGGCGGTCGCCACGCAGTCGGCCGGCCGGAACGCTTAGAGCACCGAGGGCACCCAAAAGGTCGCGCCGTCTCATATTTTCTCCTCGCTGTAACGATCGAGCGATTTCTCATTCACCTCGATCCCGAAGCCCGGCTTGTTCACAAGCAAGGCGAACCCATCCTTGGCCGTTTCGGGATTCCCGGACGCCAGTTCGGCGCGCATGGACGCATCGCGCGCGGAGGTGGGAAACGGGATCTGTTGGATGAACGAATTCGGCAAGCTCGCGGCCAGGTGAATCCCAGCGGCGGTCGCGATGGGACCGCCATCGTGATGCGGCGCCACGGCCACATAGTGCGTTTCCGCGATGGCCGCGATGCGCCGGATCTTGCCGATGCTATTGAAGGCGAGGCTGGGGCGAACGAGATCGACCGCGCCCCAGCGCAACAGATCCTGAAACACGCCGATATCGTGCACCGAGCGGCCCAGCCCTACGGGCATCACGCTCTCCTCAGTGATTCGCGCCAAGCCGTCGTGCGTCAGAACATTGGTAGGCTCGTCGAACCATAGCAGGTGATTCCTTTCCAGCGCCGTAGCGACGAACGCGGCATCTCCTGGGGTCAACTTCCCGGCCGCATCCAGAACAAAATCCAGATCGGCGCCGGCCAAGCTGCGCATACGTTCGATACGCGCGCGAACAGCGTCCACATAGGCCTGCATGCGCCACATCGAGTCGCGAGCCGGTATCGGCACGGTGAAGGCCCGAAAGCCCTGCTGCGCCGCCTGGTGGAGCGGTGCAGCGAGCGCATTCTCGGTTTCGCCCTCGAGCCCTGCGAGTACGCGCGCCTTAAAGCGCGTCGGGCCGCCGAGGAATTGGTAGACCGGTGTACCTGTCACCTTACCCTGCAGATCGAGAAACGCATTGTTCACCGCCGCTTCCATGGAAGGAACGGCCGCCAGCCGGTGCCGGATATATTCCGATTCGTTAGGCTGCCGGCCGGTTGCGGCGGCGCGGGCCTCCAGGATTTCGGCGCTGGTGGCCGGGCCTCCCTCACCATATCCGGCCATTCCGCCACGCGTTTCCAAGCGCAGCACCGTATAACGGCGGCCGGAGTCCGGCTCCCACAGACGCCAGCCGTGCACGCTGGCGATCGACATGCGCCCGCCGGATGCCGACTGGGGCGCGAACGCCGGAAGGTCCCTCCAGATTTTGCGCCTCATCGCTTTGCCCTCCTAATAGTGAGAATGCTCAGAGATCATTCTATTGTGGTTCCCACGGACGAAGCAGGAAATTTCGTGTGTACCGTCGGGTTTTAGCCGCGCATTGTGGCGGAAGCGTTCAATACCGAGCAGGCCGAAGCGGCCCAACCGGAAGCCACAAAATTGCCGCGCAGATGGGCGCCACGAAGCCGAAAGGAACGTAGCCGGCATGCGGTGCGGGAACCTGACAGGTTCAATGCTTGGACGTGGGCCGGATGTCGCCGCAAGCAACTGCGCCAGCACCCTCTCTAATGCAGTAGAAACGATCTGCCTGAAGGTTCTTCAATACCTCCGTTCTGCCTGACGGCCACGAAATTTCAACGTCGTCGGCCTGACGGTGATCGCCCAGGCCGAAGTGAAGCCGCAGATCGCTCTGCGACAGATAGCTCCCGCTGCTTCTAACTTCGTCGGTTTGGGTGAGGTCGGCGGCAATGACTTTCACCCGCGCATTCAGCGCCAGCTTGTTGCTCTTTGTCCCCGCGAGCTCGAAACTGATCCAGTGATTAGGCGGTCCGCCTTGCGGACGAAGGATCAGCGGTTCGCCTTCCAGATTCTCGACGACAACCTCCTGCAGGCCGTCGTTAAATAGATCGCCGATTGCCAGGCCGCGACCGGTCCGCGGCACCTTCAGAGCGGCGCCCGCCTGATCGCTCACGTCTCGGAAAGTACCGTCGCCCTGATTGAGAAACAGCAGGCTCGGCTCACGGAAGCGAACTCCTATGTTCGCCTGATCAACCTGCGGGTACACGTGCCCATTCACCAGAATGAAGTCGAGCCATCCATCGTTGTCGATATCGTAAAATGCGTCTCCCCAGCCAACGCTGTGAAGCGTCGGACGCGCCACCCCAGCGTGATACGATACGTCGGTAAAGTTCAGATTCCCGTCGTTGCGGAAGAGCTGCAGGTACTGATCGCTGAAGTGACTGATTGCGATCGAGAACCTTCCGCTGTGCAAGTAGTCGCCCAGCGCTATTCCCATATTCGCCAGGGCCTTGCCGTTCTCATCCAGCGCCACTGTGGCCTGGTAAGCCATCTCGGTGAATTGTCCATGGCCGTCATCCTTATAAAGATAGTTCTGCGCTCCATCGTTTGCCACAAAGAGATCGAGCTTGCCGTCGCCATCGAGATCCGACCAGACTGCGGTCAGCCCGAGTAGATTCTGCGGATCGTCCACGCCGGCCTGTTTGGAGACATCGGCGAATGTGCCGTTGCCGTTATTGCGATACAGGTTATCGGGCGATCCCTTCAGTCCGGCCGGGCCGCATTGAACCTTAATCCCGTAATACTGGCAATTGACCATCGAGCCGAAGGCCGGCAGGTCATGCAGATCGTAGGCGGCGTAGTGAGATACGAACAGGTCGGCGAACCCGTCGCCGTCGTAATCCCCGAACGCGGCGCCCATGGCCCAAAGAGTGTCACCGCCCAGCCCCGATTGTTTGGTCACGTCCGTAAATGTCCCGTCGCCGTTGTTGCGGTACAGAACTATGCCCCCAAAACAAGTAACGAGTAAGTCCGGCCAGCCGTCGTTGTTGTAGTCGCCGACCACGGCGCCGTTCGCCCAGCACGGATAGGCCACTCCGGCTTTCTCAGTAACATCCGTGAAAGTACCGTCCCGATTGTTGTGGAATAGCGCGCTGCGAGCCTTCTTGCCGGCCATCTGCATGTCGACATCTGGCGCGTTCGTGAAGTAAATGTCGGGCCAGCCATCGCGGTCGTAATCGATCAGCGCCACCCCGCCGCTCATCGATTCCACAACGTATTTCTTGTCCGGCGAGGCGAGATGCTTAAAGTGAATTCCTGTAGAAGCGGTGATATCCACTAACTGCGGCACGACTGGTTTCTGCGTGCGTTGCCCCTGAAGGATAACTCCGGCCAGAGCCGTAACCGTTAGCCAGCGAAGCGCTGTAACCGCCGGCTTCACTTCTGACCCGCCGCGCCGCCGAACTGCTTATAGACCTTCCCTAGCTTCTCCTTCATCTCCTGATAGTGATGGAAAGCATCCAACTCGCGTTGCGCGTCCGCAGCCCGGCCAGCCCGCCGGTACAGAGTGCTCAGACGGTAGTGCGCCACCATGTTGGTCGGATCGTCATGCAGCGCGTCCTCCAGGAGAGAAATCGCTTCCTCTGCCCGGTTTGTGGAAATCAATACGATCGCCAGGCCGGTCTTCGCATCCGAATCCCTGGGCTGCAACGCAAGCGACTTCCTGAAATCCTCCTCCGCCGCTTTGAAATCGCCCTTGGCCGATAGAACTCCGGCGAGCTGCCGCCACGATAACTCGTCATACTCATTGACCTTGATCGCGGCTTTGTACTCCTCCTCAGCCTGGCTGTTCAATGCCGAGTCCGGCGAAGTTCTTAGCAGCTCTGCCAGCTCGAAATGTCCGCCGGGAAGTTTCGGATTCAACCGAATCGCCTCGCGATATTGCGCGATCGCATTGGTATGATCCCCCTGGCGGGCGAGCTCCCCGGCGCTGATCATGTGCATCTCCGACGAATCGGGTGCTACCATCATCAGGGTCAGTAGCGTCTGGTCCATGATCTGCCGTGAGATATGGTGGACTGCGAGCAGGATTTCCGGATCTCGCGGCGCCAGTTCTTCCAGCTTCATTGCCACCGCCGACGCCTTTTCGAGCTGAGCCGAAGCCGAATCGAGCTCGATGAGTTCCAACCCCGCCTGAACCTGAATCTTCTTGTCGTCAAGATTGGAAAATACGCGCTCGAGATCCTCTTGCGCCGATTTCGGATCGCCCGTTCTCTTCTCCGCAATCCCCAACAGCGCCTCCACCCGCCATAGATCGGCCTTCATCGCCAAGGCGGAGCGCATGTGCGGGATTGCCTCGGCGTAGCTGCCCTGGAAGAACAGCAGGACGCCGAGGTTCGCATGCCCGTTGAGGTTGTTGGGATCGAGCGATACGATTTCGCGCAGAACCGGGATGGCGAGTTGCGGCTTCTGCTCCTGAAGATATTTCTGTACCTGCTGTTCGAGCCCCGTGACCTTGTTTTCCTGAGCCAGTGCGAGCCAGGGCAGTGATATGACGAGGGTGCAGACCAGATTCCTCACATCATCACGTATACCACTGCCGAGGCCCTCTCACTCAGAACCGGAGTTTGGCAACCAGCTCCATCTGCCGCGCGCCCACCAGTGTCCCGGTAATCTTTCCGATGTGCCCCGGCCCGATCTTGGTATCAGGGAGGGCGAACGACGGATGGTTGAACAGATTCGTGGCGTTCGCGCTGAACTCCAGCTTCAGCCGCTCTGTAAAGTTAAAGTATTTGTGGAGCGATGCATTCACGGCGCTCAGATGCGGTCCGTAGACGACGTTTCGCCCCATATTCCCAAAAGTGCCCGGAGTCGGAGCGGCAAATGCATTCACGTTGAACCAGGAGTTGATGGTCTGCCCCCCTGGCGCTGCGGTCGGAGCGCCTACAACGTTCGGATACCACAGCATATTCGATGACAGTGCATAACTGTTGTTGACGGACATGGATGGCGTAAACGGGCTGCCCGTTTGATAGGTCATGTCACCAAACAGATCCCACCCGCCAACGATTGCATCGAGTGCGCGGCTATGGTTCAGGAATTGCCGGCCCTTGCCGACCGGAATCACCCACGTGCCATATCCCTTGAACATGTGCCGGACATCGAAGTTGGAAGGGCCGTAGTTTGCTTGCGGGTTGAAGGCGTTCTGGTAAGGGGTGGCGCCTTGCTGCGAACCCCATCCCGAGGAATCCTGGTTGTCCAGCAGGTGAGACCACGTGTAGTTGAAGCTGAACGTCAGGCCGCGGCTCATGCGGCGGGTAACGATGGCCTGGAGCGCGTGGTAGTTCGAGTAGCCGGCTGTTGTGTATCCCGTGAGACTCTGAAACTCGGGATACGGACGGAACTGCGCGTCATTTGGCGACAGGAGGCTCTGCGGCACCTGGTTGAGGTCCGTGGTAAACGGCAGGTGCGATTGATGGCTTCCGATATAGCCGACGTCGACCAGCAGGTTCGTGCTCACCTGCCGCTGCACGGTGAAGTTCCAGGACTTGAGAAGCGGCGAGGGTGACGTGTACTGGTTGAAGCCGACCGCTTGCCCGTTCCACGCATCCGGAGTTAGAGGTTTGCGCCCGAAGAGCGAATTGATCGACGCACCTTTCGATCCCTGATAATTGGTGTTCCCGTCGGAGGAGAGAATCACTACCGGCGCGACGTTGCCTGTGGAGTCCGTTTCGCTGCCGCTATACGTGAAGGCGTTCCCCAAACCCGCACTGGCATACGTATCCACATTCCAGGGGAAGGTGTACATGCCGAAGCCGCCGCGGATGGTCGTCTTCTCGCCCAGCAGGTATGCGAAACCAACTCGTGGCAGCCAGTTATTCCACACGGGCTTCTGAAGCGTGGTCCTGCCATTAGCTGCCGTCACGGCGTACCACATCGCCCCGGGAGCGTTGGTGGTGGGATTGATCACGTTCGGATCGAAGGAACGCTCGTTGTTCTGAACGTCGGACCACCCGGTGTTGCCTTCCCAACGGAGACCGATGTTCAGGGTCAGCTTGGGGTTAACTTTGAAGTCATCCTGGACGAATACTCCGGGATTCTTCAGGCGGCCGCCATACTCGGGCGACACCGTCGCCGACCAGTTCTGCACATAGCCCAACAGGAAGTCGGCGTACGCCGAACCCGTCGTGGAAGCGAGCGACCCGGTGTTGCTGCCGGCCGTGTAGACGCCGGTGAAACCCACGTTTGCGCCGTAGATGTTCCCCCATGCCGTAGAATCGGCGCGGAAGATGATCACTTCCCCGCCGAAGTGTAGGACGTGGCGTCCGCGAATCATCGTCACCTGGTCGGAGATATCGATCGTGTTCTCGTGATAGAACGTGTTCAATCCGCCGCCGAGGGCGTAGTAATTGGTGATGTTGGCGGTCGGAAAAACATCTGCCTTGGAAATGGTGAGCCCGAGCTTCTGCGGCCACCCTTGGCCGAGAGTGTCGGGGGTAAACTCATCGTATTCGCCCATGAACCCGATGCGGAATTCGTTCATGGTATGGGGACTGATGGTCCAGTAGTCGGAAAGCTGCCCGCTCATGTTCTCGACGTCGCCTGGTGCCCGGTTAATCGGGGCTACGATGCTGAACGGGAGGCTCGGACCGTCCGCCCAGGCGGCCGAGCCCGTGATGCGATTGTTGCTCTTCACGTCAGCGTCGAAGCGCCCGAAATACTTCCGCTTCGGGGCGATGCTCGGCGCCTGGTAATCGAAATTATTCGTGTCGATGCCGTTAACGATCTGCCCCGGCAGGTTTTGCTGCGGGTAATATGACTGGATTTTTTGGGCGACCGGATCGAGCATGTTCGTCGGAATCTGGCTGTTCGGGAACGGCTGCCGCGTTACCACTCCGGTGGAACTCACCGTCTGCGTGGTCGGATCGTAGATCGTGTTCATTCCCGCGAAGTTGCCCGCGCGCATGGCCGCGGTGGGCACGGTAATAAAACTCACCGCGGGCGTGGTATGGCTGATCGTATTATCCACGCCGAAGAAGAAGAAGATCTTGTTTTTGATGACCGGACCGCCAATGTTGCCGCCGAAATCGTTGAGGTGGATCGGCGTCCTGACGCCCGCCACGCCGTTGAACCCGTAGGGAGCGGCGATCAACGCCGTGTTCTTGAAGTAGTCATACCCCATGCCGTGGAAGCTGTTCGTGCCGCCCTTGCTGATCTGGTTATAAACAATGCCGCCTCCCGCATATTGCGCGCTGAAAGCCGAGTCGCTCATCTTCACTTCAGCGACCGTATCGAAGATCGGGGTGTTGATTACGTTATTGCTCATCGGCGAATTGGTAGTCGCGCCGTCCAATAGGGAGTTCGTAAACGGCATGGCGCCGTTGACCGACGCTGTTCCCATGCCGAGGCCCCCGTTGTTGGTGCCGTTGCCTCGCGTGCCCGGCAGGTATGTGATGAACGACTGCCAGTCGGGCGTTCCACCCGTCTGCGGCAGCTCCTTCAGGGTGTCTTGATTGACCGTGGAGGAGATTTCGGCGGTAGTCGTCTCGAGCAATGGCGCAGCCTCGCCCTGAACCATCACGGTTTGTGAGGATTGCGACACGCTCAATTGCACATTGAGACCGATGTTGCCGATGCCGAGCGTCATGGGCCCGCGCTGCTGCGTGGCAAAGCCGTCTTTCTTGAAGACAATGGTGTAGTGATCGTCTGGAACGAGCGGCCCGCTGTCGTACACACCGGAAACATTTGTGACGAGTGCGCGCTCGACGTTCTTGTCGACATCCCTGATGGTGACGTTGACGCCGGGAACTACTGCTCCCGACTGATCTGTTACTGTCCCCGTGACATCTGCTGAGTTCGTCGCTTGGCTCCACGCTATCGCGACAGAGAAGCAGGCGATGCAGGAAGAGAGTGCGAGACGTTGCGCTTTCATGAGCCCTCCATTTGTTTCGGGGCAAACCCTGAGTGCCCGATCCGGCAGATGTAGCTACCGAATGTTATGCGGTGAGCCTATCACAGAAGTCCAGCACCGCCTAGTATCGTACTGTTTAAGCGTCCAGACCTAACCGTTAGCTCTGGTTAAACGGAGCTAGGGCACGATGCGCAACGGCTATTTCAGCATACGCAGCCTCGCATCGCGGGCCGTGCAAGAACACACACCTCGGGTCTGGCAGGCCCACGCCTTCTGTCTGGTTGCGACAGGCGCAGAATTCTGTCGCTTCCGCGGCAAATGAGCACGGCCATCGGCAAAACTCGTCACTTACCCTGGCTGGCGTGACTGGCACGGTGACGGGAAAACGGCAACAAATTACGTGGTCAAATTAACTAACTCAGCAGGAGCCGGCGCAGGTCGCCGTCGGGATCGGCCAACATCCGGCAGTGATTATCGAACACCATCGTCGGGCAGCGATCCGGATTACTCGGCGTCCACATTAGTCCGGGCTGGCTGGGATTGCCGGTGCGCGCGAAGTTCACCCACGCGGTGGCCATCTTCTTTGCCAACGCTTGCGCCTCCGGCGTGTGGCCCGTCCCCTGTTCGCAGCGCTTCGTATTATCGAAGCAGAAGGCGAGCTCTGCCGTATGCCAAGCGCCGGCATCCTCGAGCATCGGCGACTGCCACGTGAAGTGATACTGATAGACCGGCGCGCCATTCTGCTCCCACTTCAGCTTGACCATGCGCTGGACGTTGTTGCGGGCGGTCAGACCGTTTACTCCGTAGGAGAGTGTGCGAATGCTCTTCTCGGGGTGTGCCTTCTTCATCGCGGCAATCAGGGCTGTCGCTTTGGCTTCCCCCCACGTCTGCGCCAGTGTGGCATGCCACTCCGCCTCGGTCGGACGCGAAGACATCCGGTTCCCCTCTTCGCTGACATTTCCGATCAGCATCGGCACATTCTTCGAGATCTCCGGAGCGACATTGTAGAAAGCACTCATCGTCACAATGCGGCCGTCGATGGTCGGCGACCACCCGATGCGCGGCCTCGCGCTCGGTGGCCCGCCTGGTCCACCCAGGCCCGTTCCCGGCGGGCTGAGTCTCGCGATAACGGCGTTGCCGGCTGCGTTCAGTCTGGCCCACTTCACCTTCTGGAGCGAGGCGAGATCGTTCCGCCCCACGCCCAGTTCCCTCATCAATTCTCTGGACAATTCGCGCGATTGCTCCCTGTCGGGCAGATTGCTGCCGCCGCCGGACTGCACCGAGGTGCGGTGAAAAAGACCCGCCGCCAACGGCATCCCCATCAGGCAAGTGACCTTCGAGCCGCCGCCCGACTGGCCGTAAATCATCACCGCATCCGGATCGCCTCCGAAGTTCGAAATGTTATCCCGCACCCAGCGAAGCGACGCCACCAGGTCGGTCATGCCGACATTGACCGAATCCTCATATGCCGATCCGCCAATCTCGGACATATCGAGGAAACCGAGCAAGTTGAGGCGGTGATTGACCGTGACAGACACCGCATCGTGATGCCGCGCCAACTGAGCGCCTTCCTGCGATGGCAGTTCGTAAGACGAGCCGAACGTAAAACCGCCGCCGTGAAAATAGACAAGTACCGGGCGCTTGCCGGTCAGGGCCGGCGTCCAAACGTTCAGCTTGAGCATGTCTTCGCTCATCCAGCCGTCGTCCCAGTCGAAGAGAAACGACTGTTCAATGGCGGTGTAGTCGTGCAGCCGCTGCGGGCAGTTGGCACCGTAGATGAGCGCGGGATACTCACCATCCCAGGGCTTGGGAGGTTTAGCCGGAAGCCAACGGTTCTCTCCGCCGGTGTTCTGGCCGTACGGTATTCCTTTAAACGTGAGGACGCCGCTTTCGATATACCCGCGCACTTTGCCGTACTGTGTTTTCGCGACTGCCGACCGCGGCGTCGAACACCCACCCGGCTCCTGGTGCGCGGCGGTCTTCGTGCTGTCGGACGGATTCGCCAGTGCGGCGGTCATGCCCGCCGTTGCCGGCAGGAGCAGCGCCTGCCGCCGATTAAGTTTCGTCTTAGACATGTTGCCGTCTCCTCCGGTAACGCCGGCGGTTCGCGCGTGCGCGCCTTGCCACCAGCGAGCCTCACCGGCAGCAAGACTGCCGGCGTTCCCTAATCCCTGAAAAGCAGCGGAGCATACTTCGAAAGGTACACCTGCCAGTTTGGCCAGCTATGCCCGCCGCCCGATTGATTCCAGACGTGCTTCACGTTCATCTTTGTAAGCAAGTCGTCCATTGCCTTCACGCCGTTGTAGCCCGGGTCCTCCGTGCCGCAGCCGATCCACAGCACCTTGAGCTTCTGATTCAGCATGGCCGGGTCCGCCTTCTCCCACTCCGTCCGATTCCCTCCGCCGCTAAATGCGGCAACGTAAGCGAACTGATCCAGGTTGTGCAGACCGATCGACATCGATTGCCCCGCGCCCATCGACAGCCCCCCGACCGCGCGGTGATTCCGGTCCGCTAGAACCCGATATTTGCTTTCCACCATCGGCTTAACCGCCGTGAGCAGTTCCTTCTCGATTGCCTTGGGGTCATTCGCCGGCGCCGGAGCGCCTGGTGCGTTCTTGATCTCTCGCGGTATGTGGCCGTACGGCATCGCCACGATCATCGGCTTGATCTTCCCGTCGGCGAGAAGATTGTCCATGATTACGTTGGCGTGCCCCGTCCAGGTCCATGACGCTTCGATCTGCCCATTGCCGTGCAGCAGATAGAGAACCGGATACTTTTGCCTGCCGATTTCGTATCCTGGTGGCGTGTAGACGTAGACCATACGCTCCGTATCGAGGTTCTGAGAATCGTAGAAGTTCACGTGAATCGTGCCGTGCGGGACACGGCGTTCCTCAAACACCGCTCCCTCCGGGTTGGGCACGATGAACATGCTTGTGTCTCCCCAACGGCGCACCTCCAGGTTCGGGTTCGACGGATCGGGCATGCGGAGTCCGCCATCGATCGCGTAGCCGTACGTGTAAAAACCAGCGGGAAGCGGGCCGATGGTCAGGCTCCAGACGCCTTTGTCATCTTTCTCCAGCGGCAGCGTCTTCTTGGTGAACTCGAGAATCCCCGGCGACCCCATCAACACCACTTCGCTCGCCTTGGGCGCGAAGAGCCGAAACGTGACGGTCCGATCGGCGTGCACCTCGGGCGAAACCGGGATATTGTTGGTGTCCTCGTAGTAGGGCGCCTGAACTCGCTGCCCTGACATCGTTCCGGCAGCAATACAGCATAAAGCAGCGTTAAGCAGAATCCGCAAGGGACCTCCTTATGGTTTGAGCCCGCCTCATTTGCCGGTCTCACTCAGGCTTACGGTGTAATCCTTCAGCGGTTTGTCCTCCGCGTCCAAAAACCGGGCGCAAAAGTCCGTGGCGCCGCCGCCGTTGATAATGGCCGCGCGCACGATGTTCGGTCCCTGGTGGAGCGTCAGCCGCTTGGAGACGCCATCGTCAATCACAGTCTGGCGGTCGCCGTAGATGCCGATGACTTCCTTCCCGTTGACCCACCATACCGAGGCTGCGTTGGAACCGATCGCCAGGCGGACGTTCGGCATTTCTCGCGGACAGTTGACGATCGTCACCGTCCAGAAAAGGACGTCGGATGTCGGCTTACCTAAAGCATGAGCGAAATGATAGAGGTTGACGTTATAAAGCTTGGTTTCCACGGCGTGCCAGGTGAGCGCCGCGTTACCAACAGTCACGTTCTCGCCATCGTGCGGCAACAGGGTGAACTGATTGGGAAAGTAATCGGTCTTGACGATCTTCTGGACAGCGCTGTCGGTGAGTCCGGTGACAGGGATCGGTTCGAGCAGCAGCCAGCGTGGAATGAAGCCTTGGCCGGCTGGCGCTGTTTCGGGCGTGGTGGGAGCAGTCAGCGTGATTGGCGCCACCTGAGCGCCGGCGGCGACCGTCATGAGGACGGCGAGTGTCGATCGATGGAGTTTCATGGTGTCTTAATCAGCCAGTGTTGTTTGTCGCTCTTGGGATCGAATGTCGACAGCGTGGCGAAACTAGCGCCCGCGGCCGAGAGAGCCAACGGCGCCGATTTGGGCATGATGCGCCACGAGCCATCGCCAAGCTGGTCCATGCGCCACAGTTGCTCAGGCGCGCCCGTGAAGGCTGGCATCACGACCCGCTCCGTATCCGCGGTCGCAGCCAAGGCCCGATCGGTGCCCGCG
>Ga0126381_100006377_pt1 | contig 13041 bp, 9 predicted proteins | sample PanSoiMetPlot_28_FD_96465 | JGI IMG/M metagenome (GOLD analysis project Ga0126381, IMG submission 96465) | Tropical forest soil microbial communities from Panama - MetaG Plot_28 | ecosystem: Environmental > Terrestrial > Soil > Tropical forest > Bulk soil | place: Panama | collected 2016-02-17
CGAGCGGGGCCTGCATCACCTGGTCTACGAAGTCGTGGATAACTCCGTCGACGAGGCCCTGGCCGGGTTTGCTGATGACATCGAGGTGACCCTGCTGGCCGACGGCGGGGTCCGGGTCAAGGACAACGGCCGCGGCATCCCGGTGGATGAGCACCCGGTGGAGCACCGGCCCGCGCTCGAGGTCGTGATGACCACGCTGCACGCGGGCGGCAAGTTCGACGGCAAGTCCTACGCGGTCTCCGGCGGCCTGCACGGCGTCGGCATCAGCGTTGTCAATGCCTTGTCAGAACGCCTGACCGTCGAAGTCAGGAAAGACGGTCACAGCTGGGCTCAGTCGTACGAGCGCGGCGATCCGACCGGGCCCCTGGTGCGTGGTTCAGCCACTCAGGAGACCGGAACCACAACTATATTCTGGCCAGACAACACGATATTCGAGACCACTGAATGGTCGTTCGAGACGCTGTCCCGGCGCATGCAGGAGATGGCGTTCCTGAACAAGAACCTCCGGATCTCCATCTCGGATCTGCGGGATTCGACTGATCAGCGTCAGGAGACGTATCAGTACGCGGGTGGCATCGCCGACTTCGTGCGGTACATCAACGCCACCAAGGAGCCCGTGCACGGCACGGTCATCGACTTCGATGAGGACGGCGACGGCATATCGGTCGAGATCGCGATGCAGTGGAGCGCGGCCTACACCGAGTCCGTGCACACGTTCGCGAACACGATCAACACGGCCGAGGGCGGCACCCACGAGGAGGGATTCCGCGCGGCGCTGACGTCGATCGTCAACCGGTACGCCCGTGACCAGAAGCTGCTCCGCGAGAAGGATGACAACCTCACCGGGGAGGACTGCCGCGAGGGGCTGACCGCGATCGTCTCGGTCAAGCTCGCCGACCCGCAGTTCGAGGGGCAGACGAAGACCAAGCTGGGCAACACCGAGGCCAAGTCGTTCGTGCAGAAGGCGTGCAACGACCACCTCCGGGACTGGTTTGACCGCAACCCCGGCGAGGCCAAGGACATCATCAACAAGGCCAGCCAGGCGGCCCGGGCCCGTATCGCCGCCCGGCAGGCCCGCGACCTCACCCGCAAGTCCGCGATGCAGTCCGGCGGGATGCCGGGCAAGCTAGCGGACTGCCAGTCAACCGACCCGGCTTTGTCAGAGATCTACGTGGTCGAGGGTGATTCGGCCGGCGGTTCGGCCAAGGGCGGCCGTGACCCCAAGTTCCAAGCGATCCTGCCGCTGCGCGGCAAGATCATCAACGTGGAGAAGTCGCGGATCGACCGGGTGCTGAAGAACACCGAGGTCCAGGCGATGATCACGGCGCTGGGGGCCGGCATCTACGACGAGTTCGACATCACCAAGCTCCGCTACCACAAGATCATCCTGATGGCGGACGCCGACGTCGACGGCCAGCACATCCGCACGCTGCTGCTCACCTTGCTGTTCCGGTTCATGAAGCCGCTGATCGAGGCCGGGCACGTCTACCTGGCCCAGCCGCCGCTGTACAAGATCAAGTGGGAAGGACGCGGCGTGAAGCCGGGTTACGCCTACTCCGACCCGGAGCGGGACCGGGTGATCGAGGCCGGCATCGCCGAGGGCCGCAAGGACCCGCGGCCGAGGGACGGCGTGCAGCGGTTCAAGGGTCTCGGCGAGATGAACTCCACCGAACTGTGGGAGACCACCATGGACCCTGCCCGCCGGGTGCTGCTGCAGGTGACGCTGGATGACGCGGCCCAGGCCGATGAACTTTTCAGCGTGCTGATGGGCGAGGATGTCGAGGCCCGCCGTTCTTTCATCACCCGTAACGCCAAGGACGTCAAGTTCCTGGACATCTAGGGGATTTCCACAGTGACAGATGTAACAGAGGAGCCGTCGCACGACCGGACGGAGCCGGTCGACATCCAGGTCGAGATGCAGCGCAGCTACATCGAGTACGCGATGTCGGTCATCGTCGGCCGCGCGCTGCCCGACGTGCGGGACGGGCTCAAGCCCGTTCACGTGCGGATCCTGTACGCGATGTTCGACGGTGGCTACCGGCCGGACCGCGGGTTCTTCAAATGCTCACGGGTGGTCGGCGACGTGATGGGCCAGTACCACCCGCACGGCGACTCGTCGATCTACGACGCGATGGTGCGGATGGCCCAGCCCTGGTCGATGCGGATGCCGCTGATCGACAGCCAGGGCAACTTCGGCTCTCCCGGCGACGACCCGCCCGCCGCCATGCGGTATACCGAGTGCCGCCTGGCCCCGCTGGCGATGGAGATGCTGCGGGACATCAATGAGGACACCGTCGACTTCAGGGAGAATTACGACGGCCGGTCGCGCGAGCCGGTGGTGCTGCCGAGCCGGTTCCCGAACCTGCTGATCAACGGGTCCGAGGGCATCGCGGTCGGCATGGCGACCAAGATCCCTCCGCACAACCTGCGCGAGGTCGGCGCCGGTATTCAGTGGTACCTGGACAACTTCGAGGCCACCGACGAGGAACTGCTCGACGCGCTGATGGCGCGGATCAAGGGCCCGGACTTCCCCACCGCCGCGCTGATCGTCGGCGGCCGCGGTATCCGGGACGCCTACCGGACCGGCCGCGGCTCGATCTTGATGCGCGCCGTGGTAGAGGTCGAAGAGGACTCAAGGGGCCGGGTCTGCCTGGTGGCCAAGGAACTGCCGTTCCAGGTCAACCGGGACAGCCTGGCCCGCAAGATCGGCGAGCTGGCCAAGGATGGCCGCATCGCGGGCATCTCGGATATCCGGGATGAGTCCAGCGACCGCAACGGCCAGCGCCTCGTGATCGTGCTGAAGAGGGACGCTGTAGCCAAGGTCGTTCTGAATAACCTCTACAAGCACACTCAGCTGCAAGACACATTCGGCGCGAACATGCTCGCGCTCGTTGACGGCGTGCCGCGCACGCTGCGGCTTGACCAGATGGTCAGGCACTGGGTCACGCACCAGATCGAGGTCATCGTCCGGCGGACCAGGTACCGGCTACGCCGGGCGCAGGAGCGGCTGCACATCGTCGCCGCCCTGCTCAAGGCGATCGACCGGATCGACGAGGTCATCGCGTTGATCCGGGCCAGCGCGTCGGCCGCCGAGGCGCAGACCGGGCTGATGGCCATGCTGGAGATCGATGAGATCCAGGCTCAGGCCATCCTGGACATGCAGCTGCGCAAGCTCGCCGCCCTCGAGCGGCAGGCGCTGGTCGACGAGCGGGACGACCTGGAAGCCAAGATCGCCGATTACCAGGACATCCTGGCCTCGCCGGCGCGGCAGCGGCAGATCATCAGCACCGAGCTCGGCGAGATCGTCACCAAGTACGGCGACGAACGGCGTACCGAGATCATCGCCTACGACGGCGAGATGGCCGACGAGGACCTGATCGCTGAGGAAGACGTCGCGGTCACGATCACCTACGGCGGCTACGCCAAGCGCACCAAGACCGACCTGTACCGGGCGCAGCGGCGTGGTGGCAAGGGCGTGCGCGGCGCCGCGCTGCGCACCGACGACATCGTGGACCACTTCTTCGTCACCACCACGCACCATTGGATCTTGTTCTTCACCAACAAGGGCCGGGTGTACCGGTGCAAGGGCTACGAACTGCCGGACGCGGGCCGGGACGCGCGCGGCCAGCACGTGGCCAACCTGCTCGCGTTCCAGCCGGACGAGCGCATCGCCGAGGTGCTCGCGCTGCGGGACTACCAGGTCGCGCCGTACCTGGTGCTCGCGACCCGGTCGGGCCTGGTGAAGAAGTCACGGCTGGCTGACTTCGACTCCCCGCGTTCTGGCGGCATCATCGCGATTAACCTGCGCGAGGACGACGAGGTGATTGGCGCCTCACTGGTCTCGCCGGAGGAGGACCTGCTGCTGGTGTCGAAGGGCGCCCAGGCGATCAGGTTCCACGCGTCCGACGAATCGCTGCGGCCGATGGGCCGGGCGACCTCGGGCGTGATCGGGATGCGGTTCAACGATGGCGACGGGCTGCTCGGTATGTACGTGGTCCGCGAGGGCGAGGACGTGCTGGTGGCCACCGGCAACGGCTACGCCAAGCGGACTCCGGCCGACCAGTACCCGGTCAAGAACCGGGGCGGCCTCGGCGTGGTCACCGCGAAGATCGTGGAGGCCCGCGGTGAGCTGGTCGGGGCCCTGATGGTCCGGCCGGAAGATGAGATCTTCGCTATCACCTCGGCCGGTGGCGTGATCCGCACCCGGGCCGGGGAGGTGAAGCAGTCGGGCCGGCAGACGATGGGGGTCCGGCTGATGAACCTCGCGACCGGAGACAGCGTCGTCGGCCTGGCCAGGAATGCCGAGTCCATGGCGGCGGAATCGGATGAGGATGGCGAGGCGCACGCGGACAGCGGAGCCGATGCGGAATAATCCGGATGACGGGGGCCAGACGGCGTCCTGAGTAGGCCAGGGAGAACCTGGGGATGGCATGCCCAGGCAGGAAACATGATTACCTGGGAGCCTGCTGGATTCTTGAGTGGTGTCATATGGGCGACTCGTCCGCATATACCCTCTTGAGCATCAGCATCAGAGGAGGACGGCTTGGACAGGCGAACAGTCGACGAGGACCTTGACGACCTCACGCTGGATGATGCGGACCTTGAGACCGGCGCCGACGGGGACGACCAGGACTTTGACGCGGAAACCACATCCGGCGGAGTGATGGCCCCGCCGTCGAAGCGACCCGCGACCCGCAAGCCACCCGTCCGCAAGACCACCTCAGGGCCGTCTGGCAACGGGAAGAGCAACGGCCGGGCCGGCCGCAACGGCAGCGGAAGCGGAGCGAAGCCGACGAGCGAGGACAGCACTGCCGAGGACAGTATTACTAAGGCCGAGGACAGTATTACTAAGGACAGTGCCGCCCAGGACGCTGGAACCGATGATCCGCCGGAGAAGGCAGCCGCCGCTGCCCTGCCCGTCACCGGGTCCGGCGGTGGGCGGGCCGCCAGGGGCGGGGATGAGACCACCGAGGTCATCCCGGCCAACTTGGCCAAGCTGGGCAAGCCGGACGACTCGGAAGCTTCGGGGGCCGCCAGCGCCAAGCAGGCCGCTGCCGCCGGGACGGCGGTGACCGAGACGCTCGTGACCGGCCCGGCGGCGACCGAGGCGAAGGCGGGCGAGAAGACCGCGCCGGCCATGCCCGCCGACGACATCTGGACGCCGCGGTCCGCCCCCACCCGGCCCGGCACCGGCACCTCGTCGTCGAGCTGGACGCCCGTCGAGGCCAGCGCCCGCCCGCGCGGCAACGCCTTTGAGATGAACGACGCCTTCTCGGCCCCGCCGATGCCATCGGAATCCGGCTCGCCCGCGTCCCGCTCGTTCGCCTCGTCAACCTCGGCCTCGTCGGCGTCGGCCTCGGCCCCGCCCGCGCAGGCTTTCCCGCGATCGGGCAGCACCGCCAGGCCGGCCGCCAAGGCCGCCTCGGCCAAGGCGGCGCCCAAGGCGACCGCGACCGTACGCCGTCAGTCGGCGGGCAGGCAGGCTCACCTGACCGTCGCCAGGGTCGAGCCCTGGTCCGTGATGAAGTTCAGCTTCGCGGTATCGGTCATCTCGTTCGTCGTGCTGTTCGTGGCCGTCGCCGTGCTGTTCGGGGTGCTCTCCCTGCTCGGCGTCTTCGACTCGCTGCAGCACCTGGTGACGAGCGTGACCTCCAGTCAGAGTTCGGGCGGGTACAACGTCCGCAAGTGGTTCTCGGCGTCTCGCGTCCTGGGCTTCACGGCCCTGCTCGGCGTCATCAACATCGTCCTGATCACCGCGATGTCAACAATCGGCGCGGTCGTGTACAACCTCACCTCCCGGCTCATCGGCGGGGTGGAGGTGACCCTGAAAGAGACGGACTGACGCCGCGTTAGCGCATCCGCGGCGGATGCGGTAATCTTCCCGGGTGGCCGGCGATCTGCCCGCCCGCCTGTATGGGGCTATAGCTCAGCTCGGTTAGAGCGCTTCGCTGATAACGAAGAGGTCCGTGGTTCAAGTCCACGTAGCCCCACCGCATAGACACGGTGTTGCTTGCTAAGCTGCCCTACACGGCTGATCGCGAGCCGGTTCTGAGATCAACGAGGTGGAGGGTTCCTCGGCGTGAAGAAGATACTGGTGTTCGTGCTGCTCGGACTCGGTGCGTTCGCTGTCTGGCGGAAGGTCCAAGCCGACCGGGCCGAACTTGACCTGTGGACCGAGGCTACGGCGATTGACCAAGACTGACCGCCACTAGGAGGCGAGCCGGTGAGCGATACTCCCCCCGTATCGCTGGTTTGCTGTGATCTCCTCGGAGCCGCGGCTTCCGACGGGAGCGCGCTTGAGCGTGCCTTCGCCGAGGCGATAGCGACTCAGGGCGTGGTCGCGGGCACCAAGGCCTACGTGCGGTCGATGGTGCAGTTCGACCGTTCTCGAGGATGGCCGCCAGCCGACGTCATGCACAGCCTGTTCCCCGAGGACTCGATCAGGGCGCAGGCCGCGAACCTTGCCTTCGAGCGGTCGTTCCTGGCCGCGGTGGACAGGTTCGGCGTCGCCCCGGTCGCCGGAGCAGACGACGCGCTCACCAAGCTGGCCGCGGGCGGCATCAAGGTATGCCTGGCGGCTGGCCTGACCCGTCCCGCGTTCAGCCTGATCCTGGAGCGCCTGGGCTGGTGGCAGCGGGCCGACCTGATCCTGTGCGCCGATGACGTGGCGCGCGGGCACCCTTGGCCCGATCTGTTCCTGACCGCCGTGCTGCGGCTGGCCATAGACGACGTCCGCGCGGTGGCGGTCGCCACGGCCACCGAGAGCGGGGTGCACGCCGCCCAGCGGGCCGGCGCGCGGATGATCATCGGCGTGCTATCCGGCGTGCACGACGCGGCCAGGCTTCGCCGGGCCGGCGCGACTCACCTGCTGGAAGACATGGCGGAGCTTCCTGACCTGCTCGCGTCGGGGGAGGTCCTGGCCCGTGGCACACTGTGATATATGCCAGAACTGCCGGAAGTGGAGGCTCTGGCCGCCTTCCTGCGCGAGCGCGCGGTGGGGCACGCGATAGCGCGTGCCGACGCCGCGTCGTTCTCTGTGCTCAAGACCTTCGACCCGCCGCTGAGCGCGCTCGCCGGCCAGGCGATCCAGGCGGTGGGCAGGCACGGCAAGTTCCTCGACCTGTCCTGCGGCGAGGACCTGCACCTGATCATGCACCTGGCCCGGGCCGGCTGGCTCCGCTGGCGGGAAGAACAGCCCGCGAACCCGCCCAAGCCCGGCAAGAGCCCGCTGGCTTTCCGGTTGACGCTGGACGATGGTTCCGGGTTCGACCTGACCGAGGCGGGCACCCGCAAGCGCCTGGCCGTCTACCTGGTCCGTGACCCAGCCGACGTGCCCGGCGTGGCCACCCTGGGCCCGGACCCGATGGCCGAGGACTTCACCGTGGACACGCTGTCCGGCCTGCTCGCCGGGCGGCGGACCCAGATCAAGGGCGTGCTCCGCGACCAGCACATCATCGCCGGCATCGGCAACGCCTACTCCGACGAAGTCCTGCACGTGGCCAAGATGTCGCCGTTCAAGATCGCGGCCAGCATGACGCCCGAGGAGGTCAAGACGCTGTACGACGCCATCGTGGACACGCTGCGGGACGCGGTCGAGCGCTCGGCCGGGCTGGCCGCCGCGGACCTGAAGGGCGAGAAGAAGACCGGCCTGCGCGTGCATGCCCGGACCGGTCAACCGTGCCCGGTCTGCGGCGACACGATCAGGGAGGTCTCGTTCGCCGACTCCGCGTTCCAGTACTGCCCGACCTGCCAGACCGGCGGCAAGCCCCTGGCCGACCGCCGCCTGTCCCGCCTGCTCAAGTAGGACCCGCGTTTCCGCGGAAACGTTCACCCGCCGGACGGGGTACTCTTAAGCTTCAGCTACTGGGGCTATAGCTCAGCTGGAAGAGCACCTGCTTTGCAAGCAGGGGGCCAGGGGTTCGAGTCCCCTTAGCTCCACCGCACATTTAGGACGCACGCTTCCGGTCGCGTCCACTTTCGTGGCCGCCCAGGGCAGCGGGCCGCGTACCGGGCGATGCTCGTCATTCCCAGGAAAGAACGGCGGGTTGTCAACGCCCCCTTTGGGGTATGGATCACCCCACTTGGCGTCATCAGGTACTTCTGGCCCTTGCCTTACCATGTGCCGCCCGTCCCCGCCCGGAGGTATACGTATGGATACTAGCGCCGACCAATTCCTTCAACTAGTACATCAGTTCGAGGACTTCACTGACTCGATTTCCCCCGAGCGGGCACATATGGAGTTTGACGAGACCACCCTTCAGCTGTTCTGGATGCGGTGGCCGCACCTGTCGTCGTGGGCGGGTTCGCTGTGGCGGTTGCTGTCAGAAGAGCTCTCCGGGCCGTCCGCGCCACACGCCGACCCAGAACTCGACGAGGTCGGCGAAAGTGGCTGAAAAGACCACGGTACGGGAGCTTATGCACAACCCCGTGGTGTCGGCTGACCCCGAGGACTCGGTGGCGAAGGCCGCCGCCGCGATGGTGCGCGCGAAGGCCGGGTCGGCCCTGGTCATGCAGGGCCGGTTCCTGGCCGGCATCTTGACCGAACGAGACGTGCTCAGGGCGGCCGCCTCAGGTACCGACCTGGCCGCCGCCCCGGTGTCCGCCTGGATGACCAAGGACCCGGAGTCAGCCTCCCCTGACATGACGGTCGAAGACGCCGCCCAGCTCATGCTGCTGCACGGATTCCGTCATCTCCCGGTGGTCGAGGGCCGCCAGGTTCACGGAGTGGTCAGCCTCCGCGACCTGTTCGCGGCGCGGATCAGCCGGCCGGCACGGCGTAGCTAGCCAGATCCCGTGCCGGGACGTCCTTGCGGGTGACGGACAGGTAGGTGATCAGCAGGATGAAGATCACCGCTGTGGTCAGGGCGACGGGGCCATGGCCAATCCCGATCCCGCCCGCCGAGTGCGGGAAGCCGAGATAGTCGGCGAACGACGCGCCGATCGGGCGAGTAAGGATATATGCGGTCCAGAAGGCGGCGACCGCGTTCAGCCCGAGCCGGTAGGCCACGGCGGGCACCGCGATCAGCGCGGTGAACAGCAGCGCCGACGTGAGGTAACCCAGGTGGAAGCTCGCGGCCATCAGGTCACCGGTCGCGGTGCCGAGCGCGAACGTGGTCACCACCCTGGACCAGTAGAAGAACTCCCGGCGAGGAGTGGTGATGCTGTGGATCGAGAGGGTGTGCTCGGTGGCGTACCAGACCGCGAGTATCACCGCGACGGCCACGGTGAACGCCGTTGCCGAGACCGTGTACGGGATGTGCAGGCCGACGTGCATGGCGTCGGCCACCATCGTGCCGAAGATCGCGACCATCGCGACCGTCATCCAGTACAGCCACGTGATGTACCGGCGCACCGAGAACTGGGCGACGATCGCGATGGCGAAGGCCACGAAGCCCATCGCGACGGCGAGATACGGGTTGAACCGGTGTACCAGGTAGTCAGAGATCGACTCGCCCATCGCCGTGCTCAGTACCTTGACGATCCAGAACCATGCGGTTACTTCGGGAACTTTGCTCAGCGCCCGGTGGTGCCGTCCTGCCGACATACCACGAGGGTATCGAGAGCGGTCGCGTCACCGTCGGCCGTGTGCACAACTCGGCGGACCTGTCCGGCGCGGATCACCTTCAGCTCGCGCAGCTCCGCCAGCAGCGCGTCCGTGGTGTAAAGCACCGCGGGATCTTGCGGGCCGCTAGTGCGCCGGCACGCTAGGACCTGGCTCCTGGACGGGCTGACCGGCCGGCAGCGCGCCGCCGAACACCACGTAGTGCAGGCCGGCCGCGACCGCACCGCCAGCCAGCGGAGCCACTATGAACAGCCACACCTGGTTCAGCGCGGTGCCGCCCACGATCAGCGCCGGTCCGAGGCTGCGCGCGGGGTTGACCGACGTGCCAGTGACCGGGATGCCGATCAGGTGCGCCACCGTCAGGGCCAGACCGATAGCCACGCCCGCGGTCATGGCGTTTCCGGTCTTGCCGGTTACGGCCAGGATGACGAAGACGAACATGGCCGTGAGGACCACCTCGGCGAGGAACGCCCCGCCAAGGCCGATGTGAATGTCGGAAAGACTCCCCCAGCCGTTCGTGCCCAGACCAGTCCTCGAGGTGCTGTACAGCGGCGATGTGCGGAACATCCCCCAGAGCAGCAGCGCGCCGAGAATGCCTCCCGTGAACTGGGCGACCCAGTACGCGACGGCATCGCGGAGCGGAAGCCGGCCCGCGAGCAGCGCCCCCATTGTCACCGCCGGGTTCACGTGGCAGCCGGTCAGCGGCCCGATCGCATAGCACAGAGCGAGCAGCGTCAGGCCGAAAGACAAGGCGGTAGCCACCACGCCGGCGGCAACGCTATGGCCGTCAAACCCGAACCCGAACATGAGAGTCGCCACGCCGACACCGAAGAACACCAGAAAAGCAGTACCGAGAAATTCAGTTAAAAACTTACGAACCATAGGTCCCCGCCTCCATCACTCCATATGAATTATATGCGTTTCTTCCGGATAAGTCGATGATCTCTATTGGATCGCACAACGTCGTTGAGTCGCGGGACTGGGGAGGCGCTCGGTGCTAGCCCAGGTCACCGCACCGCGTGGCCGCCTGCCAGGCAGACCGCACCGTAACGTCGCACGCGCACGACGGGATAACGCATATGGCGCGGGTGCTCTCGTGGTGACTCTCGTCGCGCGGCTCCCCGGGTTGCGCTCGGTCAACCGCTATGGCAATTAATGCGGGCTGGCATCAGTGCCGTTGATTGCCGGGGGAGGTCTGGACAGAGGGTTTTCTTATGCTCATACTGGGAACGGCATACGTCCATTATTTCATCTCATTAGTGTATACAGATGCCGGGCGTGCCGTTTATCGCGGTGGGCTGCGAAACGCATTTGACATCACATTTGTGCGCGCCTAGCACTCGATAACGTTGACGGCTAGGCCGCCGCGTGAGGTCTCCTTGTACTTGTGGTGCATGTCGCGGCCGGTCGCGCGCATGGTCTTGATCGCTTTGTCCAGGGAGACGAAGTGCCGGCCGTCGCCGCGGAGCGCGATCCGGGCGGCGTTGATCGCGGTGATGGAGGCGACCGCGTTCCGCTCGATGCACGGCACCTGGACCAGCCCGCCGATCGGATCGCAGGTCAGGCCGAGGTGATGCTCGATGCCCACCTCGGCGGCGTTCTCCACCTGCTCGGGGGTGCCGCCGAGCAGTTCGGTGAGCGCGCCCGCCGCCATCGAGCAGGCCGACACGACCTCGCCCTGGCAGCCGACCTCGGCGCCGGAGATCGACGCGCCCTCCTTGAACAGCAGCCCGATGGCGGCCGCCGTGAGCAGGAACCGGACGACCCCCTCGGCCGAGGCGCCCGGTACGAAACGGTCGTAATAGTGCAGCACGGCGGGGATGATGCCGGCCGCGCCGTTGGTGGGCGCGGTGACCACCCGGCCGCCGGCCGCGTTCTCTTCGTTGACCGCGAGCGCGTACAGCGTCACCCAGTCGATCGCGCCCAGCGGGTCCCCACCGTCCGGCTCGCAGGTCAGCTGGCGGAACAGCCGCGGCGCGCGACGCTGCACCTTCAGGCCGCCGGGCAGGATGCCGTCGGTCTGGCAACCGCGCGCGACGCACTCGCGCATCACGCGCCACAGGTCGGCCAGACCCTCGCGGATCTGCGCGCCGGACCGGCCGAGGGCCTGCTCGTTCGCGAGCATGACGCCGGAGATCGGCAGGCCGGTGGCGTTCGCGTGCTCCAGCAGCTGGGCACCGGTGGTGAACGGGTAAGGAACCGGAACCTCGTCCGGCTTCACCCCCGATTCGCCCGCCACGAAACCCCCGCCGACCGAGTAATACACGCGTTCGGCCAGGACAGCACCTGTGACGGAGCCGGAGGCGGACGCGGCGGCGGAGGAGGCGGTGAAGCGCATGCCGTTCGGGTGCTGGCTGAGTGACTTCTTGCGGTTGAACTCCAGGTCATCGGCGACGGTGAAGGCGATCTCGTGCTCGCCGAGCACGCTGAGCTGGCCGGTGGCGGCGATGGCCTCCAGCCGCCGCGGGACCGCGTCGACGTCAACGGTCGCGGGCAGCTCACCCTCCAGCCCGAGCAGCACCGCCTTGTCGCTGCCGTGACCCTTGCCGGTCAGGCCGAGCGAGCCGTACAGGGTCACCTGGATCCGGCTCGTCCGCGAGAGCAGGCCGTCCTCGCGCAGCCCGAGGGCGAACATGCGGGCAGCCGTCATCGGCCCGACGGTGTGCGAGCTCGACGGGCCGATACCGACCTTGAACAGGTCGAAGACGCTGATAGCCATCAGTGGAAGACTATGTCCCGTCAGTCGCCAAGTTCGCGGCGGCGGCGGGCGACGTAGTCGTCGAGCTCGGCGCGGATCGAGTCGTCGAGTGGCGGCGGCTCGAACTCCGACAGCTTCGCCTGCCATATCTCGGACGCCCGGGCCGCGGTGTCCTTGCCGCCTAGCCGCAGCCAGCGCTCGAAGTTCGCGGACGAGGACAGCAGCGGCCGGTAGAAGCACTCGCGGAACCGTTCCAGCGTGTGGGCGGCACCGAGGAAGTGACCGCCGTGGCCCACCTCCTGGTGCGCGCCGAACGCCAGCGTGTCCTCTGAGATCTCCAGCGGGGTGAACTCCACCTGGAGCATGCGCAGCAGTTCGATGTCGATGATGAACTTCTCGTAGCAGCTGACCAGGCCGCCCTCCAGCCAGCCGGCCGCGTGCATGACGAAGTTCGTGCCGGCCAGGAAGGTCGGCAGCATCGTCATCAGCGCCTCGTAGGCCGACTGCGCGTCGGCCGTCTGGGAGGCGTTCAGTGCACCCCCGGTGCGGAACGGCAACCCGTAGTGCCGGGCGAGCTGCCCGGTGCACAGCAGGCCGAGGGCGGACTCGGGCGTGCCGAACGACGGCGAGCCCGACTGCATGTCGATGTTGGAAAGGAACGAGCCGAAGATCACCGGGCAGCCCGGCCGGATCAGCTGCGCCAGCGCGATGCCGGACAGCGCCTCGGCGAGCTGCTGGGCCAGGGCCGCGGGCACCGTGACCGGTGACATCGCCCCCATCA
>Ga0126381_100006378_pt1 | contig 13039 bp, 8 predicted proteins | sample PanSoiMetPlot_28_FD_96465 | JGI IMG/M metagenome (GOLD analysis project Ga0126381, IMG submission 96465) | Tropical forest soil microbial communities from Panama - MetaG Plot_28 | ecosystem: Environmental > Terrestrial > Soil > Tropical forest > Bulk soil | place: Panama | collected 2016-02-17
ACCGGCGGGAAGCGCGCACCGCGACTACTACGTGTGGAGCGAAACCCCCGAGCGCTACAAGGAGGCACGCATCATCTTCCAGGACTTTGAGCCGTCCAACTGGTCGTGGGATCGGGAGGCCAAGGCCTACTACTTCCATCGTTTCTATTCGCATCAGCCGGATCTCGATTACGACAATCAGGCGGTGCGCCGTGAGATCTTGCGGGTGGTTTCCTTTTGGTTGGGATTGGGAGTGGACGGCCTGCGGCTTGACGCGGTCCCCTACCTGTACAAGCGGGAAGGAACCGGGTGCGAGAATTTGCCCGAGACTCACGAGTTCCTGCGCGAATTGCGGCACTACGTCGACACAAATTTCGCCGACCGCATGCTGCTCGCGGAAGCCAACCAGTGGCCCGAGAGCGCGGTCACCTACCTGGCGGAAGGCAAGGAATGCCACATGGCATTCCATTTTCCGCTCATGCCGCGGATGTTCATGGCAGTGCGAATGGAAGATCGTTTTCCGTTCACCGACATCTGGGCCCAGACGCCCGAGATAGAGCCCTCGTGCCAGTGGGCACTGTTTCTTCGCAATCACGACGAGCTGACCCTCGAGATGGTCACCGACGAGGAGCGCGACTACATGTACAAGGCGTATGCGCAGGAAGCGCGCATGCGTATAAACCTGGGTATCCGCCGGCGTCTGGCGCCGCTTCTGGGGAACAATCGCCGGACCATCGAACTGAACAACGCCCTGCTGTTTTCGCTCCCGGGGACGCCGGTCATCTACTACGGCGACGAGATCGGAATGGGCGACAACGTCTACCTGGGAGATCGCGACGGGGTCCGCACCCCCATGCAATGGGCGGCGGATCGTAACGCCGGGTTTTCCGCCGCTAACCCGCAACAATTGATCCTGCCCGTAATCATCGACTACGAGTACCACTACCAGACCATCAACGTCGAAGCGCAGGACGCCAACCGCCACTCGCTGTTGTGGTGGATGCGCCGCCTGATCGCATTGCGCAAACAATTCAAGGCCTTCGGACGCGGCTCCATCGAATTCCTCAACCCCGAGAATTCCCACATTCTCGCTTTCTTCCGCAACTACCAGGAAGAACGCATCCTGGTGGTCGCAAACCTTTCGCGCTTTGTTCAATACGTCGAACTCGATCTGTCCAAGTTCAAGGACATGACCCCGGTGGAGTTGTTCGGCCGTGCCACCTTCCCGAAAATCGGCGAGCTGCCCTATCTGCTGACCCTGGGACCGCACACGTTTTTCTGGTTTTCGCTTGAGTCGACCAAGCGAGCCCCCGAGGAGCGCTCGGATTACCAACCGCCGCAAGTTGAAGCCAGCGCCAGTTTCGACGCCATGTTGCGACGAGGTGCGCGCGAAACCATAGCACGCGCCATGCCGGACTATCTGCCGCACTGCCGCTGGTTTCGAGCCAAGGCTCGCTCGATTAAATCCGTCACCGTGATGGAAGCCTTGGCGATGTCGGAAGCGCCGCACGCTCCCCATCTCGGCGTGCTTCATGTCGACTACACCAACGGGGAACCGGAAAAGTACCTGCTGCCACTGGCGATAGCTGCAGGCGATCGCGCGCGGGAAGTGAAATCGCGGGCTCCCGAACGGGTGATTGCGGAAGTCACCGGCGCCGGCAGCAACGGAGACCAGGCCGGGATCGTGTACGACGCGTCGATCGATCCTGAATTTGGAACCGCGCTGCTGGAGATGATCACCCATCATCGACACCACCACGGCGCCACCGGCGAGTTGCTGGCACACTCAACCCACGCGCTGTCGGAACTTCGCGGCGACGCCGCCCTTGAACCGCGGGCGCTCAAAGTGGAGCAAAGCAATACCTCGATTGCCTACGGCGACCGTCTAATTTTGAAACTCTTCCGGCGGCTCGAAAGCGGCCTGAATCCGGATCTCGAGATCACGCGCTTTCTCACCTCCCACGGCCTCTTCTCGCACGTACCGCCGCTGGCGGGATGGCTCGAATATCGCACCGGACGGGACGAGCCGGAAGCCGTCGCAGTGTTGCAGGGCTTCGTACCCAACAAGGGCGACGCCTGGCAGTTCTCGATCGACGAACTCTCGCACTACCTGGAGACCGCCGCGACCAAACCGGCGTTGGCTCACGTGCCGTCGACCAACCCGCTCGATCTGCTCGGGCGCGAGGAGGCGGATCCGCTCGCGGTTGAATTGCTGGGTGCCTACCTGGATGCGGCGCGGCTTTTGGGCCATCGGGTCGGTGAACTTCATCTCGCGCTGGCTTCCAACCAGAGTGAGCCCGAATTTGCGCCGGAACCCTTCTCTGCCTTCTTTCAACGGTCGTCCTACCAGTCGATGCGTAACCTGCTAACGCAGGCAATTCGGGTACTGAACCGTCGGCGCGCGGTCATTCCAAAGGAACTGGCGGGCCAATCCCAGATAATCATCAATCGACAGGCCGAAATCGTCGCGCGTTTCGACGCCTTCCTGCGCTGCCGATCTTCGGTGGTCCGCATGCGATGTCATGGAGACCTGCATCTCGGCCAGGTTCTTTACACCGGCAAGGACTTCGTAATCATCGATTTCGAAGGCGAGCCGGCCCGCGAATTGAGCGAGCGGCGCCGCAAACGCTCCGCGCTGCAGGACGTGGCGGGAGTGCTGCGCTCGTTCCACTATGCGGCGATGAGCGCGACGATTCAGCGACTCAACGCCGGGGCGCTGGGCGAGATGACCCTGCAGATCGCGCAGCCGTGGGCCAACTTTTGGCAGGCCTGGGCTTCGTGGGCCTTCCTGCGCGGATATCTGGAAACGACGGCAAAATCACCCTTTGTTCCCCAGAATCCCGCCGAGCTCAAAACCATGCTGGAAGCATTCACCATGGAAAAAGCCCTCTACGAGCTCAACTACGAGCTGAACAATCGTCCCGATTGGCTGCTGATCCCTCTGAACGGAATCGCATCCATACTCGGTCCGGCAACGGGAGAAGCGCGGGCTTGAAGTGACGGGAATGGAGCGGCGGCGAGGGTAGCTTCCCGGGAAGGGACTGTTTCATGAATGACAGGACGAACCAAACCACATCCACTCCAGCGCGCGGGCAGGCAGACCGGAACGGTGGGGGCCGCGTCTCGTCTATTCCACGCGATGACCTAAGACGCCTGCTTGAGCTTCGGCATCGCGATCCGCATTCGATCCTGGGAGCCCATCTGACCAATGGCGGCGCGATCATCCGCGCTTATCGGCCCGAGGCCGTGCAGATTTCCGTGCTCCTTGACGACCAGGAGCCGCGCGCAATGATTGCGCGGCCGGAACCCGGGTTGTTTGAAGTAGCGGTCGCGGAAAAAGGTCCCGAGATTTTTCGTCATCGCCTGGAGATCGAATATCCCGGCAAGTATCGGATCACCGTGCGCCAGCCATATTCCTTTCCGCCCACCCTCGGTGAAATGGACATCTATTTGTGGGCCGAACAGAAGCACGAGCAGATCTGGAAAAAGATGGGCGCTCACGTCTGCGAAGTAGCGGGCGTCGCCGGAACCTCGTTCGCGGTATGGGCCCCCAATGCCGCCGGGATCAGCGTAGTCGGTGACTTCAACGGTTGGGACGGAAGGCTCCACATGATGCGTATGCTGGGCAGCTCCGGGGTTTGGGAGCTGTTCATTCCAGACCTGGACGCAGGCACCTTTTACAAGTACGAGATACGCACCCAGGACGGCGGCTTCCTGCTCAAGAGCGATCCATTCGCCTCGGCCACCGAGTGTCCGCCTGCAACCGCGTCGCGGGTCTATCAATCAAACTATTCGTTTCATGACGATGCGTGGATGTCCGCACGCGCAAGTCGCGACACGCTGCGCAGTCCGATGGCAATATACGAACTCCATCTTGGCTCATGGCGCCGAGTGCCGGAGGATGGCAACCGTCCGCTCTCCTACCGCGAGCTGGCCAATCAGCTATGCGACTACGTTACCAATCTGGGATTCACCCACGTCGAATTTTTGCCGGTGATGGAGCATCCTTTCGCCGGCTCCTGGGGGTATGAGACGACCGGTTATTACTCACCCACGGCTCGCTATGGATCGCCCGATGACTTTCGCTACCTGATCGACCGGCTCCATCAGAGTGGCATTGGAGTGATTCTGGATTGGGTGCCTGCGCATTTTCCTACCGATGAATTCTCACTCGGCCGCTTTGATGGTACCGCGCTGTACGAACACGCCGATCCGCGCCAGGGTTACCATCCGGAGTGGAATACCTACATCTTCAATTTCGGGCGCGATGAGGTTCGCAGCTTTCTGATCGGGAGTGCGCACTATTGGCTGGAGGAATTTCACGCCGATGGGCTTCGCGTCGATGCGGTCTCATCGATGCTCTACCTGGATTACGGACGACGCGCCGGCGAGTGGATTCCCAACGTCCACGGCGGCAACGAGAACCTCCAGGCAGTGGCGTTTCTGCGCGAACTGAACCAACAGGTTTATGCACGGCATCCGGGCGTCGCGATGATCGCCGAAGAATCAACCTCCTGGATGGGAGTCAGCCGGCCTCTGTACGTGGGGGGTCTCGGCTTTGGTTTCAAATGGGACATGGGCTGGATGCACGACACGCTCGATTATTTCAGCAAGGATCCGGTGTATCGGCGCTACGCTCATCGCGATCTGACGTTCGGGTTTCTCTACTCGTGGTTCGAGAACTTCGTCCTGCCGCTTTCGCATGACGAAGTCGTGTACGGAAAGCGCTCCCTGCTGGACAAAATGCCCGGCGACCGATGGCAAAAATTCGCAACCTTGCGCGCGCTGTTCGGCTACATGTGGGCTCGCTCCGGCAAGAAAATTCTGTTCATGGGGGGTGAGTTTGGTCAATGGCGCGAATGGAATCACGACCAGAGCCTCGACTGGAATCTGCTGGCGGAGGCGGACCATCGTGGACTGCAGGCACTGGTGCGCGATCTGAATCGGGTTTATCGCGGCCAGCGGGCCTTATGGGAAGCCGACCATGACCCGGCGGGCTTTTGCTGGATCGACGCGAACAATGCCGACGAAAATGCGATCGCCTTCATGCGCACCGCGCCCTCTTCCGGGAACAGATTGGTTTGCGTGTGCAATTTTTCACCGGTGGTGCGCAGGGCCTACCGGGTTGGGGTTCCGGCAGCGGGTTTGTACCGCGAAGTGCTGAACACCGACTCGACTATCTACGGCGGCAGCAACCAGGGTAACGCCGGCGCCGCCTATGCCGACCACACGCCTTGGCATGGCCTCCCCTGGTCGATGTCGATCACTCTTCCGCCGCTGGCCACCGTCTGGTTCGAAGTACCCGCACCGCACTGAGCGATCGCGGTCTGGTTCAGACCCGGACGGTTACTCGTGACTGAGCGGCGGGTTGCCTTTCAGGTGATAGACAATCCCGGTCTTGGTAGTTCCAACTGAAATCCAATCCCGGGCGACGTCTTGGAGGGCGACAAAGAAGCGCTTGCACCGATCGAGCGCCTTTTCGTGGAGCTCGCTTCGGCGCCTGAACTTGCACTCGTAAGAAAATTCGCCGACCAGCAGCTTGTGCTCTCCCCGTTCGCGCCACAAGGATGCGTTGCACTTCGCGGTAACTCCCTTGCCGAAGTCCAACACCCCCAGATCCTGCAACACTTCCTCGACGATCGTGTGATTGACGAGCGAGACCTTCTTGGTCGACTTCCCGAGCTTCCCCAGGGCCGGAAAGAAGTCGGCTAATGCTGCCAGTGACACCGACTGCATTTCTCGCTGCAGGGGAAGTTCGACGTTGTGCGAATACAACATACGAAGACCGCCCAGCTTCTCTTTCAACGGGAGAGCCTCGGCTTTGAACTTGATTCGGTAGGCGCTCGCGACGTTGGGCCGGACGTCCATTTCAGCGGCGGTCTGGAGGTCGGGATGCCGGAACTTGAATACGATCTCCGGATCTCCGACCGGAAAGCCGTCCTCGTAGGCGATACGGCGGCGCAGAATGAACGCACTGTTGTAAAGGGCGAAATCCCTGGTATCGAGAAACACCACCTCCCGGATTCGCGGTCTCAAACCTTTGAAGGCGCTGGTGGAAAAGCCCAAATCGAGATCCTTCGCGACCCGACCCGCCAGCCTGCCAAAGTCGTGAAAAGTTGGCGGCGAAGTATAGCGATCGGGCTTCAGGATCAGTTTGCACTCAAGATAGTGAACGGTGTCGAGCGGATGCCCGTCACTGTAGGCACCGGGCCTGAGCATTGGAACCCGTTTCACGTCAAGCGACTCCGATTGGTCTTTCTCATCGGCAGCAAGTGGTCACGCGCTAGCTATATATCACGCCCTGGCTCGGCAAAATTTCTACCTCCGGCCCCGGCGCTGCGCGGTTGGCGGGTTCTCCGGCTCCCTGCCGATACAAGTCGGCTGGCACTTGGTTGCCCCGTACGTGCGAAAATGTAACAAAGGATGGTTCGGGCGGGGTCGTAGTTCAGCCCGGTTAGAACGCCGGCCTGTCACGTCGGAAGTCGTGGGTTCAAATCCCATCGGCCCCGCCAAAATCGTTTTGTGCGGCTCGGGGATTTCTGCGTGTGTCTTCCCGAGTACGCGCCAGGTGTAAGAAGTGAAGTTGACCGAGCAGACCGAAAGCGTGTCGCACGAGGCAGCGCTCCGTAACCGGCGGTGGCTATTGATTGACGCCGCCGATCGTTCGCTGGGACGGGTGGCAACGCGCGCAGCGAGCCTGTTGCGCGGAAAACACCGGCCCGAATTTACTCCCAACCAGGACACCGGAGACTTCGTGGTCGTAATCAACGCGGCCAAGGTCAAACTGACTGGTGCCAAGGCGAGCGACAAAATCTATCATCGGCATAGCGAGTATCCTGGCGGTATCAAGATGACCACCGCGGGCAAGCTGCGCGAGTCGAAACCCGAGCGGCTGGTTGAAACCGCGGTTCGAGGGATGCTGCCGAAGAATCGCCTGGGGCGGCGGCTCTTTACGAAGCTCAAGGTGTACGGCGGCGCGGAACACCCTCACAATGCCCAGAAACCACACCCGGTCAAGCTCTAGTCGAGGACGTTAAACCACTCACATGGCAGAAAAAAAGAACATTATCTGGTCGACTGGACGCCGCAAGACCGCAGTCGCCCGAGTGCGCTTGTTCCCCGGCTCGGGCACCATCCTGATTAACCAACGCTCGCTTGAAGACTATTTCCCGCGCGACACCTCGCGCATGTTGATTCTGGAGCCCTTCGAAATCACTGAAACCAAGGGACAATTCGACATCGTGGTCAGCGTCGAAGGGGGCGGCAACGCGGCGCAGGCCGACGCAGTGCGCCACGGCATCTCGCGCGCGCTGGTCGCCTCTTCCGAGACGCTCCGCCCGGCGCTCCGCAAGGCCGGTATGCTCACTCGCGACCCGCGCGAGGTCGAGCGCAAAAAGTACGGTCGCCACAAGGCACGCAAGCGACCGCAGTATTCCAAACGCTAGCCTTAACCCACCAAAAGCAAAATGTTTACCCGGCCGGAGATCGACGATTTCCGGCCCAAAACCGCTAATGGCCGTCCTATAGTGAACAGACGCTAGAGTTCGCTCCGTCCACCGGCTCTTCGCCTGGATTGACAGTCTGCATCGCGGCGAATAGAAGGATGCGTTAAGCAGCGAAGGACCAACAAACATGCGCTCATTTTGTGTACAGCAGCCTACGCGTGAGTCGCTGTGGCTGTTTTTCGCTTTCATTGTCTTGCTCGTGCTGCGACCGGCGGACGTGTTCGCCCAGGCCGCAAACGCCGGCACAGTTAGGGAGGTTTCGGGGACCGTACAGCTCCAGCGCGGCGCGGCGACCATCCCCGTGACCCCTGGGATGCCGGTGGAAGTCGGTGACCGAATCATCACCGGTGATAATGGCCACGCCGTGGTTCTGCTCACCGACCAAAGCACGCTGGAACTGAGCGACTCCAGCAACGTCGTCATTACCCAGCACGCCGGTGCTGCTACCCAGGTAAACCTCGCGGGTGGTGTGGTGCGATCGCTCGTTAACCGGACCGTAGGCGCCGCAGCGCCCAATTTCGAGGTACACACGCCGAACGCGGTCGCGGCGGCCAGAGGCACCCTGTTCGATACCGCATTTACCTCGAATGTTTCACGTCCGACCTTCGGCAACGCTCACAGTTTTACGGACGTCTCCGTGTACGACGGCTCAGTGGATGTTGCCAATGCCGCCAATCCGACCGTCTTCACCAACGTCCCGGCCGGTTACGAGTCCACGGTTGCGGGTACCAACAACGCAACTTCGCCCGGACCACTCGGAATGACCGGCGCCACGGCCTTCAGCGGTCCGGGCAGCAGCGGGAACATAACGCCGGTGTCGACGGTGCCTCCACCCTCGTGCCCGGTATGCGTGGGACCGTCGATGGGTCCGAGCACCACGACTCCGCCTGCGAGCGGCAAATAGGGACGGTTGTGAGGACTACGATGCACAAGCTGACGGTCAGGCTTAGCTGTTCGCTGGCGGGTCTGGTTGCGGTGATCGCCTTTGCAACAGCGGCATCGGCACAAAGTTTCTTTGAGGATATCTACCCGGGGTTCTTCACGCTCCAGGAGCCGCCTACCTTGAATCTGAATTTTTTCGGCGGAGGCTTCATCAGCGACAAGTACGGGGACCTGCAGGAGGGCCTGCAAATCGAGCAGAGCGTTACCCCCTACATCGGCGCGGTGGGACGCATTACCGGCTATCAGCTGTGGGAAGGTGAGGGGTTCGACAATCCTCTTAACCCGGGCACCGGCCATGAGGCCCGGCTTAACTTCGTGCGCTTTCAGGGCGGAGCTGACTTCACCCTTTATCCGGGCACTCATCTTTTTATTCTCGGTGGTCGCGATGCCGCCGACAGCCACGCGAGCACCGTGGAAGGCGACTTCTCCAGCTGGTTATTTTTGCACAGTCTGCATCCGATAAACTTTTCATTCTCCTCCGTCCACAATTACGAAAACGGCGTCACCTCCACCTCCGTGGACTTGCAGGCCATCGTCCGGTCGACCCGGAAATGGATCTTCATGGCCGGCGGTGGCGGCGCCTTTTATGCCGGAGGCTTTATCAGCGGAGTCGAAGGCCAGGGTGGACCCGATCTCGGCGTCTACTATCGGCCGTGGAACGTCGGGTTCAGCGCGCAGGCCGGCTACGGTGCGGCGCATCAATACGGTCAGATAAGCATCTATAAACAGCTCACCATTTTCGAATAAGACCCCGCAAAGGGAGGATTGTGGCAGGCCTGCAGCCATCTGCGGCAGGCATGGCGCGTCCGCCAGCGGCACGTTAGTCTTTCCGGTCAGCGTCCGGAGATAGATGCCTGAAGTGCCGAAAAAGCGGCGATCAGGCCGCAGGTTCCACTGGATAACTTTTGTCCTCGGCCTCGCGGTCACTGCCGGGTTTCTGTTGTTGTTTGCCGCGTACCCCCGCCTGCTGGTCAGTCTTGAACTCAAGGTCACCGATGTGCGGCTTCGCGCGAGGTCTCATCGCCCGTTCTCCAACCAAGTCGCAATCGTCGCGATTGACGACAAAAGCATCCAGCAGATTGGCCACTGGCCCTGGGACCGGGGGACTCTTGCAAATCTCGAGCAGGCCTTTATCGACTATAAAGTCAAAGTAGTGGCGTACGACGTCTTGTTTACCGAGCGCGATCCGGTGGACGTCCAAAGCGATTCTTGGGCGGTCAAGCTGAAGACCTTGCACTTTACCAACCAGGATGTCCACGGGATCCTGGGACCGAGGAACGATGAGTTATTTGCGGATGCCATCCGGGCCCACGGCAGGACCATCCTCGCCTATAACTTCTCTGACCACATGGTAGGAGCAGCTCCGCCCACCACCCAGGATGACTACCGACCCACGGTTATCGCTCCGAAACCGATGTCGTGGAATGTAAAAACGGATCCGGGGGTGGCTCCTAAATTGATGTCCGCGGGAGGTTATCGTCCTCCGCTCCAGATCTTGAACAGCGCCGCGAAAAAGACCGGCTTCGCCGACGCCGATAGCGATGACGACGGTCTTTTTCGTCGCGAGATGACGGCGATCAGTTTCGACGGCCGGCAGTGGGCGCCGCTCTTTATCGCGGCGGTGTGGGCATACGAAGATCAGCCGCCACGTGAACTAACGATAGGCGCCGCAGGAATCACCCAGGCAGTACTCGGCGACACAAATATTCCGGTGGATGAACTGGGGCGGATGGTGGTGACCTACCAGGGTCCCGCCGGCACTATCCCTCACTACTCCGCCTCCGATGTGATCAATCATCTCGTGAGCGACGACGAGCTGGCCGGCAAGATCGTACTGGTCGGAGTCACAGGCACGGGGCTCGGAGATCGCGCGGTCACGCCGTTCGGCTACGAATTTCCGCGCGTCGAAATGCACGCCAACGCGATCGAGACTATTCTGAGCCGCGATTTCGTTCATGACTCGAAAACCGAGACGTTGGTGATGGAACGAGTCTGGGCCGCGCTGCTTGGCATCGGTGTGTCAGTGGTTACCGCCTGGCTGAGCGCGGCCGGGTCGGTCGCGGCTATGCTGGTGCTGACCGGAAGCTACTTCGGATTCGCGCAGTTCATGCTGTTAAAGCGCGGGGTCATGCTCGGCATGGTTCTGCCTTTTGTTATAACCGGCGGCACCGTAATCATCCTCCTTGGCTATCGGTACATCACCGAGGGTCGCGAGAAAGGCCATCTGCGCCACGTCTTCGAGCACTATCTCCATCCCGACGTAATAGCGAGCGTGGTCGACAACCCCGAGGGACTCAGGCTGGGCGGAGAACGACGTCACGTGGCCATCCTGTTCGCTGACATCGTCGGGTTTACCTCGTTGGCCGAACGGTCCGATCCGGTGCAGCTGGTCGCCATGCTTCACGTGTACATGACCCGGATGACCAACATCATCCTCGAGAGCGGTGGCGTGGTGGACAAGCTGATGGGCGATGGCATCATGGCCTTCTGGGGTGCTCCTTATGAAGTTGAAAATCCAGCCCGTCGCGCCATCGACGCGGCGCTGAAAATGGTCGCCGCGCTGGAGAGCCTGCGCGAGGAGGACCCGCGCTTTCTGAATCTCGAAGTCGGTATCGGCATCGCCACCGGAGATCCGATAGCGGGCAACTTTGGCGGAGAACGCCGCTTCGACTATTCTGTCATCGGGGACAGCGTTAATTTCGCCTCGCGGCTCGAAGGTCTGACCCGAAAATTCGGGGTGCGGTTCCTGGTCAGCAAAGAAGCCTTCGCCGAGGCAGGCGGGCCTTACATCGCGCGCGACATCGGTCTGGTGAAGGTCAAGGGAAAGGCCAGCCTGGTGGCGATAATGGAAGTGGTGGGACAACGCGCTGACGGGGTCGATCCGAGCTTCTACGATCAGTTCGAGCGCACCGTCGAGCTGCTGAAGGACGGCGACGCCGACCTGGCCAAAGCGCAACTGGAAGAGATGCTGGCAGCTCGCCCCAACGACGAAGTGGTCAGCCTTTACCTGGCGAAACTCAACGAATCGCATGACCACCCGCCCCGCGAGATGGTTTTCGAGTTCGAAACCAAGTGAACTGGTTAAGGTTTCTCATTCGTGATAGTTGGGTTGCACGGTTGAGCAAACCGGTCCGCGCCGACAGCACGAGGAAGATTTGATGGCAGATGACAGGATCCGCGTCGCAGTAGTGGGCGCTTCCGGGTACTCCGGGATCGAAGCCGTTCGCATCCTGGCTGCGCATCCGTTCGTCGAAATCTCCGCTCTCACCTCCGAGCACTATGCGGGACGCGAGGTGGCTGACGTCTATCACCACATGGACGGCACTGATTTGCCGCCGTTCGAGGAACTACGCCCGGGCTTCCTGGCAGGGCGCGCCGACGCGGTCATATCGTGCCTGCCGGAAAAAGTCGGCTTTCAGATGATTGCGGACCTGGTCCAGTCCGGCGTCAAAGTGGTGGACGTTTCCGCCGACTTCCGCCTGAAAGATCCCACAGTTCATCGGGCTACCTATGGTTTTGAGCATGCCGCTCCCGACCTGGTCAAAGAGGCGGTGTACGGATTGACCGAGTTCCATCGCAGCGAGCTGCGCGAAGCACGTCTGGTAGCTAACCCCGGATGCTACCCGACCGGTGCGCTGCTCGGGTTGATACCGCTGATTCGGCGTGATCTGATCGAACCCGGGTCGATCGTCATCGACGCAAAATCTGGCACCACCGGCGCTCGTCGAGCGGCGTCGGTTGAATACCTGTTCGCGGAAGTTAATGAGAATTTCCGTGCGTACAAGGTGGGAACCCATCGGCATACTCCCGAAATCGAGCAGGAAATCGGCTCCGTGCTGGGCCGCGAGGTCGCCGTGGTTTTCGTGCCCCATCTGCTGCCGGTAACCCGCGGAATCCTGACGACGATGTTCATGCGGCCGCGTACCGGCACCACCCAAGAGGATGTGCGGGCGGCATTCGAGGCGAGCTTTGCGAAGGCGCGCTTCGTCAGGCTGCTCAAGCCCGGAGAACTGCCCGAGCTGCGCAACGTGCGCGCTACCAATTTCTGCGAGATCGCGTTCGTGCTCGACCGACGAACCCAGACCCTGATCGTCAACACCGCGATTGACAACCTTGGCAAGGGCGCCGCGGGGCAAGCAATTCAGAACCTCAACGTGATGTTCGGGTTCGACGAGGCCGCCGGCCTGCTGAATGCCGCTCCGGTACCCTGACCTTAACCTCGCATTGCCGTAGTGGGTTGGATGCAATGCGAACCCTGATCCAACCTTCGCGACCACGAGTTCAGAAAAGGAAGCTTCGGAAAAACCCCTTGAACGCTCGGTCCGTGACCGGCGTGTCTCCAATGCTACGGCTTCAGCCGGTGCGGTTCGTAGGAGTCACGGCAGGTCGAACAGGAGCAGTTCGGAATCGGACTTGGCCTTGAGATCGAGGCGAGTCTCGTTCTCGACCGCGGCACCATCGCCTGCGTCCAGTGAAACTCCGTTCGCCTGCACGTTTCCGCGCGCTAACTGCAAATAGGCGCGGCGCAGCGGCGCAAGGGTGTGGACGGTCCCCTCGCCCGCCTTAAGTAGGCCATCGTACATTCGCGCGTCCTGGTGAATCACTATGGAGCC
>Ga0126381_100006379_pt1 | contig 13039 bp, 11 predicted proteins | sample PanSoiMetPlot_28_FD_96465 | JGI IMG/M metagenome (GOLD analysis project Ga0126381, IMG submission 96465) | Tropical forest soil microbial communities from Panama - MetaG Plot_28 | ecosystem: Environmental > Terrestrial > Soil > Tropical forest > Bulk soil | place: Panama | collected 2016-02-17
AATTTGAACGAAAAGCGCGGCGATAACTGCGAAGGTGCCTATTGCCGCTAACATCCGATAGCCGCGACCAAACCGATTGTTGACGATTTCGACGATAATCATAGGCAGAGTCTCCACCAAACCAATCGGAGTCCAACTTTGCTGAAGAAGTTACGCCTCCTGCCAAAATCCGTCAATCTGCCAATCGATTCTGCGATTTAGTGCCACTCGGATGGCTCCGCTTGAAGGGGATATTTTGCGGGCACCCACCGCCAGTCCCCCAAATGCAAAGACGCCCGTGGGACAGTTATTACTTGGCGTGTTTCCGGGAAGTTCTCCGGCGACCCGTTTAGGCGCTCCGGTACAATTGTTCTTATCCGTCATGAGGTTCGTCCGGCTTTCCGTTCCTGCGTATGCCGCTTCCGTATTCTTTGCCGTCGCTTACACAGCGACGCTGCTGATGCCTCGCGGTATTTCGCAGACAGAGGCCAAGGATTTTCTCGAGTGCCTGGTCCCGCTGTTCGCGAACACATGTCTGCTCGCTAATGCAGTCTCTTCGGACCGAAAGCAGAACACCTTTTGGAAGCTTGTGGCCCTGAGCTGTACGTTGCTCTTGGCTGGTCGTCTGATTACAACCTATCAAGCGTTGGTTCTGCACAGTTCAGCAGCCAATTTATTCCCTTGGAACATCTTCCCGTTTCTTCACATGATTCCGTTGATTGCCGCTGCTGCGTTGGTACCGCACCATGAGGATGGCCGAGACAGCTTACGCTATGGCTTTTTGGACTTGTTGCTGCTCACCTGTTTCTGGGTCTATTTGTACGTATTCGCGATCGTCGCTTGGGAGACCGCCTGGCCTGATCCTGCGCGGGCTCTTCAATGGAAAATCAACGCATTCATTATCCAATCCGTATTGGTTACGGGCGCGTTAGGACTTTTGTGCGTCACAGCCAAGGGCGCATGGAGATTCGTGTATGCGAACCTCGCAGGTGCCACAGCCCTCTATAGCGCCGGCCCAGTTGCGGTTTACTTGCTCAAATTAGGAAATGCCGATGCCATTCGCGACATGGCCTACGTGCTTTCACTCCTCTGGATGGCAGTCACCGGAGCTACCGCTCGCACTTTGCTCCTGGCACCCCGTTCCGAAGCCAAAAGCGCGCCGGAGCTTCATTGGCGAGGTTGGCTTTCCATGCTGACCGTCCTTTCGCTTCCGTTACTCGCAGGGTGGGCCACCTTCGCTGCCGACAGTCCTATTCCAATACGAAGGTTCCGCGCGATGGCCACCCTTCTGGCAATTTTCGTTTGTACCGCGCTGGCCTTCTTCCGGCAATACCTTGTGCATCTTGATCGCACCAAACTGGTCAAACAACTCTCAGCGTCTCTGGATAACGTAAGCCGCCTGCAGACTCAATTCATGCAATCGGAAAAATTAGCGTCGCTCGGTCAGCTGGCCGCTGGAGCGGCACACGAGATCAATAATCCGCTCGCCGCCATTCTTGGCTATACAGATGTATTGCTTGCTGAGAACCCGCCGGCCACTCGCGTGCATTCGCTCGGCGAGAAAATACAGGATCAGGCCCGACGTACCAAGAACCTTGTGACCAATTTGCTGAGCTTTGCCCGTCAGGCACCCGGAGAAAAGCAACTGCTGGACCTCCACACCGTGCTCGACAGTGCAACGCGGCTGCGAAAGGTCGACGCGCATAACAAGAGCATTCGCATTGAGATTGAAGGGCGCAATACTGTGCTTCCCGCCGTTCGTGGCGACCCGAACCAACTTCTGCAAGTGTTCCACCACCTAATAGGCAATGCTCTTGATGCGATGGACACCACCGGAGGTGTACTGCTTATCCGCGCCCTGGCTGAAAAAAACAGTGTAATCATCGAGTTCTCGGATACCGGTCCAGGCCTCAAGGATCCAGGAAGAGTTTTCGATCCTTTTTACACTACCAAGCCCATCGGCAAGGCTACGGGCCTGGGGCTCAGCATTTGCTACGGAATCGTTCAGGAGCATGGTGGGAGCATCGTCGGCTTCAACCGCCCGGAAGGCGGCTGCACGTTCCGTGTGGAATTGCCAGCCGTTCTCGCCTCTCTACCGCGCCTGCCGCTTGCACCTGTCTCGCGAGGTAGCAACTGATGTGTTACGTCAATCCGAATATCTGCGAGAACCGAATTCCGACATTCGCGGTAAATGCAGAAATTTGGCGAGGCCTACGATCAGGTAGTTTCCCTTTTTTGTGAATTTACTCCCAACAGTAGGCCTCACCGCGCCCTTGCCGTCTGCCTCCCCGTCGGGGTAAGGCAGATTTGAGAGTGCCCGCACATTCTTGCTCGCCTTTGGGCGATTGGCTGAGGCGTCCTCGCGGTGCTCAGCTTACCAAGCGATCAGAATCGGCCACCGCGCTTGTTAGCTGATTCCTCGGTATTTAATGCCAAATTGGGTGCCGTGCTCGCTTTGATATAATCGCCCTTCATGATTGAGCCGGCTTTCAAACCACCTCATTACGTTGTCGTGGAAGGTCCGATCCGCGTGGGTAAATCCACTCTGGCAAAGGCTTTGGCTGAACGTATGTATGCCAGGCGCATCTTCGATTGCGAGGACAATCCCTTCCTGGGAGCCTTTTACGAGGAAAAACCTGGAGCGGCTTTCTCCGCCCAGATGCATTTCTTGTATGAGCGGCATCAACGTCTCATGGAAGCAGGAATCGAGGCTCACACCTCGCCGGTGGTGAGCGATTTTTTATTCGAGAAAGATAAAATTTTTGCCTACATCAATCTCGATAACGAAGAGCTGAAACTGTATGAGAAGTATTTCGACAGTCTGGCACCCTCGGTTCCATCACCAGACCTGGTGATCTATCTGCAGGCCACGCCACAAGTGTTACGGGCGCGCGTCTCGAAGAAGGGGGTTCCAGAGGAAACGGAAATTTCGCCGGAGTATCTCGAGACAGTGGCCAACGCCTACGAGCATTTTTTCTTCCGCTACGCTGGCTCGAATCTGCTGGTCGTCGATACGTCGGAGATAGACTTCGTCGAACGCAACGGCGATTTACAGGAGCTGCTGCGTCGCCTTCGCCAGCCCGTCACGGGCACGCAATACTTTTTGCCACTCGGCCAGGGCTAGTCGTGACACTTGCTGTGCCTGTAGATCCCGACTAAGCAGCCTTCGGCGGCCCTACTAGGTGATGGCGCCACTTCCCCAGAGTTCTGTTGAGGGGGTGGCTGCGATGCAAAAAGGTCAGCACCGGTTCGCGCCTGACACCCATCTTCTGCAACGCACGCCGAATCCTGAAGTCGCGCCCGGCCGATACCAGGCCTTTTTCCAGCACGTGAATGGCTTCCTGCGTTCGGCCCGCGCTCTGATACACCTCCGCCAGATTCAGATAAAGCTGGGCGTGATTGTGCCGCATTTCAATGGCTTCCCGGCACAGCGTCTCGGCATCCCCAAAGCGCTGCTCGGAAAGCGCCGCCAGCAGTCCCGTATACGAAAGATAGAACGGGTTTTTGGGGGCGATTCCAAGAGCGCGTCGCGCGTGCAATAGGGCTTGATCGGGGTGACCATCGCGAAGAAGCTTCAAACATTCCTTAAACTCTGACATCCCGGCGTCCGTGGGAGATGCTGTTCCAATCCAATATGACACTGAATCCTCCTCTCCCCGCTTTCACCGACTGTCCTTGGCAGGGCTGGCGATACGGAGAATAGTGGTCCCGCTGTATGCGGAAAATGGATCGGTGGGTCAGCTTTTGTACTAGCACCGAGACTGCTCTTCGTGACAGGCGAAAGAGGCGGGAAAACGGGGGTTTTGAGGCGAAAGTTGCCAGGATTCACTCAATGTCGGGTTGCAGCCTGGCTTATAAAGGACAGGAAAGCTCTGGAGTCCTCCCGGAGAGTACGGCGAGCCGAACTGCTCCTGCCTCGCGGCTGGCCCGCCGAGTAGGGAATGAAGAGGCTTCCGGCTCTATTGGGAGTTTTGTGGAGCTACCGATATGGCCAGGTTCTTGCCGTCGTTTGTCGGCTGGTACTGAACGACTGCTTTCGTTCCGACCCCCACCCGACCCTGTACTTGCGTGTTGGTGTCGATTACAAACTGCATATTATGGGTTGCATTCTGCTCGTTGACATCCATCGAGAACGACTTCTTGTCGGCTCCGATGGCCGTCACTGTTCCTGACGCAGCCTTCGCTTGTTCATTCTGCTGTTTCGCTTGTGGTTGCGCGCTCGCCGCTCGCGATCCAAGCGTCGGCACAAATAACATTGCGGCCAGCGCGCTTCCACAAAGAGTCGTCCGAAGCATAGGGAGTGTCTCCTTGGGGCGGGGTTGGATGCCCTCGGGGCACGTTCAATGCCACCGCAATGGAGCGATTTGGGCGACCTTCGTTGGTGGAAACGTGCCAGTTAGAAATTCTCGGTGCCCTTCACTGTCGTGGTCCCGCGATTGCGTTACAGAACCCCGCGTGTTTTTTGCGCGTAGGGGGCGCTTTTTTCCTCCGTTGAATCGTGTAGTGCGACGGCCAACAAGTGTCGCGGCTCGCCAGCGACTGGCATGGCGATTTCATTCCTGGTGGGCCAGTTCTCAATACGCGGGCCTCCAAGGCTGCTCGTATCGATAACAAAATTTATGGCAAACTCAATGGATTCAACCAACGTGTCGTCTCGAACTGCAACTTCTTAAGCTGGGAGGCTAGAGCCATGAAAGAAGACAACGATCGCTATAAGCGAGGACTCGCTAAGTTGGCGGAAATGGACCCACAGGTGGCCCAGCGCGTTGCCGACAGCCTGGCCGATGTCGCTCCGGACTTCGCGCGTTACGTTGTCGAATTCCCTTTTGGAGACATCTTCAGCCGTCCAGGCCTTGACCTACGCACGCGCGAACTGATCACGATCGCAGCTGACGGCCATAGGTCACGCCCAGCCGCAGTTAAAAGGGCACATTCAACTCGCTATCAAGGCCGGTTGCAGCCGCGAAGAGATCACTGAGACGATCATGCAGATGGCCGTTTACGCGGGGTTTCCGGCGGCTCTCAACGGTCTTTTTCTGGCGCGAGCTGTGTTCTCCGAAGAGGAAATAAACCAATCTTAAAAGACATGCCCCACCGAAACGGCGAGTACTTTGCGCTACAATGCCCCGTAGCTCACCGCCGTACGGGAACTACGTGGCCACCAGCGTTGCTGAAAAATCGAGGTCCGACACTGCGCTGACGCGCAACCAGGTGCGCGGCTTCTGGGCGGCCTGGGGCGGCTGGGTCCTCGACGGAATGGATTCGTTTATCTATGCACTCGTGCTGGTTCCCGCGCTGCAAGAGCTCCTGCCAAAGTCCGGCATTGCCAACACACCCAGCAACGTTGGCTCCTACGGAGCTTTGCTCTTCGCGCTCTTCATTGTCGGATGGGGTGTGGCGCTTGTGTGGGGGCCGATCGCCGACCGCTTTGGACGGGCTCGAACGCTGATGTTTACGATCTTGTTCTTTTCGGTGTTTACGTTGCTGGCTGCGCTCTCGACCGGGATTTGGACTCTCGGAATCTTCCGCTTCCTCGCTGGTGTGGGCATCGGTGGAGAGTGGTCAACGGGAGCGACGTTCGTCTCCGAAGAATGGCCCGAAAATCGCCGTACCATGGGCGCCGCTCTGATGCATACGGGCTACTATTTCGGCTTTTTTCTGGCCGCCCTCGCCAACTACTTTGTTGGCGCCCATTATGGCTGGCGGTACATGTTCGTCGTGGGCGGCGCGCCCGCGCTGCTGGTGGCTTTCAATTACAATCGCTTGAACGAGCCTGGCCGTTGGGAAAAGAAAAAACAGGATCTGGCTCGAAAGTGGAGCCTGCAACGATTCTTCTTGGCCATTTTTTCGCCGCAATACCGCTCACGCACCATCGTCAACGCGATTCTTCTGCTGATTTCTACTGTGGGTTTGTGGGGTGGGTCAGTATATGTTCCAGCTGCGATAACCTATCTGGCCAGCAACGCCGGGCGCGCCGCGGCCGACGGCGCGCGCCTGGCTTCCTATGGCACGGCTCTGCTCTCCATCGGCACGATCATCGGCGCCGTGATTGTGCCACTTGTTTCCGATCGATTCGGACGGAAGGCCAACCAGGCGATTTTTTACGCCATCATGGGCCTTTCGATCTGGGTGGCCTTCGGCTATGTCTTCTATATGCACGCGAACGCACTGGCTTGGTTCATGCTTCTGGTGTTCTTTCTCGGTCTGGGCGGAGCGAACTTTACTGTGTATTCCTTTTGGATTCCGGAGCAATACGGCACAGAGTGCCGCGCCAGCGCGCTCGCTTTTGTTTCCAACGTAGGACGATTCGCGGCTGCTGGTTTTACGTTTCTGGTAGGAGCAGGGATTCAGCATTTTCGGACGCTCGGGACGCCTATCGCCCTGACCGCGATTGCCTTTGCCATCGGTATATTGCTACTGCCCTTCAGCGTAGAGACCAAGGGCCAGCCACTGCCTGCCTGAGCCCTCAAGTCGCTGACGAATGGGCGGATTCGCGAAAACGCCATGGACACACGCGGAACAATTTTGCGATACTTTTCCATTCGAGCGTTGCTAGTGCACCTCGCGGATGGCTGCATTAAGATCAAACTAATTCGGGACAAAATCGAAAAATGAAAGAAGCCTATCGTTGGACTTTTTGTCTAGCAATCTTGCTCGCCACGGGTTTGGCTCTTGTTGGGCTACTCTCGCGCGATACTTCGGCCGCGGAGCGGCAGTCGAAGGGGCAGGCAGCGCAATCGCCAAACGCACCAATTTCCAGTGCAGCCGCACAAAAAAACGGTAGTTCCAGTGCGCAGCAGAGCTTGGTGGCGCGGGGACAATATCTGGTCGATAACATCGGCATGTGCTCGGAATGTCACACGCCGCGTGATGGCCAGGGAAATCTGGATAACCACCGCTATCTCCAAGGTGCGCCTATCTGGATCATGCCCGTTCACCCTATGACGAACTGGGCCATGCGCGCTCCAGCCATCGCCGGCCTTGAGGGGTTCACCGACTTTCAGGCGGAAACTGTTCTCGAGCGGGGCATCGGGCCCAATGGAATAGAAATTCAGCCACCGATGCACATTTACCACATGAATCACGCCGACGCGCAGGCCATTATCGCTTATTTGCGTTCGCTGCCCAGCAACTACACGAATCCCTGATCTCTACGGCATAATCTTTAACAGTGGCGCGGCGTCAGCAGCTGTTCTTGATTCCGCGTAGCTCCACACCCGGAATATTCCCTTCGGTATAATCCATCACCATGGAAGCTGCATTATCATCGATGCTGGGCTGGCTTTTCGGTCCAGAACCGATTACTGAAAGGCGCCCTGGCCACCTCTGGCCGCGTTGGATTTTTCTTCGCGCGCTCGGCGTGATCTATTTTTCCGCTTTTTATTCGCTGCTTTTCCAAATCAAAGGCTTAATCGGGCCAAACGGCATACTACCTGCGCGCGAATATCTGAAAGCAGTGGCCGCGGCTGTCCACGGTGCGCGCTTTTACTATGTGCCTTCGCTCTTCTGGCTCGGCTCGAGCGATCGCGCGCTTATGTTGGTCTGCTGGCTTGGCCTGTTCGCGTCGCTCCTCATCTTTTTGAATATCTGGCCGCGTCTCAATCTGGCGGTCTGCTTCCTCTGTTTTCTGGCCTTTGTCTGCGCAGCACAGGATTTTTCGAGTTACCAGTCCGATGGCATGCTGCTCGAGGCCGGATTTATCTCGCTTTTCTTTGCTCCTCCGAGAATGAGGCCTGGACTGGGTCGCGGAAGTCCTCCGTCGCGCGCCGCTCAGTTCCTGCTTCTCTGGGAATGGTTTCGCATCTATTTCGAATCGGGCGTGGTTAAACTGGCGAGCGGCGACTATTCCTGGCGCCACTTCACCGCCATGGACGACTACTACCAGAATGGCCCGCTGCCGAGCTGGATCGGATGGTACGTGCAGCATTTCCCGCATCGTTTTCACGCCGCCACGGTGCTCTTTACCTTCATCGCCGAACTCGGACTTGCCTGGCTCGCCTTTCTGCCGCGTCGCTTCCGCATCGCCGCCTTCGGCATCCTGACTCCCTTTCAAATCGGCATCATCCTCACCGCCAACTATGCCTTTTTAAATTACATCGTGCTCTCGCTCGGCTTTCTTCTTCTCGACGACCGTTTCATCGAGTGGGTTGTTCCGGAGCGCATTCGCGCCCTCGTCGACAATCAAGTCACCCCCGAAAAGCCCCCGGTACAGGAACCCGAGTGGCGCGCGCATTGGCGCTACGCTGTTGCTCCTTTTCGTTCTTTGATCGCGGCTATCTGTCTCTCAATAGTCTTCTACGTCACCACCACGGAGCTGTTGGAAATATTTATTCGCGACCTTCCGCTTCCTACTTCCCCAGTGCGTCTGTTGGAACCGTTTCGCATTGCCAACCAGTACGGACTTTTCGCTGTGATGACCCACGCGCGCTATGAAATCGAATTCCAAGGCTCGCGTGACGGGAAAAATTGGCTTGCCTACCCGTTTCGGTATAAGCCCCAGAATCTGCGAACACCGCCGGGCATCTACGCCCCGTATCAGCCACGTTTCGACTGGAACCTGTGGTTTGCTTCACTGGGACGTTGGCAGGAATACCGGTTCGTGTTGTGGACCGAAGAGCGCTTGCTGCAGAACCAGCGCGATGTACTGGAACTATTTGCCGGCAATCCGTTCGACGGCATGCCGCCCGAGCAGGTCCGCACCATCATTTATCAGTACTGGTTCACGGACCGGCAAACGAAGCGCCAAATCGGCGCTTGGTGGCGGCGCGAACCCTTGGGCGAATACGCTCCGCCGCTCGAACGCCTGGCCGACGGCAGAATCGTGATGCTCGATACCCCCGTCGCCCAGCCTCCGCCCCCTTGATCAAGCGCTTTTCCCCCTACCTTCACCTGGGGCGGCGTCGCTTGGAAGTGTTTGATTCAAAGCAAGCTCCAACCCGTCGCTTCAGAACCGAATCCACTTTTGCCTCGCAACGCAAAATCCGTTAGCCTGATCCACTCGGTGCCACCTGCTTATGAGACGCAAGCACACCATCGAGAATAAACTGCCACGGCGTCCGGAACTGACGCGCGAAGAAGTGATCGCCCATCTCGCCGCGCAATCACATCCCGCCAGCATCCGCGAAATCGCTCACGCTATGGATCTCAAACATCGGGGCCGCAGATATTTGCCGCGCATCATCGAGCAACTAGAGAAGTCTGGCGAAGTTGAGGAAATTCATGGTGGACGCTACCGCCTCACCGGCTCGAAATCTTCCCAACGGCCATCGGTAGCCGGGCAAAAAGTAGCCGAAGCCGCTCCACTCTCGCCGCCCCTGCCTTCGCGCCCCGCTCGCCGGGATCCCAACCTCATCTCCGGGCGCGTCATCGCCCATCGTGACGGTTACGGCTTCGTTGTTCCAGACGAACCGATTCCGGGCGTGGAAGGGGACCTCTTCATTTCTCGCGACAATATGGGTGACGCCATGAACGGTGATCGCCTCCTCGCTCGGATCATTCGCAGGCGGGACGATGGCCGCGCCGAAGGCCGCGTCGTGCAGATCGTCGAGCGCCAGCATCCCACCATTGTCGGACTGTTTCGCTATGGATCTCACGGCAACTTTGTTCTGCCCTATGACGTGCGCCTTCACCACGAAATCCTTATAGCACCTGGCGACGAGCTCATACCGGAGTTGCGCGAAAAACCTCGCTCTTCGTCCAGCGCCGGTTCCACTTCGGCTCATCGCGCACGCCTGCCTGAACTCGATGGCGCCGTGGTGAATGTTCAGATCACGCGCTATCCCAAGGATGGGCTGGCTCCCGCCGGCAGAGTCATCGAAATTCTCGGGCGTCCCGGCGATATCGGCGTCGATGTCGAAATCATCATCCGCAAGCACCAAATCCCGCACGTATTTCCCAATGAGGTGCTCGCCCAGGCGCGCGCCACGGCTCAGCAGGTCTCGGAAATCGATCTGGTAGGCCGCGAAGATTTCCGCGCGCTGCCGATTGTAACCATCGACGGCGAAACGGCCCGCGACTTCGATGATGCCGTTTACGTCGCCTCGCTGCCCGGCGGACATTTTGAATTGCAAGTGCACATTGCCGACGTGGCTCATTACGTCCGCCGCGCTGTGCCACTCGACCTGGAGGCTCGCTTGCGGGGCACCTCCGTCTATTTTCCGAATCGCGCCGTCCCCATGCTCCCAGAAGAGCTTTCGAACGGAATCTGCTCGCTCAACCCGCATGTCGACCGGCTGGTCATGAGCGTCATCATGGAAATCGACGAGTCGGGCAAAACGGTCCGCTCGCGCTTCACTCCAGGCGTGATCCGCTCCGCTGAACGTATGACGTACACGAACGTCTTCAAGGTCCTGGAAGGCGACCCCGAAATGACAGAACGGTATGCGCCCCTGGTCGAAAACTTTCGCCGGATGAAAGCGCTGGCGCTTCTGCTCAACGCTCGACGCGGCGAACGTGGCTCAATCGACTTTGACCTGCCCGAGCCGATTATCGAATTCGACCAGCAAGGACGCATGCAAAGCGTCGTGCGCAGCATTCGCAATATTGCGCACCGCATCATCGAAGAATTCATGCTCGCCGCAAACGAAGCTGTTGCACGCTATCTCGAAAATCGCGGCATCGGCTCGCTGCACCGCGTGCACGAAAAACCCGATCCGAAAAAGGTGCTCGAATTCGAGGAAATGGCAGAAGCTTTTGGTTATTCCCTCGGCGTCGAAGATTTATCCGAGCGCCGTATTGTCGTCCGCCACGGCGGGCAGCGGCAGGCTGCGCGCGTCGGAGGCAGGCGTGCCAGGCGCGATCAAGGCCGCCTGCGCGAGATGACCGTCACTGTGCCGGGCTCGGACGAAGTGGACATCCGCCCTCAGCATTATCAGCGCCTCACAGAAACAATCGCGGGCAAGCCTGAAGAACGCATCCTCTCTTACCTGATGCTGCGCTCGCTCAAGCAGGCGCGCTACGCCGCCATTCCGCTGGGACACTTCGCCCTGGCCACCCAGGAATACACTCATTTCACTTCGCCCATCCGTCGCTATCCAGACCTCATCGTGCATCGCGTGCTCAAATGGGCGCTCGAAAACCCGTCTGCCCATTCTTCTGCCGGTGCCAGCACACAAAAAGGGGAGGAGTCTCATGTCAAACGCCAGGGTGAAACGGCTTCCGCCACTGGCCCGTATGGCCGCACCGAACTGGAAGAGATCGCTTCTGAAAATTCCGAAGCCGAGCGCCGCGCAGACTCTGCTGAACGCGAATTGATGGAGTGGAAGACCGCTCAATTCATGGAGGAGCATCTCGGAGAAGAATACGGAGCTCTGATTATTTCCGTGCAGAAATTCGGATTCTTCGTCGAGCTGATCGATATCTTCGTCGAAGGCCTGGTCAGCATCGATCGTCTCGAGCAGATGGGCAATCAACGCTGCACGTATCGCGAGCGCGACCATGCCATCGTTTGCGAACCGTATCGCCAGTCGCGCGGCGCGTCGCGAGCTCTCATCTTCAAAATCGGCGACCGGCTGAAGGTGGTCGCCGAGCGCATTGACCCCTTTCGCCACCGCGTCGAATTTGCGCCGGTCTTGGTGGAATTGCCCCGTCCCGCCGGCAGGCCCGGCGAACGGCGCTGAGTCTCAATTCAACACGACAACTACCGCCTGACAAGCTGCCCCGCGTCGTGCTACACCTACTTGCGGGCAATTCATGAACTGAGCCAGAACTATTTCCAACAAGGGCCTCTGCCCTCATAAAACCGGCCGCTACATCGAGCCTCTCGGAGGAAAATGAATGGCAACCACAGTCGGTCTGATCGGGTTGGGACTCATGGGCAAGCCCATGGGCCGCAATTTGTTGAAGGCGGGGTTTCCACTGGTTGTCTGGAATCGCACGCGATCCAAAGCCGACGATCTGCTTCGCGAAGGCGCAAAACTCGCTGGCACTCCGAGTGAACTCGCTTCCCAAGTCGATGTCCTCATCACCATCGTCAGCGATCCGCCCGCGCTAGAAGAAGTGATGTTCGGTCCAACTGGCGCCATCGACGCTTTGCGCCGCGGCTCTATTTTCATCGACTCCAGCACCGTTTCTCCCGAGCTTGCCCGCCGCGAAACCGCCGCGTGCGCCGAGCGCGGTATCGATTTCCTCGATGCTCCCGTGACCGGCGGCACGTGGGGCGCCGAAAAGGGCGAACTGGTTTTTATGGTCGGTGGCAAGGCGGACGTTCTCGAACGCGCAAGGCCCGTTCTCGAAGCCATGGGCAAACGCTTGTTTCTTCTTGGACCAAACGGTGCAGGCCAAACTGTCAAGCTCGCGATGAATCTGATCCTGGCGCTCGAAGTCGAGGCGCTGGCCGAAGCTAATGCGCTCGTTACCTCTGCGGGTATTAAAGGCGAGCGGCTGATCGAAGTGCTGCAGTCCAGCATGGGCCGCTCGCCCTTACTCGACGTGAAAGCGCCCCTCATTTTGAAAAAGGAGTTCCCCGCGAGCTTTCCTTTGCGACTCATGCACAAAGATGTGCGCCTCGCTCTAGAACTCGCTCGGCAGCAGGGAATCGAGTTGCCGGCCGGTGCGGGCGCGTATTCGACATACACGGCGGTGAAAAACTCCGCAAATGACGATCCCGACTACGCAGCGGTGGCCCGTTTTTGGAGTAAAGATTGAGCGCTTCTTAATGAGCGCGCCTTTTCGCCCCAACGGGGAGTAAGATCAGTGAAGGAAACCCGTTTCGGCGGTAATGCCTCCGACGGTTCAGACATCCGGCTAGTCCACAGGATTCAGCCATGATTAAATCACCAAGATCAAGTTGTTTCTCCACTGCCCTGCTTTGCCTGTTGCTTTCTGTTTCAGCCGCGCTCTTCGCGATAGTTCCCGCGCCGGAGTTGCCGGATCCGGGCCATCCACGGATGACGCGCGATCAGCAGTTGGAGTTGGGACGGCAGGTGGCCAACAAGGTATACACACAAATGCCGGTGCTGCCGGATTCCAGTCCGGAAACCAAGTATATTCGATCGCTTGGTCAGCGATTGGTCGCCACTATTCCGCCAGCGCACTCCTGGCCGTTCGAGTTTCACGTTGT
>Ga0126381_100006380_pt1 | contig 13039 bp, 13 predicted proteins | sample PanSoiMetPlot_28_FD_96465 | JGI IMG/M metagenome (GOLD analysis project Ga0126381, IMG submission 96465) | Tropical forest soil microbial communities from Panama - MetaG Plot_28 | ecosystem: Environmental > Terrestrial > Soil > Tropical forest > Bulk soil | place: Panama | collected 2016-02-17
CGCTCAGCTTCTGCCGGTCGGTAAGGTCGTGGCTGGCCATGAAGCCCGCGAACTGCTTGCCGAACGCCAGTGCTCGCTGCAGGTCATCCTCGGTGATGACCGCGGCCGCCAGGGCGGGGATGATGCCCACCATCGACCGGGTCTTGACTAGCACCGCTTCCCCAGTCGGGGTCTTGAGCCGGTCGTAGTACAGCCCGTCGGTGTCGTCCCACAGCCCGAGCCCGTCAAGCGCCTCGCTGATCGCGGCGAAGTGCTCGACGTACTTCATGACCAGATCCTGGGCGGGCCGCTGGCCGGACCGGTTCAGGACCACGGCCAGGCTTCCCATGGCGATCGCGTAGAAGCCCATCCACCCGGTGCCATCGGACTGCTCCAGGGTGCCGCCGACCGGCAGGTGCGAGCGGTCGATCGGGCCGATGTTGTCCAGGCCGAGGAAGCCGCCCTCGAACAGGTTGTTGCCCTCGGCGTCCTCCCGGTTGACCCACCAGGTGAAGTTGACCATCAGCTTGTCGAAGACTCGGCTGACGAAGTCGATGTCGCGGCCGCCGTCGATCGCGAACACCTCCGCCGCCGCCCACGCCTGCACCGGCGGGTTGACATCGCCGAAGTCCCACTCGTAGGCCGGCAGCGCACCATTCGGGTTCTGGAACCACTCCCGGCACAGCAAGATCAGCTGGTACTTCGCGAACGCCGGGTCGACGTGCGCCAGCGCCACGCAGTGGAACGCCAGATCCCACGCGGCGAACCACGGGTACTCCCACTTGTCCGGCATCGACATGATGTCGAAGGCCTTGAAGTTGCGCCAGCGGGAGTTGCGCCCATTCTGCCGCTGGTACGGTGGCGTCGGCTCGGTCGGGGCGCCGTCCAGCCAGCGGGCCACGTCGTAGTAGAACAGCTGCTTGCTCCACAGCAGCCCGCCGAACGCCTGCCGCATCACCATCGCCTCATCGGCGGTCGCGTCCTTCGGCGTCAGCTCGGCGTAGAACTCGTCGGCCTCGGCCTGCCGCTTCGCCATCACCCGGCCGAACCCGGCGCCGAACGGAGCAGCCGTTCTTCCGCTCCCCGCTGCCTTGGCGGGCCGCAGCCGCAGCCGCAGCTCGGCCGTCTGGCCGGGCTGGACGGCGACCTTGTACCAGAAGGCGCACTTGGTGCCCGTGCGCTGGGGGTCGACGGTGGGCGCTCCGCTGACCACGTGGTCGTTGATCCCGTCCTTGGGATACGGCGTGATCGGCTCCACGCCGTACAGGCGCTTCAGATTGGTCTCGTTCTCGCAGAACAAGGCCACCGGTGCCGCGCCGTCCGGGCCGGAGTCGGCGAGCAGCTCGAGCGATCCGAGCCACGGGTGCTCGATCCTGGCCGACGTGTCGCTGGCGGCTGCCATGACCGGTTTGGAGGCGTCGATCTCCCAGGACCAGGTGTTGCGGAACCAGGCGGTCGGCAGTACGTGCAGGGTGTCGGCGTCCGGGCCCGCGTTGGTCACCGAGATCTTCATCAGCAGGTCGTCGGGGTCGGCCTTGGCGTAGTGCACCTCGACGATCCAGTACCGGTTGCTGTCGAATACCCCGGTGTCGGCGAGCTCGTATTCGGGCTGGTACCTGTTGCGTTGGCCGTTGGTTTCGATCAGGTCCTGATACGGGAACGGGCCTTGAGGATAGTGATAACGCCACCGGTTCCAGGCGTGGCTGGGGATCGCGTCGAGGTACCACCAGTACTCCTTGACGTCCTCGCCGTGATTGCCCTGCGAGCCGGTCAGGCCGAAGGCCCGCTCTTTCAGGATCGGATCGCGGCCGTTCCACAGCGCCAGGCCCAGACAGAGCTGCTGTTCGATGTCGCAGAACCCGGCCAGCCCGTCCTCGCCCCAGCGGTAGGCGCGCGACCGGGCCTGGTCGTGCGGCAGGTAGTCCCATGCCTCGCCGTTCGCGCTGTAGTCCTCCCGGACCGTTCCCCACTGCCGTTCGCTCAGGTACGGCCCCCAGCGGTACCAGTCCCCGGCCTGGCGAAGCCCGTCCTCGAGCTTTCCGAATCCCGCCACACGCTCACGTTCGGCACCCATCGGCGTCCCTCCGTTTCGTCAAATCAAGGTCGTGCCTGCCGCGCGCTCCAGTCGATCGGCGCGCCAGCGCAAATGCTTAGTTATTCCTTCCTAAGGGTGTGAAGGTTTATCACCCATCCAGGTCATAATCGGCTCGCTTGCGTGCTGGATATTCTGGTAAATATCCAGGTATTCCCGGCCGGGCCGGGACCAGGAGTAATCGGTGCGCATGCCGTTGACGGCGAGCTCGCGGAACTCGCGCGGGCGGGCCGACCACAGCCGTAGCCCGCGGCTGAGCGCGGACTCGATCGCGTGGTTGTCGGTGTGGTGAAAGACGTAGCCGTTGCGCTCGCCCGGCGGGCGGCCGGAGTGGTCGCGGTCGAACACGGTGTCGATCATGCCGCCGGTCGCCCGCACCACCGGGACCGTCCCGTACCGCATCGCGGTCAGGGGGGCCAGCCCGCACGGCTCGAACAAGCTCGGAGCCACCAGCAGGTCCGCCCCCGCATAGATGAGATGAGCCAGGTCCTCTTGGTAGCCGATTTCGAGGTGGCAGTCGGGGTTGTCGTTGAGGTAATCCTTGAGGTGCCAGAAATGGGCATCGATACCGTCGTGGTAATGGGCATCGCCGATGAGCACGAACTGACCGCCGCGAGCCAGCGTGTAGAAAAGGGCATGATGGACCAGGTGCATGCCCTTCTGCTCATCCAGCCTGCCCACATAGGCAACGACGGGGCCGGGAGCCGGACGCAGCCGGAACCGGTCCCGCAGCGCCGCGGTGTCCGCGCGCTTGCCCTCCAGGCCGCCTGCCGAATAATGAGCCGGCAGCAGCGGATCAGTCTCCGGATCCCACGCTTCATGGTCCACGCCGTTGAGGACGCCGCGGAACTTTTCCTGGTGCTCCTTGAGCGTACGGCCCAGCCCGGACGCGCCGTCGTCATAGAGCGCTTCGTCGGCGTGACTGGGGGACACCGTGGTCACGAAGTGCGAATAGACCACGCCGCCCTTCATCGGGTTCAGGCCCCGGTAGCGGAAGTCATCACCCAGCCGGTCGGCGTCCAGGAAATACTCCGGCCGCCCCAGCTGGGTGGCCCACAGCAGCCGCTCGTCGCTGGTGCCCTGATGGCGGAAGTTGTGGATCGTGTAGCAGACCTTCTGGTCTGGCATCGCCGCGGCGTACTGTTCGCGCAGCAGCACCGGGACCAGGCCCGTCTGCCAGTCGTGGCAGTGAATGACATCGGGGTGCTTGCCGGCGGAGAGCAAGAACTCGGCCACGGCCTTGGAAAAGAACGCGAACCGCTCCGCGTCATCGTCATACCCGTACAGGCGGTCCCGGCCGAAGAAATTGGCCGCCGCGTGCGGCTCGATGAAAAAGAACTTCCGCCTGTGCGCGTACCCGGACCACACTGTGCACCGGACTGCCCCGCTGTACCACGGCACCCGCAAATCCGGGTAGCCGGGCTCCAGGCCCGAGATGGCCGAGTACTGCAAGCTGGCGTACTTCGGCAGGACAATTTCGACCGCGTTTCCCCTGATCTCCAGTTCCCGGCTCAGACCCGATACCACATCGCCCAGGCCGCCCGCCTTGGCCGCCGGCGCGCACTCAGGCGCCACCATCACCACATGCACCGCTCACCTACCGCGTTGGCCGGAGGAGTGTGGGTGTCCCGGCGGCTGTGGCCGCAGTTGCTCGCGGATCCGGCTAGCGTTGGACACGTCAATGTGCCCGGGATCCGCAACGACCGCCGGCCTGCCCCACCGCATCGGGTGAGCGTCGTTAAACATGACGGCAATCCTGAGCATCGGTGAAGAATGCGCCGCCTGCCATCACCGCCTCGCCGCGCCACGTCTCACATGAGTTGCGCATCCACATCACTGTCCCCGCGTGGTTCTTAACTGTCATCGTGGTTCGTAGGAGAACCTCGGGCATCCCCCTGATGGAGGTATTGGGTTGGTGGCTCACCCCTGAGCGGCGATCCGCGCGGCTACCGCTACCGCCCCATCGCGTCCTTCGCGCGGACCAGCTGGATCGCGCCCTCCCGGGAGTCTTGATCGAACTTCCTGCGCGTCTCTCCTGCGGCGATCCTGCCGAGGCGATATGTCCACGTTACGATGGGGAAGTCCGGAGCGTGGAGTCGTCAGGGTGAACTGCCAGTGAACTGCTCGTTGCCATTGCGAGGAGGGGCTATGGCGCGCTGACCCGGGGCCGGCCAGCGAGCGGCCCTGACCGACTTGGACACCTGTTATCGACGGCCCCCGCGGTTCCCTGTCGTCCCGGGTGTCCGCGCCGCCGGTGACCGGGACGGTCATCCCGGGGCTAGAGACTCTAGCGGTCCGTCCTATATCCGACGTATCGTCGCTTTTTTGAGCGGAGCCATCGCAGGGGGAGCGGTATGAAGACCGGCGACGAGTCCGGGCTGGACTGGACGGTGGTGCTGCGCCGCCAGCCGGTCCGCATCATCGAAGGCGAGCCGCAGGGCGGCTACACCGACCTGTACGAGCTCATCTGCTGCGACTGCGGGGATCATCCTGACCTGGATTACCGCGAGGTGGCACCTGAGCTGCAGGCGATCCGTGGACCGTATCCGATCGCGGTGGGCGTGGCGGCCTACGAAGAGCACGTCAGAGGGCACCCGGCCGGGTCCGCGATTCCCCGGCCCAGACGCGCGGATGCTGATGAGCACAGATCACCCGCCGGGCCATCCGGCCGCGGGCGCGGCACACTGGTAGCTATCGGTAACCGCGGCCTGAGTCATGGAAACGTTCGTGCAGACGATGCTCATCTACGTGGCCGCAGGCGCAACCACCTGATCAGCAAGCTGGGCGCGTGCGATAAGGGATGGCCCCCTTCTGCGGGGCCGGAAGAAGGTCAGCCCAGGTAGTAGTCGGATGGCATGCCTTCAGGAATATGGGAACCAGAAGGCATGAGCATGGAATTGAGTTGTGCCGCCCGCCCTTGGGCGCACAGTCCGGCCTCGGCCGAGCATCCATGCAGGTGCCCGCATACGTCGGTCTTCGTGTCGTGGTCATAGGCGATCTGCAGTCGGCCTTCCCAGCCGCCTGGCCACTCAGTCGGCATGGTTACGATCCAGCGGCTCACCTCGCGTCACCTCCTTGGCGGGCTGGAAGTGCGTTCAGCCTCCCGTGCCGGCCGGAGCCGTCACAGGGCCTCCTTATCGCCCTGGCTACCATCGCGGCGGGGAGCAGGACAGGGCCGAAAGTCCCGTAGACACCCGCGGCTCAGGGCCCCGAAGGCCATCCCACGCTCCGGCGCTAATCTGGGCGAATAGCTCGATGACCTGCGGAAACACTGGTAAACTTGTGGACTGTGACGGACTCCAGCCCCCGCGAATGGACGGCACTCATCGCACGGAAACGGGAGGCGATCATGACCGGTAGCGACACGGGCGGATTCCAGGCCGAGTACAAGGCGCCCAGTGTGACCGTGCACGCCATTGACTGCGCGTCCAGGGAGGGCGTCGAGTTCACGTTCCAACTCGATGGCAGCCACCTCACCATCGCGCTCGGCGGCCGGAAGTTCGACCTCGGCATCGTGGACGAGGTGGACAAGCGGAAGCTGACGAACCTGTTGGCCGACTGGCCCGACTGGCAGGACACACCATGACGCACCGTCAGTTCGGCTACCTCCGGAAACTGCCGTCAGGAAGATGGCAGGCGAGCTAAATCGGGCCGGACTCACGCCCGGCTATTTAGCAATGAGGCGCGGGTGAGGGCAGCCGTCTGCCTCGGCTCCGATTGTCCAACTCGCCGCCGCGTCGAAATTTAAGCTACAGGCGGCAGTTCTCCTACCTGTTCCTTCGTGAGGTTGATTCGAATTCCGGCGTCGACCCCGGTCACGGCGCTGATGGGGATGGCGACTTTCTTGCGGCCCCACAGGTGCCCTTCCTGGAGCAGCACGTGGGTCACCCGGTCATCGCCCGGGTTGACGAGGAAGCCCTGCACCCGCCCGATCTCACCATCGACGGCGTGGACCTGCTCCCCGGGCCCCACCTCCTTCTCACCCACCGGAATAACGTCTTCGAGGACAGCCGCCTGCCTCAGCGCTCCGGCGGTCATGCTCCGACCCCCGACTATCTGGGGGGATTCTTCACTCGCGACCATGTCGTGTTCCGCGGCGTGGTCGAGCTTGTCGAACTCCGCGCGCGTGCAGCGCAGCCTGATTTCCCCGTCCGTGGTCTCGGCCAGGTGCACGGGGACAAGCCGCCCGGCCTCCGGCCGGTGCCCCGGCTGGATGACAAGGTGGGTGACCGTCTCAGTGGCCGGGTCGATGATCAGGCGACGCACCTCGCCGCAGTGACCATCCGTGCAGCTTGCCCTGGCCCCGATCATGAACTGCGGCTCTCCGGCCATGGCCGCCTCCCTTCGTCTTGTTGGACTGTAGCGCGCACCTGCCCAGCATCAGCGCGATAGCGTCGCTGCGCGCCGACGGGGATTGACCTGGGTCAGGCCCCCATAGACTCGTCGTGTGTCTGCGCGCTTGACGGGGTGGCTGGCTGCCGACTGGTGATGCTGGTCACGGTGGCGCTGATCGTCGGCGCATTGCCCGGAGCGCCGAAAAGTAGCGTCGTGCTTCAGGAAGTCAGGGATTCGTGCTAGCGGTCACAACTTAGCTCTCTCCCTCACGAGGATCCGGCCGCCGCGGGCCGGTCCATGATGTATCGCAGCTGGACTCTCTGCCCGGCACCAGGGCCGGACCGGGGCATCGTGTCGGCCAGGATGAAGCCAGCATTCACCGCCACTCGTTCGCTGGCCCTCTGACCTTGGTCGATCAGCACCTCTACCGTGCGGACGCTAGGCTGCCTGGCCAACCACTGCGCAGCCAGCCGGGTAGCCCGGCTAGCCAATCCTCGCCCCCGCCAGCCCGGTGCCGTTCCGTAGGACATCTGGAAAGCTCCGTCATCATGGTCGGCAACCCCGACGACGCCGATGAATCGCGGTTCGCCGGGGACGGTCACCACGAACGTGAAATTGGCGCCATGACGGCTGGGGCGGCCATCCCAGCAATCCAGCCAGTCCTTGACGAGCCGCTCCCCACTCACCAGCGCGACATCCGGGAGCCACCCCCCGTCGAGCTGGTCATCCTCGACATACCGGTTTACCGTCGCAACGTCGCCAGCCTCCGGTGAAGGCAGCCGCAGCTCGACCACGCCATCGGTCAGCGTGCCTGCTGGTGCCCTCAGGATTGTCATGTCCCGCCTCCGATCAGATCGCCGGTCGCCCTGGCGCTCTCTTGCGTCGGGCACGGCAGACAGCCGATGACGCGACGGCCACGCATGCGCCTCCCCAGAGCAACGCCGCCGCCTGGCGACAATTCCACCGCACCCCCCGGCGGGTGTCATCCCCCAGATGGCGTTAAAGACCGGCCGCAACGTGCGATCGTAAACGACCTGCCGTCGCGTGCGATCGGCCGGTCAATGCCGGGAACTTCCCGTCAATGCCGGGAACTACGGTCACTCCCAGACTGGCAGAGCCGGACCCGGGCTCTGATCGTTTAGAGGGTGTCATCCCCGGCGGCGTCTCACTTTCGTGCCAGATGCCTTGCCGCGGACCTGCTTCTTGCCAGTCGAGCATTGAGCTGCAAGACCCGGCACCAGTCCGGAGGGGAAGGGGAGGAACAGGATCCCTGCGGGGCGGTCGGCTGCCAGCTACGTTCTTCAGCGTGAAGTTCTTCTGGGAGGTCTTCGTCACGCTGTTTGTCGTCATCGACCCGCCAGGAACCGTACCCATTTTCCTGGGCCTGACCAGCGGTCGCACAACGAAGGAACGCAACAGGCTGGCCTGGCAGGCGGCGCTCGTTGCGTTCGGCGTAATCGTGGTCTTCGCGCTGTTCGGCCAGTTGATCCTCGCCTACCTCGGCGTCCAGCTGGCCGCGCTGGAGGGTGCAGGCGGGCTGCTCCTGCTCCTGGTCGCGCTGCAGTTGCTGACCGGCACGGCCCAGGAGCCGACAGAGGCCGAACGGCAGATGGCGAACGTGGCGTTCGTTCCGCTCGGGACGCCGCTGCTGGCCGGACCGGGGCCATCGTCGCGACCATGCTCTTCGTCAAGCGGATCGACGGCGCGGCGGACGCGGTCGCATTTTCCGCGGCGCTGGTCGCTGTGGGCGTCATCCTCTGGCTCTTCCTGCGGTACTGCAATCTGGTCGCGGACCTTGCGGCCCAGCGGCGTGGAGTTGCTGACACGCATCTCTGGCCTGCTCGTTTCCGCGATTGCAGTCCAGTTGATCGCCGGGGTCTGTCGAAGCATTCGTGCACGGTGCGCACTGATGAAGTCCTGGAGTCACCGGCTCCAGGGTGATCGCGAGCCCGATGATCACCAGGTCCACAACCATGAGCCCCTCCCGTTGTTGCACAGCACACACCTGGGACCGCGGTAACTGGTTCGTCAGATATGCGAACGCACCCAGTGAGCGCCCAGCCCCGCGCGAGCGCCAGATCGGGTTCCCACGCCCATCCAGCCACCTTGTGCGGGTGCCTGCATCGCCCCGATGAGGGGAATGAGGTCGTCGCCCGGGAGCCAACATGGGAGCCACCCGGGTGAACAACTTCCCCGCCAGACGGACGAGGGCGGACAAGCGGCAGGTGATCATCCCTGGCCGCGAACCAATCCGGACGGCGCTGATCGCGATACAGCCGATAGTTGCGCTCCGCATCACCGGCGGTTGTGCGGGACGGATCGGGGATGACTTGCTGAGTGTCCCTGTCCACCCCCTCCAGCCTCAGCGCGACTGTGCCCGCAAAGGGCAAGGCAACGAACACAGATGAAAGTGCCTGGTGAATGTACACGCGAGTCACGCTTGACCCCTGTCCGGGGTGTCTAATAGAGCACAAGCAGGGTGCGGGGTCGCCGACTAGTACGGCGGCTGGCATGAAGCGCAATGTCTTGCAGGCTGTCTGGTCATCAAGCTGGCGGAGAAGACGATGATCAAGTTGCTGTCCAAGGCAGTGGACCTAATTGCCGACATGCTTGGCGGCGTGCTCGCCGGCCTGATCGCGAGGAGAGCCCAAAGGATCATCGCTCGGAGAGATGCCACACCCAAGGCCACCGATGCGCAGCAAGGCTGGGGGGAGCTCCTGCTCGCCGCCGGCTTGCAGGGCACGACATTCGCGCTCATCAAGGCCGCTGTTGACCGCGGCGTCGCCGAGGCGATACGAAAACCCCTGGGGCTGTGGCCAAGCAATGAAGACCAACAGCCCGAAAAGTCGGCTCCCGGGCCGTAGTGCGTACATGTCTCGGTCCGGGCCGGCAGTCAACCCGTACGCAGAGTCCGCGTTACGGCGTGCCGTTTCCGGCCGGTCGCAGCAGGACGAGGGTGTCGGGGAGAGCAAGATCGAGCAGGCGGTGGACAAGGCCGCGCTGAAGGCCGAAAAGCACGTCGCCAAGGAACTCGACGTCAAGCCCAGCGACATCGACGCCGCCGTCCGCCAAGCCGCCGCGGAAGTCAGCTGAACCACCCGTCCCGGGATCGGCTACTAGCTGCCCCCGTGATCACCAACGGCCCGGTACCGCCGATCGCTGTCGTCCTGCCGTCCAACCGGTGCGGGCAGACATTACCGAGCCCGCATCCAACGCCCGCGCCTCAAGGCTCTCGCCTGGGCCGAGGGCCAGTCTTTCACCCAGATGAGGGGATGGAACCCGGCTCCCGGCAAGGTGGGATGGTGGCTGGATCGCGCATGGAGCGCGGCGGGCGTGCCCGGATAGGACGACACAGAGGGGGAACCCATGTCAGGAACGGGCTGGGGCATCACGCTGGGCATCATCTACCTTGTCCTGCTGATCGTCTTCGCGGTTCTCAGCTTCCGCAAGGGCCATTGGGTTCTTGGCCTCATCGGCTTCATCTTCCCGATCCTGTGGATCATCGGGGCGATCCTGCCCAGCAGGTACGCACGCCGCTGACCCGGTCGTAAACGACTCGCCCTCGATCGCCTCAGCGGACTGCAGCGGCGCGCGCTCGGTGCGGTACCTACACGGGATAAGCCGGCTCCGGCGCCATCAAATCCTAGGAATTGCCCAGGTCATGGAAATAGCCAGATAGCAGCAGGGATGTAAATCGTCGACGACAGTCTTCCCAGGTTCGAATCCGGGACCTCGCACCCGGATCGCCGGTCAGGTTAGGATCTTGGCCTTCTCGCGGTCGAACTCCGCGGCGGTGATGACGCCCCGGTCGCGCAGGTCGGCCAGCTTGGCCAGCTGGTCCGCCGGGGTGGCCTGCGTACCTGCGGCTTCCTGGACGTAGCTGCGGAACTCCTGATCCGCCTGCTGCTGGTCGCGCACCGACCGCTCCTGCATCTTGCCGCCCCGGACGATCAGATACACCAGCACTCCGATCAGGGGGATGAGCAGCACGAAGAGGAACCACAGGGCCTTGCCCCAGCCGGACAGGTCCTTGCTGCGGAAGATGTCGATGAACACGGTGATCAGGATCCAGAACCAGATCACCCACAAGAAGATGATAAAGATCGTCCAGAACACACCCAGGATGGGATAGCTGTACGAACTCGAAGCCAGCGGCATGACGCCCCCTTGACGTGTCCATATGCATGCGCCGGGCACCCCGCCCGGCCGCGAACGCCATGATCGTACTGACACCGGCAGGCCCGCTGCCAGTAGAAACCCGTAATCGGGTGGTCGATGATCCAGCGGAAGGCTGAATGTCGCACGAGTGCAGCGCTGGTGCGCCGCGGATGCCTGAACACACCCGCCATCAAGTCCGCGCCGTGTGCCAGGGCGCCAGCAATACCTCCATCAGGGCGATGCCCGGGGGCTCTGCCGGGGCCACCATGGCGAGTGAGGGTCGAAATCGTGCGAGACAACGAAAGGCCGGGCGAGTCATGGCTGCAACATCCGATTCCCGCCGGGTGGTGATCGTCGGAGGCGGGTTCGCCGGCCTGTTCGCGGCCCGGAGGCTGGCGCGGGCGCCGGTGCAAGTGACCTTGATCGACCGGGCCGAACATCACCTCTTCCAGCCGCTGCTGTATCAGTGCTCGACCGGCATCCTGTCGGAGGGAAAGATCGCCACCCCGCTGCGCGAGCTGCTCAGGAAACACGACAATGTCGAGTTCGTCCTGGCCGAGGTGACCGGCCTCGACGCGGCCGGGCGGACAGTGACCGCCCGGCGCCCCCTGGGCGAGGAGATCGAGTTCGGCTACGACTACCTGATCCTGGCGGCCGGTGTCCGGCAGTCCTACTTCGGGCACGACGAGTACGCCGCCGTCGCGCCCGGGATGAAGTCGATCGAGGACGCGCTCAAGATCCGGCGGCGGGTGTTCGGCGCGTTCGAAATGGCCGAATCCGCCACCGACCCCGCCGAACGTAAGCGCTGGCTCACCTTCGCCCTCGTGGGAGCCGGGCCGACCGGGGTGGAGCTGGCCGGGCAACTCCGGGAGCTCGCCACCAAGACGCTGCGCCGTGAGTACCGCCACATCCAGCCCGATGACGCCCGGGTGATCCTGTTCGACGGCGGCAGCGCTCCGCTCGCTACGTTCGGCCCGAAGCTGTCCGCGCTGGCCGAACGGGAGCTGAAGAAACTCGGTGTCGAGCTGCACATGGGCTGCCTCGTCACCCACGTGGACGAGCAGAGCGTCCAGGTCAAAGATCACGACGGCAACGTCAGCCGGCACGAGGTCGGCAATATCCTGTGGACCGCCGGTGTGGAGGCGCCGCCGCTGGCCCACATGGTGGCCAAGGCCACCGGCGCCAAGCAGGACCGGGCGGGCCGCCTGCTGTGCGGCAAGGATCTTTCCCTCCCGGACCATCCCGACATCCTCGTGACCGGGGACATGATGTGCCTGGACAAGCTGCCCGGGGTCGCCGAGACCGCCATGCAGACCGGGCTCTACGCCGCCCGCAGGATTACCCAGGAGGCCCAGGGCTACGCCTACGACAAGCCGTTCCGCTACCACGACCTGGGCTCGGCCGCCTACATCTCGCGCGGCCGCGCGGTCGTCTCCGCCTTCGGGCTGCAATTCGGCGGCTTTCCAGGCTGGGTGGCGTGGCTGTTCATCCACATCGGCTTCCTCACCGGCATCCGCAACCGCCTCGGCGCCATCCTGAGCTGGTGGCCCGCCTTCGTCCGCGACATCCGCCGCGAACGCACCTTCACCATCGACGACACGCCAGTGGCATCCGGCGTATACAGCCACAAAGCCAAGCCGGACCATCCAGCCAATACCGCCGTGTGAAGCACATGCGGACGTGAATGCGAAAGGTAGGGATACAAGTGAGCACGTTTCCGCCCATTGCCGATTACGCGTTGTTGTCCAATTGCGAGCAGAGCTGCCTGGTGGCGCCGGACGGGGCCGTCGAGTGGCTGTGCCTGCCCCGGCCTGACTCCCCGAGCGTGTTCGCGGCGCTGCTGGACCGGTCCGCGGGTACCTTCCGCTTCGGGCCCAGTAGCGCCCAGGTGCCGCAGCAGCGCCGGTACGTCCCAGGGACGATGGTGCTGGAAACCACCTGGCATACCCCGACCGGCTGGATGACCGTGCAGGACTTCCTGGCCGTCGGCCCGGTCGAGGACGAGGAGCGGCGGCCGGATTACCGCCGGGCGCCGACCGACATCGGCGCGGTCGGCGCGCTGGTGCGGATCGCGACCTGCATCAGCGGCCAGGTCGAGGTCATGGTGAACTGCGCCCCGCTGTTCGATTACGGGACCGCCGGCGGCGCCTGGCAGTACGAGGGCAAGGGTTACACGATGATGACCGCGGCCCCCCGCGAAGGGGACCTGCGGCTCAAGCTGACCAGCAACATCCGGCTCGGCGTGCTGGGCGCCCGCAGCTACGGCCGCACGACCCTGGCCAAAGGCGAGTCGGCATTCGCGGTCCTGTCGTGGGGGGACGGCAATGTGCCCGGCACCCAGGAGGAAGCGTTCAGCGCCCTGGAGACCACCCGGGATTTCTGGCGCGACTGGCTGGCCACGGCCACGATCCCCGACCACCCGTGGAAGCCGTACGTGGACCGCAGCGCGCTGACGCTGAAGGCGCTCAGTTACGC
>Ga0126381_100006382_pt1 | contig 13037 bp, 9 predicted proteins | sample PanSoiMetPlot_28_FD_96465 | JGI IMG/M metagenome (GOLD analysis project Ga0126381, IMG submission 96465) | Tropical forest soil microbial communities from Panama - MetaG Plot_28 | ecosystem: Environmental > Terrestrial > Soil > Tropical forest > Bulk soil | place: Panama | collected 2016-02-17
GCCTTCCGGGCCGCCCGCGCGGTCAAGTCCGGCTACATCTGGATCAACGGCGCGTCCGGCCATTTCTACGGCACGCCCTTCGGCGGCTACAAGAACAGCGGGCTCGGCCGCGAGGAGGGCATCGACGAGCTGTTGAGCTACACCGAGACGAAAACGATCCACCTGCTGCTCGGGGGCGGCGCGGCAAAGGATTGAAATGGCTGCGAGCTGCACTTCGGGCATCCGGATCGACCGATGTTCCCGCGCCGTGCGGCACGCTTTGGTTCGGTACTCGGCAACGGGTGTCGACGTCAGCACGCCATCATTCGAGGAGCGGTAGAATGCCCCTGGTTCGCATCGACCTTCTGCGCGGCAAATCAGCCCAGTATCGCAAGACGGTGGGCGAGATCATCTATGGCGCTATGGTCGACCTGATCAATGTGCCGAAAGACGACAAGTTCCAGATCATCACGGAGCATGCGCCCGAAGATTTGAACTTTGCCGAGAGTTATCTCGGGAATCGGTACAGCCAGGACATCGTCTTGATCCAGATTACCCTCAATGCAGGCCGGACGGTCGAGATGAAGAAGGCTTTCTACAAGCGCATCGTCGATGACCTGAGCGCGCAGCTGCAGGTACGGCCCGAGGACGTGGTGATCAACCTGGTCGAGGTCGCCAAGGAGAACTGGTCGTTCGGCGGTGGCGTCGCGCAGTATGCGACGTGAAGCGCCGAACTTTACGCGCCGCTAGCCGAGGTTTCATCCCGACGGGCGCGCTGGTCAGCCATCGCGGTTCGGCGCTGGAGCGATCGCCGAAAACGTGCTTGTCTGGGGCAATTGTCCGTGGCGCCAAGCCGCGGACGGTCCCGGCTGATCCGACGGGAAAGCCGGAGCAATGCGCCAAGCCCATGCACAAAGCCCATATGGGGAAACGCCATGAGCAAATTGAGCAAATATCGAGACAGGGAAGCGCCCATCCAGCAAGTGGCCGGAAACGGTCTGCTTGACCGCCGCGCGCTGCTCGGCCGCGGCGTAATGCTTGCCGGCGCCATGGGGGCCGGCACCGCCGGCGCGCTTACCGGCGCCGCCGCAGAGCCGCTGGCCGAGGCGCCCTGGAGCCTGCATCCGGGCGATCAGGTCCCGCCCTATCAGCGCGCTTCGCACTACGAGGACAATGTGGTTCGCACGGTCGACAATCAGAACCGTGCGCCGGGCGGGCAGCGCGCGCGCACGCCGCACCAGCTGCTGCGCGGAATCATCACGCCCAACGGCCTGCACTTCACCATCATGCATGGCGGCATTCCGGATATCGATCCGGCTCAGCACCGGCTCGTGATCCACGGCATGGTCAGGCAGCCGCTGGAGTTCACGCTCGATAGCCTGATGCGCTATCAGCTGGTGTCGCGCATCGGCTTCACTGAATGCGGCGGCAACAGTGCGCCGCTGTTCTCCAACGAGCCGATCCAGGCGAACCTGCAGGCGCTGCATGGCCTTTCGTCCTGCGCCGAATGGACCGGCGTGCCGCTCGCCACCTTGCTGGATGAGGCCGGCGTCGACCCGAAGGCGAAATGGATTATCGCCGAGGGCGCCGATTCCCCGCATCTCACCCGCAGCGTGCCGCTCAAGAAGATCATGGACGACGCCATGGTCGCCCTCTACCAGAACGGCGAGCGCATCCAGCCCGGCCAGGGCTATCCAATGCGGCTATGGCTGCCCGGCTACGAAGGCAACATGAACATCAAGTACCTGCGCCGCGTGCAGGTCACCGACCAGCCCGGAATGACCTACTACGAGTCGAAGATTTACTCCGATCCGCTCCCCAACGGAAAGGACACCCAGTTCTATTTCGTGAACGAGGTGAAATCCTTCATCACATCGCCGTCACCCGGCCTCAATCTCAGGGAGCCGGGCATCTACGAGATCACCGGCATCGCCTATTCGGGCTCCGGGCGCATCGACAAGGTCATGGTATCGGCGGACGGCGGCAAGAGCTGGGCGGAGGCGGCGCTGATGGAGCCGCGGTTGCCCAAGGCCTTCACGCGCTTCTCGCTGCCCTGGCGCTGGGACGGCGGCCCGGCGATCCTGCAGAGCCGTGCCTGGGACGAGAGCGGCGCCGTGCAGCCGACCCGCGAGCAGTTCGTGGCGGCCCGCGGCCAGACCAGCAAGCCGCCGCCGGTCGGCGGATTCCCGGGGCATCATGCCAATCCGATCACCAGCTGGGGCGTCGACGCCAAAGGGGAGGTCAAGCATGTCTATGCGTAAGGTTGCCCTCCTGACCGGTATCGCCGCCCTGGCGTTCGGCGCCGGCATTGCGCTTGCCGAATCTCCGCATCTCGGCAAGCCAATTGCGCCGTCGGATTTCGCCGCCTGGGACCTCAACGTGCTGCCCGACGGCAGCAACCTGCCTCCCGGCGGCGGCAAGGCCGCCGAGGGTCAACAAATCTTCGCGGAGAAATGCGTTGTCTGTCACGGCCAGAAGGGCGAGGGCGGCCTTGCCGCTCGGGTGATCGGCGGTCCGCCCAAGGCAACGCTCGACGGCGGCAAGGTCATCGCCAACTACTATCCTTACGCCACGACGGTGTTCGACTTTATCCGCCGGTCGATGCCCTGGAACGCGCCACGCACGCTGACCGACCACGAGGTCTATGCACTCACCGCCTATCTGTTGGCTGCGAACAAGCTCATCCCCGAGGACGAGGAGATGAACGCGACGACCTTGCCCAAGGTGAAGATGCCGAACCGGGACAATTTCGTCGTCTGGTTCCCAGACCGCATCTGAAGCTTGCGCTGTGTTGCTTGCGAAGGGGCCCGGGCGGGAAATCCGTCCGGGCCTTTGCTTTGTGGTTGGAGCCCGGCGCTCTCAAAGTTGCCAATCCGTGTTGCGGCCTCTGAAAGATGCGTCACAGGCGTGGCGCCAGCCGCTTTCCAAGGTACCGTGTCCCCGGCACCGGATTGTCGTAGTAGGCTGCGATCTCCGTGAACCCGAATTGCTTGTAGAGAACCATGGCGGAATCCATCCACGGCAGGGTATCGAGTTTCATCTCCGCGTAGCCGAGCTCTTCCGCGGCTTCGATGATCGCACCTACCAAGATGCGGCCTAAACCGCTGCCGCGCGCTGCGGGCCGCACGTAGAGACGCTTCATTTCGCACATCGCGCCATCGAGCGGACGCACGCCGACACAGCCAAGGACGTCGCCGGCGTGTGAACTGGCCAGTATCAGCTCGCCCTCTGGTGGGGCGTATTTTCCCGGCAAGGTTTTGAGCTCGTTTTCGAAATCTTGAAAGGCCAGATCGATGCCAAGCCGGTCGGCGTATTCGCGGAACAGGGTCGTTGCCGCCGCAATCTCCTCCGCCTTCCGCACCTTGACGAGATGAAACGGCGGTGTCGCGGCGGGCGCGGTCACCGGGAATTTGCCCCCTCGGTTCCCTGCGCAACGATTCCGGCCACCGCAATAGCCGGGTAGAGAGCCTGGTCGCTCCGATCGAGACGGACTGAAAGCCCGTCAAGGAACGGGCCGTCATCGTGTCCCTCGATGTCGGACAGAAACACCAGGCCGGAAACCGGGTCGCGGCCGCGCGCAAGCCCGAGTGCGGTGCCAAGGCCGTCCGTGTTGGCGGGCGTCGTGTAGCTCACGGCGAAATCCGAGAGACGGGTCAGCCGATCGCCGCGCCAAGGCGTAAAGACATAGCGGCTGGTGTCGATCCCCTCGGAGCGCACGCCGTTCACGAAAGTGCGGGCGCGCGGAAAGATACGGGCGCTGATTCTGGCTATCGGAAAGCGCCCGGACGTGCCGCCGATGAGGAACCTTCTGATCACCGCCGGGCCGGCCTTCACCTGGTCGAGACGATCGAGGATGGGCGCGCCGAGCTTGCGCGGCGCGACATAGAGGATTGAACCGTCGGAGCCGGAAACGCCGGAGCAGTCCCATCCTTTTGGAGCAAGCACGCCCGCGCCCTCTTCGGCCGCATAGTAGGAAAGCGGCAAGCTCATTCCCCCGGGAGCGATGACGCGCACGCTTTGCGGAAGCGCCGGAGCGTCCTGCGGGCCAAGCTGTCCGCCTTGCGGGCATCCGACGGTCGGGAAATCCGCCTCAACGAGCTGTGCGTTGGCTCCGGGGGAGGGAAGCGTGGTTCGGAATTTGTTGACGAGTGCCAGGGTCGATGGCGGCAGCGATACCTGGGCGTTCGCAGAGCCGATGCCGGCGATGAAAAGGGAGCCGATGATCAGGCTGGTGTGGAGGCAGCAAGGCACGATTTGTCCCCGGGTTCGTGACGACGATCGAGGGCGCGGATGGAGTTGCTGACGCATTGGATCTGGCTCCGATTTCGAGCGAGCATAAAGACATTGCCCCTCAATGAAAATTCCGTCCTTTCGGCATCACCTCGGCGGTAAGGCCCAGCTCGCCCGCAAGTTTCGGCTCGTCGCGGAACAGCGTCACCAAGGTATCGCCGACGCGCGGATGCCGGCGCAGATCGCGGGGATCGGGCGGGCTTGGATGCTTGACCGCGTCGGCGCGCGCGAACTCCTCGACGCAGCCATGGTCCTGCGAGAGGCGACGCAGCAGCGGGGTCAAATCCTCGATCCGCTCCGCCACCACATGGATGACGCCGGATTCGTTCTGCAGCTTGCCGGTCACGCTGACGAGTCGGGCGCCCAGCACGACCGGGCGGAACATCTCGAAGATTTTCGGCCACACAATCGTATTGGCGATCGCGGTCTCGTCCTCGAGGGTCATGAAGATCACGCCGGAGGCGGTGCCGGGCCGTTGCCGCACCAGCACGAGACCGCCGACCGTCACGCGGCGGCCCGATGGGATCGCGGGAAGCCCCTCGTGGCGCAGGATGCCGCGGCGCGTAAGATCGGCGCGCAGGAACGCGACCGGATGCGACTTGAGCGACAGGTGCAGGCGCCGATAGTCCTCGACCACCTGCTCGCCGGGCAGCATCGGCGGGAGGCCGGCATCGGGCTCGAGCTCCGGCATCTTCACCCGCTTCAAGAGCGGCAGATCGTCCTTGTCGCCCGAGCGCTGCAGCGCGCGCACGGCCCAGAGAGCATCGCGGCGGTCAAGCCCGAGCGAACGGAACGCATCGGCGGCGGCAAGCCGCTCGATCGCTGCAGTCGACAGTCCCGTGCGCAGCCAGAAATCGCGCACCGAATCGAAACCCATGCCGCGCACCGCTTCGATTCTAAGCCCATCCTCCTCCGACAGGCCGCTGACCTGCCGTAGGCCGAGCCGCAGCGCGTTCCGCGTGCCGATATCCTCGCGCATCGCGGCATGGCGCGGATGCAGACGCTCCCGCGCACCCTCCCTATCTTCTCCCGCAAGCAGAGAGGGTTCCAGGCTGCAGTCCCGGTTCGAATGATTGATGTCGACCGCGCGCACCTCGACGCCGTGCTCCTGCGCATCGCGCACGATCTGCGCCGGCGCATAGAAGCCCATCGGCTGGCTGTTGAGGAGCGCGCAGGCAAAAACGTCCGGATAGCGGCATTTGATCCAGGCCGAGGCATAGACCAGGTTGGCAAAGCTTGCCGCATGGCTTTCCGGAAAGCCGTATTCGCCGAAGCCCTCGATCTGGCTGAAGCAGCGCGCCGCGAAATCGGCCGGATAGCCGCGGCTCGTCATGCCGTTGATGAACTTGTCGCGGAAATACTTGATCGTGCCGACCCGCTTGAAGGTCGCCATGGCGCGCCGCAGCTTGTCGGCTTCCGCGGGCGCAAAGCCTGCCGCCACGATCGCGATTCGCATCGCATGTTCCTGGAACAGCGGCACTCCCAGCGTTTTGTGCAGGATCGCCTCGAGCTCCGGCGAGTGATAATGCGTCGGCTCGAGTTTCTGCCGCCGACGCAGATAAGGATGCACCATGTCGCCCTGGATCGGACCCGGCCGCACGATCGCGACCTCGATGACGAGATCGTAGAATTCCTTGGGCTTGAGCCGCGGCAGCATGGACATCTGGGCGCGGCTCTCGATCTGGAACACCCCGATCGTATCGGCGCGCTGGATCATCCGGTAGACCGCCTCGTCCTCGTCCTGCATGGAGAGATCGCGCTTAACCCCATAATGCGTACGCAGAAGATCGAACGACCGCTTGAGGCATGACAGCATGCCGAGCCCCAGCACATCGACCTTCAAAAGTCCCATGGCATCGAGATCGTCCTTGTCCCATTCGATGACGGTGCGGTCCTCCATCGCTGCATTCTCGATCGGCACGACCTCGTCGAGCCGGCTGCGGGTGATGACGAAGCCGCCGACATGCTGGGAGAGATGGCGCGGGAAGCCCATCAGCACCCGCGCGAACGAGCGTGCCATCTTGAGCCGCCGGTCGGACGGATCGAGGCCGAGGCGCCTCGCTTCCGCCGCTGTCACGCCCTCCATCGACCAACCCCAGAGCGAGCCCGCGAGCGCCCCGATCGTGTCCTCGGACAGCCCGAAGGCCTTGCCGACGTCGCGGATGGCGCTGCGGCCGCGATAGCAGATGACGGTCGCGGCAAGGCCTGCGCGCTCGCGCGTATAGGTTCGGTAGATGTGCTGGATCACGAGCTCGCGGCGCTCATGCTCGAAATCCACATCGATGTCGGGCGGCTCGTTGCGCTCGGCGGACACGAAGCGCTCGAACAGAAGATCGATCTTGAGCGGATCGACGTCGGTGATGCCGAGGCAATAGCAGATCACAGAATTCGCCGCCGAGCCGCGGCCCTGGCAGAGGATCTTCTCCTCCTCGCGGGCATATTTGACGATGTCGTGCACGGTCAGGAAGAACGGCGCATAATGAAGCTCGCCGATGAGCCGCAGCTCCTCGTTGAGCGCATGGCGGACCTGGGGCGGAATGCCGTCGGGATAGCGCCGCCGCGCGCCCGCCTCTGCGAATGCCACCAGCGCATCCTGCGGGGTGGCGTAGCCCTTGCGGGTCTCGTCCGGATATTCGGTGTTTTTCAATTCATCGAGCGAGAAGCGGCAGCTATCGAGGAAGGCCAAGGTCTGCCGGACCGCGTCAGGATGCCGGCGGAACAGCCGCGCCATCTCGGTTCCCGGCTTGAGATGCCGCTCGGCATTGGCCTCGAGCCTGCGTCCTGCCGCATCGATGGTCACATGCTCTCGGATGCAGGTGAGGATGTCCTGCAGCGCGCGCCGACGCGCCGAATGATAGAGCACGTCGTTGACGGCGATCAGCGGGATCGATGCGGTCTTGGCGATGTCGGCGAGCCGCGCGAGGCGGCGCGCATCGTCGCCGCGGTAAAGCATGCTGGCGGCAAGCCAGACCGAAGCTTCAACCGCCTTGAGCCGCGCCAAGAGCGCCTGCAGGGCTGCCCCCACCCTACCCTCCCCCGCTTGCGGGGGAGGGTAGGGTGGGGGTGGCGGCATCACGATGAGATTGAGGGAGGCGCTGAAATCGAGAAGGTCGGCGAGGTGCAAAATGCAATCGCCCTTTTCGGCGCGCCGTTTGCCGAGCGACAGAAGGCGCGTGAGCTGCCCCCAGGCGGCGCGATCGCGCGGATAGGCGAGAATGTCGGGCGTGCCGTCGGCAAAGACGAGCCGCGCGCCGACCGCAAGCTTGAGCTTGGCTTCCTTGGCCGCCATGTGGGCTCGCACCACGCCGGCCACGCTGTTGCGGTCCGCGATCCCGATGCCGGCAAGGCCAAGCCGCCTGGCGCAGGTGACAAGCTCTTCCGGATGCGAGGCGCCGCGCAGGAAGGAGAAGTTGGAAGTGACGGCAAGTTCCGCATACATGGCACGCAACAACGCTCTTTTGATTGATCGCATTTTCTAAACGGACCTGCCTTCGCCCGCCGAAGCATCAAGCCCACATGACGAGACGCGCTTAGGCTTCGCGCAGGCGGGAAACCGGTGTCCACCCCGCCTTCGCGGGGGCAAGCTTTTCCAAGCATGCTCCTATGCAAACAGCCCATGCAGGAACCAGCGCGGCGGCGCCCGCTCATGGCCATAGAGGCCTTCGCGATAGAGCCAGGCCCGTACCCCGCTCTCGCTCTCGATCCGGAAATAATCGCGCGTCAGCACGCGGCCCTTCTCGTCGCGCCACCATTCCATCGCGATGCGCTCGGGCCCTTCCGCATGCGCCACTTGGTGCAGCACCTGCCGCCAGCGAAACCGCACCGGCGGCCCATCGGGTACCTCTGCCATTGCCTCGATCGGCTCGGGCCGAGGGAACAGGCGGATTGGGCGAGTTGGGGAATCGGACGACGGACGGCAGGCCCCCGCTTGCGTGGGGGCAGGCTCGGACGACAGATAATTTTTTCCTTGCTGCCGTCTGTCGTCCGTCCTCTGAGCCTGCCCCCGCGAAAGCGGGGGTCGGTCCTCCGCGGCCGGAACGGCCGCAACAGCGAATTCCGGAATATGCGTGTCCTGCGGCACCAGCCGCGTGATCCGGCGAAGCCCGAAGCGCGCGCCCAGGCGATCGATCAGATGCGCGAGATCGGCCGAATGATCGGGCGCCGCCAGCCCGGTCTGCACCGGATCGCAGCGCTCGGTCGCAAGCGCGGCAAGCCGGATGACATCGAAGCCGAAACCCGGGTTGGCGATATCGCCGGCCGCCGCGATCCGCTCCACGAACAGCGCTCGGATGCGGGCGGGATCGCGCAGCGGCGCGCCGGTCCCGACCTCGGCGCGCGCAACCTTGCCGTCGGTGCGAAAAAGCGCGACCGCCAGGCGGCGGGCGCCTTCGCCGCGCCGCTCCAGGACGCGGGCGAGCTCATGGGCCAGAAACTCGATCGTGCCGAGCACATCGGCTTCGAGCAGGATCGGCTCGGCGAAGCGGCGTTCCACCACGCAGGCGGGAACCGGCAGGCGCGGTGTGATCGGCTCCTCGTCGCGCCCGAGCGCCTGATCGAGGCGGCGGATGAAATGTTGCCCGAAGCGGGCGGCCAGCGGCGCGCGCGGCCGGTCGATCACATCGGCAATGCGCTTGAGCCCGACCTGCGCCAGCGCTTCCTGTACTTCCGGCGCAATCCGCAGCGCTGCCAGCTGGAGCGGCAACAGCGCTTCCCGTGTGCCGCCCGGCGGGACGACGAGACACGATTTTTCAAACCGCGCCGCCGCCCAGGCGCCGCCGGCCGTGTCCGCGACGGCCACGCGTGCCGCCAAGCCCTGCTGCGCGAGACGGCGCACGATGTCGCGGCCGAGCGCTGCCTCGCCGCCGAACAGATGCGCGCAACCGGTGATGTCGAGCAGCAGGCCGTCCGGCGGATCAAGTCCGATGAGCGGCGTGTAACGGTCGCACCAGTCGGCGACCGCCGCCAGCAGGCGGGCATCGGCCTGCGGCTCCGCATCCGCCACGCTAAGCGCCGGATACATCGCCTTGGCGTCGGCAAGCGCCATGCCGGTCGTGAGGCCAAGCCGCGCTGCCGCATCGTTCACGGCCGCGAGCGCAAGCGCGTTCTTGACCGAATGAACGGTGACGAAGGGCGCGCCCTCAGGCGGTGCGCCGGAGCGGCGCGCGATCCGATCGGTCGCGAGCCGCCTCAGCCAGACCGAGAGAAAGCGCCTCGGGGGCGAAGCTGTGTTGATCATGGTTCCAACAGGCGATGACGCGACCGCAGCGGCCGCGCCGGTTACGCTTGAGCAAAAGATCGAAGCGCGTGCGTCCGAGCCCACCGAAACGGTCGGGCTCGCTCACGGCAGCCGCGACCTGCCAGCGGGTCATGGCGGGGATCGGCAGCGGCGAGGCTTTCTGCCGCAGCAGCAGCCCAAGCCCGCCACCCGCCTGCACGGCAAGCGCCAGGCGGCGGGTCGCCACCGGATCGGCGGCGACGCCATCCTCCGGCAGCTCCACCAGGGTTGCAGCGAGCGCCGGGCATTTGAGCGCCTCCTCGCAGGCGAAGAGCGCATCGCGCGGCTGCGCCACCTGCAGGATCAACAGCTGATCGAGCGACAGCCCAAGCTGGTCGAGGCCGGGACCATAAGGCGCACCGCCTTCCATCGCCGCGAAATCGGTCTCGATGTAAAGCACCTGTCGGCCATCGACAGCCGCCAGCGCTGCAAGCGAAAACGCAAACCCGAAGGCCGCGCCGAGCTCAAAGGGGCTAGCCGGCGCAAGCTCATGCAAGGCCCCGAACGCAAGCCCTCCCTCGAGCATCGCATCGAGGGTTGGCACGCCCAAGCGCAACCCCCCCTTCAGCTCCAGGGAGGAAGCCGGATCGATCTTGGCGACCGCCCGCCGGAGCTGGTCCAGCGTGCGGTCCGGGAAGGCTGGCATCGGAAGACCGCTCGTTCATGCTTTGTTCCAATTGATTCCCCAGCCGGAAACGGGAGTCAAGGACCCGACGGCGGTGCAGGAACCGCCGCACGAGTGCGGGCGTACCGGGCGCCCTGGGCGCGGGAAATGTGCTCAAGCCCGGTAGGTCGCATCCACAGCCACTGTGCTGGGATGCCTGCCGCTCGGTTTATATCCGAGACTCGCCATGGAGGCGCACGCGGCGGCAACGGCTCTACGCGCTATCGCCAGAGCGTGATCGTGGTCACCCTCAAACGTGACTCGAGCGTGCCTCCCGTCACTTTTCGCGACATTTCCTTGCTTTCCGTCAGCGGCCCGCGCAATGGCCGACAGGCCCTCACTCATTGCAACGAGTTCGCGGCAATAAAGACCGACGTAAACTTGCCTTCCGTCGTCATAAAGGCTCACATCGGCCATCAGCTCGGCTACTCCACGTCCTCTCTCAATCACATAATCCCAATTGTCGGTGTTCCAAAAGTCATCCCAGCCTTGGTTTTTTTGAACTTTCGGCAGAAGTTTGTACCCGGCCAGACACTCGTAGATGGGCTCGACCGAAACTACCCCCATGAATCCCAACTCAGCCGCATCATGATTTTTTGTGAGGCTCGAACTTATAACGCCAAGGGCAAACTCGTATTCCGATAAAGCCAGGCCGCCACTGAACCCGCTTCGCGGTGTGCCTGAGACCACGAACTGCACCTTTAAGTCTGGCGGCGTTCTGATGATCGCATTTATCTCTGCTCGGGCTGCCACAAGATGCGCACCTCGAGTGAGTGGGATTGGAGGATATCCGAGCACCAGCGCTTCTGACAGAATAAAATCCGTAGAACCAATCCAATCGTCGAGATGCCTTCCCAGCGGCACATGCGGAGTTTCTGGATGGAGACCTTCTACTGCAAACACCGCGACATCTATTGCATCGTCAGTATGAAAAAACGGACCTTTGATTATACGCAAGGGGTTTTGAAAGACAGGCCAGGTCGGCGTTTGCGCAATGGTCTTTGCGATCTCTGCGATCTCATGATCGCGATATTCTGGAATCACTTCCTTCAGCGGACGGCGATGCGTTTCAGTCGCCTTCACCTCGTTGATAATTGCGTTTTCAACTACGTGTCGGGCCGTGACGAAAACGCCCTCTCCGACATGAAACGCGGTCCCGATATTCTCTTTGGCTCCGGCATCAGTTACAGCGATGTACGCCATGCATGGTGCGTAGCGCTTGAACAGTTCTTGAGCTTTTTGAGAATCCATGGCGCCCAATCTCAATTCACTTGGCGGATTCAAGGCCCGCACCCGCGTGCACTCTCCGCGTCGGGGGCCTGTGCTGATGCCCCGGCGGCGAATCGCGCGCGCCCGGGGATGATCCTACCCGTCTGATTGTTGCAGGGGACTAAAAGCCCGCTTACGAAGTCGAGTCATTCTGCGAGTCGGGGAGCTAACCTATTGCAATATCAAGGGATAGGGCGGGACTTGTGCCCGCTCTCGTGGGCGTCCACAAGGGTTGCCCCCACGCGAGCACGAGGCCATGGACACTGACAAGGCCGGCTACCGCTTCATCGGCAAGCCCATTCGGCGGGCCGAGGACGAGCGGCTCCTGACCGGCAAAGGCCGCTTCAGCGACGATTTCAAGCTTCCTCGCCAGGCCTATGCCGCCATGGTGCGCTCGCCCCATCCCCATGCCCGCATCCGCAGCATCGACGCTACGCGGGCGCGTGCCTTGCCGGGCGTGCTCGGCGTCTTCACGGGCGCAGATGGCCTTGCCGACAAACTTGCGCCCATCCCGCACGATCCGCTGCCGAAGACCCGCTACGACATGAAGCTCCACGCCCCGGGTGGTGGGCAAGTCTTCATCGGGCCGCATCTGCTCCTGCCCGCCGACAAGGCGCGGCACGTGGGCGAGGCCGTCGCCATGGTGGTGGCCGAGACGCTGGCGCAGGCGCTCGATGGCGTCGAGGCGGTCGAGGTTGATTACGAGGTCCTGGCGCATGTGGTGCATTCGCAGGACGCCATGGCGGCCGACGCCCCCAAGGTCTGGGACGAGCTCGTCGGCAACATCCCGGTCGAGACCTGGTTCGGCGACCGGGAGGCAACGGATCGCGCCTTCGCGGCGGCCGACCATGTGGTCAAGATGGATTTCCATATCGGCCGCGTGACCGGCGTTCCGCTCGAGCCGCGCGCCGCCGTTGCGCATTACGATGCCGGCAGCGGCCGCTTCACGCTCCATGCCGGCAGCGGCGGCGCGGTGCGCCAGAAGCGCGAGCTTGCGAGCGTGCTCGGCATCGCGCCCGATCGGCTGCGCGTCCTCTCGTACGACGTCGGCGGCAATTTCGGCACCCGCAACCGCGTCTTTGTCGAGTTCGGGCTGGTGCTGTGGGCGGCGCGCAATCTCGAGCGCCCGGTCAAGTTCACGGCGACCCGCTCGGAGGCTTTTCTGAGCGACTATCAGGGCCGCGATCTCGTCAGCAAGGTCGAGCTCGCCTTGCGCCGGGACGGCAAGTTCCTTGGCATGCGCGCCACCAACCTCAGCAATGTCGGGGCGCGCGCGGTCTCGTTCTCGCCGCTCAGCAAGGGCTCGGGGCTCATTCCCGGCTCCTACGACATTCCGGCGGTCACGCTGCGCGCCATCGCGGTCTACACCAACACCATGCCGACCCAGGCCTATCGCAGTTCGGGCCGGCCCGAGGTGACGTTTGCGATCGAGCGGCTGATCGATGAAGCGGCACGCCAGCTCGGCTTCGACCGCATCAAGCTGCGCCGCAAGAACCTGATCAAGCCTTCTGCCATGCCGTACCGCAATGCGGTCGGCATGCTCTACGACAGCGGCCGCTA
>Ga0126381_100006383_pt1 | contig 13037 bp, 9 predicted proteins | sample PanSoiMetPlot_28_FD_96465 | JGI IMG/M metagenome (GOLD analysis project Ga0126381, IMG submission 96465) | Tropical forest soil microbial communities from Panama - MetaG Plot_28 | ecosystem: Environmental > Terrestrial > Soil > Tropical forest > Bulk soil | place: Panama | collected 2016-02-17
AGGGAACAGGGACATGACTTTTCCAGCGCTCGAGCCAACCGACGAGATGGCCATACGAGAAGCTTCCTTTCCGCCTGTGTTGGAAAGTCGGCTTGGCCATCTGGCAACACTTGAAGCCGAGAGCATCTTCATCCTGCGCGAAGCGGCTGCGGAATTTTCCCGGCCTGTGATGCTCTATTCCATTGGCAAAGATTCCTCGGTCATGTTGCGCCTGGCACAGAAGGCTTTTTATCCGGGGAGGATTCCTTTTCCTCTGCTGCACATCGATACCGGCTACAAATTTCCCGAAATGATCGAGTTTCGCGACGCCTACACACGCGAAATCGGCGCCGAGCTCATCGTGCAGCAGAATCGCGAAGCGCTCGGGCACGGTGCGAACCCTTTTGTTTTGGGCACGCAGCGATGCTGCGGCCTGTTGAAAACGAAAGCTTTACTCGATGCGCTTTCGGCGGGAGGATTCAACGCCGCTTTTGGCGGAGCACGGCGCGACGAGGAAAAGTCCCGCGCCAAGGAGCGCATCTACTCTTTTCGCGATGCGCAAGGCCAGTGGGATCCCAAGAACCAGCGCCCGGAACTTTGGAACATTTTCAATTCCCGCATCGAAAAATCGGAAAGCATCCGTGTTTTTCCGCTCTCGAACTGGACCGAGCTGGATGTCTGGCTGTATATCCACGCGGAAAACATCCCTATCGTTCCGTTGTATTACGCCCGCGAGCGCCAGGCCGTGGTGCGCAACGGCACGATCGTGCTGATCTACTCTCCCGACGACCTTTTGCCGGGCGAAAAAGTGCAACAGATCAGGTGCCGCATGCGCTCGCTCGGTTGTATTCCGTGCACCGGCGCGATTCGCTCCGAGGCGGACTCGGTTCCAAAGATTATTAAAGAGATGATCTCTTTCCGACGCTCGGAGCGCGAAAACCGCGCCATCGATCACGACGAAGAAGGATCAATGGAATTGAAGAAACGCGAGGGCTATTTCTGATGCTGACTTTTGCCGCTTCCGAGGGTTCCGAAAGCCTTGCCGCATTTCTTGAGGCTGACCTGCGCAAAGAGCTGTTGCGCTTTACCACTGCGGGCAGCGTGGACGATGGCAAGTCCACGCTCATCGGCCGCTTGCTGCATGACGCCAAAGCCGTGTATGAAGATCACGTCGCCTCGGTGCAAGAAAGCAAGATCAACCGTTCCGGCGGCTCCTTCGATTTTTCACTGTTGACGGACGGATTGCGAGCCGAGCGCGAGCAAGGCATCACCATCGATGTCGCCTATCGCTACTTCAGCACTCTGCGGCGCAAATTCATCATCGCCGACACACCGGGTCACGAACAGTACACGCGCAATATGGCCACCGGCGCTTCCAGTGCCGACCTCGCAATCATTCTCGTCGACGCTACAAAAGGCTTGCTTACTCAGACGCATCGCCATGCCTATATCGCATCGCTTCTCGGGATTCGTTGCGTTGTTGCCGCGATTAACAAGATGGATCTTGTGGATTACCGCGAGGAGGTTTTTCTCCGTTTCCAGGAGGATTTTCTTTCGCTCGCGTCGCAATTGGGCATCCCCTCGGTCGAGTGCATTCCGATCAGCGCGCTGGCGGGCGACAACGTCGTCAGCGCCAGCGAAAACACGCCCTGGTATGCGGGGCCGACTCTGTTGGGCCATCTCGAAACGGTGGATTTTCGCCAAACTCGCTCGTTCGACGCAGTGCGCTTTCCCGTTCAATACGTCATTCGGCCCGATTTTCGCTTCCGCGGATTTGCCGGGCAGTTGGCGAGCGGCTCGTTGCGTCCGGGCGATGCGCTTTTAGCGCTTCCTTCACGGCAAGAAACGCATGTAAAGGCCATTGTCGGCTTCGAGGGTCATCGGGCGCGTGCGTTCGCGCCGCAATCGATCACCCTCGAACTCGATAACGAAATCGATTTGAGCCGCGGCGACATGCTGGTTTCGCCATCGAATCTTCCCGCGGTTTCGACCAGTTTCTCTGCAGCCTTGGTTTGGCTTCACGCCGAACCACTTTTGATTGGGAAACCGCTCCTTTTGAAGCAGACGACGCAGGTGGTGAAAGCCCGGGTTCGACGGATTCTTCATCGCGCGAACGTCAATACCTTGGAACAAGAGCCCGCCGAACGACTGGAAATGAATGGCATCGGGGAAGTGGAAGTCGAAACCAGCCAGCCGCTCTTCCTCGACGCCTACGCGGCCAGCCGCGTGACGGGCAGCTTCGTTCTGATCGATCCATTCTCGAACGCCACCGTGGGCGCGGGAATGGTCCGCGAAACATTCCTTGGCGATGCCGCTGCCCCGGAAGATGCGAGTGACGCGGCGGTTACAGCGTCGCTCGGAGAAGTTGCCGCTTACGAAAGGTACCGCCGCCACGGCCACAAGCCGGGAGTTTTCCTTCTCGGCAACCGACCATCGCTGGCCAGGTCGCTCGAACGCGTATTTTTTCAAGAAGGCTTCGAGGTTGTGGTGGTGGACGGCTCCGGTGTGGCCTCGCCGGTCCTCGCAGGTTTCCTGACCTCGCTCTACTCCGCGGGTATGGTCGTGCTTTGCACGAATGCCGCGGTAGCCCGGCAAGACCTGGCCCGGTTTCCTCGCGCATGCATTTTCGAGGCAGCAAAAATCCTGGGCGCAGCAGAGCCGGAGGCGGAAACAAGCGATGCACAAATCATGCAAGACGCGGTGCGCCTTGCGGAAAAACTCCGGGTTTCCTCAGAGCACCATCCTGCCGGAAAGGAGTTCTGACATGAACGTGACCTTCAACACTTCCTCTTCGCAGCGGGTCGAAGCCCTGACCGTCGAGCAGCTGCTGGATACGGTTTTTGACCATGGTCAAGCGGCGCGAGCCTGCCTCACCTGCAGCTTCCAGGCGGAAGACATCATCGTGCTCGATTTTCTGCGCAAGCGTCTGCCGCACATCCCGGTTCTGTTCCTTGAAACCGGCTATCACTTCGCGGCGACCTACGAATTTCGCGACCGCCTTGCCGTGGAATGGAATCTGAACCTCATCAACGTTTTTCCGGAAAAAACCGTGGTCGAGCAGGAAGCCGAGCGCGGCCTGTTGTATCAATCGGATCCTACGGCTTGCTGCCAGCTTCGCAAAGTCGCGCCGCTGCTGAAAGCGTTGGAGCCTTTCGAGATCTGGTTCACGGGCCTGCGCCGGGAGCAATCGCCGACACGCGCCAATCTCAACAAGGTCGAGCACCATCGTCTGCCAAGCGGCAAGACTCTGCTCAAGGTCAGCCCGCTCGCCGATTGGACCTGGGCGCAAGTTTGGGAGTACACCGGCGGTCATCGCCTGGCGCATTTGCCGCTCTACGACGCCGGGTATCCCAGCATCGGCTGCGAACCTTGCACGGCGCTGCCCGCCGATCCGGACAACGCGCGGTCCGGCCGCTGGGGAGGGCGCAAGCTGGAATGCGGCATTCACACGTTTTCGGAGCGTGCCAAATGACACAGCTTCTGATCGGATTCGTCGTGGCGCTGGCCGTCGGACTTACCGGAATTGGCGGCGGCAGTTTTACCGTGCCTGCCCTTCTGCTCTTCGCCGGGCTTTCTGCTGGCGAAGCCGTTGGCACCGCGTTTGTTTTTGCGGGTGTCGTGCGCCTGGTCGCCGCGCCTTTCTATCTTTTCAGCCGGCAGATTCACTCAAGGTATTTTTGGCTGCTGCTGCGGGGCGCGGTTCCGGGGCTTTTTGCAGGCACTTTGGTGCTTCGCCTTGTGACCGAGCGGGGCGGCAACCCCTTGGTGATCATCATTCTAGGCGTAGTACTGGCCCTCTCTTCGGCCCTTACCTTTGCTCCACGTGCGCGCAACCACGAATTCGCTTTCAGAAATTCCCACTGGCTGCCCTGGCTTGCTTTTCCCATCGGTCTCGAGTCGGGATTTTCTTCTGCCGGCGCGGGCGCACTTGGCACGATGCTTCTTCTCAATTATTCGGAAATGGCGCCTTCGCAAGTTGTCGGCACCGATCTGCTTTTCGGCTTGGTGCTGGCCGTCATCGGTAGCATCTTTCACTGGAGCCTCGGCTCGGTCAGTTCGTCAGTACTGTTTCCGTTGCTGCTCGGCGGACTGCCCGGCGTGCTTCTCGGTTGCCTGCTGTCACGCCGCATTCCAGCTCACCGGCTTCGCGCCGTGATCGCTGTCCTGGCCATTTGTGCCGGCCTGCAGTTGGTCGTTTCCGGTGTGAAAGCTCGCGCACAGAAAGCGGCCAATGCCAACAAAAACGTTGCTGTCAGCTCGGAGGGTTACCGCACTGCCTCGCCGGTTCGCTGAACTCCCAGCTCGGAAAGGAAGCTGGTGCCGTGCGGGATTTTTCCGCCGAAGTTTTCGGCGATGGTTTGGCCCATGTCCGCCAGGGTGTCGCGCACCCCGAGGTTTACTCCCGCGCTGCTTCCTGGGGAGTACGCCAGAATGGGAACATATTCGCGCGAGTGGTCCGTAGTCGGCCAACGCGGGTCCGGATCGCAGCCGTGGTCCGCGGTGATCAGCAGCATATCCGTGAGGCTTAAAACCGGCAGGAATTCGCCGAGCATGCCGTCAAACTCTTCGAGCGATTTCGCAAACCCTTCGACGTCCTTGCGGTGGCCGTAGAGCATGTCGAAGTCCACGAGGTTGCAGAAAATCAACCCGTCTGTGCGTTGCTTCGCTGCGGTTGTTAATTTCTTCATGCCGTCGGCGTTGCCCTTGCTGGTGAGGTACTCGTCCACACCTCGTCCGTTATAAATATCGCGGATTTTCCCCACGCCCAGCACGTGCACCTTACACTCGGCAAGCACATCGAGGAGCATCGGCTTTGGGGGATCCACCGCAAAGTCATGACGCCGCACGGTGCGGACGAAATGCCCGGGAGCTCCCGTGAACGGCCGGGCAATTACGCGCCCAACGCGGTGCGGCCCATCGAGCAACTGCCGCGCCGTTTCGCACACGCGATAAAGCTCAGTGATGGGAATGACGTCTTCATGCGCAGCGATTTGAAAGACGCTGTCGCCTGACGTATAGACGATGGGCTTGCCAGTCCGGAGATGCTCTTCACCAAGTTCCTTGATGATTTCCGTTCCCGACGCCGGCTTGTTGCCGATGGTCTTCCTGCCGATCCGACTCTCGAACTCTGCGATCAACTCGCTGGGGAACCCGTTCTTGTAAACGGGAAAGGCTTGCTCGAGCCACACGCCGGCCATCTCCCAGTGGCCAGTGGTGGTATCCTTTCCGGGGGACCGCGTTGCTCCTTTGCCGTAGGCGCCGATGGGGACCGCGGGTGCGGTTTGGAATTTGAGCGGAGCAATATTCGCCAGGCCGAGGCCCATCAGGTTGGGAATTTGCAGGGCTCGCGACTCGGCGATGTGGCCCAGGGTATTTCTTCCGACGTCGCCGTAATCAGCTGCATCCGGCAATTCGCCAATTCCGACGCTGTCGAGCACAATCCAGAAGACTCTCGTATACCTGTTCACGCTGGTCTTCACGCCCTTCGACAGAACTTTATCACACTAAAACCGTCGTCCATGTTGCGGAAGGCGCGATGGGAACTACGCACTTTGGCAGCCCTTGGGAGCACTGGACGGGGCGCCATCGGATGCACTTCGGTTTGTGATGGTACGGTATTCTTACCGGCTGAACTATTTTTCATCTGTGTGCGTAATACCAAGTGTGGAGGTGCGCCATGTCCGAGGACAGCAATCCACGGCGAGTGTCATTGGTTCTGCCAATCATCCTGATTACGGCCGGAGTTCTCTTTCTGGTGCGCAATTGGCGTCCGGGCTTCGAGCCGTGGGCCATCGTGCTGGATTACTGGCCGCTGATTCTCGTCTTCGTCGGGCTGGGAATGATTTACGACAATTTTCACCGAAGCCGCAACCCCAATGCGCCAGCGGGTATCTCCGTTGGCTCCACGGTCGGGATTTTGGCGTTTGTGGTGGTCCTCGTTCTGCTCCTCTGGCATGGCAGGGGCTATGCGCGCAGGCATGGCTTCCGCATGGACACAAAGCAGACTAAGCAGACCGTGGACCTTCAGGGCGCAAAGTCCGCACACGCCAAATTGGAGATCAGCGCGGGTGAACTTACCATCAGCGGCAATTCCACGCACGCGCTAGACGCCGACTTCCGGTTTACGGACAGCTACGATGAGCCGCGCGTCGACTATCACGTCGCCGATGGCATCGGTGAGATCACCATCGCCCAGGACTCTCACCCCGTGCACTTTGGCAATTCGACAAACGAATGGAATTTGCGTTTCAGCAGGACGCTTCCTCTGGAGCTGCACGTAGAGATGGGAGCGGGGCAGGGCAACCTAGATTTTCGGGATGTTCCTCTGACGCGCCTGGATCTCCACGTGGGGGCTGGCGAGGTGAATGTCGACCTAACCGGCGACCGCAAGACGGATCTGACCGCCAACATCGAAGGCGGCGTGGGGCAGGCCAACGTTCGGCTGCCAAAGAAAATCGGTGTTATCGCGCAAGCATCGGGCGGAATCGGCTCAATCCGCACCTATGGTATGAAGCAGGATGGCGACTCTTATACCAACGAAGCCTACGGAAAATCACCTGCGACGATTCACCTGAAGGTCAGCGGGGGAATCGGGGAGATTGTCTTGAACCAGGAACCTTAGCTCAAGCAGACCCCTTGGCGAACCGGCAGAGCGAATCACCCGAGGATCATAGACTTCGCCTGGGAATGTGAAGGTAACCGAGGGAGGGGAGGGCAGCGCGGGCGGACCCCGGTCGTCTCACGACAAGCTCAGAGCACACCACAAGCGCCCGCGGCGGATAAGACTACGACGGTTCCGCAGGTTCGATCCCAAGCCCAGTGTTTGCATGACGAGGACATTGTCCCGCCGAATTTCGCGATGCTGGTCTTCCCGGGAATTGCTGCTAGCCCTGTCTTGCAGCGCTTTAACCTAAAGTGCAGTTTGCTCGCCTTTGACAGCGGCTTTATAATTTGAAGTTTGAGCCGTGGCTTTGAAACCTGCTGTCTAGGCTCCGCTTTGGCGACGAAACAGATCAGCGCATCCACGGAAGGGTTGCGGCCGGAACCGGACATTTTGCGTGTCCAGGGCGCCCGCGTCCATAATCTGAAGAACGTCTCGGTAGACATCCCGCACAACGCCATCACGGTCGTCACCGGCGTGAGCGGCTCGGGCAAATCGTCGTTGGCGTTTGACACCATTTACGCCGAAGGGCAGCGCCGCTACGTCGAATCACTTTCCGCTTACGCGCGGCAATTCCTAGAACGCATGGAAAAGCCGGAGGTTGACGAAATTTCTGGAATCGCTCCGGCGGTGGCCATTCGCCAGAAAAATTCGACGCGCAATCCGCGCTCGACGGTGGCAACCTCCACGGAAATTTACGATTACTTGCGGCTGCTTTTCGCCCGATGCGGCCAGACGTTTTGCGTTAAATGCGGCGCCGAGGTGCGCAAGGACAACCCCGACGAAATTGCCACACGGGTTTTGTCGCTGACGCCTGGGCGGCGATTCTATGTTCTCTACCAGTTTCGTGTTGCGTCGCCCGCCGCACTGAGCGCCTCGAAACGAACAAGCAAGAAGACCGCGCCGCCCCCGGCTGCCGATGCGGTGCGCCAAGGGTTGCTCGAATTGCAAAAGCGCGGCTTCAATCGCTTGTACCAGGCCGGGCGGGTGCACGAATTTTCTTCGCCGGAAACTTTGCTCGATGTGGCTTTCGCGAAACCCGTCTACGTGCTTGTGGATCGCTTGGCCGTGAATCCCGAATCGCGATCGCGCCTGGTGGACTCCATCGAAATCTGTTATCGCGAAGGGCAGGGCGAAGCGATTCTAGAATTTATGCCTGACGGCCCAGGCAAAGCGGGGGAGCGTCTGACCTTCAACGAACGGTTCGAATGCAAAAATGACGGCGCGCTGTATCAGGAACCGGAGCCGCGGCTTTTTTCGTTCAACAATCCGTACGGCGCGTGCCCTCGCTGTCAGGGCTTTGGCAACACCATTGATTTTGACTTGAATCTGGTTGTTCCTGATCCCGGCAAATCCATCGAAGAAGGCGCGATCGAGCCTTGGACCAAGCCGCGCTACCGCGGCCTTTTCCAGATTTTGAAGTCATGGGCGCGCGAGCGGGGCATCGCGACCAACGTTCCTTGGCGACAGCTCAGCTCGGAGCACCGGCGCCTGGTGCTCGAAGGCGATCCAGAAAACGATTATGAAGGTGTGAAGGGGTTTTTCCAGTGGCTGGAGCGCAAGAAATATAAGCTGCATGTGCGCGTGTTCCTGAGCCGCTACCGTGGCTACGCCACGTGTCCCGAGTGCAACGGCGCGCGTTTGCGCGCCGAAGCGCGAGCCGTGCGCATCGCGGGGAAATCCATCGCGGATGTCTCGAAGCTTACGGTCAAGGAGGCCCGCGGCTTTTTCTTGGGTCTGCAACTCTCCGAGGCGCAACTGAAGATCGCAGACAGAATCCTCGAAGAAATACGTACGCGCTTGCAGTTTCTGGATGAAGTGGGACTCGACTACCTCACTCTCGACCGCCTTACTTCCACGCTCTCAGGCGGCGAATCGCAGCGCATTCAGCTTGCGACTTCCCTTGGCTCGCACCTCGTCGGGGCTCTTTACGTACTGGATGAGCCGTCCATCGGCTTGCATCCCCGGGACACGCAACGCCTCATCGACATCCTGAAATCCCTGCGCGACTTGGGGAACACCGTTCTCGTTGTGGAACACGATCCTGAAACGATTCAGGCCGCGGATCACATCATCGACTTGGGGCCCGGCGCGGGGGAGCTTGGCGGCAAGCTGCTTTTTGCCGGCCCTTACGCCGCGCTTCTCGAGGAGCCCAAATCGCTCACCGGCCGATACCTCAACGGCGAATTACGCATTCCTATCCCCAACAAACGTCACAAACCTGCCGGCAAGTTCTTGCGAGTTTTCGGCGCCAGTTTGCACAATTTGCAAAACCTCGATGTCATGATTCCGCTTGGCACGCTCGCCGTGGTGACCGGGGTGAGTGGTTCGGGAAAATCTACTTTGGTGCACGACGTGCTGTACAAAGCGCTAGCGGGCCAGCGCGTAGCGGGGAGTGTTAAAGAATTTTGCGACCGCCTGGAAGGCGGTTCGAATGTCCGCGAGGTGGTGATCGTGGATCAATCGCCTATTGGGCGAACGCCGCGTTCGAACCCCGCCACGTACTTGAAAGCGTTTGACGCCATTCGCGAGGTGTTTGCGGACACGCCGGACGCCAAACGCCGCGGCTACTCCGCCGGCCACTTTTCGTTCAACGTCCCCGGTGGACGCTGCGAAACGTGCCAGGGTGATGGCACGGTCACCGTGGAAATGCAGTTTCTGGCGGACGTCGAGCTGATCTGTGAAGAGTGCCGCGGGACGCGCTTCAAGAGCGGCGTTCTAGAAGTGCATTATCACGGGAAAAATATTCACGAAGTCCTTCAGCTTACCGTGCGCGAAGCGCTGGCATTTTTTGTCAATGTCCCAAAGATTGTGTCCAAGCTGCGCATTCTCAACGAAATCGGCCTTGGCTATCTGCGGCTCGGCCAGTCCGCCACCACACTTTCCGGCGGCGAAGCGCAACGGCTGAAACTTGCCGCGCACCTCACGCAAACGGACAATTCCGGCATCCTCTACATTCTCGATGAGCCCACCACCGGCTTGCACTTTGATGACATTGCCAAATTGCTCAGCGCTTTTCGCAAATTGCTCGAAGGCGGCGCATCTCTGCTGGTCATCGAGCACAATCTCGACGTCATCAAATCTGCAGATTGGCTGATCGACCTGGGCCCGGAGGGCGGCGACCGCGGCGGCAAGATTATCGCCACGGGAACTCCGGAGCAGGTTGCTCGCAACGCGCAATCGCACACCGGCCGCTTTCTCTCGCGTGTTTTAAACGCCAATGGTCAGGGCCGCCAGTCGAACGGTCAGGCAAAGCGTTCGCCAAATGGCGCATCCAAACCCAATGGCGGCTCGGCCAGCATCACGGATGGAAGCAAAACGACTTCGACCGAACCATGACGCTCTCGCATTCTGCTAGCAATGGCCTGCTCGTGCTCTGCGGCACGGCGTTTTCGTTTTTCCTGCAGGCATCGCCGAATTCCCTCGCGCGCAGTTCCGGGGATACTCCCGCGCTTCGGCGCGATGGTCTTCCTTCGTCGCCGGCTCAAGCGTCCTCGAAATCACAGCCAGCCGGACAAAGCAAAACGGAAAAGCTCGCCAATCCTCTCAACGATCTGCTCGACGAAGCGCAGCGCGACATCGACCAAAAACAGTTTGCGGCGGCCATCTTGCCGCTTCAGAAGGTTCTCGCCGATCAGCCGGACTTTGCCTACGGCCATTTTCAGCTTGCTTACGTTTACACCGCGCTGAAAAAGCCAAAGGAGGCCCAAGCTGAGTACGAGCGCGCCGCCGCGCTTGATCCTAAGATGTCCGCCGCCTACGTGAACCTGGGCATGCTGCTTCTCGACACCCACGAAGACACCGCGGCGGTTGCGCCGCTGCGCAAGGCCGTCGAGCTGCTTCCCGCGGAGAGCCGTCCCCGCTATCTGCTCGCGGTCGCGCTTGATCGCTCGGGTAATGGCACCGGCGCGGCTCAGGCGTTCGAGGCTCTCCTGCATCTCGATCCCAACGACATCAATGCGCTTCAGTACCTAGGCTGGATGAACCTCCGTTCCGGCAGGCCGGCGGAAGCCGAAGTCCGATTCCGCCGCGCCGTGGAAGTTCAGCCCAAGGGAGCCGACGGGCTTCGTGGTCTTGCCGAGAGTCTTGAAGCGCAGAAGAAGCCGGAAGCCATCGCCGCGTATCGCGAGTATCTGGAGGTCACGCCAGACGACGCTCCAGCACACGCACGCTTTATCCGTCTCCTCATGGATCAAGGGCAGAACGATGCGGCTCTCGCGGAGTTGGAACGCGCGGATGCGGGCAAGCCGAGCGTGGAATCGCTAAAGCTCCGCGCCGACATCCAGGTCGCGCAGAAGAAGTGGGCCGACGCCATCGCCACGCTGCATCAGGCCGTCGCCCTTGCGCCGAATGATGCGCAGCTGCGCGGCGGTTTGGGGCGCACGTTTTTGCAAGTGCGCGATTTTTCCAACGCCGAGAAGGAACTCAAGACGGCCATCCAGCTCGATGCCAAGAACATCGATTACTGGAAAGATCTCAGCACCACGTACTATCTTTCGAAAAATTACGCGGCCACACTCGTGGTGCTGGATCGCATCGATCAGTTCGAAACTCCCGGCGCCGGGAGTTGGTTCCTCCGTGCGCTCTGCTACGATAGTTTGAACCAGCCGAAACCGGCCCTGGACGCCTATCAGAAGTTCCTTGAGCTTGACCAGAACAAGAATCCCAATCAAGTCTGGCAGGCTCAGGAGCGAAGCAAGGTTCTGCGACGCATGCTGGAAGGCAAGAAGTGACCTATGATGAGGATGTCCCAAAGACTGCGGTGCATGTTTGTAGGCGCGGCAGTGATTTCCTTAGTTTTGTTTCCCGCGATTGCGCAAGAAAGCGTCGCTGACCTGCAGTCGAAGTTCGATCGGGAGAGCAATTCCATCAAGAAAGCAAAACTCCTGGTAAGGCTGGGTGACGCGCAATTTGAGGAGTCGCGGCGTGCAGGCAAAGAGGGCGACAATAACACCGTGGACGCCACCATGGAGAAATACCGCGACAATGTTCGGGCCGCCCTCGACGCCTTAAAGAAGCAGCACCCCGACGCCGAGAAACACTCGAATGGTTACCGCCAAATGGAGATGCAGGTGAAACAGGGAATTCGCGAAGTGGAAGATTCGATGCTCGCCGCACCCGCCGCCTACAAGCCTCCTCTGCAAATCGTGCGGCAGGACCTCATCGCCATGGACGACGAGATGATCCGGATGCTTTTTCCTCTCAGGCCCGCCCCGGCCAAACCCGCAGCCCCTGCCGAGGAGAAACAACCATGAAGTTCAAATCGACAATCCTGCTCTTGGCCTCCGGTTTGTTCTGGACGGTCCTGCCTATGTGCGCCCGGGCGGCACAGGAAAAGGACTACCTGAGCGGGCTCGAGGCGGACAAGATCCGCGACGCGGAAACGTCCAACGAGCGCATCAAGTTGTTTCTCACTTTCGCCGAGGACCGCTTGAAGAAATTTCAGTATGAAATCGAGCATCCTTCGTCGAACCGGCACGGTGAGATGTTAAACGCGCTGCTCAATGCCTACGTCGGATGCGTGGATGACGCGGCCGACACCATACAGCTCGGCATCGAAAAGCAGGAGGACATCCGCAAAGGCATCGATCTGATGGCCTCGCGCGCCAAAGAGTTTCTTCCCATTCTCCAGAAGTACTCTGCGAATGGTCCGGACCTGGAAATCTACAAAGACAATCTGGACGACGCCATCCAGGGAACGCAGGACGCGATGAACGACGCGGAGAAGGCCAAGAAAAAGGTCTCCCCTCCTCCCATCCGCCGCAAACACTAAATGGGGCTTGGGGGTGCTGGTTTGCCATTTCGAGCGAAGCGAGGCAGCCTTCTTCCCCATTGGGTTTCTGACACGTTATCCAATATGGGCCTTGCCGTGCCGCGTATTTCATGGGGAAATGAGGGGCGTGACCGACGTTCCTGACAAACCGAATTCCTTTGTCCCTGGCGGCGCAGCCCTGTTTCAGCGCATGTTCACCCGCCTGGGCTGTGACGGACGTCCGCCGCGCTTCCGCGTCGAGTTTTATCCCTATTCCAGCCTGACGTTGACTATTCGCCGTCGTGAGGAAGTGGTGTTTGTGCGCCTGTCCGATCTGTTGCGCCGCGCGCCTCTTCCGGTACTGGAGGCCGCGGCGGTGCTTTTACTGGCCCGCGTGTACCGCCGCAAAGCGCCCGCCCCGCTTGTCGAGCCCTATCTCGAATACGCGCGCTCCGGCCGCACGCGCAGTCGCATGAACCGTATGCGACGCCGCCGCGTTCGTCCACGCCACGGCGGCGCCCAAGGCCGGCATTTCAATCTGGAAAAGCTCTTCGATGAATTAAACGGCAAATATTTCGCGGGAGTGCTCGAGCGACCGCACATCGGTTGGAGCCTTCGCGGCTGGCGTCGTCAATTCGGCTGCTA
>Ga0126381_100006384_pt1 | contig 13034 bp, 9 predicted proteins | sample PanSoiMetPlot_28_FD_96465 | JGI IMG/M metagenome (GOLD analysis project Ga0126381, IMG submission 96465) | Tropical forest soil microbial communities from Panama - MetaG Plot_28 | ecosystem: Environmental > Terrestrial > Soil > Tropical forest > Bulk soil | place: Panama | collected 2016-02-17
AGCATCCGATGCCGTCTGCAGGAGCACGCGCATGAGCAGTCCACTTTCCGGCACCGCCCCGCACGGTCCGCGCCGTCCGCACCTTCCGCACGGTCCGCTGCTTCCGGCGGGAGACCCCCTCGTCGTCGGGATCGTCAACATCACCGCGGATTCGTTCTCCGACGGTGGTCGTTACCTCGACCCCGCGGCCGCGATCGCGCACGCCCGCGGGCTGCGGGCCCAGGGCGCTGACATCATCGAGCTGGGTCCCGCCGCCAGCCACCCCGACTCCGTGCCGGTCACCGCCGCCGAGGAACTGAGCCGCCTTATCCCCGTCCTTGAACCGCTCGTCGCCGACGAGATCCCCGTCTCGGTGGACTCATCGCGCCCCGAGACCCAGCGGTTCGCCATGGCCGCCGGCGCGGCGTACCTCAACGACATCCACGGGTTCGGCGACCCCGGCATGTACCCCGACTTGGCGGCATCGCAGTGCCGGCTGATCGTCATGCACGCCGTGCAGGCGGCCGGGCCCGCCACCAGGGTGGTTACCGACCCGGCGGCGGTCTGCGCCGGGATACGCGGCTTCTTCGCCCGGCGGCTGGCAGCGCTGCGGGCGGCCGGGATCGAGGAGGACCGGCTGATCATCGACCCGGGGCTGGGCTACTTCCTTGGCAGCACTCCCGGTCCTTCGCTGGCAGCCCTGGCCGGGATCCGGGAGCTGAAGGACACGTTCGGTGTTCCTGTCCTGGCGTCGCCGTCGCGCAAGTCCTTCCTCCGCGCGCTTACCGGAAGGGACATCGCGCAGGCCGGGCCCGCGACGCTCGCCGCCGAGATTTTCGCCGCCTGGCAGGGAGCCGACTACATCCGCACCCACGATGTCGCGGCGACGCGCGACGCGTTCACCGTCCTGCGGGCCATCGCCTGCCAGGCTCGCACCGCGCAGCCGTATCTGGCGAGGAGCCGCTCATGACCAGCCCGGCCGCGCTGCTCGCGGATTACTCCCTTGGCGTGGCCTGGCAGGAACTCGGCGACCTCGAGCAGGCCCGGCCGCTCGTCCCGCCCGGTACCCGGGTCCACGTCGGTTTCCTGGACAGCGAGGACATGGCGATGCGGGTGAGCATGGTGCGGGCGGTCAGGCGGGCCGAGTTCGTGCCTGTGCCGATCATCGCGGCGCGTCGGCTGCTATCGCAGGGAATGCTCGCGCGGTACCTGACCGAGTTGCGAGCGGCGGGCGCGACCGGAAGCGTCCTCGTCGTGGCCGGCGATCCCGAGCCGCCGCGCGGACCCTACGCCGACGCGGCCAGCGTGATCGGCTCTGGGCTGCTGGAATATCACGGCGTGCGGGAAGTCAGCGTGGCCGGCCACCCTGGCGGGCATCCGGCGGTCGCTGACGGCGTGCTGTGGCAGTCGCTGGCAGGCAAGGCCGCGGCGCTTGACCGGCAGGGGCTGACGGGCAGTGTGGTCACTCAGTTCGCGTTCGACGCGGACTTGGTCCTGACGTGGCTCGCGGAAGTGCGAGCACGAGGCTTCAGCTTGCCGGTACGAATCGGCGTGCCCGGCCCGGCGAGCGTAAAGCGGCTGCTGGCGTACGCGGCACGGTGTGGCGTCGGCGTGAGCGCGCGCGCTGCCAGGGAGTACGGGTTCTCGCTCGCTGATCGCAGCGGCGAGGCCGGGCCCGGCCGGCTGATTCAGGCGCTGGCGGCGGGCCTTGACGTGCGGCTGCACGGTGAGGTGAAGCTGCACGTCAACACCTTTGGCGGGTTCGCGGCCACCGTTGAATGGGTCAGCGCGGCGGCGGGAGCGGCGTTACCGCTTGCGGCCGATACCGGCCAGCATCCTGGCCTGCGCGCCAGCCGATGGTTCCTGCTGCGGTGGCGATGGCGCCGCGTCCGGCACCTCAAGAGGCCACTCGGTGACGGACAGCAGACCGGGCGGCACAAGCTCGAAGTCGCCGAAGTACGCGGCGATCTCTTCTGCCGTGAAGCCGCTCAGGACGGTACCGGCGCCATAGGCGGACTGGATGTCATCACGCACCGGGACATGGCTTTCGTCCCGCCACCCAGCCGAGACCACCAGGTAGCTTCCCGGGGCCATCCGCTCCCTGAACGCGGCGACGGCCGCGCCCGCCTCGCTGCTCGCCAGGAAATGCAGCATGCTGACGAACAGCACGCATACCGGCTGCGTCAGGTCGATTGTCCCGCCGAGTTCGAGCGCGGAAAGAATCGCGTCGTATTCGCGGACGTCACCGCGCACGACGGTCACATGATCATCGGTGGCAAGCAGAGCGGCCGCGTGGCATGCCACGACCGGGTCGTTGTCCACGTAAGTCACCCGGGCATCAGGGACGGCCGCCCGCGCGCACTCATGCACATTTGGCGATGTCGGAAGGCCCGCGCCGATATCCACATATTGCGCGATGCCCTGGCTGGCCACGTACCGGACGGCGGCGGCCAGAAAAACCCGGTTGGCCCTGGCGACCCGCACCGCGTCGGGGAGCGCGCGCACGATCTGCTCCGCGGCGTTCCTGTCAGCGGCGAAGTGATCTTTACCGCCGAGCATGTAGTCATATATCCGCGCCGCGTTTGGCTTACTCGGATCGACGCCATGAGCCAACGTCGTCTCTTCGGGACGTGCTGAATCGCCAGTCACGACAGCGAATATAACCCCTTATCCGCCGCCATGAGCAGCCGCCCCTATGCGCACCAAGCGGTTCAAATAATTGAAAAGCTTTTTCCCCGAACGGGCTCGTGGCCTCTCTTCATCCCGCCATGCCCGGCCACGCCAGGGCGAGCCCGGCGACAGTTGCCGCCTCGCGCGCTGGGCTCGCTGGCTGGCCTGGGCCGATGATCAGCAGGGGTACCCGGTCACGACATCCGCGTTGCTGGGCGCGGACCAGTTGCCGGCCAGATCCTCCGCCTTGACGTAGACCGTGTGCTGCCCCGGCGTCAGGACATCATTCTGGAACCAGGCCCACACGCCGGACTCGTCACCCTGGTCGATCTCCGGCCCGATGGGCTTGCCGTCGGCGAACACCTCGTACCGTATCTGGGACTGAGGCGTCACGTTGTCCGTCGAGCGCAGCGACCCGGTGATGAGCGTGCCGCAGTGGTAGCCCTCGGCGTAGTCGAGAATTGACACCGTGGGCGGGGTGGTGTCGGCTCCGGCGTGCGCCGTGGCGCCGGCAGCGAGGGTGGTGGACACGGTCGCGGCCGCCATGGCGATCGCCGACCAGATCAGGCGTGCGTGAGGCATCGGTTCTCCTTGCGGGCTGGAGGGCAGTCTCATGCAGGGTTAGTGCCGCCGGCCGCGGGGGTTCTTACCTCCAGGTCCGTAAGATCCCCGCCCCGCCAGGAAACGCGCTGCGCGACTTCGGGCTCCCGTCCGCCGCCTGCCGGCCAGTAGGACGCCGCGAGCACGATGAGCAGCGGGCCTGTGTTGGGGTCAGTTCCCTGTCCGGTGAAGATGCCGCCGAACCCTTCGGCGATCCAGAACAGCAGGCCAAGGCATGCGGCGAGGACGAGTGCTGGCCGCCTGGCCCGCTGGCTGAAGACGCCGAGCGCCACGACGGCGCAGGCGATAGCGAGGACGACAGAGATCTGGGTACCCCGTTGCCCGGCATAGTCCCCAAGCGATGTCATCGTCGCCGCGACCCACCTCGGCTGGCCGTCAGCGGCCGAGAAGACACGCGCGATCGCGCCCGGTGCCCGGTTACCTGGGAGCAGGAGGTAATGGGCGAACCCGCCCCACAGCGCCAGCCACAAGAGCTTCGCGCCTGTGTCTCCGAGCGGTCCCGCCGCGGCCGCCGAGGCCGGTTCGTGCGCGGCGGGCCGGGCCGGCCACAGCACCATCGCGATCAGCGCGTAGAGCACTACGGCGCCGGGCAGTCCGGCTAGCGGTGAGGTCCCTGTCAAGATCCCGCCCAGGCTTTCGCCGAACCACCAGACCGAAAGGGCCCAGACGATAGAGGCCGCAAGAGCGAATCTCACGGTGCGGCGGAAGAAGAAGCCGATCGCCAGGAGCAGTTGAATGCTCGCGAACATGGCGTTGAAAACGGCTATGTGCCGGAGCATCACATGACTGGCCCACATGACCGAGCCGACCAGGGCCGCGGGATTGCCCGCGGTCGCGGGCTCGATGCCGCTTGTGACAAAACCCGGCCCGAACATGAATGGCTGGTACTGGAGTGCGGCGTCGAGCAGCCACAGCAGCCCGAGGCAGATCAGCAACCGGCGCTGGCAGAACACGGGGACACACCACCTTCACGGGAGAGGGCGGGCCGCACGCGGCCCGCCCTCTGCGCGCCGGCTAGCCGTGGTTGAACGGGGCGACGTCCGGGTTGGTGCTTGAGTAGAGCCCAGCCGGGTTGGGATACCAGATCCACACGTGCATGGTGATCAGGTCCGGGTGCCAGAATGTGAACTTCGCGTGGCTGCCCGGAGCCGTCTTCGGGCAGGTGGCCGCGGTCTTGTCCGGGACGAAAGTTCCGTCGGCGTAGTGGCATGCCGCCGGGAATGACCCGAAGGTGGCGTTCGGCAGCGGCACGCTCGCCGGCATGCTGGGGAACACCCACTCCAGCGCGCCGAGCTGCCACGTGCCGCCCCGGTGCTCATAGACCAGGATCTGGGGCTTGCTGACGCTGAACCCCGAGATGTTCGGGTTGAGGAAGTGGTATCCCATGTTGGGCATCATCTTGGTGATGATGAAGTAGCCATCGGCCTTGGCCCGAGCCAGGTCCGTGGCGTACTTGGCGGTGGCCTGGCGCGCGGCGGCGAGCTGGTTGGCGAGCGAGGTCGCCGCGGCGGGGCTCATGCTCATGCCGTCAGAGGCGACCGTGGCGGGCTGGGCAGCCTGGCCCCACGCGGGGGCGAGCCACCCGGTCACCGCGAGCGCCGCTACCGCGGCGACGGCGCCGAGCCTGGCCAAGCGCTTTGTGCGCATCGGCGTTCTCCTTTCCTCAGGATCCTTCCTGGACCTGGTAGATGCGGTCGGCGACAAGGCCGTGAGCCTCCCGGTGAACATCGGCGGCGGCCTCCGCGGTGGGGGCCTCCACCAGGCAGAACACCTGGCCGTTGCCCTCATCGACCCAGTACCTGAGGTAGCGCACGTCGTGTGCGCCCTGGGCCTGCAGATCGGCCAGGTGCGCCTTGGCGACGTCGTCCATCGACACACCGCCGGAGATTTCGTGAACATCCATGAACAGAGGCACGAGCGCCCTGCCCTTCTTGGTCGTAGAAGCTGACAACTGCGACCGTAGGCGCGGCGGGACCGCCCGCTCATCGGGAGAATTGCCCAGGTTAAGAGCCGCGACTGCCTAGCTTGGCGACCCGATGCCCATACGGGCGGCTTCGCGGACGGCTGCCGTCCGGGACGAGACACCGATCTTCCCCAGGACCGCCGAGACGTGATGGTGCACTGTCCGCTCGGAGATGAACAGCCGCCGGGAGATCTCCCTGTCGGGCAGGCCTTCGGCAAGCAGCGCGAGAACCTCTTGTTCGCGTGGGGTCAGGCCGACCGGAGCGGCCTTCGTCGTGGCCCTGGGCCCGCGCGGGATAGCGCCGATGCCGAGGCTCTTCATCCGCCGCCGCGCGGCCACGGCCGCGGTCTGTGCGCCGAGGTCGTCGAACACGGACAAGGCTTGCCTGAGGTCGGCCTCGTCCATGGAGCCGAGCCGCACCAGCGCGGCGTCGTAGGAACGGCCGATCCTTTCCCATGCCGCGGCGGCGCCGCGCAGATCCCCGGCGAGTTCGAGCGCGTACGGCTCTGGTAGCGCGCCAGAATCGACGGCGCGCGGCGGGGAGCCGGGAGCGGGTGCGACATCGCTCCGCGCGGACTGAGCAGACCCGCCAAAGGAAGGCGTCCGCAGTCGCGCGATCCAGATCGCGACGGACCCGAGCATCCATGGGTGCACTCGTCCGAACCCCTGGTCGTAACCCGACTGGGCCTCCTGAGCCGCACGTTCGTAATCACCCGACAGCCAGCGCAGTTCCGCGCGCGCCGCCCGCACCGGGACAATCCACTGTGGCTCAATGGTTGCCTCGCCGCGGGCTGCTGCTTCGTCGAGCAGGTCCCACGCCCCGTCTTCGCCGCGCCGGCCCCGGATGCTGCCAAGCGTGGTTAGCGCGTTGAGCAGGTTCACCGGTGAGACCCCGCGCCGATGGAACATCTGGCCGCAGATGCGCTCCGCCTCGTCCCATTGCCCGCGCTGCGCCTGGGCGACGGTGCGCCAGCCCTGCAGGCACGCGCAGAAGACGCCGAGCTCCCTGTCGTCGCAGTACGCCATGCCCTCGGCGTAGTACCTATCCGCCGCCTCGAACATCTGCAGGCTGACCGCGGACTCGTGCAGGCTGGTGTAGGCCCGGCCGGCCGCCTCCGGCAGGCCCGCGTCCAGACCGGTTCGCAGGGCCTGTTCGAGGGTAGGCAGAGCATCCTCGCCGCGTCGTTTCACCATGCCGAGGCCGAGCGCGTTCAGCGCGTAGCTCACCAGGTCAGCGTCCTGCAGGCGCTCCCCGAGATCCCGCCCTCGCTCGATCAGCTCCAGGCCGTCGGCCCGCCCGATGGCCCAGTGCGCTATGCCGAGCCGCACGCATGCGAACCCTAGCTCGGGGCCAGGTGGCAGGCCTTCAAGCACGAGCATGGCCTCTTGAATGGCCGCGTGCGACTCGTCGCCGCGGCAGAGTCGCCACAGTGTCGTGGACAGCAGTTGCAGGTTCAGGCTGACGCGGCGTGCATCGCCGAGTTCGCGCCTGCGCATCAGCGCGGCGCGCAGTGCCTCCTCGGCCACTTCCCAGCGATCGAGCACGGAATACTCGCCGGCCAGACCCTCGTAGAGTGCTGCCAGTGCGGCTTCGTCGATGTCAGCGGAGAACCGGAGCGCGCGCTCGAACTGCGCGGCTGATTCGCGATGCGCGCCCAGCGCAGAGGCCCGCCGCGCGGCCTCGGGCGCGTGCCGCAGCACGGCCTTCGCGTTGCCAGCGCCTTCGGCGTGATGCGCCAATAGCGCCGGATCGGCGTTCCCGCGCACCTCGAGTGCCGCTAGCACAAGCCCGTGCAACTCGGCTTTCCGGCGCGGCGCGATGCCCGCCTCAACCGCCATCCGCACCAGCTCATGCCGGAAACCCAGCGCCCCCTCGTCGGCGACGAGAATTCCGCTGGCCAGGCTCTCGTCCACCGGGGCGGATTCGGGAAGTACGGCCGACAGCAGCGCTTGGTCTACCCGCGCGCCGATCAGCGCGGCGGCCTCGATCACCTGCCGTGCGCCAGGTCCCGACCTCGTGAGCCGTGCCGCGACTGTGTCGCGGACGGTCGGCGGCACCGCCGGCCAGCCCGCCGCCAGGATCTCGGTCACGAAGAACGGGTTACCGCCGGTGATCCGGTGCAGTTCGGCGGCGTCCACGTCTTGCTCGCCTGCCAACTCGCGGACCGCCGCCTCCGACAGCGGCGGGATCCGCATTCGCCGCGTCGCCCGCTGGGTCGCCAGGTCCCCCAGGACCACACGGAGCGGATGATCGCCGGCCAGTTCGTCGTCCCGGTAGGTGGCAAGCAGCAGCGTGCGCATCCGGCCTAGCCTGCGGCCGAGAACGTTCAGCAGGTCGATGGTGGCCTCATCCGCCCAGTGCACGTCCTCGATGACCGCCACCGTCAGCGTGGCCTGCGCGTCGGCCTCGGTTAGGAACGCGGTGAACAGCTGATCGCGGGTGGCGTCCCGGCGGCACAACTCCGCGAGCTCACCGCCGGCCTGCAGGCCGATGTCGAACAGCGGCCCAAGCGGCCGGGGCGTTCGGATGCCATCGCACGCGCCCCACAGCCAGCGGGCGTTCGCGGTGCGCTGCTGGAACGCCTCGATGAGGACGGTCTTGCCCATCCCCGACTCGCCGGATATCAGGACGAGCCTGCCGTTGCCCTGCCGCGCGTCGGTGGCGTAGTGCGCCAGCGTGTCAAGAAACGAAGTGCGCTCAAGCAGTCGCATCGGCCGAACCCCCAGGTACCTCAGAAAAGATTCTGACGCATGACCTGGACGGGCATCAAGCACGTGCACGTCGCTCAGCAGCGGCTACTACCATCCGTTGGCGACCGCAAGCACCACCGTCCGTTCCGGATAATTTCTATCGGTATATCCCGGGCGTGACGACGCCGGCGTAATAGAGGAAGTGCGCTCGGGTATAGCTGCGATTGCCGGTGATCTGGGCGTCAGGACTGGCGCCGAGCACTAGGTCCGTCCCGAGGAACGGCGTGAATCTCCGATACGCGGACAGGTAGCTGGCCGGATCCGCGCGGAGCAGGCCGATGAGCGTCTCTGTGACAATCCGGCCGCCGACCGGGCCGAGGTTCAGGCCGCCCGCGGCGACCTTGGCCTCCGCCAGGATGTAGTACCAGAGCGGGGTGCTGGTGGCGAACGGCGCGTACACCGCGCCGATGTCGGCGAGGTCAGCGGCCGACAGTGCAGGCAGCCCCATCGCCCGCGCGAGCGACTGTCCAGACGGCAGTCCCCAGGTGAGCTGACGGAGCAGGTTCCGCTGCGGCAGCACGGTCGGTGCCTGCTGCGTGTGCGGCGCGATCGCGGGGAGCGGCAGGGTGAACAACACTGAAGAGATCGTCGTGTCGATCTTCTTGTTGTTCTTCACCTGGCCATCGCCGAAGTCGAAGAAGGTCTGCCAGCCTACGTAGCGGCGGGCCGCCTGATACCCGCCGAGCAGATCGTCTCTGTCGTACGTGACGGGGCCGTCGAAGGCCGGCTCGCTGGCGTCGAATACCAGGCCAAAGAACGGATCGGCGGTCGGACTGGTCGATTCAGGCGCACCCGAAGCGAAGTTGGCCCGGTACGAGGGCCGCACCATGGAGTGACCGAACCGGTACGCGGCCGCGCCGAACTCGATCGGCATGAACGCGTCGTCCCGGGGCGGGTTGTAGAACTTGTTGCCGTGCGCGAGCACGTCGTCGACGACAGCCTGCCCGGCGATCTGCGGAAGGTGTTCGTTGACGAGCAGCCACTGGTAATGCCAGAGGGTTACCTGCCGGGCGATCAGGAACCGCGCGTAACTCGCCGAAGTGTCCGCGGCGCGTGCGGCGGGAAACGCGTGCAGGCTGAAGTTGCCGAGGTCAGACAGGACGCGGTTGTAGAACAGGATGTGGGCGCAGTGCAGCCCGGCGATCATGACGTTTTCGTCGTTGCGCGGGTCGCCGAGGATCGCCGAGTAGCCGCCGTTCGCGTTCGGCGTGCGGGGAACGTCCTCGTGCGCGCCGCCGCTGCCGATGCGCAGCGCGGGTCCGACCGAGCCGTCCGGATTCGTCGCGTACAGGTCCGGCCGCATGGCCGGCCCGCCGCCGAACACCGAGTCCAGGTCCAGCGCCGGAGTCCGCGTGTTAGGTGAGGTGAGCGGATTTGCGGGCTGGCCAAGCAGTGAGGTCTGGTCGAAAGTGACGTCGTGGTCGGTGAACTGGCCGATGAACGTGGACCCGGCCGTCATCGTCGGGTTGTCCGGGTTGGTGCCGTACGGGTTGCCGCTCGTCGGGTTCCCGTTGACCGCCCCGTCGACGATCAGCGCCTTCGGCCCCGCGGCCAGGTCGTCGTGCGCGTCCATGATGCCGCCGGGCATCCCGACCTCGATCAGCGCGGCACGCACCGTGTCGGTCGCCGGAGCGAACGGCGGCAGGCCAGGGAATATCCGGCCGAAGTTCGTGCTGTCGGCCGGTGCCCCCGGGGGCCTGTCGAGCGCGGCCACGCCGGCCGCCCGCGCGGCACTGTCAAATCCCGGCAGGACGCCTGCCGACGCCGCCGCGATCCCCGCGCCGGCCAGCCCCGCGCCGCTCAGCAGCCGACGACGTGACACCCCGCTCTTGTTGTTGCCCGCCATGTCGATCCCCTTGCCGGTACGCCGACTCCTGTCGGCTGGCCATCGTGTCGCGACGACCGTAGGCAGGGGAGGACGGCGGGCTCATCGGCAGGATTGCCTAGCTTGGCGTGCCAGGTGCCTAATCTGGCCAGGGCTCGCCTAGATTGACGTGTCCACGCCCATGCGGGCCGCTTCGCGCACCGCGGCGAGCCGGGACGGGGCGCCGATCTTAGCGAGGATCGAGGCGACGTGGTGGTGCACCGTGCGCGTGGAGATGACCAGCCGCTGTGAGATCTCCTTGTCCGAGAGCCCCTGAGACAGCAGCGCCAGCACTTCCTGCTCGCGCGCGGTAAGCCCGGCCGGCGTGGCGCGAGTGGCGACCCGCCGCCCGCGCGGAATCGAGGTCATGCCGAGTTCCTTCATCCTCCGCCTGGCGGCGCCGGCGGTCGCGCGTGCACCCAGGTCGTCCAGCGTGGCCAGAGACGCTCGCAGGTCGCTGTCATCGGTGCCGCAGAAGATCCGGGTGAGGGCCGCGTCATACGTCCTGCCGAGCTGCTCCCAGCAGGCGACGGCGCCCTGCCAGTCGCCGGCGATCTCCAGCGCATACGGCTCGGGCAAGGCAGCCGGACCGTCGACCGTCACCCCGAGGCGCGACGCCCAGATGGCGACCGACCCGAGCCGCCACAGATCGGTCCTGCCGAGTGCCTGGCGGTACGCGTCCGACGCCTCCTCGCGTGCGAGATCGGGCTGGCCGGCCACCCACAGCAGCTCCGCTCGTACCGCCCGGACTTGCGTCAGCCAGGGCACAGACATGGACCCCGCGGTGAATGCCGCGGACCTGTCAAGCAGCTCAGCGTGGCCTGGTTCGCCGCGCCGGCCGCGGATCGCGGCGAGGATTCGCAGCGGGTAGAACTGATTCCACGGTGGCACACCCGGAATCGCGAGCACCTCGGCACAGACTTCCGCCGCCTCGTCCCAGTCGCCGAGCAGCAGCAACGTGTCCGCGTGCTCAACTCGCAGGCAGCGGGTGATACCGCGCAGCTCACGTCGTTCGCCGATCACCATGCCAGCCTCGAAATAGCGCTCCGCCTCCTCCAGTCTCTGCGAGGCGATGCAAGCGTCCTGAAGGTTCATGTACGCGTAACACGCTGCCTGCTCCGAGTCAGCTCGCAGCGCCACGCCGAGAGCCTGCTCGATTGAGCTGATCCCGTCCTGGCCGCTGTCGACAAGGACCACTCCCTTGAGGTTCAGCACAAGGCTCACGATCTCGGGGCGATTCAGTCGCTCCGCGAGCTCGAGCGCCCTGGCGATGCCCTCGAGGGCCTGAGCATGCAGGCCGGCACCCGACATGGTCATGGCCACTCCGACGTGCGCCAGGGCAAGCGCTGGTCCTGGCGGCAGTGCCTGAAGGATGGCGAATGCGTCGTGCGCGGCCTGCGCGCTCTCCTTGCCTCGGCACTGATAGAGCAGCGCTCGGGAAAGCAAGCCCAGGTCCGCGCCAACGCGAAGGTCGTCGCCAAGATCGCGCCGGTGACGCAGCGCTTCGCGCAGTGCCGCCTCGCTCTCATCCAAGCGGTCGAGCAGGAAGTACTCGTCAGCCGCTCCTTCTTGCAACGTAGCCAGTGCCTGCTTGTCAGCGGCGTCGGCGTGGCGCAGGGCGCGCTCATACTGCGCGGCCGCCTCGCGGTGGGCGCCTAGTTCCGATGACCGGCGCGCCGCTGCCAGCGAGTGCCGGCGGATGGCGGCGGCGTTGGCGGCGCCCTCCGCGTGATGGGCGAGCACAGCGGGGTCTGCGTCGCCGGCGTCCTCAAGGACAGCGAGCAGCCGGCTGTGCAACTCGATTTTGCGGTGCGGCGCGATCGCCTGCTCCACGGCCATCCGGAGCAGCTCGTGGCGGAACCGCAGCGAGTCGGCATCGGCCGTCAGCAGGCCGGTCCGCAGGCAGTCATCGAGCAGCGCCGGCGATCCGTCCAGGACTGCCGACAGCAGATCCCGGTCGAGGGTGGTTCCGATGACTGCCGCCGCGTGCAGGGCGTCACGGACCGGGATAGTCGCGCGAGCCAGCCGGGCGCCGACCACATCGCGCACTGTCGGCGGTATCGCCGGCCAGCCCGCGTCGATGGCTTCGCATACCAGGAACGGGTTACCGCCGGTTACCCGGCACAGTTCGGCGGCGTCGACGTCGTGCTGGCCGGCGAGCGCCCGGACCGCCTCGTCAGACAGTGGCGGCAGTCCCATCCGCCGGGTGGCACGCTGCGTTGCCAGGTCGCCCAGAAGCATCCGCAGGCAATCTTCCGACAACGCGTCGTCCCGGTAGCTGACCAGGACAAGCGCCTTCATCCGGCTCAGCCGCCGCCCGACGAAGCTCAGCAGGTCGATGGTGGATTCGTCGGCCCAGTGCACATCTTCGACCACGGCTACCGTCAGGGCCGCGGGCGAATCAAGTTCGGCGAGAAAGGCCTCGAACAGCTGATCCCGGGTTGCTCCGTCCCTGCCCAGCCGCGCGAGCCGCCCGCCCGCCTGGGCCGCGATGTCGAACAGCGGTCCCAGCGGCCGCGGCGTCAGCAGCCCATCGCAGGCGCCCCACAGCCAGCGGGCGCCATGCAGCCGTGCCTGGAATGTCTCGATCAGCGCGGTCTTGCCGATGCCCGACTCGCCCGAGACGAGGACAAGCCGGCCGTTGCCCCTGGCGGCCTCGGCGGCGTATCCGGACAGCGTGTCCAGCAACGCCGATCGCTCAAGAAGCTCCATCCACCCATCCCCCTTCGCACAATTGTCGCCTTGCCTATCAGGCGGTAGCAAGAGACTCGGACGCGTGATGCGGGAGGGCGCTAGGGGTTTGGCCCGGGTGCCCAACCTAGGCCGCGTGCTTGCGCAATATGGGCAGGATTGCCGATTACCGCGCGTCCGCCGCGCGCCTACGGTTTGGTTGGCGTTTCCGCTGGCCACAGGAGGTTCGCGTGTCTGACGTTCACGGCTCACATCACACGGTCGCGAGAGCGGTTCGTCTTGCCGGGCTAGGGGTGCTCGTGGCCGCCCTGGTCACCGCCGGAGCCGCGCTGGGCACCACGCCTGTCGCGCACGCGGCGGGCACCGTCAGTGCCGCTGTCCATGGCTGCGTGAACGCCAAGACCAGGGCGCTGACGGTGCCTAGGGCCGGCGGTTCTTGCCCGACGGGAACATCGAGCCTGCAGTGGAACGTGCGGGGGCCGCAGGGCCCGCGCG
>Ga0126381_100006385_pt1 | contig 13034 bp, 8 predicted proteins | sample PanSoiMetPlot_28_FD_96465 | JGI IMG/M metagenome (GOLD analysis project Ga0126381, IMG submission 96465) | Tropical forest soil microbial communities from Panama - MetaG Plot_28 | ecosystem: Environmental > Terrestrial > Soil > Tropical forest > Bulk soil | place: Panama | collected 2016-02-17
AAAGCGCACGATGCTGGACCTGGGATTACCAGAAAACGACTCCCAAGATGCCCTTGCATCGCAACTCGCCGCTTTCAAAATCAAGGATGGGGACGAGATTCACATTTTCCCCATCGCCTCCTATAACGAAAGCGCCGTTTATTTGCAGGGACATGTCCTGCGGCCGGGAAAATACTCGTATCACGATGGGATGAAGCTTAGCGATCTGCTCGGATCGTACTCCGATCTGCTCCCCGAGCCATCGGGCCGGTACGCGGAAATAATCCGGCTGAATGCACCGGATTTCCGTCCTACGGTGGAGAGTTTTGACCTTGCCGCGGCCATGAACAATCCGGCTTCGGCACCGAAACTTCAGCCGCTCGATACGGTGCGTATCTTCAGCCGATACGATTTTGATCCGCCACCCAGCGTGTGGGTTGGCGGCGATGTGCACAAGCCTGGGCAGTACCGCACTTCGGGGCAAGTGCGGCTGCGCGATGCGGTGTATCTGGCGGGAGGGCCTTCGCAAGATGCCGATTTGAAGACGGCGCAGGTTTTCCGGACGGAGGCGGACGGAACGATGCGCATCTTCAGTGTGAATTTGGGAGACGCTCTGGCTGGAAAGCCTGCAGAGAATCTAGAGCTTTTTCCGCGAGACCGAATCCTGGTGCACCGGAATCTGGCGAAGGTGGATCCGCAGACGGTCACGATTAAAGGCGAGGTCGCAAGGCCGGGACGTTTTCCACTGACCAGCAACATGCGTGTTCAGGACCTGATCAACACGGCCGGGGGGCTGAAGCGCAGTGCCGATACACAGATTGCGGATTTGACGAGATACGCAGAGAGTGACAGCCCATCTGCTCCCACAGAGACATCCACGGTGGCATTGAATGAAGTGCTAAAGGGCGATCCGAACACTAACGTGCCGCTGAAGGATGGAGATGTTCTCACGATTCGGCAGAGTCTAGGCTGGAATGACATCGGAGCAACGGTCACTGTCCGTGGCGAAGTCCAGCATCCAGGGTCGTACGGAATCCAAGCGGGAGAGAACCTCAGCTCGGTGCTGGAGCGCAGCGGGGGATTTACGGGACAGGCGTTCCCTTACGGAGCGGTCTTGATGCGGCGTGACGTGCGGGAAGTTGAGTTGAAGTCGCATGTGGAGGTAATCGAGCGGTTGAAGGCGGAGCAAACGAATCTCAAAGCGCTTCCGGAAACGGACGCGGACCAGAAAAGCGCCAAGCTGACGGCGATTGCGGAAACGGAAACGACCATTACGCAACTGCAATCAACGGCGCCGATTGGACGGGTCGTGATTCACATCACTCCAGAAATGAAAAATTGGCGCGGCACACCCGCCGATATTTCCATGCGGGATGGAGACACGCTGGTAGTCCCGAAGAAAGCCGAGTTCGTACTGGTTTCGGGCCAGGTTTACAACCCGACTGCGGTGGGCTACCGGCCCGGACACAGCGCGAAATGGTATCTGAGCCAAGCGGGGGGAATCACGCAGGTTGCCGACAAAAAGGCGGTCTTCGTGGTGCGGGCGGATGGCTCGGTGATCGCGTCGAAGAACAACAGCGGGGGATTGTTTTCCGGAGATCCGCTCAGCGCAACGCTGAGACCAGGCGATTCCATCGTGGTTCCGGAAAAGGCGCCAAAGATTGGCAGCAGGAGTTGGCAGAACACATTGCAAACAGCGCAGCTTCTTTCATCGATCGCGGTTGCCGTGGCTTACATCCACCCGTGATCGAGCGTGAGGCTGATCCAAATGCGATTTCGTAACATTGGGCGGTTTGCGGTGTTAATGGGGCTCGGGGCCACGTTCTTTGGGACAGTGCCTCTGGTTTCAGCTCAGCAAGCGCTGGCTGAAACAGCGGGCAAGGATGGTTCTGACACGCCGGCCGAAGGGAAAGAGAAGCCCGTTGAAGCGGGGAAGAAGGAAACAAGCAGCAGGAAAACGAACTCCATGACGGAAGTTTATTCAAGCGCGAACGAGGGAGCGGGGTTGGGGACCCTAACTCGTAATTTTCTGGGCGACCAGAGGCAGATCTGGACAAGTCCTCTCAATCTGCGGCTCTCCGATGCTCAGTGGCTATTGCCAATAGGAAGCTTCGCTGCCGGAATGTTTGCTACAGACTATGAATTAAGCCGGCGCATTTCGAAGGACCCCAGCACGATCAGCCGTTACAAAAACATTTCGGACGTGGGTGTAGGGGCGTTGATTGGAGGGGCGGGTGGCATGTGGGTGCTCGGGCACATGAAGCATAACGAACACTGGAGCGAAACGGGTTTTCTGGCAGGGGAAGCGGGCCTAAATAGCTTGTTGGCGGTGGAAGCGCTCAAGTACTCCCTGCGCCGCGAACGCCCGTATCAAGGTGATGGGACAGGACCGTTTTTCCAATCGGGGGGTACATCGTTTCCCTCAGAGCACTCCGCCGCGGCCTGGGCAGTGGCCGGAGTGATCGCTCACGAATATCCGGGCCCGCTGACGAAGTTCGGTGCTTATGGACTTGCGGCACTGGTGAGCTTCTCTCGTGTGAAAGCGCGGCAGCACTTCACCTCCGACGTGTTCGTCGGCGGTTTGATCGGCAACATGATCGCGCAGGACATCTACATGCGACACGCCGACCCGGAACTGGGGGGCGCCGTATGGCAGTCGATCCCCCAGTTCTTCAAAGACCATTCTGAGCTTGCGCCTCAGAGCATGGGTTCAACGTTTGTTCCCCTGGACAGCTGGGTGTATCCCGCGTTTGAGCGCCTGGAAGCCATGGGGTACCTGAACACAGCGTTCGAGGGTCTGAAGCCTTGGGTGCGCACGGACTGTGCGCGACTCGTGGCGGAGGGGCGGGATGCTTTGCAGAATTCCGACGAAACGCCACGAACGGAAGAAGCCCGCGATTTGTTGAATGTGCTGGCGAAGGAGTTCAGCCGGGAACTTGGGCTGGAGACGGGCGATGCAAATCAGTCGGCACAGCTTGGCTCCGTCTACGCGAGAGCCGTGAGTGCCAGCGGGCCGGTGCTGACCGATGGGTATCACTTTGGCCAGACGTATGGCTATGACTTCGGGCGGCCGTTCCGGCGCGGAACCAATTGGATTACAGGAAGCTCCGGCATGCTCACCTATGGCCGCGTGTTCCTCTATATCAGCGGCGAGTACCAGCATTCGCCATCAGCCCCGGAGCTTACGTTGCCGATGCGGCAGTTTATCGCCGATAGAGATCAAGTCCCGCTGCCCGCGGCACAGCCTTTCAACACGATCAACCAATTCACGCTGATGGACACCTACATCGGCATCAATCTCAACAACTGGCAAGCTGTGTTCGGTAAGCAGAGCCTTTCGTGGGGCCCGGGTGAAGGTGGTTCACTGCTGCTAAGCAACAATGCCGTGCCGTTCTATATGTTCCGGCTCTCACAAGTTGAGCCATTCCGGCTGCCATGGTTTCTCTCCATTCTTGGTCCGGCGCGCCTGGAGTCCTTTATGGGACAAGAAGCAGGGCATCCAATTTCCGGTTCTTCGTTTCTATATGGACAAAAAATCAGTTTAAAGCCGTTCCGCTCGTTCGAGTGGTCCTTTGGCCGCACGACCACGCTTGGGGGATTCGGCGATCCTTTCACCACGGGAACATTTTTCAAGAGCTATTTCGGACGCGTGGATTCCAAAGAGGGAAGTGTCCCAGGAGACTCACACACCTCCATCGACTGGACGTGGCGCGCGCCGGGGTTGCATGACCGAGTCGTCTTTTACGGTGAGCTCGAAGACGACGATGACCCTATCCCGCTGCAGAACTTGACAAAGGCAGTCCTACGACCAGGCATTTACCTACCGAGCCTCCCACTTTTGAAGAAGTTGGATTTTCATGCGGAATGGACGAGTTCTGAATCTCCCGGGAGAAAACCCTATCAGGGGCAAGGCAAGTTGAACTATTGGAACTTTACCTACAAAGATGGTTATACAAACGAAGGAAATCTTGTTGGCAACATCGTGGGCAGAGAAGGAAAGGGCCTGCAGGTGTGGACCCGCTACTGGATTTCACCCCTAAACACGCTGGACCTAACCTGCAAATTGAACGAAGTGGACAGTGATTTCATTCCCGGTGGGGCGAAATGGCAGGACTATCGGGTCGATTACGAGACGCATTTCCGCTCCGGGGCTTATCTGCGAAGCATGTTGCAATTTGAACATATCAGCCATTACCCGCTTCTCTTCACGAACAGCCAGAACAATGTGACCGCCTCGTTGGAAATCGGTTTTAAGCCGTGGGCAGCTCACTGAGGAGGAGAACAAAAACGCTATAGGAACAGGAAAAACGCCATTTGAGCAAAGAGCAAGCGGTCATCAGGGGAGAGGACAAGCTTTGAGTTCGGAAAACGCGCCAATGGAAAACATGGAACAACCCGAGATGCTGGACGGGTCGCGAGAAATGTCGGAAGAAGAAATCCGGAACCAGCGGGAAGCAGTTTTGTCTCGAATTCGGCTGGTTTGGGAAAACCGCGGATTGCTGTTGCGAGTCTTTGTCTGGAGCCTCCTGACCAGCGGACTGGTCGTGTTGTTGATTCCCAATCGTTATGAAGCCGTGGAGCGCCTGATGCCGCCCGACAGCCAATCCACAGGCACGGCCATGCTGGGTACGCTTGTGGCGCGTGGAGGTGCTCCGGGATTGGGAGCCCTCGCAGGCGATCTGCTTGGGGTCAAGAATTCAAGTGCGCTTTTTGCGGGCATTCTGGAAAGCCGCACGGTTCAAGACCGGCTCATCGAGGACTTCGACTTGAAGAAGGTCTACCACGAATCGAAAATCGAAGACACACGCATTGCCCTGGCCAAGCATTCCTGGGTATCCGACGACCGCAAGAGCGGAATCATTTCGATTGGAGTGACTGACCATGACCCGCGGCGGGCCGCAGCTATGGCCCAGGCCTATGTCACCGAACTGGATCGACTGGTGGCGCAAGTCAGCACCTCTTCGGCAAGACGCGAGCGAATTTTTCTGGAAGAACGCCTGACGGCAGTAAAACGCGAACTGGACGGCGCCGCCCAAAAATTCAGCGAATTTGCCAGCAAGAACACGGCAATCGACATCCCGGCACAAGGCAAAGCCATGGTGGAAGCAGCGGCCACCTTGCAGGGTCAACTCATTGCCGCGCAATCGGAATTGAGCGGTCTGGAAGCGATTTACACCGATCAAAATGTGCGCGTACGAGCCTTGCGCGCCAGGGTGGCCGAATTGCGCACGCAACTCGGAAAACTGGGCGGCGAGGCGGATCCCTCGGCTCCCATTCCTGCGAAGAAGGATCCCGCCGCGTATCCGACGATCCGTCAGTTACCCGTGCTGGGCGTGACTTACGCCAATCTCTATCGCCAGACAAAAATTGAAGAAACTGTCTACGAATTGCTGACCCAGCAGTACGAACTGGCAAAGGTGCAGGAGGCGAAAGAAATTCCCAGCGTGAAGGTGCTGGATGCCGCCGTAGTTCCGACCAAGAAAACCTTCCCGCCTCGGATTCTATTTACAACGCTCGGTGGGTTGCTGGGATTAGCATGCGCAGTGCTATGGCTGTCCGCGAAACGCCATTGGGGCTCCATCGACCCGCAAGATCCGGGCAAGCAGTTCGCTCTAGAAGTCTTTGAAACACTGCGTGAGGACTCAAGACGTCTGGCACCAGCAACCGCCGCGCTTTTCCGGGCAATATTTAAGCAAAACAAAGATCAGGGAGATGAAGATGCGCCTGAGTCGAGGGACCGAGCACTTAGGCAAAAGGGATTAAGCCGCGCCGCAGGCGAAGGAACAGATTAGAACGTGCCGGCGGATGGTTTGAGCTAAGACCACGTTAAGAGAGCACTGTGCCGGTAATGCGGTCGGCATTTTGTAACCGATTTAACAGAAACGGGTTAGGTCACATAAGCCCTGTAAGTGACGGGGCGAAGCTGTAAGCAGACAAATGGGGGCCGGCAAAAGTCATGGCGGAATCCAGTACAAATTTTCGAACAGGCGAAACAAACCTGACCATGGATGTTCCTACTGGGGGGAATGATTGGACTGGCTTGCCGATCGAATATCAAGTGCCCCGCTGGTACGCCGCTTACACAAGTGCGAACCACGAGAAGCGAATCGCGGAACAACTGAAGATCCAGCAGGTCGAGTATTTCCTTCCGCTCTATCCTTCGGTCCGGCAATGGAAAGACCGCCGCGTAACGCTTCAACTCCCTTTATTTCCAGGATATGTCTTCGTACGGATGGCACTCCGTGATCGCTTGGGTGTACAGCGGATTGCAGGTGTGGCATGGCTGGTGGGGTTCAATGGAAAGCCAGCGCAACTGCCCGAGAGCGAGATGGATAATTTGCGTGCGAGTCTCGGGCGCGGCATAAAGGCACAGCCTCATCCTCTTCTGACTATCGGCCAGACTATTCGCGTAAAACGTGGTCCCCTGGCAGGGCTACAAGGAATTTTGGTACGGCGCAAGAATCAGATGCGGTTGGTCGTGTCTGTGCAGTTGATCCAACGCGCAATGTCCGTGGAGATTGATGAGTCTCAGGTGGAGCCAGCGCCCTAGGCTTGACCCCCCAGCCCTAGCCGTTTGGGGACAATTCGATTGGGATGATCAAGCGGTTTGATGCCCGCGGAGTCGACTGATTCCTCTTGGAGAAGATGGTGGGCTCAACAAACAGACAATGCATACGAGTTTTGGAATCAGATAACTTTCCAAATGTGTCAGCAGGGAATAGCAATAAGGGAGTCTGTTTGAGTTCAACGAATACCGTCCAAACCACTCAACCCGGTGGAATGGCCAATGTGCCACAACTGACCGACGCCGTTCTGCTCACGGTTTCACCTGTGACGCGCCGGATCTTGCGCATGGTTTTCGTTCTCGCCGCGGCAAGAGCCCTTGGTCCAGGTAAGTTCGGAGTTTATGCGCTGTTAATTACACTCGTCGAATTCCTGGCGATGACATCGGGGACGGGTTTTCAAGACTTCCTCACAAGGGAGTCCGCTAAAGATGAATCGTGCGGATGGGGGCTGGGTAGTCAGTTGACGGTACTCCGTTTGGCCTACATTGTTCCACTCTGTCTTGCTGGCGTCGTACTTCTTTTGCTTTTGAATTATCCGAGGGCAGTCTTGGTTAGCGGTGCTTACCTGTTCGTGACATTAGTCCCCAGAGCTGTCAGCGAGGCCGTACAGGGCGTCCTACGCGGGCTGAGAGCGTATCAATTGTTTTTTGCAATTGATATTGCGTTGGGATTGACACTTCTGGCAGGAGCCGGGGCGTTGCTGTTGAAATCCGGTGGGCTGGCCTACGTCATCGCCACCGAATTGATATCAGCAACGGTCGCGGCGCTGGTTGCATTGGCTTTCACCGTGTACCGTCGGCCGAGCTTTTCGCCCTGGCTGAAGTGGTCGAGTCTCGTGCGAAACACAGCCGCATTTAATATTTATCCCATAATAGGAAGCCTCTATAACCGCGTTGACGTGGTGATTCTCTCGAAGCTTTCTGGGAATTACGCGACGGGCATCTACACCTCAGCTTATCGCGTGATGGAACTCTTCCAATTGATACCGTACGGGGTTCTCTATAGCCTTCTGCCAAATCTCGCGAGATACGGTTTGAAAGGCAATGAGCGGCAACGGCTAGAACGGGCGATGGCGCTGCTCCTCAGCTCGGCCTTTGCCGTCGTGCTGGCCACCCAGGTATTCGCAAGCCCGGCGGTCCGTATATTTCTGGGGGCCGCATACAGCCAATCTGCAGCGGCAATCAAAATCCTAATCTGGGCGCTTATTCCCATGTGCATAAACTATTCGCTCAACATTGCGCTTCTGGCCGAGGGGCGGGAAAAAGTATTTCTGGCAACGTCCTCTGTATGCTTTGTGTTCAATCTCTTGGCGAACCTGATTTTCATCCCAAGATTTTCATGGCCTGGCGCGGCGGCGGTTACGATTGCGACGGAGATTCTCCTGTTCGGACAGAATGTTTACTGGGTTCACCGGGCAACTGGCGTTGTCCCGTTTCCACGTGGAGCGTGGCGGGTTGCATTGGCCTTTCTTGTTCTCTGGTCCGTCAGCTTTGTGGGCGCCGGAAGCAACCTATCCCTCTGGATTGGAGCCGGATGCCTGACGCTGTTCGTGATGTATTTGCACCGGGCAGGGACATTAGTGGATTTCCGAAGCGTTTGGCGCCCAGGATGGAATGCAACAACCTAACTCGGCATGAAGCAAGACGAAGAACGCTTGAAACGGCCAAATTAGACTGCCATTTATGTTGAACTCAAAGGAAGAATGGCGCATCGCCGCCATGCTAATTGCTGGTCTAGTCGGGAGTCAACTGGCGCTGCTTGTCGATGTGGGACCGCTCTTTCTAGTGGCTGCAACGGCAATAGGAGCGTACTTTATAGCCCGGCGACCAGTGGAAGCAATTTGGATAGCCGTTTTTCTCCTCGTAGTTGCTGCGCAGGTGTATCCCTTTCAATCAGATGAACTGGGTACAGCCTTACGGGGGATCTATCGCCCATACATCGGAGTCGTTTCGGTCGCGGGGGCGGCGATGCTAGTCGGAACGTTCAAGAAAAAAGTCGTCGATGCTCATCCGACTTCTGCTGACCCTAAGATGCATATTAGGGGGCCAATTGCCGCACTTTTGGGTGTGTTCGTTTTTGTGGCCGTCTATAGCTATTTCAAGGCGCCAGCGGTGTCGACATTTTGGGACTTGCTTAGAGAGTGCAGTGGATGGATGACATTCCTCCTTTTCCTGGTGCTGGCGTATGGACTATCCACTCCACGAGAAGGATATCAACAAACATTCGAACGGTTGAGTCTCGTGGCCTTTACGTATTCGTCGTTCTTCATCATTAAATACGTTTACGCATGGCTATCCGCAGGCCAGGAAACCGCTACGGATTTCGGGTACTCGCAAAGAGACGCGGTCTTCTTTTCCGGCGTAGTATTTGTTTGCTTAGTAGCGAAAAAATTAGCGCCTCAAACTAGCCCGGCCAGTTTTCGCCGCACGGCGCTTCTGGCTGTAGTGTTATTGGTGGCAGTTCTGTTCTGCGGCTCTCGCGCGGTGCTCGGCTCCACCTTACTTGTAGCTTTGTCTTTTCTTATGGTTAGGTACACACGGACTTGGGCACGGATTGGGTTGCTGGGGGCGGCGCTGGCCGTAGTGTTCGTGAGCCTTTCTTTCATTCCCGCATCATTTGCGGAATCACAGGGAGATTTGCTAACCTCTTTGGCAAACAGGTTCCTGTCTGCGCCGACGGAAGACAGTTCCTTTCTAGCGCGTGCTTCTCAGTGGATGACTGTTCTAGAAGTGGTCAAGAGAAGTCCTCTTTTGGGCGCAGGGATGCTGACTTCTTACTCATTCTTCGACCCTTACTTTGGCTGGAAAGATACAACTTTTATAGATTCAGGTATTGGTTATCTGCTATTGAAAACAGGGCTCTTAGGTACTGTCGTCTTCTTCTGGTTTGCCGTTGCTTGGCTAAAAATGGTAGGGCGTTTGCGGAGGCAGCTCCCACTTGAGACGTTGCCCCTGCTGGCGAGCTTCGCTTTTTTTCTCGCTTTCCTACTTTTCGAGCCTTCTTTCTTTGAATTTCAACATTCCTGGTTCATCGGGATTGTGGTCGGCGGCACTGTGCACCTATCGTCCAGCATCTTCGGTAGGAAACGCAGTTCTATCAGAAGTGCGATTCCGCAATCTGTTACATAGGTCGCGCTGGGACAACCACATCGTGCCGTCCCAGAAACTGAGGATGATTTGAATCGAAGCCGGGCAGAACAGGCAACTCTCGCGCTTTTGGGAAGGATCAGCGGCAGGCGTCTGATGATTCTTCGCTTTCTCGATGCAATCACTCGGCCTGTTGCCTGGCTCTCACGATCCCGTGCGATCGACCTCGACAAAGTAAAACGGATTCTGGTGTTTGTGCCAGGACAGCTAGGCGACATCATGATGATCACGCCGTTTCTTCGCGGGATTCGCACCCGTTTCCCGCAGGCCCACATTGCCGTACTGGGCCACTCGAAGCTGAAGACATTGCTTCTGGAGCAGAGGCTGGCCGATGAATTGATTCCAGTGCGCACTCCTTGGGGTGAATTCAGTTCTCGCTGGAGAATCTACAATCCGTTCGGATCCGTGTGGCCATCGTTCATTCGCACTCTGCTGATGATCCGCCGACGACGATTCGATTTGTCGTTCATGGCAGGTTTTTGTGATTTTCGGCACAACCTTGGGCTCTGGCTGGCGGGAGCGAAACGGCGCGTTGCGTATGCGTACGCCGGGGGTGCGGCGTTGATTACCGATGCAGTTAAGCCGGATCTCGCTCAGCCTCACTACACCGATTTTTGTCTTCAATCACTCAAGGGCCTGGGAATCGATGTGAATCGCGACGACATGTTTATCCGCATTGAGGAGAAAGAGCGGGAGTCAGCGGAGGAATTTCTTTCGAGCCACGGCATTTCACCTGGTGATGTGGTTGTGGGGATTCACCCCGGGGCCAGGCTGGCGGTTCGACAATGGGGCGAGGAACGATTCCGCGAAGTTGCACATCGCGTAAGCCGACAATTCGGCGCAAAGGTGCTTTGGTTCGCAAACCCAGCGAATCCCGCGACTATCGAAGAGGGAGCCAACATCATTTCTGTCTCGCTTCCCCTCCGGCAATTCCTGGCCGTATTGACCCACTGTCGGCTACTGATCTGTAATGACAGTGGCCCCATGCATATGGCAGCGGGTCTTGGCATTCCAACAGTAGCTATTTTCGGCCCGAATAACCCGGAATGGTTCGGGCCTCTTGGTCCGGGGCACCGGATCGTAATCCGCAGAGACGTCTGGTGCAGGCCATGTTCAGATAGGTGTCTGTTTGATGAGCCTTATTGTCTGACACTAATCCCCGTGAACCAAGTCATGGATGCTGTCGTAGAAGCGATAGAGGAGAGTGCCGATCGAGAGAGGAGCAAGGAGTTGACCTTGTGAAATCTTTCCCCGATTGTGAGCCGAATCGTCGAGGGGAGAAGTATTTGCGATAGACAAGGTGACTTGAATTCATGAGCGAAGTCTTTCAACTACTTGAAAGCATTTCAAATCGCCACATTCTCGTGATCGGCGACTTGATGTTGGATGAATATCTCTGGGGACATATTGAGCGGATCTCGTCAGAGGCTCCGGTCCCGATCTTGAAAGTCGAGCGCCGAGAATCCACTTTGGGTGGGGCAGGAAATGTGGTGAAGAACCTGCGCGCCTTAGGGATGAACATTTCGGTCATCGGGGTCGTTGGCGGAGACGAAACGGGCCAACGCATCATGGAACTGCTGGAGGGACTGGGGGTGGATACAAGGGGTGTAATTCGCGACCCTTGCAGGGAATCCACACGAAAGGCCAGGTTGATGTCCATTGAGCATGGGCAGCAGGTTTTTCGGCTCGATGAGGAGTCAAATCAGGCTGTCTGCGGCGAGATTGAAGATGGAATTGTCAAACTGGTCCGAGAGCTATCAGCGAACCATCAACTTATTCTTTGTTCCGATTACTTAAAGGGGGTCCTAACGGAACCCGTTCTAAGAGCGACGTTCGCCGCCGGCCGAGAGACAGGAAAAAAGACAGTTGTCGGCCCAAAAGATGGCGATTACCGAAAATATAAGGGCGCGGATATACTTATGCCGAACTTACGGGAATTTGCAAAACTTGTGGGGACTACACCTGATGGAAATGGCTGGCTGACGAGTTCCGCCTCGCATTTGTTGCGGGTCATGGAATTGAAGGCTCTCGTTGTTACGCGGGGAAAGGAAGGCATGACGCTATTTGAACAAAGGTCTGGTCATACAAGATGTGTTAGTGTGCCTACAGCCGCCCAGAGCGTTTACGACGTTACCGGCGCAGGGGATACTGCCCTGGCAGTTTTTGCGTCCATGGTAGCGTGCGGCGCCGACCTCGAACTGGCAGTTCGATTTGCAAACATCGCCGCGGGGATTGTAGTCGGCAAGTCCGGCACGGCAACAGTCAGCCTAGAGGAGATTCAGATGAACCTAGGAAGTGAAAAGAGGCTTGCAACAGCAAGGAAATAGAGGCTCACGCGTCGTGAGAGAAGCCGTCACCACAGTCGCCGAGGAGTTGGCTCCCGCACAAAATACGCGATGCACAATCTGCGGCGGCGTTTCAATGCATCAGTTATGGCTTGCAAAAGGATACGATTATTGGGCCTGCCACCATTGCAATTTTGTCAATGTTGCTCCGGTACCGCAGGAAGCCGTTTTGAAAGATTACTATGCGAAAAGTTATGCAGTGGACCGGATGGCGTATCAGAGAAGCACTAAGAAGCATGCTGCGCGGGACATCCGGTTTCTCGAACAATACGAAGTTCCAGGACGAATGTTGGAGATCGGAAGTTCGTGGGGGTTCTTCTTGGATGCCGCGCGCCGTCGGGGATGGCACGTGAAAGGGATAGAGCTGTCCGACGCAGCTGCCAACTGGGCAAGGAAACACCTTGAGTTGGATGTTACATGCGGAACGGTGGAAGCTTCTCTATTGCCGGGGCAGTACGATGTTGTAGTTGCTTGGCACGTTATTGAGCACGTCCCGGATCTCATCGGATTTCTAAAAACCGTGAGGGAAGTGCTACGACCTGGAGGGCTTTTTGCAGTCCGCACCCCAAATATTGCAAGTGTCCCAGCAAAGATTAACGGCTGGGCATGGCAATGGGTTGGCGCCCCGGCTCATCTTTCACTGTTTTCCCCCAGATCTTTGGGACTGGCTTTAGAGAAAAATGGATTCTTTGTGCGTCACATCTCTACGAGACGGGGGGACGCGCACAACCCAATATTTGAGACTCTACGATGCGCTTCTCTGCGACTTGGAATACACCGACAGATTAAGAAGTTTTTGAGGCTGGGACCGAAGGACGACGTCACAACTCAGAATCTCCATAGCCGAGTAATCGGTCGTAGATCAAGGATGCTATGGCAATTAAGCAAGATTTTTGATGCCGCAGCTTTCCCTTTGTACCCGGTCGAAAAGTGCATCAATTTCATGAACGGGGGACCAGAGTTATTCGTAGTTGCAGAACGAAGGGCCTAAGCACGTG
>Ga0126381_100006386_pt1 | contig 13033 bp, 9 predicted proteins | sample PanSoiMetPlot_28_FD_96465 | JGI IMG/M metagenome (GOLD analysis project Ga0126381, IMG submission 96465) | Tropical forest soil microbial communities from Panama - MetaG Plot_28 | ecosystem: Environmental > Terrestrial > Soil > Tropical forest > Bulk soil | place: Panama | collected 2016-02-17
CCGGAAATTATCGTGTGCCTGGAATGCGGAAATTCGTTGTTTGTTGTTCCGGAAACGGAACTGACGAAGATGTTTGAAGGTACGTCAGAGGCCCCATCAAACGCTACGGCATGAAGCGACTACACAGATGGAGTAGAGGCAGGTCCATTTCTGAGGTTATCTAAATCGGGACCAGGAATTGTCAACTCTGCAAATCCACATTCGAGACAGACCAACAGTTGGTTGCATACATAAACTGGTGCCAGGGCCACGCTCTTGATATCGGTATGACTCAACGTCAGCTCACCATTGAGTACCGTCTGACGGGCACTGCCGCACTTTCTGCAAGCCACAATCCTCCCCATCCCCGGGGCCGTACTATCAAGGATGCCAACAATCCGCGTACGTACCCCGCCCCCTCCGGAATCATAGCAAATATTTCTGTCTCGTGAGTTGAAGAGTTACACCAGGCAGAACAGATCCGGAAGGGTCCGTTGCAACGCCCATTAACGATCCGGTTGAGGCTGTTTGACCGCAAGCATGATTTGCGAAACCGAGGAGAGTCATGATCAATCCGAGGCATACAACACAATGGCGCAATCTTCAAGGTTCGAGACGATCATGCGGATGCGCATTCCCCGTCCTCCACCAAGGCGAAGACCCATGGGCATTGGTCACCCTGATACTAAGTAACCGTGAGGGGTAGCCTCTGGCGAGGGAAGCGGCATGTTACACATACGAAAAACCTTCTACAATATGGAGCCGTCAAATTGTGATATACGTATCGCTTGCCCAAATCTCAACGCTATTTGCACAACTTTTTCGACATTGAGTACTGCGGAAAAGATAGCGCAAGTTGACTGCGGTGTTCCCGAAATGGATTTGGTTCTGATTTCGAGCGAGCAGCTTCTCAGATGCTGAAATTTCGGACTCATCATCGGTGCGGCTTCCAGATTTCATTCGGAGACACATGCGAGGGCTGAGGGTTTTTGCCGTTCTTGTGCTTTGTTTCCTACTTCCGCAAATAGTTTGGTCTCAGGTCAAACCAACGAAACGTGTACTCATTCTTGATGACCTGGGGATCACCTCTTCACCCGGATTTGCGGAGATCGATCAAGCAATTTTCGCCGGCTTGCAAAAATCGCCGTACCAGATCGAGCTTTATCAGGAGAACCTCGATATCAGCTTGTTTCCGGAGCAGCACCAGCGAGCCGAGTTTCGCAACCGCTTTATAGAGAAGTACCTAAATCGAAGACCGGACGTCATTGTTGCCGCCGGGTCGGCATCACTGAAGTTCCTGGTTGATTCGAACGCGGAGTTCATTGGGGATACCCCAGTCATTTTCTGCGGAACTTCAAGCCAAATTCCAGACCGATCAAACGTCGCCATCCACTTTACCGGAGTTATAGGTAGGCTCCATCCGAAGGAAACTCTTGTTGCGGCCCTCCGAATGCTACCCGCGACCAAGCATGTGGTGGTCGTCGGAGGTACGGGCAGTTTTGATACCGGTTTCGAAGCTATAACACAACAAGCTTTCCATGCCTACGAATCCGAGCTTCAGTTCACGTACCTCTTCAACTTAACCATGCCTGCATTGCTTGATCGACTTAAGAACCTGCCGAGCGACACGATTGTTTATCACACTGCCCTTACCCAGGACGCGGCCGGATCCCGCTTTGTCGATTCAACCCAAGCGGTTCCATTGGTTGTCGGCGCTTCAAATGCGCCGGTTTTTGTGATGGATGATGTGGATTTCCAGCCAGGAACGCTGGGCGGCGATCTGGTGAATTGGGCCGACGACGGTCGCGTCGCTGGAGACATGATTGTGCGAGTTCTCAACGGAGAGAGACCCGAGGATATCCCGATTGCTACGAGCAATGACTTCTACATGTTCGACTGGCAAGCGTTGCACCGTTGGAGCATCAAGGAAAACGATCTCCCTAAAGGCAGCGCCGTCCTAAATCGGCCGGTAAGCCTCTGGAGAACTTATAGGCGCTACGTCTTGGCTGGACTCTTCCTGCTGTTCGCACAAGCCCTTATCATAGCTGCGCTTTTGTTGCAGCGAGCAAAAAGGAAACGAGCCGAAACCAACCTTCGCGAAAGCGAGCAGCGATTTCGATTGGTAGCAAACTCGGCTCCGGTGATGATTTGGATGTCCGGTCCGGACAAACTATGTACGTTCTTTAATCAGGGTTGGCTCAATTTTACCGGTCGACCATTGGAATATGAACTAGGGGACGGTTGGGCATCGGGTGTTCACCAGGAGGATTTGAAACGATGCCTTGAAGTCTATTCAGAAGCTTTCGACGCACGCGCCAATTTTGAGATGGAATACCGGCTCCGACGGCACGATGGGCAATATCGCTGGGTCAATGATGCAGGTGTTCCGAGATATGGAACCGATGGCACATTCCAAGGCTACATCGGTTCCTGCATCGACCTGACAGAGAGGAGACAGTCGGAAGCAGCAGTTCGAAACATGAGTGGGCGCCTGATCAAAGCACATGAGGAAGAGAGAGCTCGGATTGCTCGTGATTTGCACGACGACTTCAGTCAACGAATGGCGCTTCTCGAAATAGGGCTCCAGGAACTCGAGCAGGAAGTGCCGAAACTTTCGTCAGCGGCGAAACAACACCTCCACAATATCGAGGAAATCGCCAGGGAAGTTTCAACCGATATTCATGGTCTGTCGCACGAACTCCATCCGTCGAAGCTGGATACTTTGGGGCTTGTGGCCGCCACAGCAGGTTTCTGCAGAGAATTTTCGAGACATCACGGCCTCCAGATTCATTTCGTTCATCACCAAATGGATCAACTGATTACGAAGGAGGTAGCTCTGTGCATCTTTAGAATCGTTCAAGAAGCGCTGCGAAACGTCCTCAAGCACAGCGGTGCCAAGGAGGCAAGCGTGGAGCTTTCTGGCTATAGCGACAGCATCGATTTGTGCGTTTCTGACACCGGGGCAGGCTTTGATCCCAAGAATATCGAGGCTATGGGAAGCATCGGGTTGATTAGCATGAGGGAGAGGGCTCGCCTCGTTGGAGGGCGCTTTTTCATTGAATCTGAGCCATCGCGTGGAACGCGCGTTCTGGCTCAAGTCCCCCTCGCCAAGAGCCGCGAACATGTAGGTCGAGAGTACACGAAGCAAGCTGCTGAGTAAAAGGACTCGACTTGCAGAGCTTCGCTAAACCTGCCACAGCGCAACTCTTCAATGACACGAGCCATCGTCGACAAATTGTCCGCTTGCTGCCATCGCTCCGAGCGAATGGCCACAGGCAATGATGCGCCGGTTGAGGTCATCTTCGTGCAAAGCATCCGGCGAGATGTAAGTTAAGTTGGCGCGCAGCTTGACATATTTGTCGCTCAGTTTCGCCATATTTTGAAACTCGTTGTTCAAGAGCTGAAAAGCGTTTCGATCGGAGGCTGTGGTTGCGGCGACCATAGCCAGGCGCAGGTTCGTGGTTGCTTGTGCACGATACGGCGCAAGCACAGACGAAGACACAGGGATCCCGCCCTCAATAGAGGTTGATAGCGCAGTGTGCCATTCGCGGAGAGTGGACATTTGTTCGATTCCTGCAGTTAAGAACGCTTGTGAAAATCCCGGATTCTGCGCCTCAGTTGAAGGGGTCGCAGGCTGAAGCCCTTCTTGTCTCGCTTCACTAACTAAGCCACCACCGGATCGGTTGGGCACGCTGAGAGCGATCGCGGTTCCTGAGTAGCTAAGCGTGCCACTTATCGCGTTGGCTAGAGCTTCCAATCCCACATAGGCATGACCGCTTACTTGAATGACCGGTACTTGCGTTGCTTGACCGTTGATGATGAGTGTGTGTTTCTCACCCGGATCGTGAGGGAATGTGAGTAATTGGAGGAGATAAACCGGGGCTATAACTAAACATGCAGTAAATGATCGTTTAACCATGGCCAGACTCCAGCTTCCACAAGCTTCAATTTCTGGTTTGCCGCTCCCAAAGTTGCGATCGGTTTCGCGACTTTAGTCGCCGCCGTTCACTCGGGCTTTGTATTGTGTGTGGGGAACGCTAGGACGTAGGGTTAGCCAGCACAACTGTCATTTCTTACAGTTGTATGTGGCTATAGATCGACGGTGAATGCTGTCGTGGTGCGATCTTTAATGATGTTAAGGTTTTCCACATCGCTTTCAACAACTCTCGAGATTGGGTTCGAGCTAAGATTGATGTGGGCTGCCAGGCGGCGTCAACCTTCTGAATTCGGACGACGTATCCTAGGCGCTTTCTAGATTGAAGCTCTTCTCAATCAAGACCCGACGCAACATCCGACGGCCAGTTATCTTTTGTGGGGCGCCAAGTTTTGTCAGGATTGTAGAGTTCCATCTCGTTGAAAACTTTCAAGGTATCAGGACCGAGATCTTTCTGGTACACAACGCCTTCGTAGCTAACGATAAACGTTTGTACTCCCGTGACGCGATACTGCGCTGGCGCGGCCGCCAGAGCAAAACCTGCAATCATGGCTCCATTTACCATAAAATCCATCGTGCCGAGCGGCGCCGAAGGCCCTTGTCCCTTCAGTACTTTGAAGTAATAGCCATGAAACGGATGGTTCTTATCGGAATAACCCTCTTCCAAGGCTTTGGCGGCCCCTTCTCCGACCGGACCACCCCAAGTGCCGTCCGAGTTCTGCCAGGCCAAACCGTCGTGTTTGCCAGGAGTGCTGACAATCTTTTGCGCGTATTGATTCACTTCGGAATCATCATGTTTCGTCAACGCGTATTCTTCTTGTGCCTCCACAAATCCACGACAGACTTCGATTGCATCGAGCTCATTGGCGCCAATGCGTCGCAACAGAACTTCTTCTCGGCCTGCCTTCGAATCAAAATACCACCTTCCTCCCCGCTCGACGATTGGAATCGGACCTGGCCAGTCATCGGGGCCAACCAAAACTATGGCCTTATGGGGATTCTTGGGGTCGGTCACTACAGAGTGTTTAACCCGAGCCCTGGAAGCGAAATCTTCAGCACTGTGTTTGTCTGCAACGGGATCCGCTGAAGAGACAAGATCTTTACCGTCAGGCCCCAGGATCTCTAGAAGGGAAGGGACATTGAAATCTGCGGCGGCCTGAATCAAGGCATCAGCAGCATCTTGTGGACTGGCGAAGCCTTTTTGCTCTCCCTGCGAAGACGCCGCCGAAGTCTCCTTTGACTGTGGTCTCGTTGTTGAGCCAATCGGGGAAACGCACAGAAGCGTGCCTACTAGGGATAGTAGCGTGGCCGCCCCAATCAAACCCGTCGCACGGACTTTCATGGTCTTCTCCTTCTAGCGTATCTTCTGCGTCCCTGCTACTTGAAATACCCGTACCTGGGCAGAACCGTCTAGACCACATCCTAGAAAATGAAGCCTTGTAACCGATACTGATAAAAATAACAGGTCGAATAGAACCGGAACCGAAGGACATGATCCTGGGATCAAATGAGATTTCCTCTTCGAGGTCATTGATGATCAATTTCGCTCGCTTTCGATTGCAAAATCAGTTCGAGTTTTAGGCTGCCGATTCGACCGTCCCGTAGACTGTCGATCTACGATTCCTTACCAACCACTGGCAAACGAGAAATGATCTGAAGATCGATGATTAGGAGCAATTGATGCTCGACCTGGACAAAGCGCGCGGCCGTGATCGCGCCGAGTGACTGCTTGATCCTCGCGTATGTTTTTGCAAGAAGCTCCGAACGTTCCTTTTGAAAGGCCAACGCTCTTTGAATCAGCTCATCTGCCTTCGCGTCGGTCATCTCATCATAGTTGTCAGCGTACTCTTTGATGTTTGCCACCCTATGGTCGTTCAATTTGGTCAGCTCTGCGTCATACTCGCTATAAATTGGCCAGAATTTTGCTGCGTCGTCCGCGCTCAGCAGCATAACTGCACCCATGATTTCAGCCTTCTGGTGCCGGACATCCGAGCGCAGAAGGTCAATGTACGCATTCAGGTTTTTTTCCTTTGCATCTTCTGTGGAGGAAGTCGCAGCTTGCCCGGTCTGTACCGTCTCTTGTGCCCAAGCAGGATGCAATACCAGAAGCGTCTGAACCGACAAGCCTGCCAAGAAGAAGAAACGAATCATTGATCGCATAATCCCCCTTCTTTTTCAGATTCCGTCTAGTCCAGCCCTCAAGAATTCACTTCGCTGATCAATTAACAAACGTGGGATCGAACGAGCCGCCCTCTCGTGTCTCATACAACCTGAGCCAAACGCTGGTGACCTTTAACTGTTAAAAATGACAGTCTTAGTGTGGGGGTTTAGTACCTGGCACTATCAGGGTCTAACACGTTCCACCTAGCTGTGATGCTGAATCCAAGGCGTTTCGCGAATCCCCGTTGGCTATCACATTGACAAACACGCGTGGCCAACCCTATATCGATGATAAATTAAGGTTCGAAGGAATCGTCGGCAACAGCCGAAAATGAAATCCTTGAAACCGAACGTTATTTGATGTGGGAATCCGGATACACCGTATGCACGCACCGAGGGCTGTGAGTCGTCTCGAGCATCGCTTCCATACGAAGCCTGGCGAAATCCGTATCGGTTGCTGACAGACAGCCTTTCGGCACATCGCCGTTCGTAGCAGTAATGGGAAAGCTGAACGGGCTGAACTGTCATTTCTGACAGTGTTGTCCCCGAAGTTTTCAGATTACAAAACTCAATGTTGAGAACAATCCCGACTTGAGTGGAAAGGCCAACCTAACTCAACAAGCTTTGGTTGGTCTCGGCCGCTACAAAACGCTGGAATGCTTGACGAAGGAGGCTCCTAGTGAATTGGAACTCGATATCCAACGGAACATCCTCCTTCGCAGCCTATTGTTAGCGGTGCGCTTTGGAAACGAAGACGGCGAGGCACCTCTTAATGTCGCTGGGAGAATCGAGTAGCTCGTCCACATAGTTCACCAAAAATGGAGGATTAGAAATGAATTTTAGAATTGCAGTATGCGTGATGCTTTGGCTAGGGGCGATGACACCTATTACCGTAGACGCGCAAGCCGCGTCTGACAACCCTAGCGTGACCGCTCAGTTGGATGCCGTCAAGCCTCTGGTCGCCAAGATCAAGAAGGATGCCACAACCATGCAAAGCTTTGGTGTGGCGACTGGACCGAGCTGGACAACCCACGCAGCGGTCCTTAACACAATGAAAGATGATGTAAACAAGTTGCAGGAGAGCACGCGCGGCTTGCAGTCGCACCGTACCGTTTCAAGCGCCTGGCAGCAGGACGCGATCGATAGGATTAGCGCCCTGGCGAATGATCTGGCTACCAATATGAACGCAGCGATCGACCACCTTAACAAGAGCAAAACGCGACCGACATCCGCACCCTATGTCGACTATCTCAAGGAAAACACCCGTCTGGCGACTGCCCTCGGCAATGAAATCGACGCCGTCATTGATGCTGGTGAAGCCAAAGCGAAGGAGGAGGCTCTCTCCAAAAAACTGGACTGAGCACGAGCGCGAAGTTCGAGTCTCGGCGGGAGCGGCTTTGTTCTCCGGCAGATCCGCTTTGCGTCAAACTACGATTCGTCTGGTCTACGCGATGTTCGGCATCGTTCTAACACTGTAAACAAAATCTAGTGATAACACCCCTTCGCGCCACGGCAATGAAATGCTCTACAGACTTCGGGCTTCTCATCGTATGTTCTGACAATTTTTACCCGTATCAGAAACCTGCGTCAATAAAGGCGGGGCCGAGCCGAAATGCGTCCGAGCGCAACATTGGGTCGCCCTTCCAACTGCTGAGAATAGCCGACGTCTAGAAATGTATTCGCGATATCCTGGCGGCATTTTTTGAGATTAGACGAGGAGGAAACTCGACTATGACCATCCAACCTCGCACAATTGATAAAACTCAATTGAACGTGGCCCTTGAAGCCTCGATCCAAATCGGCCTAGCAATTCTTCTGACAGTCGCGTGCTTTGTGATTTTGCGTCCGTTTGTCCCCTTGCTTAGTTGGGGCATCATAATAGGAGTCGCCACTTATCCAAGTTTTGAAAAATTGTCCCATGCACTGGGTCGCAGCAGAGTGTTGTCAGCGGTCTTATTCACAATACTGCTTCTGGCTCTCTTTATCATACCAGTCGCGTTGCTCGCGGGAACGTTAGTTGAGAGCGTCCACTCGATCGCGGGGCGCGTCAAAGACGGTACACTAATCATCCCGCCCCCTCCAGCCGGCGTTGAAGCCTGGCCAATTATTGGAGTTCCTTTACAAAGCTTATGGGCCCGGGCATCCAGCAATCTAAGCGAAGTAGTTAGAAGCTTTGGTCCTCAAATCAAGCCAATCGTTTCAAGAGTGTTCTCTGTTTCGGCAGGCCTCGGCCTCACGATGTTGCAATTCGTCCTTTCCATCCTGGTAGCTGGAGTCCTTCTGGCAAAATCCGAGGCTGCTTATGAAGTAACTCGTTCCTTATGCCTGAGGATTTTCGGTGAAAGGGGGCCGCATCTCCAACAAATGATGGGAGCTACGATTCGCAGTGTCACCACTGGAATTCTTGGCGTGGCCTTCATCCAATCAGTGCTCGCAGGTCTTGGTTTTCTCGTGGCCGGACTACCTGGCGCGGGGCTATGGGCTGTATTGTTTCTCATTGCTGCGGTTTTGCAGGTTGGGATGCTCGTCCTTATTCCCGCGGCGATCTATATGTTCGCGATCTCCAGCACCACCAAAGCCGTTATTTTCCTAGTCTGGTGCGCCATCGTTGGGGTCCTTGACAACTTCCTGAAGCCGCTCCTGTTGGGAAGAGGCGCCCCAGTCCCCATCGTGGTAGTGTTTCTCGGAGCGATTGGGGGATTCATCGCGTTAGGACTGATTGGGTTGTTCATCGGGGCCGTCGTACTAGCGGTCGGCTACGAGCTTGCACTGGTTTGGCTGGGGCAGAATTCTACTGTCGCTTCTGTGCAATAAAGATGTGTCTTGGCTCCCTGCGAGTTCGGCGCGTTGGTCTTAGTCTTTGGCTGCTCAATCTCTTCGGTTTTTTTTGCAACACGCCCTCAAACGGCGGACCAAGACTGTAAGAATTGACAGGTCACGGCGTTAAGAATATTCACGGTGCCCGAGCGGGGCCAGGAGCCTCAGCCGGGTTTTTGGTTTTGTCGCATCCGTTCTGCTACTTTTCATCTTATGAAGATCAACGATAAGGAGCCTTTTCAACTGTCGCGCGGAATGCGGAACACGGTCGCGTTTCTCGGCATGCTGCTACTAGTCTCATCACTATCCGTATTGGCTTGGGCGATCTGGAACCATCCTGACGTGCATGGGCCGATCGTGCTCACACCAGGCGCGCTGGTGCTGGGGCTGATTCTAATCGGGCTCGCGATTCGTGCAGTAGCCAGCCGAGCCACTTGCTCCCTGTGACCGAGGGTAAGAGGAGAAACTTGTCCGGGATCGCCGGTTTCAAACCGTTGAGGCCGTTTACGTCTCGAGCTAAGAATCTCCAAAACTAACAGTAGAGAACGATAGGGCGTGCGGTGACGAGAGGTTGGCCGGCGATGATGAACATAGCGAGACAGGACTCCCAGGATTCTTTCCACAAGTAATTCGTAGCCACACTAATTCTGACGTCGATGGCGGGGGCAGAAAAGCAGTCTGTGTTTTCGGCTGACATGGTCTTGTGGTACGACCCAGACCTGAATTTCGTTGTTAAGGTATTGGGGGTCTCGAAGGAAGGCATTCAACTGGGGTATGAGCTGCAAAACATCAATGTTGGCAGCCAGCAATCGGACTTATTCGATACCCCCATTTGGCTACCGTCAAATTTTACCTTCAACAGGCTATTTGATGTATTGACCAAACTCGCTCAATGATAAACCGCCCGAACGAAACGGTTTAAAGTTTCGGGCCCGTGTCATTCACCGCTCTGCTCGATCAATTTTGCAACAAGCCCTGTCCATCCCGTCTGGTGACTGGCTCCTACTCCTCGTCCTGTGTCGCCGTGGAAATATTCGTAGAATGGAAGGTAATCGCGCCAATGCTCGTCCTTCTGGAATTTTTCGTTTTCACCGAATACAGCCCTCCGCCCCGCGCCATCGCGCAGAAAAATCCGGCTCAGCCGCCGCGAAATGTCCGCCGAAACGTCCCATAGAGTCTTCTGCCGTCCCGATCCCGTAGGAAACTCCACTCGGAGTTTCTCGCCAAAGAAATAATGGAATTTCTGCAGTGATTCGATCAGTAAGAAATTCACCGGAAACCAGATCGGCCCGCGCCAGTTGGAGTTGCCGCCAAAAAGTCCCGTTGACGATTCCGCCGGCTCGTAATCCACCCGGTAAGTCATCCCTTTCACTTCCAGTGTGAAGGGACAATCGCGATGGACCCGCGAAAGCGCACGGATTCCATATTCCGAAAGGAATTCCGATTCATCTAACATATAGCGCAGCACCTTCGGCAATCGAACCGCGTTAACGATGGAGAGAAGCCTCCGCGTGCCCTTGGCTGTTTCTACTTCGCAGATGTGCTCGCGCAATTCCGGCTTGTTGTCGATGAACCATTGCATTCGCCGCTTGAACCCCGGAAGCCGGTCGACAATATCCGGCTCCAGTGTTTCCACGGCGAACAGTGGAATCAGGCCCACCATCGACCGCACGCGCAACGGAAAATGCTCCCCGTCGGGCAGGTGCAGCACGTCGTAGTAAAAGCCGTCCTGCTCGTTCCAAAGCGAAATGCCCTCACCTCCCAGATTGTTCATCGCGTGAGAGATGAAAACGAAATGCTCCAGAAATTTGCTCGCCACGCCGGCGTAGGCCGCGTTTTCGCGCGCCAGTTCCAACGCGATCGCCAGCATATTCAGGCAGTACATTCCCATCCAGCTCGTGCCGTCGGATTGCTCCATGTGTCCGCCGGTGGGAAGCGGTTCAGAGCGATCGAACACTCCGATGTTGTCGAGACCAAGGAAACCGCCCTGGAATACATTCATTCCTTCAATGTCTTTTCGGTTTACCCACCAGGTGAAGTTCAGGAGCAGCTTGTGAAACGCGTGCTCCAGGAACGCGCGATCGGCTACTCCTCGTATGCGCTTCTCAATCTTGTAAACCCGCCAGCACGCCCAGGCATGCACCGGAGGATTCACGTGGCCGAAAGCCCATTCGTAGGCGGGCAGTTGCCCGTTCGGATGCATGTACCATTCGCGCAGCAGTAGAGTCAGCTGCTCCTTGGCAAAGTCCGGATCGATCTGCGACAGCGGAATGCAGTGAAACGCCAGATCCCAAGCCGCATACCATGGGTATTCCCATTTGTCGGGCATGGAGACAATGTCCGCATTGTAAAGGTGCCCCCATTCCTTGTTTCGTCCGCGCGCTCGGCTTGACGGCGGTCGAGGACCCGCTGGATCACCTAGCAGCCACGCACTCACGTCGTAGTAATAAAACTGCTTCGACCACAATAGTCCCGCAAACGCCTGCCGCTGCACGGCCTGCGCATCCTTTGACAGGTTCTTCGGCCTGCGACGCGAGTAGAATTCGTCGGCTTCCACAATCCTTTGCGCAAGAATCTGATCAAACGAGGTACCGAGTATGGATTCCGGCAAATCACTCCCTGTTACCCCCGCCGCAGTGCCAAGACCTTTCCTCACCGGGCTGTTCGAGACTCTTCCCGTTTCTGACACTCGTGAGTCTCCACCTTGATCAGTCAGCCTCAAACGAAACGTGGCGCTTGCTCCAGCTTCCAAGCCCATCCGGTAAAGCGCCGCCGCCTTCGTGCCGGTCAGCCTGGGATTCACCGCGCCGACCTGGCCTTTCACAACGTAATTGTTAATCCCGTCTTTTACGTACGGGGTGCGGTTTGGTACGCCGAACAGCTTCTGATTGTTCGATTCATTCTCTGTAAAAAGCAGTTCCGGCGCGCCTTCGCAAACCAGCCATCGTTTGCCGTATTTGCCTTCCTCGATACGAATCGTGGTGCCTTCGCCAGCGGCTTCCTTCATCATCACAGGAGACGTTGCGCCTGGAATCCACGACCACGTATTTCGAAACCAGACGGTAGGAAGGATTGCCAGCTCCGCGACTTCCGGCCCGCGATTGTGCGCGGTGATTCTAATCAAGATGTCTTCGGGAGTTGCCTTCGCATATTCCACAACCACATCGAAGTAGCGATCTTCGTCGAAAACGCCCGTGTCAATCAGCTCCAGCTCCGGTTCACTCCTTCCACGCCGGTTTCCTTCCACCAATTGTCCGTAGGGAAAAGCGCGCTGTGGGTACTTGTACAGAAATTTCATGTAGGAATGCGTTGGCGTCGAATCAAGGTAGAAGTAATACTCCTTCACGTCTTCGCCGTGATTTCCTTCGCTTCCTGTCAGTCCGAAGAGTCGCTCTTTTAATATCGGGTCCTGCCCGTTCCACAGCGCGATTGCAAAACAGATCCTCTGATGTCGGTCGCTGATTCCGCCCAGTCCGTCTTCACCCCAGCGATACGCCCGAGAGCGTGCCTGGTCATGCGGAAAGTAGTCCCAGGCGGCCCCGTTCCCACTGTAATCCTCGCGGACCGTGCCCCACTGCCTTTCGCTCAGGTAAGGACCCCAGCGTTTCCAGTGGCTCTTACGCTCGCGCGATTCTTCGAGCCGTTTCTCCTCGGCCGTGGTTGCAGATTGATTTGCTTCGCGCATTACGATGCCCTAGTGATTTTTCAACTCGCGCACTGCTCAGTGAAGAGTTAGCGCCAGCAATGCACTGGCAGGTTTTGTCAGCGTCTCTGCGATTTCGGCTTGCGTGGCCGCGATCGTCGCGGCCACAGCAGAGGGGTTTCCGGGTCCACCAGCATCCAGCACGATGCCAATGAGGTGTCCGGGTTCGAACTGTCATTTCTGACAGTATTCGAGTTCGATATGCTGGATTACCTGTTGTAAAGACTAATTTCAAACCGACGAGTTTCTACAAAGCAAGTGTGCCGGCTGCCCCGGTTCAAGTGGGGAAAGGAAGCCAGGACCGTCCTGGCGTAACTAACAGTGGAGTATGTGTGCCTTCCGCCCAAGAACTCGACGCTCATCATAAAGCTCTCACCCTGAATCTCGATCCATCCATCTTCGGCTCTTTTGCCGAAATCGGCGCCGGACAAGAAGTCGCG
>Ga0126381_100006387_pt1 | contig 13033 bp, 12 predicted proteins | sample PanSoiMetPlot_28_FD_96465 | JGI IMG/M metagenome (GOLD analysis project Ga0126381, IMG submission 96465) | Tropical forest soil microbial communities from Panama - MetaG Plot_28 | ecosystem: Environmental > Terrestrial > Soil > Tropical forest > Bulk soil | place: Panama | collected 2016-02-17
ATCCCGGAGTTCACCCTCGCCGACCCGGCGGCGGTCACCTGGGCAGCGGGCCAGATCCGCGGGCCGCGCGCGCTCCCGCTGCGCATCCGCTGACCGCAAGGTCAGCTCACGGGCTGACGCGGCCGCGCTCGCGCGCCCGTCGCCCGTGAGCGGCCCCGACCCTTGACCGATAGGTCTCGGCAATAACCCCATCGACAAGGCGGACGGTCGCACGGCTGGCCGAGGCCTGAGCACGCTGCCTAGGCTCGAATCACGCCGGATTGCCCGAGATCAAGGTCGGGTAGCCCCCGGGATCAAGGAGGAGTCATGGCCCAGAGCGAATCCGTCATCCTCTACACCGCGGAGTACGACAGTGTCAGCGCTGCGCTGACGGATCTCGACGCCGTCGAGCAACTGCACAAGGACGAGGTGATCGGCAAGTACGACGCCGCGGTGATCGATAAGGAAGACGGCAAGCCGCATATTGTCAAGCGGATGGATCGCCCGCTTATCCGCTTCATCCCCGAGGCGTTCGGGGGCGGGAAGCTGCCTCGCAAGGAACTCCATGAGGCGGCGCAGGAGCTCACGGCCAACCAGGCCGGGCTGGTCGTCATGGGCGAGCCGACGATCGACAAGGCGCTCGACAAGGCGCTGACGGGTGCGGCCAAGGTCGCGAAGCGCAACTTCGACGCCGCGGCCGACGATATTGCCAGCGAGCTGCAGGAAGCGCTCAAGGACAGCTAGCGCGAACGTAGCCCCGGATCCGGAGCGGAGCGGCGGCCAGGAGATCCGCCTAGCATCACCGGCATCCTGAGCCGGCCCGCCCGGCCGAGCGAACGCTCATGGTCTTGACATTTGCTCGGAAGCGGTTTACCGAGACTTCATGGCCGTCGCTGCATCCCCTGGTCCCGCCGGCTCCGTCGACCTCGGCCTGCAGGGCTCGGCGGTGGTCGTCACCGGGGCCGGCAGCGGGATCGGCGCGGCCGCCGCGCGGCTGCTCGGCGCGGCCGGGGTCTCGGTGGTGCTGGTCGGGAGGCAGGAGGCGCCGCTGCGCCAGTGCGCCGGGGCGGTCGAGCAGGCGGGCGGCCGGGCCGTCAGCGTGCCGGCCGACCTGGCCGACCCGGCCAGCCCGCAGCGCGTTATCTCCTCGGCGCTCGAGGCGTTCGGCCGGGTCGACGGCCTGGTCAACAACGCCGCCGCCTGCCGGCACTTCCCGCTGCCGGAGTGGGACGTGGCCGGATTCGACGAGCACGTGGCCACCAACGTCCGGGCGCCGTACTTCCTCATCCAGGCGGCGCTACCCTCGCTCCGGGAATCTCCGGTCAGGTCGGTGGTCAACATCAGCTCGTCATCGGGCACGCTGCGGCTTTCGGGCCAGTCGGTGTACGGGATGACGAAGGGCGCGCTGGACTACCTGACCCAGTCGCTGGCCGGCGAGCTCGCGCCCGACCGGATCAGGGTCAACGCGATCGCGCCCGGCCCGATCGACACCCCGATCCACGCCACCTGGGCCGACGACCTGGACGAGGCGTACCGGTGGCTGGAGAGCCAGGTCCCGCTCGGCCGGATCGGCGACCCGGATGAGGTGGCGCGCTGGATCGCGCTGCTGCTGAGCCCGGTGTCGTCGTTCATGACCGGGGCGGTGATCCCGCTGGACGGGGGCCAGGTGATCCCGCATGCCTGAGACGGGGCGAGGCCAGCGCAAGAAGCCGGGGGCGGCGGTGCGGGCGGATCGCGCGGGCGACCCGGGGCGCTGGAGCTCGGAGGAGCTCCAGCTCCGGGCGGCCTGGTACTACTACAAGGACGAGCTGACCCAGGACGAGATCGCCCGGCGGCTGTCGATGTCCCGGGCGTCGGTGGGACGGCTGCTGGACCGGGCCCGGCGGGTCGGCCTGGTGTCGATCAGCCTCAACACCGAGTACCTCGACGCGTTCGAGCTGAGCGGCGAGCTGCGCCGGGTGTTCGGCCTGGCCGAGGCGCTGGTCGTGCCGGACCACGAGACGGAGCCGGCCGATCACCACACCCTGAACGCCCGCATCGGCCTGGGCGGCGCCCAGTTCATGAGCACCCACCTGCGGCCCGGCGGCAGCCTCGGGGTGGGCTGGGGCGAGACCGTCTCACGGGTGATCGCCGCCACCAACTTCGGCACGGTGGGGCCGGTCCGCATGGTCACGCTGACCGGCGGGGTGGACGGCTACCTGCCGACGATCCTGTCGTCCAAGGGCGAGGCGGCCGCCGAGGCGGACAACCTCATCTCCGCCACCGTGATCCCCAGCCCGATCATGGCGTCCACGCCGGCCCTGGCGGCCGCCCTGCGCGAGGAGCCCACCATCCAGCAGGTCCTGAAGCAGGCCTGCGAGGTGGAGCACGCGCTCGTCGGCGTGGGTACCCCGACGGCCGACGCGACCATCGTCCACATGGGCTACCTGAACGCCGACGACGCGCGCGGGCTGCGGGAGCGGGGCGTGGTCGGCGACATCCTGGGCCAGTTCTTCGACGCCGACGGCCACGTGGTCGACCTGCCGATCCACGACCGCCGCATCGGGATCGACCTGTCCGACCTGGCACGCATCCCCAAGGTGGTGGGCGTGGCGGGCGGGCGGCACAAGACCGGGGCCATCCTCGGCGCGCTGCACGGCGGGTTCCTGGACGTGCTGGTCACCAACGAGCTGGCCGCGATCCGCCTGCTCGAGCTCGAGCGCGGCCGGCCGGGGCGGCGCAAGCGAGCCTGAACGGGCCGGCGGCGGCCGCCCGGGACGGCCCTTGCAGCCTGGCCCGGCGTGATAAATACTCGGGCTGAGCGAATGCCCGCCACATGAGCAGGCGCTCCAGGAGGTCCGGGCACATGGTCAGCCTCTGGGGTCGTCCCTGGACTCGGCGTGAGCTGCTGGCGCGGGTCGGCCGCCTGGATCAGGTGGCCGGGGTGCAGCTGGCGGAGGCCGCCGACGGCGCCGAGCGCGGGGTCCGGCTGCTGCGCTTCACCGCCGGATCGGGCTTCGGATTCGACGTCCTGGTCGACCGCGGGTTCGACATCGGCCGGGCCTGGCTCGGCGGGCAGCCGCTGGCCTGGTGGTCGCCGGTCGGCCTGATCGGGCCCGGGCTGCACGAGTCCGCCGGGATCGGGTGGTTCCGCGGCTTCCCCGGCGGGCTGGTGTCGACCTGCGGCCTGGACCACACTCTGCTGGGCGGCCTCGACGACGCGGCCGTGTTCAACTACCCGCACCGGAAGACCGAGACCTACGGGCTGCACGGGCGCTACACCGGCCTGCCCGCGCGGCTGGCCGGCTACGGCGCCGCCTGGCACGGGGACGAGTGCGTGCTGTGGGCCGAGGGCGAGGTCACCCAGGCCGCCGTGTTCGGCGAGCAGCTGGCCCTGCACCGCCGGGTCGAGGCCGACCTGGGCGGGACGGCGCTGCGGATCACCGACACCGTCACCAACACCGGCGCGACCGCGTGCCCGCACATGCTGCTGTACCACTGCAACGTCGGCTTCCCGGTGGTGGACGCGGGCGCCGAGCTGGCCTACCCGGCCGGCCCGGGCACCTGCGTCAGCGAGGCCTGCGACCCGGGCTACCGGCGGCTGACCGGCCCTCGGCCCGATTTCGTCGAGGAGTGCTACGAGCACGACATGGTGCCCGGCCCCGACGGCCTGGTGACCGCCGCGGTGATCAACCGCGGGGCCGGGCTCGGGGTGTACCAGCGGTACCCCGGCGCCGCGCTCCCGCACCACATCACCTGGCGCCAGCTCGGCACCGGCACCTACGTGGTCGCGATGGAGCCCAGCACCAACCGGGACGCCGGCCGGCTGGACGCCCGCGCCCGCGGCGAGCTGCAGCACCTGGCCCCCGGCGAGGAGCGCCGGTACACGCTCGAGATCGGCGCCGTGGCGGGTACCGAAGAGATAGACGCCTTCGCCCACCGCGCCGGGCTGCTGGCCGGGCAGGCCGGCGACCCGGTCCGGTGAACCCGCACCCGGCTGAGGAGGAAGAACATGGCTGACACCCCGGAGATGCCCCCGCAGATCATCACGCCGCCCACCCCCATGAAGATCACCCAGATCGCCGTGGTGGTCCGCGACATGGACGCCGCCCTCAAGACCTACACGCAGACCCTGGGCTGGGGCCCGTGGAGCGTGTTCGACTACAAGCCGCCGCTGCTGCACGACACGCGCGTCGCGGGCAAGCCGGTCGAGTACCGGATGATCGGCGCCGAGGCCACGGTGGACGGGCTCGGCTTCGAGCTGATCCAGCCGGTCAGCGGCCCGAGCATCTACCAGGAGTTCCTGGACGCCCACGGCGAGGGCGTGCAGCACATCGCGTGCATGAAGCACTCGACCGAGGACAGCTCGCTGATGCAGGAGCACTGGCGCGCTAACGGGGCCGAGGTGCTGATGAGCGGCCGGATCGGCGACTCGATCGAGTTCTACTACCTGGACACCGCGCCGATGCTGAAGTTCGTGCTGGAGTCCGGCAGCGGGCACGCCATCGACCTCACGCCGACCTATGTCTACCCGTGACCCGTGACCGAGCCTGATCCGGTGCGGGTCCTGGCCGTCGGCGACCCGTTCATGCCGGCCAGCCTGTTCATTGCGGCACTGGCCGACCTGCGCGGCCGTGTCGCCGTGACCGAGCTGCAGATCGCGAGCACCGAGGCGGCCCCGCTAGGCACTCATTCGCAACGGGCCGTCCGAGAGTACGTGGGCGACCCGGCTGACCTGGCCGCCGCGGTGGCCGGGCACGACGTACTGCTGGTGCACGGGGCCCCGGTCACCGCGGAGGTCCTCGACGCCGCGCCGCTCCGCCTGGTCTGCTGCGCCCGCGGGGGCCCGGTCAACATCGATGTGGCTGCGGCCAGCGCGCGGGGCATTCCGGTCACGAGCGCGCCGGGCCGCAACGCCGCGGCCGTGGCCGAGTTGACCATTGCGTTCGCCCTGATGCTGCTGCGCAGCGTGCCGGCCTCGGCCCGCTACCTGGTCGACGGCGGGCCGCTCGGCCGCAGCACTTACGAGGGCGGCCAGTTCATCGGCGGCGAGGCGGCCACCGCGACCCTGGGCCTGGTCGGCCTGGGCCACGTCGGCCGGGAAGTGGCCGCGCGCGGCCGCGCGCTCGGCTTCCGCATGCTGGGCTACGACCCGGTGCCGCCGGCCGCCATCCCGCCAGGCGTGACCATAGTGGCGCTCGATGACCTGCTCAGCCGCTCGGACCTGGTCTCGGTGCACGCCCGGGCCACCGCGGACAATCGGCACATGTTCGGCGCGGCCGCGTTTGCCCGCATGTCCAAGGGCGCATTCTTCATCAACACCGCGCGGGAGTCGCTGGTCGACGAGGACGCGCTGGCCTCCGCGCTGGCCAGCGGCACGCTGGCCGGAGCGGCGCTCGACGTGGCGGAGCCGGCGCCGGCCGGGAGCCGCCACCCGCTGCTCGACCTGCCGAACGTGATCATCACGCCGCACATCGGCGGGGCCACCCGGGAGACGCTGCGCCGCGGGGCGGAGATGGCCGCGGCCGCGGTGGCCCGGCTAGTTGCCGGGCAGATCCCAGAGCACCTGGTGAACCCCGAGATCCTGGCGGACAAGGAGGCCGCGCTGTGACCCCAACCACGGGGACGTCAGGGCCGTACCTGCTCGCGATCGACGCGGGCACCGGAAGCTGCCGGGCGCTGCTGTTCACCGAGAAGGGCGAGCAGGTGGCGGTGTCCTTGCGCGAGTGGACCCACCGTGAGCCGCCCGGGGTGCCCGGCGGCCAGGACTTCGACGTCGAGACCAACTGGCGGCTGATCTCGGCCTGCATCCGGGACGCCCTCACGTCCGCGGGCGCGTCGGGCGGCGACGTGGCCGCGATCGCGGCGACCAGCATGCGCGAGGGCATCGTGCTCTACGACGCCCGGGGGACGGAGATCTGGGCCTGCCCGAACGTGGACAGCCGCGCCGTGGCCGAAGCCGAGGACCTGATCCGCGAGGGTAACGCGGAACGGATCTTCGAGGAGGCGGGGGACTGGGTGTCGATCACCTCCCCGGCCCGGCTGCGCTGGATCGCGCGGCACCGGCCCGACCTGTTCGCGCGGATCAGCAGCCTGGGCCTGCTCAGCGACTGGATCGTCTACCGGCTGGCCCGGGTCCAGGTCACCGAGCCGTCGTGCGGGTCCAGCTCGGGCATGTTCAGCCTGGCCCGCCGGACCTGGTCGGAGCGGATCGCGGAGATCTGCGGCATCTCCCCGGGCGTGCTGCCGGAGGTGGTGGACCCGGGCACCGTGGTCGGCGCGGTCACCGCCGAGGCGGCGGAGCAGACCGGGCTGGCGGCGGGCACCCCGGTGGTGGCCGGCGGGGCCGACACCCAGCTGGGGCTGCTCGGGGCGGGCGTGCGGGCGGGCGAGTTCACCGTGCTGGCCGGCACCTTCTGGCAGAACACGATGCTGGTGACCTCACCGCTCATCGACCCGGAGATCAGGCTCCGGACGTTGTGTCACGTCACGCCGGGGGAGTGGATGCTCGAGGGCATCGGGTTCTACTGCGGGATGGCGATGCGCTGGTTCCGGGACGCGTTCTGCGACGGCGAGACCGCGGCCGCGCGCGCCCGCGGCGTGGACCCGTACGTGGTGATGGAGGAGAGCGCGGCCTCGATCCCGCCCGGCTCCAACGGCGTGTACGCGATCTTGTCGAACCTGATGAACGCTCGCCGGTGGGTACACGCCAGCCCGTCGTTCGTCCAGTTCAACCTCGGCGATCCGGCCGGGACGGGGCGTGCCGCGTGCGTGCGCGCGATCGAGGAGGCGGCCGCCTACGTGGTCCGCGGCCATCTCGGCATCATCGGCGAGCTCACCGGAGTGCACCCCGCCGAGCTGACGTTCAGCGGCGGCGCGGCCAAGGGCCGGCTCTGGCCGCAGGTCATCGCGGACGTGCTCGGGCTGCCGGTGCACGTTCCGGCCGTGACCGAGAGCAGCGCGCTGGGCGCGGCCCTGTGCGCGGGCCGGGGCGCGGGGCTCTACTCCGGCCTGACCGAGCTGGAGCCGGTGCTGCGCCAGCGCGCGGCCACGTTCGAGCCGCGGCCCGAGGCCGTCGCCGCCTACCACGACGGCTACGCCCGGTGGCGGCAGATCTACCCGCGGATGCTCGAGCTGTCCGAGGACGGCCTGCTGAACCCGCTGTGGCGGGCCGCGGGAGCGGGGCCGCCCGCACGGCCGGGGCCGGCCCGCTGACGTCACGTTGCGGAATCTGGAAAGAGGGGTCATGGCGGACAACGACAGCCGCACCGAGGGCGGCCGGTTCTCGCCCTCGGTGCCGCCGCGCTCGCAGCCGTACGCGCTGAAGGGATCGGGCGCGCTGGACTGGGGCATGCAGAGCCGGCTGGCACGGGTGTTCCGGCCCGCGACCGGCCGCACCGTGATGCTGGCCATCGACCACGGCTACTTCCAGGGACCGACCACCGGCCTGGAGCGGGTAGACCTGTCGATCGTCCCGCTGCTGGGCTACGCCGACGCGCTGATGGCCACCCGCGGCATGGTCCGGTCCACGATCCCTCCGGCGTCCGGCACGCCGGTCGTGCTGCGGGCCAGCGGCGGGCCGAGTGTCCTCAAGGAGCTGTCCGACGAGCAGATCGCGGTGTCCATGGAGGACGCCGCCCGGATCAACGCCTGCGCGGTCGCGGTGCAGGTGTTCATCGGCGGGGAGTTCGAGACCCGGTCGGTGCGCAACATGACCCGGCTGGTGGACGAGAGCCAGCGGTACGGGATCCCGGTGCTCGCGGTCACCGCGGTCGGCAAGGAACTGACCCGCGATGCGCGGTACCTGCGGCTCGCCACCCGGATCTGCGCCGAGCTCGGCGCGCACGTGGTCAAGACCTACTACTGCGCCGAGGACTTCGACACGGTGGCCGCCGGCTGCCCGGTGCCGCTGGTCATGGCCGGCGGCAAGAAGCTGCCCGAGCTCGACGCGCTCGCCATGGCCTACCGGGCGGTCGAGGAGGGCGCGGCCGGCGTCGACATGGGCCGGAACATCTTCCAGAGCGACGATCCGGTCGCGATGATCCAGGCGGTCCGCGCGGTGGTGCACGAGTCAGCCAAGCCGCAGGCGGCCTACGACCAGTTCCTCCGGAGGTGAGCACGGTGAGCGACACGACGGCCCGGCTGACGCCACCCGCGCGGGTGACGCTGCAGGAGTTCGACGAGATCTTCCAGGCGGTGAAGAACTGGGGCCACTGGGGCGACGACGACGAGCTCGGGACGCTCAACTACATCACGCCGGACACGGTCCGGGCCGCGGCCGGGCTGGTCCGGTCCGGGCGGCGGGCCACGATGGCCATCCCGATGAACACCGCGGCCGGGCCGGACAACCCCAGCCCGGTGATCTACCACGTGGTGCAGGGCCACGACATCGACATCGGCTCGTCCGGGGTCACCTTCGCCACGGACTTCGTCGGGCTGGCGTTCCACGGCGACTGCCACACCCACATGGACGCGCTGTGCCACATCGCCTACCAGGGCCTGGTCTACAACGGCCGGCCCGCCCAGGAGGTCATGACCTCCCAGGGCGCCACCGCGCTCGACGTGACCACCTACCGCGAGGGGCTGGTCGGCCGGGGCGTGCTGCTCGACGCGCCGCGGTTCCGGGGCGTCCCGTGGCTGGAGCCGGGGGAGGCCGTGACCCGCGCGGAGCTCGAGGCGATCGAGCAGGCCCAGGGCGTCCGGCTGGGCGAGGGGGACATCCTGGTGTTCCGCACCGGCCACCACCGGCGCCGCCTGGAGCTCGGCGCGTGGAGCAACGACTACCCGCCGGCCGGCCAGGGCAAGGCCGGGCTGCACGTGGACACCATTCCCTGGATGCACGAGCGCAAGATCGCGGCGTTCCTGCCCGACGGCGACGGGGAGACGGTGCCGAGCAACGTCGAGGGCGTCCTCTACCCGATCCACCCGCTCCAGGTCACGGCCATGGGCATGTTCGCCTCCGACAGCCTGCAGCTCGAGGACGTGGCCCGGGCCTGCGAGCAGGAGGGACGGTTCGAGTTCATGGTGGTCGGCCTGCCGCTGCGGCTGCCCCGCGGGACCGGCTCGCCCTGGAACCCGATCGCCATCTTCTGAGGGGAGCGGTGATGGAACCTCGCTTCGAGGGAAAGGTCGCGCTGGTCACCGGGGCGACAACCGGCATCGGGCAGGCCACCGCGATCCGCCTGGCCGGCGAGGGCGCGGTCGTCGGGGTGAACCACCTGCCCGACCAGGACCCGGCCGTGACGCTGGAGCCGATCGATTACGCGGGCGGGGAGGCGTTCGGCGTGGCGGCCGACATGCGGGACCCGGCGCAGGTCGCCGCGATGGTGCACGCGGTGGCCGAGCGCGGCGGACGGCTGGACTACGTGGTGTCCAACGCGGCCATCAACCCGCTGATGACGTGGGACGAGACCACGCTGGAGGACTTCGACAAGCTGTTCGAGACCAACGTCCGGGGCACCTGGGTGGTCTGCACCGAGGGGGCGAAGCAGATGATCCGGGAGGGCCACGGCGGCGCGATCTGCTGCGTGAGCTCGATCTCGGCGCACGTGGGCGCCCCGGGCCAGACCGCGTACTGCGGTACCAAGGGCGCGATCAGCATGCTGGTCAAGGCGCTCGGCTGCGACCTGGGCCCGCACGGCATCCGGGTCAACGCGGTCGAGCCGGGCTGGGTGAAGACGCCGATGAGCGCGCCGCTGGTGGACGAACCGGAGGTGCTGAAGTACTACGTGGACCGCATCCCGCTGCACCGGGGCGCGGAACCGGAAGAACTCGCCGGAGCGATCGCCTACATGCTCTCGGACGACGCCAGCTACGTGAACTCGGCGACGCTGCTGGTGGACGCCGGCTTCATCGTGAACGCGGAGCTGTAAGCGTGCCCGACCGGATTGACCTGCTGCGCGAGGCGGTCCGGCGGCCGCTGCCGCTCGCCTACCACCCGCTCTACCGGTTCTACGAGGGCGGGTCGCTGACCCGGGCCTTCCGGGGCCTGCCGCAGCGCCCCGACGACTGGTGGTCCGAGGACTGGGTCGGCTCGTGCACCCGGGCCGGTAACGACGACCCGGACGGCCGCCCGCAGGGCCTGAGCCCGGTCGACGTGCCCGGAGCCGGGGCGGTCCCGCTCGCCGAGATCATCGAGGCGCTGCCCGAGGAGATGGTCGGCGCCCGGTTCGCCGAGGCCTGGGGCCCGATCACGGGCGTCCTGGTCAAGCTGCTCTCGCCGGCCGGCCAGGTGCCGCTGCACGCGCATCCGGCCCGCGGCTGGGCGCGGCGGCACCTCGGCTCCCGGTTCGGCAAGACCGAGGCCTGGATCCTGCTGGACACCCCGGGCGACGGCGCCGAGCCGGCCTACGCGGGGATCGGGTTCGTACCGGGCATCGACCGGGACTGGTTCGCCGACGCGGTACGCCGCCACGACAACAAGGCCATCCGGGGCACGGTGCACCGGACCGACGTCCGCCCCGGCGAGGTGTACGTGGCGCACGCCGGCGTTCCGCACTACCTCGGGCCGCGGATCTCGTTCATCGAGGTCCAGGAGCCCAGCGACCACATCGTGATCCCGGAGACTGACGGGGCCGACGACGCCGGGGCCACGATGGGGCTCGGCTGGGAGCTGGCCCTCGACATGATCGACTACGCCGGCGCGGACGCCGGGCCGACGTTCGCCCGGGCCCGCCAGCAGCCGCGCGTGCTGCGGGCCAGCGGGGCCTCCCGGGAGACCCGGCTGCTGCACGACGACGTGCTCGGCTTCTTCGACGCCACCGCGCTGGACGTCGGCGACGAGATCGAGGTGAGCGACGGCCGCTTCTGGGTCGCGGTCGTGGTGTCCGGCGACGGGTGGCTCGAGGGCGACTTCGGCCGCAGGCCGGTCCGGCGGGGCGAGACGTTCGCGCTGCCGGCCAGCCTGCCCGTCCGGGTCCGGGCCGGCCGCGACCCGGTCCGGGTGGTCCGCTGCCTCGGGCCAGCTATGTGAAGTCCGGCCCCGCGCCGGACCGTTATAGGGAGGTAGTCAGATGCAGGATCCCGCAGCGATCGTGCGCGAGGCCTACGAGCGGGCCCGGCGCGAGTACGGCGGCGCCGTCGGGCAGCGGCGCGACGAGCTGATCACGCCCGCGCTGGTACTCGACATCGACGCCGCGCAGCGCAACATCGACCGGATGGCGGGCGAGCTGCGGGAACTGGGCCGGGCCACGATCCGCCCGCACTACAAGACGCACAAGAGCCCGGACCTGGCTCGCCGGCAGCTGGACGCGGGCGCGGGCGGCCTGTCCATGGCCACGGTGTGGGAGGCGGCCGTGCTCGCCGCCGCGGGCCTGGATGACCTGTTCGTGGTCAATACCGTGGCGCACCCGGCCAAGCTCCGGGTGCTGGCCGAGCTGGCCCGCGACCGCCGGATCCTGGTCGCGGTGGACGAGGCGCCGAACGCCGCGGCGCACTCGGCCGCGGCGGTCGCGGCCGGCGCAACGCTCGGGATCATGGTCGAGGTCGACACCGGCATGGACCGCTGCGGGGTGGACACCGCGCAGGATTGCCTGGCGCTCGCCCGGCAGGTGGCCGAGCTGCCCGGGCTGCGCTTCGAGGGCATCACCGGCTACGAGGGGCACTGCTCGCTGACCTTCGACAGCGAGCTGCGGCACGAGCGGCAGCGCGAGGCCATGGGGTTCTTCGCCGGGGTCGCCGACCTGCTCGAAGCGAACGGCATCCCGTGCAAGATCCGCTCGGCCGGCGGGATCGCGACCTGGCGGTGGACGGCGGGCTACCCGGGCCTGACCGAGATCCAGGCCGGCACGTACGTGGTCATGGACAACTTCCACGGCAAGATGGTGCCGCACTTCGAGCACTCGCTCACGATCCAGGCCACGGTCATCAGCCGGCAGAGCGGCAAGGTGATCGTCGACGCCGGCAACAAGTCGGTGGCCGCCCCCGACGAGGTGTCGATCGTGGGCCACGACCTCAAGGTGTTCCGGTTCGACGAGGAGCACGGCATCTTCGCCGCCCCCGAGGGCTCGCCGCTGCGGGTCGGTGACCGCGTGGCGCTCGTGCCCGGGTACTCGCCGTCGACCGTGAACTGGTACGACGCCTACCACGTGGTCTCCGGCGACGTGGTGACCGACATCTGGCCCATCGTCCCGCGCGGCCCGGGCCATCACGGGCTGGCCGACGCGTTCGGCGCGGCGCGCTAGGCCGGCCCGGGGCGCCGCCGGACGGGCCGGGGGACCCTTGCCAGGATCCAGCGCGAGGTCGATACTCCGAGGAAGAGCGGATGGTCATTCCGTGAGCGAATGCTCCACGGGAGCAGATCCTGCTTCCGGTGGGTAACGGGAAGGAGGCTCACGGTGGCAGTGGAGGCCGACAAGCCGGGTCAGGGAACCGTCAAGACCGAGCTGCGGGAAAACGCGGTCGGGCTCCCCGGGATGCTGATGCAGGGGATCGCGACGATCGCGCCGTCGTTCGCGATTCTCGCGACGTTCGTGTTCATCGTGGGCTTCGCGGGGATCGTGACGCCGTGGGCGTACCTGTTCGGCGGGGCGCTGCTGGCGCTGCAGGCGCTGAACGCCGCGCAGCTCGCGAAGGTGTTCCCGTCGGCCGGCGGCTGGTACACCTGGATCTCGCGGGCGCTCCATCCGCGGGCCGGGTTCTTCGCCGGGGTGATGTTCTCGATCTGGCTGCCGCCGGTCGGCGCGCTCACGCTGTCGCTTCTGGCCAAGACGGTGCTCGAACCGTCGATCCAGAGCCAGTACAGCGTCACCATCTACTGGTGGATCTGGGTGCTTCTCGGCCTGGCCCTGGTGATCTTTTTCGCCTACCAGGGGATCGTGCTGTCGGAGAAGGGGCTGATCATCACCGGCACCATCGAGATCGTGATCATGGTGGCGCTGGCGGTGTCTGGCTTGGCGTCGCCGGGACCCGGAGGGTTCAGCTTCGCTCCGCTGAACCCGGCCAACTTCGGCCTGGCGACCAACCTGTTCCTCGGGGTGGTGTTCTCGATCTTCGCGTTCAGCGGCTGGGAATCTACCGGCCCGCTGGCCGAGGAGAGCAAGAACCCCAAGCGGAACGTGCCGATCGGCCTGGTGGG
>Ga0126381_100006388_pt1 | contig 13032 bp, 9 predicted proteins | sample PanSoiMetPlot_28_FD_96465 | JGI IMG/M metagenome (GOLD analysis project Ga0126381, IMG submission 96465) | Tropical forest soil microbial communities from Panama - MetaG Plot_28 | ecosystem: Environmental > Terrestrial > Soil > Tropical forest > Bulk soil | place: Panama | collected 2016-02-17
CACAATTACCAGTTCTGGACAGTCCTTGCCCTCCACTACACTTTCACCGGATCTTTCTTCTCTTTTCTTGAGAGTGGTAAATGCCGCCCTATGCCTCGCTTTGCGACCGCGGCGGGATAGCTCGACTTTTGCAAAGTGGTGCAGACAACGCGTGGCAGCATAAAGCATCAGGTTTGCGTGGAGTTGAGACCATGGTTCATACATTCGTCAAACAAAGCTTGTCTTTATTCCTGTCGCTTGCGCTGGTCACTTTTGCCAATGCGGCGAATGCAGTAGAGCAGGAATCATCCGGGGGTACGGGAGATAGCGCGCCACAGACACCCGAACAACTGCAAGCCCTGGTGGCGCCAATTGCCCTTTACCCGGATCCCTTGGTGGCCCAGGTTCTAGGGGCATCCACATTTCCTGATCAAGTCGCCGTCGCGAACTATTGGCTGCAGCAACATAAGGACCTCACTGGAAGCTCATTAATGCAAGAGGTCAATGGGCAGTCTTGGGATGCAAGTGTGAAAGCACTGACACAATTCCCATCAGTACTGGACAACATGGCCAACAATTTGAGTTGGACGTCTTCGCTCGGAGAAGCTTACCACGACCAGCAATCCGACGTGATGGCAGCCATTCAGACTTTGCGTCACCAAGCCCAAGCGGCAGGAAAACTGAAGTCGGGTTCACAAATTAAAGTCGTGGACCAGTCGCCGCAGACCATCGTGATTGAGCCCGCGAATCCGCAGGTCGTGTACGTTCCCCAATACAATCCAGCAACGATTTACGGCTATCCTTACGTCACTCCCGGGTACAGTGCAGGTGATGTCGCCGCAGCTGGAGTTATCGGGTTCGGCGCGGGAATTGCCCTCGGCGCTCTGGCGGGCGGTGGCGGAGGTTGGGGATGGGGAGCATGGGGATGCAACTGGCATGGTGGCGCGGTCGTTTACAACCACAACAATTTTTACGGAAACCCAGCCTGGCACGGTGGCTACCACAACGGTGAATACCATCCCTATAACACTGCCTACAACCGAAATGCAGCGAACAATTTCCGAAATAACGGCAATACCTATAACCGAAACGTAAATCGGAATAACGCCAATTTCAACCGGACAGGTGCGCAAGCAGGCGACCGTTCGTCCCGCTCGAATTCCTGGGCCCAGCACAACAATCTCGGCAGCCATTCAAACGCCTTCAGCGGCCTGGGTGATCACTCGGCCGGCTCATTTGGCGATCGCGGAGGCTGGGCGTCAAGAGCCGAGAGCAGCCGTGGTTGGGGAAGCATGCGGTCCAGCGGATTCGGTGGTGGCCGCTTCGGCGGTGGTCGTTTCGGCGGCGGACGTTTCGGCGGCTTTCGTGGTGGCGGACGTCGATGATGTTCGACAGGTTCCTGATCAGCAAGATTGAAGCGGAGGTCTCTTCTTTATGTTGCAAATAAGTGGCTGGTACAAGAATTTGGCAGGTCGTTTGTGGATGTTGCTTGTACTGGTGGCATTGATCGCGTTGATGGCCTCGTGCAACAAGTCCCAGAAAACGACGGCTGAAAAACCCGCTCAGAAAACCTTTGCCACACCGGCCGAAGCGGGCGCAGCCCTCCTGCAAGCCGCCAAATCCGGCGATCAGACTGCCTTGATGGAAGTCTTTGGCCCCGACGGCAAGGAGGTCCTATTCACCGGGGATGTGACGAAGGACAAAGACCATCTACAGGATTTCGTTGCCGCTTACAGCCAGATGAACCGCTGGGGTGCTATCAATGCTGGCGGTCAGGTTCTCTATATTGGAGCCGACAACTATCCGTTCCCGATTCCACTCGGTCAGAATTCTGACGGTCGCTGGTACTTTGATACGGCCGCAGGCAAGGATGAAATTTTGGCTCGCCGTATTGGCAAAGGCGAGTTATCGGCGATCGCTGCGCTGGATGGCCTCGTCGATGCAGAACACGACTACTTTAATCAAACGCACGCTGGCGATGAGACGAAGCAATACGCCCAGAAGTTCGTGAGCGACGACGGCAAGCAAAACGGCTTGTACTGGCCGGTTTCGAGCGGAGAGGCCGCAAGCCCGCTTGATGGCCTCGCTGAATTTGCACAATCTTTGGGTTATACCAATGCCGCTGGAAAGCCACAGCCTTTCAACGGCTACTACTTCCAAATACTCAATAGGCAGAGAGACGAGACCACCGGCAAAACAAAAGACTACGTTGTCGATGGGAAGATGACACGTGGATTTGCGATTCTGGCCTATCCTGCGGAGTACCGCAATTCGGGAATCATGACGTTTATCGTCGATGAAAACGGCGTGATTTATCAAAAAGACTTGGGTGATAAAACGCAGGATGTTGCGCTGGCGATGGCTGAGTACAACCCAGGCGACGGGTGGGCCAGAGTAGCCATGGAAGAACTGCCAGTTTACGTTGCAAGAAAGAATTGATCACTGGGGACCCGTCCCGCAACTCGCTCACTATCGACATGGGGTCCACCCTCGGCGCAATCTAACGTATGTCGCCTAAAACAATGATTTCGGTTGTTCTGCAGCTTGCGACTGCAGCTGCACTTGCGTACCACGCTCCGAGCGTCGCCGAAAGCAATACCCCGCTGATCAGTGCAAGAGGTTATAGAACTCCGCTGGTCGCAGGGTTCTTTCAATCAACCTTAGGGCAACCTGACTTTTCTTTGTCCGCAACGCCGTCTTTTCAGAGCGCGACTCCAGGAAACAGCGCCAGTTACAGCGTGACAATTACACTCACGAATGCTACGACGGGTTTCTATGGCGATGTCGCATTGACTGTCGAGGGCCTGCCGCCGGGTGGAACCAGTCGGTTTAGTCCGAGCTCGATTCGGGGATCGGGATCCTCCACGCTGTCGATCTTGACGTCCAGCTCCACGCCGGTGGGAAACTACACCGTTACCATAACCGCTACCGCAGGGCCGATCATTCACGTAACGCAAGTCACACTTGCCGTCTCGGATTTCTCGATTTCGATTGCTCCAACCAGCCGAAACGTGCTTCGAGGGGCAATGACGTCGTACACAGTAAGCATTAAGCCGCTGGGCTCGTTTATGGCTACGATACATCTCAACCTGGCAGGACTACCGTCAGGTGCACGTTCATCATTCAAGCCGGCTTCGATTAGCAATTCGGGCACGACGACCCTCACCATATCATCGCGGCAATCAGCACTCGCCGGTACCTACTCCCTCATCGTTCGTGGCGTTGGCGCAGGCATCACACGTTCAGCAGCCGCAAGCTTGACGCTACAATGAAGCGTACATTTCTCTCGATAAGGTAAGCGCGAACGAGGATTTCCGCGCCTCCAATGACGCTTCTTGGTGAACATCGCGGAAAGCTACGCCGCATTCATCTCGGGCCGTCAGAACCCCCGCGCTCTATGCTTGTCCGATGCAGCTCAGGCTAAGAACTCTCGTTGACTGTAATTCTCTAGCGGGTAGCCCTATCTCCTCCCGTTGCCATTGTGAAATCTCTCTACTGACACGCTGCATTTCCTCAATGACTTCGTCAATCTCAGTGTTATTAACCTCGCAGATGTTAAGCCACTGGTTCCCTGGAGTTTGTCGGGAAAAAAACTTCATCAGCTACCAAGTAGAGCGCAGAAGGAACAGCAGGTATTCACCGCTCCGTCATTCCGGTTGATCTGCAATCTTCGCAGCGACACGCTTGAGACGAAGCCTTCGTATGGGCTCGCCCATCGCGGTGACCAACAGAACGCCGACAATGATGGCTATGGCGTCCCGTCGAGTCTGCATCGCCCCCAGCGAGATGAGTAAGGTAGTAGCCAGAGCGGCAGGCTGTCCTGCCTTTAGAGCTAGACACGCAAAGGTTGTGAGCGCAGCCGATATAACCGTTGCCCACAGGCGCTGCGGAGCAACGACGCCCGTTGCAAGCACGTTTGGCGCCGCCGAAGCATTCGACAGGTAGAGCGCCAGAAACCCCGCCCCCAGACCAAGCAGGTGACCGACGATTATGTTGTAGGGTCTGGCGCTCGGCATCTGCGGCTGTTCCACCAACTCGTAAGCTGTAGGACCCAAACTGGCAAAAATTAGGGGCTGGTTCGTGGCCCAACCGATTGTAGCCAGCGCAAGCACCAGACCGGCTTCTCCCGCGGTCGCCCAAACCAAATCGGCACGATTCTTCATATAAAGCATCCTGAGGCTCAGTGCGTCAGATCGCCATGGGTTGCGGTTGAGCTTGGCTGCGGTCGTGGGCCGGTCTCGTTTCGACGCCGGAACTGAGGTTGTGAGCACTGTTGACGAGTGCAAGGTGAGAGAACGCCTGCGGAAAATTTCCCAGCTGCCGATGTTCTTTGGCATCGTATTCTTCCGCCAAAAGGCCGACATCGTTGCGCAGCGAAAGCAGGTACTCGAAGAGTGAACGCGCCTTGTCGATCCGGCCTTGGAGGAAATAGTTGTCAACCATCCAAAAACTACAGGCGAGAAAGGATCCTTCGTTCCCCGCCAGGCCATCCACCGAGCTTCTGGTGTTGTAACGCGCGACCAAGCCATCTTGCATCAAGTTGCTCTCGATCGCGGCCACTGTGCCTTGCACGCGCGGGTCTTCGGGCGGGAGAAATCCTACCAAGGGTAGTAGCAATAAGCTGGCATCGAGCTCTTTGCCCCCGTAATACTGAACGAATGAATTCAGTTCCCGGCTGAATCCGAGGCGACACACCTCGTCATGGATATCACTGCGTAGCTGGACCCACCGATTCAGCGGCCCCTGAGCTCCAAATTCTTGCATCATACGAACGGCGCGGTCGACTGCTAGCCACGCCATCACCTTGGAATGGACAAAGGGCCGCCGCGGCCCACGGATCTCCCAGATTCCTTCATCTGGCTCGGTCCAGATTTTTTCGAGATGATCGACCAGCGCTCTTCCCAGTTCCCAGCCTGCGACGCTTTTTTCCAGTCCTTTGCGCCGGGCCAGGTAGAGGGAATCAAGAAACTCCCCATAGACATCGAGCTGCAACTGTCCAGAGGCGGCGTTCCCGATTCTTACGGGCCGAGACGCTGCGTAGCCAGGTAGTTCCGCCAGTTCGAACTCAGTGAGACGGCGCTCTCCACCAATGCCATACATGATCTGCATTTGATCCGACATCCCAGCCACGGCGCGGACCAGCCAATTTCTCCAAGCCCTAGCTTCGTCGATGAAGCCAGACTCTATGAGCGCGTACAGTGTGTAGGTAGCGTCGCGGATCCAGCAAAACCGGTAGTCCCAGTTGCGAACCCCGCCCATTTGCTCCGGCAAGGAAGTGGTTGCTGCCGCCACGATGCCCCCGGTTTCGTGATGAATGAGCGCTTTTAGCGTGATGAGAGAGCGGAGGGCCGCTTCGGCATAGGGTCCCTTTGAGGTGTACTTGCTCGACCATTTTTTCCAATCGTCGGTAATGTTTTCAACGACGGCGGCGGCATCGAATGGACTTGGCAGGGAGCCGAAGGATGGGGACCATGTCAGCGAAAAAGAAACCGTTTGACCTTCTTCGACTTCGAAATCGGCCCGGGTTTTGAGGTCCTCGCCGCGAAGGGCGACAGTGGTGCCAAAAACAATCCGATCCGGTCCCGCGATCGCGCATAGCCGGCTGTCTTCCAGGCGGCTAACCCAAGGAACCACGGTTCCGTTATCGAAACGCAAGCTGAGTTCCATCTGCATGGGCACACGACCGCGGATGCCACGAACAAGTCTGATCACATCCTGGTGCTCGCCACGACGATTCATGCAGTCGATCAATACGACCGTTCCTTCGGGCGCAGAGAATTCGGTCTCCAATACTAGAGTGCCTTGGCGATAGCGGCGCGTGACCTTTGGGTGGGTGGTTTTGGGACCTATGCTCCAATGGCCGTTATCTGGCGATCCTAAGAGAGCAGCGAAGCAAGCAGGGGAGTCAAACCGCGGGAAACACAGCCAGTCGATAGATCCATTACGGCCAACAAGAGCAGCCGCAGCATTGTTGCCAATAAGCGCATAGTCTTCGATCGGTAGGGCCATAAAGCTTGAGCCTCCGAAAATAGCTTCGTCATGAATCCGACACGGAGTGATTTGTTGAAAACTTTTCCTCCACAGAGGCGCTACATATCAGATCGGCATCCCGCACTTGTGGAATTCGTAGTCCTCGTTGTAACCCTTGCCGGCTCCGAACTTGTGAATCCGCAACGCACTCGATCGCTTCAATCCATTTAAGCTGTTTGAAGCATTATTCGTTCTCGCACCGAAGCCGTAGCGGCGCTCCATGCGATACGCTAACAAGCTCTCCGTTCATTTCATAGGCCAGAATTGTCAGATTGTGAGCCAATGTTTTCGAGTCGATGGGCATCATAAATACCAGCCGCCCTCGCCAACTCTGCGAGCGAGCAAAAGACTGCGTAGCAGGGCATCCTCTCTTCTGCCTGCAGACATCACACTACCCGTATAAATCAAGGGTCGTTTTCACCCGGAAGCGGCTGTCTTCCGCGCAAGCCGGATACGGTGTTTGCAGCGGATGCGGGAGGTCAAGCATTGAAAGCGCCTGGTTCAAAAAAGCATGTCGTAATTGTGGGTGGGGGCTTTGCTGGCCTCGCTTGCGCCCGCAAGCTGGCAAAGAGCGATGACGTACGGGTCACGCTCATTGACAAAAACAACTATTCCCAATTCCAGCCCCTGCTCTATCAGCTCGCCACCGCTCAGTTGGCCACTGACGATGTCGCCGCTTCCCTTCGTCAATCTCTTGTCGGTCATGACAACGTGGAGGTGAGGATGCTCGAGGTGACCACCGTCGACCCCAAGACCCGGACGGTGACCACGCGGAACGGGGAGCGGTACCAGGGAGACTTCCTGGTGATGGCTGCAGGATCGCAAGCTAATTTTTTTGGCACTCCAGGGGCCCAGGAGAGCGCATTCCCGCTCTACTCCGTGGAAGAAGCCCAACGATTGCGCTCCCGAATTCTCGCCGTTTTCGAGGAGGCGGACTGCGACCCAAGTCTTGTGGAGCGGGGGGCCCTGAATTTCGTGGTGGTCGGAGGCGGACCTACGGGTGCGGAGCTCGCCGGGGCGCTGGCCGAAATGATCAACCACACCATGACAAGGGAGTATACGGACCTTGCGGTGAAACACGCGCGGGTCTATTTGGTGGACCATGGGCATGCTCTTCTGGCGGCGTTTCCCGCGGAGGCCCACGACTACGCAGCCCGGGTTCTACAACGGAAGGGCGTGCAACTGAAGATGGGCATTGGTGTGAAAGAAGTGTCACCCGATCATGTGCTGCTCTCTGACGGTACGTCGATTCCAACACGCACGACAATTTGGGCTGGCGGACTCATGGCATCTTCTCTCGCAGCCAGCTCCGGCCTGCCGCGAGGACACGGCGGACGGATCCAGGTAAGACCGGATCTCACCGTCGAAGGCTTCCCTGGCGTTTACGTCCTGGGCGACATTGCGAACATTCCCGGCCCAGATGACGACACTCTGCCGCAACTGGGTTCGGTGGCCCAGCAAGGCGGGGTGTGGGCTGCAAAGAACATTCTGGCCGAAATCGACGGCCTAGCTCCAACTCCGTTTCATTATCACGACAAGGGAATCATGGCGATGATTGGTCGTGACGCGGCCGTGGCAGCGATCGGCAAGAAACGCCATGAACTCGAGGGTCCCATCGCCTTCGCCGCGTGGCTGGGCGTGCACTCCCTTCTCATGTCGGGAGTCAGGGTAAGAATCGAGGCCTTCATCGATTGGGCTTGGAACTATTTCGGCAGATCCTTGCCGGTTCAAGTTCTGGATCGCTGCGATGAAAAACGCATCGACTGGGACGAAGGTGCCGAAAACGAGAGTTCTAGGATTTCGCCGGCGGCCTAGACGTCCCGCCGACTAAGGCCAACATCAAATACGCAGGAGTTTAGTTATGCTTTTGCAGAACAAAGCTGCCATTGTCACTGGTGGCAACAGTGGCATCGGCAAAGCCATTGTGCTCGCATTGGCCAAGGAGGGCGCGAACATCACCATCGACTACGTCTCCCACCCGGATGCCACCGACGAACTCGAAAAGCGGATAGTGGCAATAGGCGATCGAGCTATCGGCGTGAACGCAGACGTTAGCCGGGTGGCTGACCTCGAACGACTCATCGCCGCCACCATCGAGGCATTCGGTAGGCTCGACATCATGGTGAACAACGCGGGCGTCGAGACCCGCACATCAATACTCGACACGACCGAAGCACAATACGAGAAGGTGCTTAACGTCAATCTGAAGAGCGCATTCTTTGGAACTCAGCTCGCGGCCAAACAGATGATCAAGCAAGGTGGCGGCGGGCACATCATCAATATCTCGTCGGTGCACGAAGATTGGCCCATGCCCGGCAATACTGCTTACTGCCTCTCCAAAGGGGGCATGCGGATGCTCACACGCACCGCCGGCGTAGAACTGGCCCCTCACAACATCCTGGTTGTTGGCGTTGGACCAGGAGCCGTCGCTACTCCCATCAACCTCGTAGAGATGAAAGACCCAGCCGCTATGGCGAAGCTGGACTCCGCTATACCACTGGGGCGCATGGCGCAACCGGAGGAGATCGCCAGTGTCGTTGCATTGCTCGCCGGGACGGCCGCCAGCTATATCACGGCGACGACTGTCTTTGCCGATGGCGGCCTCATGCAGAGCAGCCCAGGGCTGTGATGAAGTCGATTCGATGCCTGGCAACTACGAGGTAATCACTATCGGGAGCAGAGCCGGAAGGATCACATTGGCGCAGCAACTAGCTCCCACTGGGAAACGCATCCTGATTCTCGAACGTGGCGACTGGCTGAAGCGCGAGGCGTCAACCGGGGACGCCAAGGCTGGCTGTCTTCATAGACAACGCTATGTCTCTCCCGACACTTGGTACGACCGCAACGGGAAAGGCCTTCCTGCCCGCAAGTCGACTACTTTGTCGGTGGTGCCACAAAAATGTACGGCGCTGCGGTCTGTCGCTTGATCCTTTTATCGTGCGGAGCGTCAAAGCGACAGATGACCAAGACGATGCAATTTAGCAGCAGTTCGCTAGAACTCTAAAGGTGCGCGGACCGCCCGAGTGTCTGCGGTACACGGGGAGAACCTTCCGATGGGCGATAACAACATCCGTATTCTCGACGGTTCGACGTTTCTCGTCTCAAATCGCAATGGCGATATCACCGCCAAGCCTGACGAGCCAGAGGGTCTGTTCTTCAAAGATACGCGCCACCTGTCGAAGTGGCTGCTCACAGTGAACGGGCTAACACTGGACGTGCTGTCCACCGACACTATCGAGTACTTCTACGCTCAGCACTTCTGCGTTCCGCCTACGGGAACGATCTATCAGAACCCGACCCTTTCCATAGTCCGTCGCCGTTGTGTCGGCCAGGGCTTCGTGGAAGACTTGACGGTTATCAACCACAGCGCTGAAAAGCAGAAAGTTAAATTGCGTTTGCGCTTCGCCGCCGACTTCTTCGATCTCTTCGAAGTTAAAGATGCACTCAAGAAAAAAGGAAAGTACTATCAGGCGACCCGACACGGACGCCGAGTGTTGGGATATAGGCGCGAGGACTTTGTCAGGGAGACCCTTATCCGGTCGACGGTAGCTCCTGCAAAGGAGTCTGCTGGTGAATTTGAGTTCCGTTTGACTCTCCAACCGAAGTCCTGCTGGAGCACCAGTTTCCACGTCACCCCCGTCACCGGTAAAACCGTACACCATCCCAAGTTTGCTACGAAGGAAGGGGATGCAATGCGGCGCAACCTGAAGGAGTGGATTGAGGCAGCACCGACGGTGACCTGCCATCCGAAAGCCGTCCGCCTCTACGCGCGCAGTCTGATTGACATTGCCGCGCTTCGCTTTCGGTGCGACACCTTGCCCGATTACACTCTTCCGGCTGCCGGCTTACCTTGGTTCATGGCGCTCTTTGGGCGTGACAGCTTGATTACGAGCTATCAGATGCTTCCTTTCAACTCGGAACTAGCGGCTACCACACTCCGGGCTCTGGCCGAGTTCCAGGGAAAGAAGGAGGTAGATCTCACGGAAGAAGAGCCGGGACGCATCCTTCACGAAATGCGCCTTGGGGAGCTAACGTACTTCCACGAACGACCTCAGTCGCCATACTACGGCGCCAGTGACACAACGCCGCTTTTTCTGATCTTGTTGGATGAGTATGAACGTTGGACGGGCGACGTCAGCCTAGTCCGCGCACTTGAGCCGAATGCGCGTGCAGCTTTGAATTGGATCGACCACTTTGGTGACCGCGACGGCGACGGCTACATTGAGTACGAGCGCAAGACCAAACTGGGCCTCGACAACCAGTGCTGGAAGGACTCCTGGAACTCCATCCTCTTCCACGACGGCACTCTGGCGCCTACACCGCGCGCCACCTGTGAGATCCAGGGCTATGTTTACGATGCCAAGGTGCGTTGCTCCCGTTTGGCGCGTGCAATATGGAAGGACGAGGCGCTAGCCGTCACGCTGGAAACTCAGGCAGCAGCGCTCAAACGACGCTTCAACCACGATTTCTGGATCCCTGATCGCAAGTTCTTTGCTGTAGCGCTCGACCGTCACAAGAGGAAGGTGGATAGCCTATGCTCGAACATCGGCCAATTGCTGTGGAGTGGAATCGTAGACGATGACAAAGCTCAGGCCATACGAGACCACTTGATGAGTCCAAAGCTGTTCTCCGGATGGGGAATCCGCACTATGGCGAAGGGTGAGGGAGGCTACAATCCGATTGAGTATCACAACGGAACGGTCTGGCCGCACGATTGCAGCATCATTGCTGCCGGGCTTGCGAGTTACGGTTTCCGCAAAGAGGCAGCCACCGTCATTACTGGAATCTTCGAAGCCAGCTTTTTTTTCGACCACCGTTTGCCCGAAGTGTTCGCCGGATACGAACGCGCGCAGACGCGATACCCTGTGCAGTACACCACAGCATGTATGCCGCAGGCATGGGCGGCAGCATCCGCGATGCTCGGCATCCGCACTTTGCTCGGCCTAGAGCCGAAGGGCGAGGTTCTTACATATTCCATGGATCCCATACTTCCCTCGTGGATGGGCACTCTTACCGTGGACGGCATTCCCGGCCGATGGGGCCGGGCCAAAGTAGTCGCCAAGGGCGACGACACGGCCATCGTGAATATGAAACAGATCTATGACGATCTCTTGACGAAACGAAAGGACCTGGATAAGGCGAAGATAGCAGCTTAGCCTGAACTGTGGCGGAACAGGCCGTTTAAGGGATAGGAGAGCTGGTCCGAATTTGGCATGGGAATCAATCCACCGAATGTGCTCGACGCACCAAACCTTCGTCGTTAAGTACAAGCACAACGTCACACGACTCTGTCATATTTTACAGTTCCAAAAATCGTGCCCGAATTCTACTGTCCACTTGTTCATAAAAATGTAGGATTCAGTACCTTGCCGAGGAGCAGTGCACAATTAGATAGGGTTGTCGTGAAGTTTAATACCGGAAAAAGTCACGGAATTAAGAATGTATCAACCGAACAGTGTGTCATCGCCCCTGCTGGCATGAACGAGCGCGGGTCACTCAAGAAAGTGCTGGGCGGCCGCGCCAACGACGCGGGCCTAGAGGATTCAAGATTAACGGGGCAGAAGTGCTTACCCAGCACGCCAGCACGATCCCGCTCGATCCGGAGTGGGAATTTCCGCGCACCGAGGGTGCCGACCTGCTACTCGCATACGAGAAAATCGGATACGACAAAATCCTTCCGGGCCACCTGCCCGATCTGAGAAGGCGCCTTCTTTTCCGAGAAGTGTCGTACTGATTGCGGGAAGGACTCGGCGCGAATCAAGTACTGACTGCAGCGTTACCCACAAAGGAGTGGTCATGGGTGTTGCCCCGAATCGACCCGCCGCAACTATAAAGCTCGTAATCGCCGATGTCGATGGCACGCTGGTGACGTCAGCCAAAGAACTGACGCAGCGCTCAATTGATGCCGTTAAGAAGCTTCGCAAAGCTGAGATAAAGTTTGTGATCACCAGCGGACGCCCACCCCGAGGTTCGAAAATGCTGATTGAGCCTCTCCAACTGACTGAGCCTATAGGCGGATTCAACGGAGGCGTGATTGTAACACCCGATTTCAAGACTCTCGGCGTCCGCCTGATTGCTGCCGACGTGGCGCGTCTTGTGTTGCAGTTCTTGATTGAGCATGGTCTGACCGTTTTCTTGTACACCGATATCGACTGGTTCGTGCGAGACGTTAACGCTCCGCACGTTGCCAGGGAGCAGTTCACCGTACAGTTTGCGCCGAGGGTGGTAGACGACTTCGAACCCTTCGTCGACAAGGTCGTAAAACTGGTGGGAGTTACCGATGACTTCGGACTGGCGAAGCGCAGTGAAAAAGCTTTGCAGCAGATAGCTGGGGACCGTGTCTCGGCGGCCCTCTCGCAGCCGTATTACCTCGACATCACTCACCCGGAAGCCAATAAAGGCCATGTCGCTGAGTTGGCCTGCAAGCACTACGGTATTCAGCCTGAAAACATCGTTACGATCGGAGATATGCCGAACGATGTGCTGATGTTTGAAAAGAGTGGCGTGAGCATCGCAATGGGGCAGTCGAGCCCAGAAGTGAAGAAGGCGGCGACATACGTTACCGCCTCGAATGACGAGGAGGGATTCGCTAAGGCCATGGAGCAATTCGTGCTGGGGGCACGGCGGCAACCGGTTGCGCATGGCGGGAGGGCGGCCAGTTGAACCCAACCACATCCAAGCCGGCGCCCGCGGCCACGCTTGCGTTTTTGGTCAACGTCGACCACACCCTACCGGAAAACAAGGACAGATTGATATTAGAGCAGGTCTGCGAAGCGCGGAATGGTTACATCCGCCGGGAGGACAGGTGGCAATAACCGCCGGGTCATTAATCTCCGTTTGCGACGGATCAGAGCACCAAGAAACTGCTTCGTCTCGATCGTCTCGTCTTTTGGGGGAGCAGTAACCTAAAACTTCCGAAACAAGTCATGCAAACGTTTCGATCTGGGAAAACAGTTAGACCGATCGTAAAGATTGGAGGTTGCATATGAGTGCGTCGCCTAGTAAAGGTAGGAAATTTGAACC
>Ga0126381_100006389_pt1 | contig 13032 bp, 9 predicted proteins | sample PanSoiMetPlot_28_FD_96465 | JGI IMG/M metagenome (GOLD analysis project Ga0126381, IMG submission 96465) | Tropical forest soil microbial communities from Panama - MetaG Plot_28 | ecosystem: Environmental > Terrestrial > Soil > Tropical forest > Bulk soil | place: Panama | collected 2016-02-17
ACGGCGTGCATGTCACCGCGCGCGAGCGAGGTGATAGTGGGCGATGACATGGCCGGCAGCATGTCAGCTACCGCACCGAGCTGAGCCGCTGACACGTTCAGCTTCACCAGCACGTTGCCGCGCGCCATGATAGCGCCGCGAAGCAGCAAGGCCACGTCTTCCATCGCCGCGCGCTTCGCGTCGTCCACGTACGACGCGCGGTTCGCGACCAGCTCGGTGAAGCTGGTCAGCAGGGTGTGCAGGATCCGCAGCCCGTTCCGGCGCAGCGACGACCCGGTCTCGGTCAGGTCAACGATCGCGTCGACGATGTCGGGCACCTTCGCCTCCGTCGCGCCATAGGACGGCGTCACCACGGCGCTGATGCCCTGCTCGGCCAGGAATTTCCTGGTCAGCTCGGGAAACTCCGTCGAGATCCTGATCCCGGCTGGAAGGTCAGCGAGTGACTCCCAGCCAGAACTGGCAGGCACGGCAAGCACCACCCGGACCGGATCGGCTGTGGCCTTGGAGTACGCCAGCTCACCGAGCGACGCGACATCCGCACCCGTCTCCGTGATCCAGTCCCGGCCGGTAATGCCGAAATCGAATAGCCCCTCGGCCACGTACGTTGGGATCTCCTGCGGCCGCAAGAACCGCACCTTGTCGATACGCGGATCCTCGATCGAGGCGTGGTAGTCACGCTCAGAGGCCCGGTGCACGGTGAGGTCAGCGGCATCGAATAGGTCGAGCGTGGCCCGTTCGAGTGAGCCTTTGGGCAAGACGAGTGACAGCACGCCTGCACCCTACCCGGCCGTGGCCGGCCGGGTAGGGTGCCGGTGCTGGCCCGGGGGGACGACCCCCCGGAACCCCCCGCAGCTGCTACCCGGCCGTGGCCGGCCGGGCAGGGTGCCGGTGCTGGCTACCGCAGGGTGATCACGTTGGCGGTGATCAGCGCGGCCGCGTCCGACGCCAGATAGGCGATGACGTCGGCCACCTGCTCGGGACTGGCGATGTGCACGAGCGTGTCGCTGGCGTCGACGCCGGCGCGCACCGCATCGGTGACCCAGCCCGTGTCGGTGACCGGCGGATGCACCATGTTCGCCGTGATCCCGAACTCGGCAAGCTCGAACGCGGCCGACATCGTGTAGTTCGTCTGCGCGGCCTTGGCCGCTCCGTACGACACTTCCTCTGGGAAGCCGAGCTCGCCGCCCGATGTCAGCCCGATGATCCGGCCCCAGGTCGCCCCCCTGGCGATGTGACGCCGCGCGAACTCGCCGATCAGCAGCGCCGCCCCCATCGCATCAACACCGAACTGCTGCCGCCACGTCTCCTCGCTCACCGGCCGCAACGATCTGCCAAATTGGTCTGCATCCCCCGCCGTGCTAGTCCCGCGCGCCTTCGGCACGACGAAACTGTCGGCGATCCAACCAGTTGCGTTGTTCACCAGAATGTCGACCGGCCCGAGCTGCGATTCGGCGATGTCGAACAGCGTGCCAGCGGTACCAGGATCGGTCAGGTCGGCCTCGACGGCCTCCGCCCGGCCGCCAGTGCCGACGATCTCGGCAAGCACCGCGTCGCAGCTGTTAGCCCGATTGGCGCGGTATTCGGAGGGAATGCCTGGATCGACGGGATCGGCAACACGCAAGAACGTGCACAGCACCGCGCACCCAGCCCTGGCGAGCGCAAGAGCGGTCGCCGCCCCGATCCCATGATTGGCGCCGGTCACGATCGCGGTGTGTCGTGCCCCGCCAATGCCGCCCTCTGGCTCGCTCATGCCACGACCCTAGCCGTCGAAGAACCGTCAGGCAGGCGCCGAATCTCCAGCCTCTCCGTCACCCGTTCCTTGAGGTCGGCGACGTGGCTGACGATGCCGACGGCCCTGCCCCGGTCGCGCAGGTCGTCGATGACGCCGAGCACCTGGTCAAGCGTCTGCTCGTCGAGGGAGCCGAATCCCTCGTCGATGAACAGCGTCTGCAGGTCAATTCCGCCGGCCTCGGCCTTGACCACGTCGGCCAGGCCGAGCGCGAGGGCCAGCGAGGTGTAGAACGCCTCGCCGCCCGACAGCGACCTCGGACTGCGCTGTTCGCCGGTGTACCTGTCGATCACCGACAGTGTCAGCCCGCCGCGCTGCCGCCGCGACTCGCCCTCGTCGATCCTGGCGAGCTCGTACCGGCCAGAGGACATGGCCGCGAGCCGCGCATTGGCCGCGGCGACGACCTGCTCGAACCAGTGCCGCAGCACATATGTGGTCAGCGCGATCTTGCGGTGCCCGTCGACTCCTTTAGCCAGGCCAGCCAGGTAGATCACCGGCGCGGTCGCAGCGGCGAGCGCGCGGGCGCTCGTCTCGGCGTCGCGCACCTCGGCCACCCGGGCCCGCAGCCGATCGGCCCTGGCCACATGCGCGTCGCGAGCCGATCTCGCTTCGCGTTCGGCTTCGCGTGCCCGTTCTAGCTCGCCTGCCGCAAGCTCGGCTGCGGACCGCGCGTCATCGGCCTGCTCAGGATCGAGTTCGGCGAACTCAGGCGCCCGGGCGGCTGACCGCAGCTCAGCCAGCGTCGTACGCCAGGCCGTCACATCCCGGTCGAGCCGCGCCTGCTCGTCCGGCGTGCGGACTGCCGCCCTCGCGCACTCAACCGCCTGTGCACCCGGACCCAGGTCAAGCGGGAGCGTGCCGTCGCTGGCGTCACCCGTCGCGGCGCGGAAGCCGCTCGCGATCGCCTCGTCCTCAGCCCGGCGCCTGGCCTTTGTCTCGGCGTCGAGCGCGGTGGCGAGGCAGTCGAGCGTGGCGGCGAACGCAAGTTCACCCCGAATCGCCACCTCCACGGCCGCGTGCCGGCCGGACACCGTCGCGTACGGCCCGGCGACCTCAGCCAGCTTGGCCCGCAAGCGGGCCAGGTCAGACTCGGCGCGCCCGGCACCGGCCTCAGCGCGCGCCAGTTCCGCCGTGGCCGCGATCAGCTGGTCGCCGAGCCGGTCCAAGTCGGCGCGCAAGCTGGTCACTTCGGGTTCCAGCCGGTCGACGCGCGCCTGCGCCCCTTCCGCCGCGATCACCCGCCCGACCGCCGCCGCCTCATCGGCGGCCAGGTCGGCAACGGTCCGCCGGCACGCCACGGCGACCACGCGGGCTACCTCGAGATCAAGTTCTGAGTGCTCTGCCTCGGCCGTCGCCCTGACCCCCGCAGCGAGGTCTCTGCGGCTCCTGGCCGCCGCCACCGCCTCGGCTGTCACCGGCTCCGCCCCAGGCCGGGCCGGCGCGGGATGATCGGCCGAACCGCACACCGGGCACTGCGCGCCGTCGGTGAGCCCAGCGGCGAGTTCGGCCGCGATGCCGGCCAGCCTGGCGTCCATCGACGCCTGATGCGCGTCGACATAGCGCTGATGCGCCCGCACCGCCTCGTTCATCGCCTCCGCCTTGGCCGCGAGCAGCGGCTCAAGCTCGGCCAGCCGGCACGCCGCCGCCGCGACCTTCGCAAGCTCCGCCCGCTGCTCCCTGGCCGCGGCCAGTCCGGTCGCCAGATCCCTCGCGGCCGCCAGCCCAGCCTGCGCCTCCTCGATCCGGCGAGGCAGCTCGCACCTGGCGGCATCGAGGGCGCCGACCGCGGCGGCGGCCCGCTCGGCGCCCAGTCTCAGCCCGGCGGCCGTTACCTCGAAATCCGGAATTCGATTTTCGGATTGAACGAATTCGAACAAGCTGGCCGCCTCCCGCTGGCCAGCCTCAGCGCGGGCGGCTGCCCGTTTGCTCGCCTTCCTGGCTCGAGCGCTGTCGGCCGAGTCAGTAACCAACCCGCTCAGACCTAGCCAGCGGTCGGCCTCGGCCCGGCCGGCGCCGGCGCTGCCACCGACGCCGGCAAGGAGATCACCGTCGTCCTGCCCCTGCGCTCCGGGCGCACTTCGCCCTTCGGCTCGTTGGGCGGCTAGCTCGCGCTTGGCCGCATCGACGGCTCGCTCGGCCTCGGCGAGCACGGCGAGCAGCGGCCTGACGGGCTCAGCCCGCCTGGCAGCGTCGAGCGCCGCCGCCCGCTCGTCGTGCTGGGCGCGGGTCGCCTCGTGCTCTGCGAGCCTCGCCAGCACTACCGTCAGCCGCTTCATCCGAACCGCGCGCTCCGCGGCCTCCTGCTCGGCTGCGGCCGCACGCGCCACCTGGTCGGCGGCAAGCTCAAGCGCGGTCGTCGTGACGGCGACCCGATCAGCAAGCTCGTCGGCCACCTGCTTGAACCGCAGCGCCCGGTCAGCCAACGGCGCCGCGAGCAGCTCACCCCGCAGGTCGGCGTCGAGCCCGGCGGCCTCGGCTGCCGCCGAGACCGCCGCGTCCACCGCCGCGTCAGCCCGTTGCCGCGCGCGCTGCGCGTCTGCACGCCGCCGGTCAAGCTCGGCGGTGATCTTGTCGTACAACTGGGTGCCGAACAGCCTGGTGAGCAGTACGCGCCTGGTGTCGTCGTCCGATCGCAGGAACCTGGCGAACTCACCTTGAGGCAGCAACATCACCTGCGTGAACTGCGCAAGATTGAGCCCGACGGCCGTGGTGACCGCGTCACCGACCTCGGCTTTATTCGACGAAACGCTGACCAGGTGACCTCCGGCCATCCGCTGCAGGTGCACCCGAGTCGGCTCGACCGTGTAGCCGTGGCCGCGCCGCTTGAGCCGCTGGTGCTCCGGCACCCGCGTGATCACGTAGCGCGTGCCGCCGAGCGAGAAATCCAGGCGCACCATCGGCTCGACATCGGGCTCGGCGAAGTCGGAGTGCAGCCGGTCCTCGGCCGAGTCCTGCCCGGCCAAGCCGCCGTACAGGGCGAACGTTATCGCGTCAAGAATGGTGGTCTTCCCAGCGCCGGTCGGGCCCTCGAGCAGGAAAAGCCCAGATCGGCAAAGCCGGTCGAAGTCGATCCGCTGCGCCGTCGCGTAGGGTCCGAACGCCTGAAGTTCGAGGCTGTGCAGCCGCATTCACGCTGCTTCGGTGAGCGCCGCTACCAGCGAGCCGGAATCCTGGGCGTCGGCGTGCTGCACGGTCTCGATCACGTCGGCAAGCACCGCGCGCTGCTCGGCGTCGGCCGGGCCGCCGCTGGTGAATTCGACGAACATGCCGCAGATATCGGCTGGATCGGACGCGCGCGCTAGCCTGCGCAAGTCGGCGGCCTGGCTCGGCACTGCGCCGTCAGGAGCGAAGTCGAGCACGAGCGTGTGCGGCCAAAGTTCGCGCAGCCGCTCCATTGGCGAAGCCGGGCGCACGGTATCGGTCAGGATCACCTTGACCCACGCGTCGGCGAGGTCGGCGTCCCGACTGGCGAGCAGTTCTTCGAGCGTGCCGCGCACCTGCCGAAGTCGCCGCGGCACCGGCGCTGCCAGCTTGGTCGTAGTCACCGCGCCAGCGCCGTCGATCTCGGCGAGCGTGACCGACTTGACCTGGTGGCGTTCTGAGAATGAGAACGCCAGCGGCGACCCGCTGTACCTAACGCGACCGGTCTCCCCCGGTGGCCGCACGTCCTGCTGACCGTGCAGATGGCCAAGCGCGGCGTAGTTCAGGCCCGCGAACACCGACGCTGGCGCGTCGCCGATGCCGCCGACCCTGATGTCCCTTTCTGAATCGCAGGGCAGTGCCCCGCTGATAAAAGCGTGCGCGGTCACTACGGTCCTGCCGATTCCGCGGCTGGCGGCATCGGCCCGGATCAGAGCGGTCGCGGCTGCCAGCACTGAGGTGTGCGAGCGTTGCGCGTGAAGTTCGGTCATCACCGCGTCGGGCAGCAGGTAAGGGATGCCGTAGATGGCGATCTCGCCGTGCTCATCGGCCAGCACCACCGGCTTGCTGATGTCCGCGACGTCGGTGCGCAAGTGAACGCCGGCCAGTTCGCTGAGGCTGGCGCCGAACCCCAGCCTGACCGCCGAGTCGTGGTTGCCGCTGATCAGCATCACGGGGATGCGCGCGCTGGCGAACCCGCGCAGGGCGCGGTCAAGCACGCTGACCGCCTCGATCGGAGGCACGGCCCGGTCGTAAATGTCGCCGGCCACGATGACCGCGTGAACCTGGCGTTCTACCGACTCGGCGAGCAGCCAGTCAAGAAAGGCCGCCTGATGAGGCAGCAGGTCTTCGCCGTGCAACGTCCGCCCCAGATGCCAGTCCGAGGTGTGGAGCAGTTTCATCGCGAGACCGTGTCGTTCGTCGGGGAAGAGGTGCTTGATCGACTCGGCTCCATCATCCCTGGCGGTGGTGGCCATTCCCCGATATTGGCGTGTGGCGGCGTGTCGCGACATGGCTCGTCACCAGGAGGCCGCTGGATGGGGCGGTCGTGCTTGTATTGACTCTCGTGACCACAAGCGACGATTCGCTCCTCGCGAGCACCGGTCAGCCGGACGAGGAAGAACGGCACAGGCTGACGACTTTGTCGGGGCTGGCCGCACTGTCGCTCGACGCGCTGTCATCGGTGGCCTACGGCCCAGAGGCGATCGTCGTCGTACTCGTCGCCGCCGGGACCGCTGGCCTTGCTTACACGCTGCCGGTGACCTACGCGATCGTGATCTTGCTGGCTGTGCTCGTGATCTCCTACCGCCAGGTCATCGAGGCCTTCCCCCATGGCGGCGGTGCCTACGCGGTCGCCAGCACGCACCTGGGCAAAATGCCGAGCCTGGTCGCTGCCGGATCGCTGATCGTCGACTACGTCCTCAACGCCGCCGTCGGGGTCTCTGCGGGCGTCGCCGCGTTGACCTCTGCGTTTCCCAAACTGTACGGCGCTACCGTGCCGCTCTGTCTTCTCGTGCTCGCGCTGATCACCGCGGCCAATCTGTGGGGCGTGGCCGAGTCGGCGCGGCTGTTCATCGTCCCGACGCTCCTGTTCATCGGCGCGATCGCGCTGGTAATCATCGCCGGGCTGACACGCAGCCATCCGGTGGTCACGCCGCCCTCGCACCTGCCGAGCGTGGCCGAGTCGATCGGGATACTGCTGCTGCTTCGCGCGTTCGCCTCCGGCTGCTCGGCGCTGACCGGGGTCGAGGCGATCGCCAACGCGGTGCCTGCGTTCCGCAAGCCACGGGTGAAGCACGCGCAGAACACCGAGGCGTGGCTCGGCGCCCTGCTCGGCGTGATGCTGATCGGCCTAGCGATCTTGATCAAGAAGTACCACGTCACGCCCGACCCACGCCAGACGGTACTCGCCCAGCTCGCCGCCGCCGGCCTCGGCAAGGGCTTCGGGTTCTACTTCGTGCAGCTGATCACCACGGTGCTGCTCGCGCTGGCGGCGAACACGTCATTTGGCGGCCTGCCCATCCTCGCCTCGCTGCTGGCCAAGGACAACTACCTGCCGCACCTGTTCTTCCTGCGCGCCGACCGGCAGGTGCACCGCTACGGCGTGGTCGTGCTCGCGCTCCTGGCCGGCGCGCTGCTCGTCGTGTCCGACGGGAACACCCAGCGCCTTGTGCCGCTGTTCGCGATCGGGGTATTCGTCGGCTTCACGCTGTCACAGGCCGGGATGGTCAGGCACTGGCGCCAGCAGCGCGCGCCCGGCTGGGAGTGGCGCGCCACCATCAATGGCGTCGGCGCCGTGCTCACCGCCGCCGCGTTCGCGATCGAGATGATCAGCAAGTTCACCGAGGGCGCCTGGCTGGTGGCGATCGTGATCCCGCTGTTTGTGCTGATGTTCTCCCGCGTGCACGTGACCTACGCGAAGATCGGCGCGCTGCTCGAACTCGGCAAGCTTCCGCCGAAGCCAGAGCAGATGGGTTCCTTTGTCGTGGTTCCCGTGGGCGGGATATCGCGGCTGACTGAGGAGGGCATCGCGGCCGCCCTGTCTCTCGGTGACGAGGTGGTCGCCGTGACCGTCTGCTACAACGACCCTGACGACGAGGCGACGGACACACGGCTCAGGCAGCAATGGGCGCAGTGGGATCCCGGTGTGCCTTTGGTGACCCTCCACACCAGCCATCGCTCGCTCGGGCCGCCGATCGTTGAGTACCTGCGCGACCTTGAGGTCCAGGAAAGGTATCACCGCATCGTCGTCCTGATCCCCGAGGTCCAGCCGGCCCATCCCTGGCAGCGCATCCTGCACAACCAGCGAGGTTTCGTCCTGGACCGGGCCATCCAGCAAGGCACGGTCAACGTCGTGATTTGCCGGCTTCACTTCCAGCTGGCCAACTGGCCGGAACCTGGTTCGTCGATCACCACATCAGTCCCATGAACCGCACCAGCCTCCGGATCCGAGGCGCTCGCCGCACTTATCATCGGTTGCCGTCGTTGTTGCGTCCGGAATATGCCATTTGTAACTACGGAAACCGGTGATAAGTGCCTCCCGTAGAGCCAGGTGAGGCCCGGCGACTCTTTGCATCCGCCCGAGTCGCGACACTCGCTACTGTGTCGGGGGGCACCCCGCACGTGGTGCCGTTCACATTCGCCGTCGAGGGTGACCTGGTCTACACCGCGGTCGATGCCAAGCCGAAGTCCACGACCAACCTGAAACGGCTGAGCAATATCCGCGACAACCCGCGCGTGGCCGTGCTCGCCGACCATTACGAAGACGACTGGTCGGCCTTGTGGTGGGTACGCGCCGACGGGCGGGCGTCGGTGGTCTCGGAGGCCGAAGCCATGGCGCGGCCGTTCCGCCTGCTGGCCGAACGCTATCCCCAATACGTCGCCAGCCCGCCGGCGGGTCCGGTGATCGTGATCCAGGTCGACCGGTGGACGGGCTGGTCCGCGAGCGGAACGGGCCGCGCCTAGAGGTCTGCCACCGCAGGGATCACCTGCGAGCCGATGATCTCGAGCGGCGTGACGTCCCAGACATTGGCCACCGCGCCAATGGCCGTGTCAAAGCCCATCTCGGCCAGTCCGCCCAGCTGGTCGACGATCTCGCTCGCCTTCTCGCCATTTCGGCCCGTATCGAAGATGAAGTAGCACGACTTACGGATCTCGTCGTAAACCCTGCCTTCCGAGTCACAGTGCTCGCGCAGGACATCAAGCTTGCGCGCCAGGTCCGGACCGGGGAACAGGTTGCACGCCTGGGCGTATCGCGCCACGAAGCGTAGCGTCTTGCGCTCCCCGCCGCCGCCGATCATGATCGGCGGGTGCGGCTTGGCCAGCGGCTGCGGGCGGTTGAGCGGCCGGTCGAGCTCGTAGTGCAGGCCGCGATACGGCGAGTCGTTGTCGCTCCACATCTGCAGGCAGATCTGCAGCGTCTCCTCAAGTCGTTCGAACCGCTCGGCGACCGGCGGGAACGGGATGCCGAGGCCCTTGGACTCCTCTTCGTTCCACGCCGCTCCGATCCCAAGCCACGCCCGGCCGCCAGACAGCACGTCAAGCGTCGAGATGATCTTGCCGAGAACACCTGGATGCCGGTAGACGGCACCAGTCACGAGCGTGAGCAGCTTCGCCCGAGACGTGCAGGCGGCTAGATATCCGAGCGTGGTGTAGGCCTCCAGCATGTCGTTCTCCGGGGGTCCGGCAGCCCGGATCTGGAAGAAGTGATCCATCACGCTGATGAACTCAAAGCCCGCATCGTCGGCGGCCCGAGCCACCGTGGCTAGATCAGCGCCGAGCGTGGCAGGTCCGCCCGGCCAGTTGAAGTCAGGAACCTGTAGTCCGATATCCATGGCTCAATACTGCCGCTGCCGCCCGGCCGAGGTGACGGCGGGGCGGCAGCGGCAGTATTGGCAGGTTAACGGTTTAGCAAGTTGTCCTTAGTGCAAATGCAGGTTGACGCCGAGCAGCACCAGCCACCAGAGGAATACCGCAAGTATCCCCGAGGCGACAGTCTTTAGCCATCCAATCGTGATGTAGTGCTTACTGACCGCGATAATGATTCCGACAACGATGTAGATCAGGCCAAGAAGGCTGATCGTGATCCGTTTGTTCACCGACATTGCTCCGATCTCCTGAGCGGTGCAGGGCGCAACTACCCGCTCAGGAACGACCTATTCGCCCGGAATGGATCGAAGCTGAGGTCACTGAGCTAGCTCTTGACGAGGCGGGATACTGCCTCGGCAGCACGGGTGACCGCCGCGATCTGAGTGAGGACGTCGATGCAATCCTGGCTGCATCCGCGCCTGCCTGGCCTTACCTGACCAGGCAGGATGCCGGCACGTGGCGTCTTCGCATAGTTCGGAATGACTCGGGTAGCTTCGCCGCGCTTGACATTACTGCCCGCGAGCGAAGGAGTGATTGATATGGCGGGAACGACCGGTTCAAGACGCCGCAGTCCAGGGACCCGCGGTTGGAACCCAGGCCTTAAGGTTCCAAGAACCCGTGGTGCTTTGAGTGGCCTGCTTCTCATCTTGCTTGGCATCTGGGGCGGCCTAGTCCCGCTGGTCGGCCCCTACGTGCACTACGCATACACGCCCGACAAGGCGTGGACGGTTACCTCGGGCCGGGCCTGGCTCGAGTTTGCCCCGGCCGCCGCGGCGGTCGTCGGCGGAATCCTGCTGCTGGTAAGCAGGCTGCGCCCGTTGGCCCTGATGGGGGCGACGCTGGCCGCCTTGAGCGGTGCATGGTTCGTCCTCGGTAGCACGGTGGCCAGGTTCTGGACGCAAACTCCGCCGGCGCAGGGGACCCCCGTCGGCAGCGCGGTCGCCCAGGCCGCAGAGCAGATTGGGTTCTACACCGGCCTCGGCGCGGTCATCATCTGCGTCGCGGCAGTGGCCATCGGGCGGATGTCGGTGATCTCGGCCAGGGACACGAAGATGGCCGAGCGCTGGGCGAAGGACAGCCCGGAGGCCATACTCACCGATCCGCGCACCAGCGACGTTACGACGCCGCTGTCGGCGAGCTCAGGCAAGGGAGGCCCAGCGCCTTCCGGCACCGGGACCACAGCGAAGAGGACCCCGATGGCGGCGCTGACGCGCATCGCCAGCAGGAACAAGATGGCCGGACAATCCGACGACGCCTCGGCACGATCTGATCAGCTCAGCGGAAGTTCGAGCCGCCGCTAGCGAAACGCCGGCCGTGGCTGGCTCATCGGGACCCCACCGAGCGGCGGGGTCCCGATCTCTTCGTCAACCCCAGTGATGCGGGATCGACGGCTATGCGATTTACTTTGAGTCCGACTTGCGAATAGTCGGTTGGTCAATTCGGCCTTTTCAGATAAGAATACGATACGATCCGTTTTCTAAGGTCCGAGGTAGGCTGTTGCTTCATGGGGAGCCCCGGTTTTTCGATGCGGCTCAGGAAAGACGCGTCCGCTGCTCAAACGGGCAAGATTGCTCAGCACGAATCCGCATATCCGCTACTACTAGCGCGAATGAGCGCCGGATCGCCCGGCCCAGGCTCGGGCGGCAGCACGGATGACGGCCCCGGTCCGGGCGGGCCAGACTCGGGTCAAGGCGGACCCGCATCACCCGAGCCCGCTGCGATGGGGCCGCAGGAGCATGCACAAGACAGTTCGTCGTCGCAGGACCAGGCAGTTGCCGAGGCCAGATCGCCGGGAAGGATGCTGCACGTCCCTCGCAGAGTGAGGCGGCCGCGGCGGGGCAGGCCACGCAGCGCGGACGCTGACCGGGTCATACTGGTCGCCGCCGCCGAAGTCATGGCAGAAAAGGGCATTAACGGGCTCACCATCGAAGAGGTGGCCGTACGCGCGGCGGTTGGCAAGACCACCATCTACCGGCGCTGGTCATCCCGCGGGACGCTAGCGCTCGACGCGTTCCTCGCCGAGTTCGGAGGCCAGCAGAGCCTGCCGGATACAGGTACCTTCGCCGGCGACCTGCGGGCCGCGCTCGGTGCGTGGGTTAGCGCCGTTTCCGGCACAATCGCGGGGACCATGCTTGTCGGCCTGATCGCCGAGATACAGCACGATCGCGGTCTGGCGGTGGCGTGGCAGGACCAGGTCATAGCGCCGCTGAGGGCCCAGTACTCGATCATGCTTGACCGGGCGGTGAGCCGGGGCGAGATACCCGCTGACACCGATGCCGGAGTGGTGCTCGACCTGATTTTCGGCGCCTGCTACTACCGCCTGCTGCAACGCCGGCCGCTGAACGAGCAGTTTGTCAAGCAGGTCGTTGACGTCGTCGCGGCAGGCGTGGGTGCCCGCACGAACTTACCGGCGCTCAGGAGCTGATTCGCTGCAAGGTCATCGTGCCGCGCAGACCGTGGCTGATCTCGATGACCACCGCCGAAGTACCGGCGACCAATTCGAACGCGTTCGGCACGCCGACGGCGCCTGAAATGCCGCCGGTAGCGGCGTTGAGCCTGCTCACGGTCAGCTTCGAGCACTTCGAGCCGTGGCACACGTGCCCGAGCACGACAAGGCCGACCCCCGTGGCTGCGATCGCGCTGTCCTGGGCGGATACCCGCTTCGACGAGACCAGGGCGAGAGTCTTGCTGCTGTAGCTATTGACGCCCGCGTGCGGGGTGAAGATGAGCACGTCGATCCTGCCGCCAGTCACCGCCAGGGGCAGCGGCGCGAATCGAACGGCCGGCTGCTTGCGGTACGTGACTCCGCCAGAAGCGGTCGCGTGCGCGAGGAAGGAACTGCTCTGACCGCTGCTGGAGCTCTCGAAGTAGAGCCCGGACGTGTTGGCGTCCATTGCCTGCGGGAACGCGAGCCTGGTGACGACATGGACCGCCGACCGGCTGGTTGCGATCCTGCTGACTGTCGCGAATTCAAACCCGCTCGAATCGGTGATCCAATCGGTCCACGACCAGAGGGTGCCGCCTTCAACGAACAAGCCTGCCATGGTCACCGGCGCGGGCAGGCGTGGCAGCGTCCAATGCCGTACCTTGCTGTCATTCGATTTGCGGTACTCAGTGACGGTCAGCCCGTTCTGCACGAACAGATCAGAAGCGCTCGCGGCGATCGCGACCACCGTGCCGCCCGCGTGCAGCACCGTCCTTGGGGCCGAGTTGCGTGAGACGACGTAGACCACGGCACCCCGTGAGTAGAACACCGCGCCGTCCGGCGCTTCGGCGAACGCGTTTCCCAGGATGTTGTTGGTGCTGCCTAGCGCGATCTTCGGGCCGGCGTGGAGCGCGGGCGTTCTTGGCGCGGCTTGAGCACCCGATTGGGCCACCACAATGCCGGCGATGCCGAGCGCGAGAGCCGGGATAACGGCGCCAGCCAGTCTGCCCCGGCGCAGGGCGGTGAGTGC
>Ga0126381_100006390_pt1 | contig 13030 bp, 10 predicted proteins | sample PanSoiMetPlot_28_FD_96465 | JGI IMG/M metagenome (GOLD analysis project Ga0126381, IMG submission 96465) | Tropical forest soil microbial communities from Panama - MetaG Plot_28 | ecosystem: Environmental > Terrestrial > Soil > Tropical forest > Bulk soil | place: Panama | collected 2016-02-17
GGCATTTTATGCCACTTAAATGCCATCACGTTTTCCGAACGGTTTTGAAAGCGGTTCGCGCGCTGGGTCTCACCATGCAATGCTCAGATAGCACACAACGTCCGGACTACGCATGGACGGAGGTTTGCTTCCCCCAGCTTCCGGGAAGCAAACCGAACATACGCGGCATGCGAGTTGGGGCCACGGAAGAAATGCACGCACTTCGATGGCGAGATCGAAAAATTCATACGCGCCGGGACCATTGATTTGGAGACCGGAATGGCCCATGCGACCAATGCGGGGAATTTGCGCTTAGAGTTGGCTGATTTCGTTCCGCCCGAGGAAATCGGTCCAGCCAGCAATTCGTAATGCCGAGCGGCTCACCGATTCCGAGGCGATCTATTGCTGCAAGGCTTGCTTGAGACTCGGCTTCACGCCTACGGCGGCGATGCTTGCGGCGTCCCACCCACCACCCAGGGCTTTCACCAATAACACCGACGTTACCAGTCGCTGTCCCTGAATCTGCGCCTCGAGCCGTTCATTGCCAAGAACCTGCTCTTGCGCGGTGATCACGTCCAGATAAGTCACCACACCTCCGGTGTATCGCGCATTGGCCAAGGTCAGCGCCGTATTGGCATCGCCCACTGCTCGTTGTTGCGAGTCGGAGGCGGCGGCTAAAGCCTTTAAACCGGTTACGGCATCTTCGACCTGCTGGAAAGCAACCAGCGTGGTTTCTCGATAGTCGGCAACGCTCTCCTGGTATACGGCTTTCGCGTTCTCGAGTTGTGCCCGGTGCCGGCCTCCAGCCATCACCGGTTCAAGCGCCGAGAGACCAATGGACCAGATCGCACTCGGGCCAGCGAACAGCTTCGTAATGTCGCTGCTCTCGAACCCCGTCCCGCCACCCAGAAAGATGCTGGGGTAAAAGGCCGATCTGGCAACCCCGATTTGGGCATTTGCCGCCGCAACCCGCCGCTCTGCCGTGGCAATGTCGGGCCTACGTTCAAGCAACTCCGAGGGTAAGCCTAGCGGAATTGCTGGCGGCTGGGCGGCAAGGGGCCGAACCGGAGCTTTGAAATTAGGGGCCGGCAAGCCTTGCAGTACGGCCAAGGCGTGCTGGAATTGCGCGCGTTGTTGCTCGAGCAAGGACAGTTGCGTGTAGGAGGAATCAAGAACGGTGCGCTGCTGCGCGACATCCAAACCGGAAACAGCGCCCCCTTCGTGCCTTCGCTCGACCAACTCCAGCCCTGCTTTCTGAAAGTCGATGGCTTTCTCAACCACCATCATTTCCGCATCCAGCTCACGCAATTGAAAAAAGTCGGCGGCCAGCTCGGTCGTAACCAATAGACGAACGTTCTCCAAATCGGCAGCCGAAGCTTGGAGCGATGCGTTAGCCGCTTCGACACTCCTCCGCACGCGACCGAACAGATCCACTTCATAGTTCAAGGTGAAGGGAATGCTAAAGGTATTTTGGGTTACCGGAGTGGCAGCGACATGCACGCCGTTGGTCGGACGATTGCCAGAAATCCTTGCTCGCTGGAGCGACACTCCCGCGTCCAGTTCCGGATAGAGGCCGGAAGAGGTGACCCGAGCAAAGCTTCGGGCTTCGGCAAGCCTGGCGGTAGCCGCCTTTAGATCCTGGTTACTGCCCATGGCTTGCTGTTCATATTGGTCGAGTTCGGGGTCGTGGAACAGCGTCCACCAAGCATTCTTGGGCAAAGAATCCAGGGGAGTAGCGGGTTGCCAGGGTACTTGGGATTGCCAGTTTTGTGGTACGGAGACGTCCGGCTTCTGGTATTTGGAGCTAGCGGCGAAGGACGCAACCGCTCCGAGTGCTACAAAGGATAGAATCCGCCATCTCATGCGTGTTCCGCCCGATTTCCGATGTGCACCACTTGCCCCTCCTCCAGTGAGTCACTGGGGTTGAGGATCAGCGTGTCGCTCGGTTCGAGACCGCCAAGGATTTCAACTTCGGTACCGTAGTCACGCCCAATGATTACCGGCTTCAGATGCACATGGCCGCTCGGGTCGACGACCGCCGCCCGCGGACCTTCGGCCCGAAATAACAACCCGTTAACCGGAACCGTGAGGCGTAAGGCCGAGACGTTCAATCCGAAATGCACTTGGGCGTAGGCGCCGGGAAACAGCCGGCCGTCGCGGTTCGGTACATCGATCTCGGTGCGTAGCGTGCGGCTCTCCGGGTCGATGGCATCTGCGGTACGAGCCACTTTTCCCGAGAAGCGCTGTCCGGGAAAGGCTGGCAACTCAAGGCTGGCCGGAAGTCCGCTATGAATCGCGGCTGCGTAGACTTCAGGAACATCAACGAAGACGCGAATGGGGTCAATCTGTGCCAGCACGAACAGCTCCTGGTTGGAACCGCCGTTGCCAGCATTGATGAGGGCGCCGATGTCGGTGTTGCGCCGGATCAAAACCCCGGAAAAGGGGGCATATACGTGCTTGAAGGATTCCAACTGCTCCAGGCGACGGACATTGGCCGTAGCCGAAGCCAGCGCGGCTTGGTCCTGGGTGTAGCTACTGGCGCGCTCGTCGGTCTCCTGCTGGGCAACGGCGTCCATCTTGCGAAGCGTCTCCCAGCGTTCGGCTGATGTCTTGGCTAGGGCCAATTGCGCCTGAGCTTGGTCACGAGCAGCGCGGGCTTGCATCAGCTCTTGGTCGACTTCCGGCGTATCGATATCCGCGAGCAATTGACCTCGCTCGACGCGGCTGCCGATATCCTTATACCAACGCGCCAGATACCCGTTCGTACGCGCGTAGATGGGAGACTCGGTAAATGCCTGTAGTGTGGAGGGCAGTGTTAATTCTTGCTGCGCCGGTTCGCGTTGGGGCTGAATGACAGTAACCGAAGGCACTGCAAGAACCGCAGTCTCTCTGGCCAAGGCACGACGCTCACCCAAACGGAGGGAAAAGCCGATCGCCGCACCGGCTGCCAATAGAATCAGCAGCACTAGCAAGGCAAGATAGCCATTTTTTCTCCGTGGCCGCGGCAACGGTTCGAAACTTGACGAATCCTTTTGCATTGCGATCAACACGTCTTGCGTCATACTTGAGCCTGCCTCATAGAAAAAAGAACCTTCAGCCTCGCTCCGGCTCCCAGCCGAGCTTCTGCTTCGCTCGCCCGTGAATGATGCTGAACACCACGGGAACGAAAAATAACGTGGCTACGGTGGCTAAAATCAGACCGCCAATGACCGCGCGACCGAGAGGAGCGTTCTGTTCGCCCCCTTCTCCGAAACCCAGCGCCATGGGCAACATCCCCATAATCATAGCCAGGGCGGTCATGATCACCGGACGAATGCGGGTGTAGCCGGCTTCGACGGCGGCCCGAACCGAGTCCAATCCTTCCGCCATCCGCTCACGGGCAAACGAAATCAGAAGGATGCTGTTGGCCGTGGCCACCCCCATGCACATCACCGCGCCGGTGAGTGCGGGTACGCTTAAGGTGGTATGGGTCAAGAACAGGATCCAGAGAATTCCCGCCAACGCCCCCGGCAGAGCCGTGATGATGATGAAGGGATCGAGCCAAGACTGAAAGTTCACCACGATCAGTAGATAAACCAGCACAATCGACATAACCAAACCCAGCAGCAGGCCGAAGTACGACGACTGCATGGTTTCTACCTGGCCACGGATGTTCATCTGCGTGCCGCGAGGCAATTGTTTTCGGAACTGCTCCACAATTCGCGATGTATCCGCGGCTACTCCCCCCAAATCCCGACCGTCCACGCTAGCAAACACATCCACGGCGGGCGCCACGTTATAGTGGCTCACCACGGCCGGAGCCGTGAGTGGAGTAGCCGTGGCCAGATTCGCCAGCACCTGGGGAGAGGGCCCTGCCGGGCCGTTAATAGGGATGTTCATCAATGCCTGCAACGAATCGACGCGGTACTGTGGAGACATCACTGCCATGTTGTAGCTGACACGATTCTTTGGATTGACCCAGAAGGTCGGCGAAGTCTGAAAGCTGGAACTCAGCGAAACCAGAACATTCTGCGCCACGTCGCGTTCGGTCAACCCCAGCTGCTGCGCCCGTACGCGGTCTACGTCCAAGTGGATGGCAGGGTTATTGATCAATTGCTGCACATGTACATCCACGGCACCAGGTATTCGGCGCACGCGATTGGCGATCTTTTCCGCGATCAGATAGTTCTCGGCATAGTTCTGGCCGGATAGCTGAATATCGATGGGCGCGGGTTGTCCAAAGTTCAGGATTTGGCTGACAATGTCGGCCGGCTGAAAGAAGAACTCGACTCCCGGAAAACTTCTCGGTAGTTCCCTGCGAAGGAGGTGAACATATTCCCCGGTTGGACGATGGCCGGGATTCAGCGAAACCAAAATTTCCGCATCGGATGTTCCAATAGTTCCAGAGTTGCTGTAGGTGAGATTGATTCCACTGTAGGGTAACCCGATGTTGTCAAGAACGGTGTTGATCTGCTTTCGAGGAACCTCCTGGCGAATCTTCTGCTCCACCTCGTCTACCAAACGCGCGGTTTCTTCGATTCTCAACCCCGCACGCCCGCGCACGTGTAGGCGGAATTGCCCGGCATCGACCGCGGGAAAGAAGTCGCGGCCAAGAAAAAATACCAATCCCCCCGACAACAGGCAGAAACCCAGGAAGGCGGCAACGAAAGGCCGGCGATGTTCCAATATGGCCTCGAGCGTGTCGCGGTACGACTCGCGGAGGCCAGCAAACCATCGTTCAAAGCCAGCCTGAAAACGTCCCCAAAGACTCGCGTTCTCCTCGTGGCGCTTCTCCTGATAATGCCGCAACAAGTACATCACCAAGGTGGGGATCAGGGTTCGCGACAATAAATAGGACGCCAGCATGGCAAACACCACCGCCTCGGCCATGGGCACGAAGAGATAGCGCGCTACACCGGTCAGGAAAAACATGGGGACAAAAACGATGCAGATGGCCAGGGTGGAGACGAAGGCCGGCACGGCGATCTGCTGGGCGCCGTCCAGGATGGCCGGTTTTAGCTCCTTGTTCATGCCGAGATTGCGTTCGATGTTTTCAATCTCCACCGTGGCATCGTCGACCAATACTCCGACCGCCAAGGCCAGTCCGCCGAGCGTCATGATGTTGAAGGTTTCCCCCAGCGCGCTCAGCAGGATTACGGAGGTGAGAATCGAGAGCGGAATCGAGATGGCAATGATGAGCGTGCTTCGCCAATTGCCTAAAAAAAGCAAGATCATGGCGGCCGTGAGACAAGCTGCAGTTAAGGCTTCTTTCAAAACTCCCTGGATAGCCGCCCGCACGAACAGAGACTGATCGAAAAGAGGTCGCATCTCCAGATCTTCGGGGAGAGTCTGCGCGATCTGCGGCAGCATGGCGCGGATGTTCTTTACGATGTCGATGGTCGAAGCCCCGCCGTTTTTCATCACACTGAGCAGGGTTCCGCGGACTCCATCCTGGCGCACGATGTTGGTTTGAGGGGAAAAGCCGTCGCGGACGTGAGCCACGTCATGAACATAAATAGTGGTGCCGTTCGTGGTCTTAATAGGCAAATCGTTTAACTCGGCAATGCTCTGGGGGCTGGCGTTGAGCTCGACCTGGTGCTCGAGTGTTCCCAGCTTGGCCGTACCAGAAGGCAGGATCAGATTCTGTGCGCTAATGGCGTTCACTACGTCCACCGGAGTGAGGTGCTTGGCCTGCAAGGCTGCCGTGTCAAGGTCAACGGAGACCAGCCTTGGTTTGCCACCGTAAGGGAAAGGCACGGCAGCTCCTTCGACCGTGATCAGCTGGGTACGCACAAAATTCAGCGCGTAGTCATTCAATTGCTGTTCCGGCAAAGTCTTGCTGCTCATGCCGATCTGGAGAATGGGGACGCTTGAGGCGGTATATTGGATCACCAATGGTGGGGTTGTGCCCTGCGGCAAGAAGCGCAACCCGGTCTGAGAAACGGCGGTGACCTGCGCCAGCGCGGTCTGAATATTTGCCGAGGGTCGGAAGAATAGCTTCACAACGGCGACCCCGTTGAGCGACTGCGATTCGATGTGGTCGATGTCGGTCACCAGCGTAGTGAGGGCACGTTCCGTGATCGTCGTGATGCGATCCGACATATCCGTGGGCGACAGACCCTGGTAGTTCCACACAATGCTGATCACAGGGATGTTGATGTCTGGAAAAATGTCGGTTGGAGTGCGTAGCAGTACGATGGGGGTGAGAATTACAATCAGCAGTGCCATCACGATAAACGTGTATGGTCTGCGTAACGCCAACGCGACAATCCACATGAAAAATGTCCTCTCGGATACGTGGGAAACTCAGCCGCCGCGCGAACCCCACCCGTTCGCCTGTCGCCATTTAGGATAGATGCGATACGCTGCGTATCGGATCTATTTTAATAATGAAGGACTTGCGCCATGGCTAAACAGGCGAGCATCGACCGTGCAAACTCGAGGGGCCCAGGGCGTCCCCGAAGTGAAAAAGCTCGGGAGGCGGTGATCCGCAGTACTCTGGCGCTCTTAAAACAGGTCGGCTTTCACGAACTGGGCATTGAGGCCGTAGCGGCCCGGGCCGGGGTGGGCAAGACGACGATTTACCGATGGTGGCCGAACAAAGCCGAACTGGTGATCGCTGCTTTCGTCTCGGCGGTCGAGGATGAGCTGCGTTTTCCTTCGCACGGGCCGGTGCTCGAGTCCATTCATCAGCAAATGAAGAGGTGGGCGCATATCTTCCGCAGCCCTCTGGGGCAAATCGTTGCCACCGTCATCGGTGCCGGGCAGTCAGAGGCAGAGATTCTCGCCGCTTTTCGCGCGCATTGGGTGGAACCGCGACGAGTGGAGGCGCGAGCGCTGCTCGAAGAGGCCAAGAGAAAAGGTGAGATTCGAGGCGATCTCGATCCCGATTTGATCCTCGATCTGCTTTACGGGCCACTTTACCTTCGCCTCCTCCTCAGGCATGCACCGCTCGATGAACATTGTGTCAATACCGTGTTCAAGGTCGTGTCTAAAGCCATATTGCCGAACTCGTGCCAGCTGGACCGTCCCGCCGGAGCATGAATCCCAGCTCCACACGGGACCAGATGGAGGCGAGTCAATCGCCAAGGCTCACTAGGCGGCGGAGACTTGCGCCTTTGATGTGGGCCCGTCAGAACGCGGGATCTCGAGTCCGGGGCCGACCGGGATAGAAAGGCGCAAAGTGCTAAAGGGGCAAAATATGTAATCTGATTGCATATTTTTTGCAACCTCCGACAACTAGTGTGAACGCTGGATCGGGAGTTCAAGAATGAGAGTACAATGGAGGCCTTTTCGAGGCTGGGGGACACCTACGACACGACAGGTGCCGCTTTCAAGGCATAGTTCCCACTTCGCTGAGGAGGCACCATGGCCGGTTTTTGCACCAACTGCGGCGCGCCCCTGACTGGGGCCTTTTGTACGGCATGCGGGACACGCGTGGGGCCGTCTTCCTCTGGCGCGTCTGTTCCAGCGCAACCGGTTCAGGCTCAACCGACAGTCGCATCGGGAGTCCCGCCCGCAACCACAGCAGCCAGAAGTTCTGGATTGGGCAAGGTGCTACTGATCATCGGTGGGATCTTGCTGGTTCTAGGGGCCATCGGGGCGGCTACTGCGATCTATGGCGTTTACTGGGTAAAACACAGGGTGTCGGAATATAGCTCGGCAGTCACGGGAGAATCGAGCGGGCCGGTGACGATGGTGGCTCGAGGAAATAGTTGCCGGTTGCTCTCCACCGCACAACTGGAAAAGGTGCTGGGAGTCACGATTGAAAAAAACGCAGAAATCATGGAAGGCTCTGAACCAGGTTGTGCCTACTACACAAATGCCGCGGCCTTCGCCGAGCTGCAGCGTACGGCGGTCGAGCTGGCGCGCCGGCAGTCGCAGGAAGCAGCGGCGAACACCCCGAGCGGTAAGAGCGATAATCCACTGGAGCTTCTGAAGAACACCAATCAGATGGAGGGCATCGTCAAGTCCTTTGGACTGTCGCAGCCGGATACGGACGGAAAAGTCTTCTCCTTCCACGTCAATCATAACTATGGGCGCAAGAATTGGACCGCGCTGCGAGCCACGATGTCAGTAGTTCCCGGATTTGAGGATCTCCCCGGCGTTGGCGATCGCGCCATGATGGGCTCGATGGGCCACGTTGTCTACGTGCTCAAGGGAGACACGGTAGTCACTCTGGAGCTAATGTACGTGCCCGACGCCCGCACTCGTGGAGTAGAACTCGGGCGAGATATTCTCTCGCATATGTAGCACCGGCCGGTAACTCCATGGCGGCTCGGCAGGTCGAAGCGCACTTTGGCGCGTGGCCACGAGCTCGCGTGCCACGTGTATTGAATGACGGGCCGTATGTGGAAAGAAGCGCGGCAGATCGAGATCTCCCGCGCTTCCCTGGCCGATGTTGTCGCCGTTACGAAGGCCCGATATTACGGCGTTGCCTGTGCCTGGACGTGTAGGTCCGGGCTGAGATGCACAGTCTTGCCGGCCATGACGTACACTTTCTCTTCAAATTGCGTCCGTCCCGCGTCGCGTATTTCGATATCGTAGCTGCCGGGCCGAAGATTCATAGTCTTCAGCTTGCCAATCTTGCCGGCGTAAGCGCCGTTGACGTACACCTCGGCATCTTTCACCTTGGTATCGAATTTCACCGCGCCCGTCTTCGGCCCGTAATGATAAACGCCATAAGGATAGGGGTAAGGTCCCCAGTACGGGGTGTACCATCCCCACGCGACACCCGGCGCAACCACAACCCGAACCGGACGCGCGTGCGCCGCCAAAGGTGCCATGAGGGCCGCAAGCGCAACACCCGTGAGCATCAGCTTCTTCATAACCTTTCTCCTAACAAGTTAGATGCGTAAGTACTTTTCTAGAGCGTAAAGAAGCGTAAATTGGGCAATAGCCATCTTGGGTCTTCGCGCGCAGAAGCAGCCCACGACTGCAATTTGCGTTTTCTTTCGCATTCGCTTTTGCAGGCGACCGATGTCCTTTTCTTGCCGACTCGCAGTGCGCCAATCCGAACGGAGGGAGGCACTCTGCTAAAATCCCCTCACCTTGCCCCGAAGGGATACACGCGTGCACAGACTTCGTAGCATTTGGTTTGCTGTCATCCTAATTTTCAGCATAGGACTCGTTTCTTTCACCGCCTCCCCACCTGCCACAACCGCGCCGAGCGAATTGAGAGGCGCGTTCCGCCTTGCCAAGGATAACGGGTGGACATTTGTCCATCTCCAAGGGACACCGCGACAGATTGGCTACCAGAACGGCTATTTGTTGGCCCCAGAAATCGATGACATGCGAAAAGTCGTAATGCTTGAGGCCAGTCACGATTACCAAAAGGAATGGTCATTTTTTCGTGAGGCTGCTCAGAACATGATGTGGCCGCATATTGAGGAGGAATACCGCGAAGAACTGCAGGGCATCGCCGATGGCGCTGCCGCTCATGGGATCAAGATTGACGTGTGGGATGTGGTAGGCGTGAATGCCATCGCCGAGTGGAGTTACTACAACAAGCAATACGACAAAGCGCACGGCCTAAACAGTGCGGCGCTCGAGGTGCCCGAGCACTGCAGCGCATTTGTGGCCAATGGCCCTTATACGAAAGACGGCAAGGTGGTTATTGCCCACAACAACTGGTCGACCTATCTCGAGGGCGAGCGCTGGACCGTCATCTTCGATATCGTTCCGGCGAAGGGTTATCGCATGCTCATGGATGGCTTACCTGGAGTGATTCACAGTGCTGATGACTTCGTAATCAATGCCGCGGGGATGGCGATTACAGAAACCACCATCGGCCACTTCTTCGGTTTTGACACGGCAGGCATTCCCGAGTTCGTGCGGGCGCGCAAAGCGGCGCAGTACTCGAGCTCTATCGATGATTTCGCCCGCATTATGAAGGATGGCAATAACGGAGGGTATGCCAATACTTGGTTGCTGGCTGATACCGAGAAGAACGAAATCGCGCGTCTTGAGCTTGGGCTTAAGAACGTGACGCTCGAGCGGAGCACCGCCGGTTATTTTGTCGGCTCAAACTTCCCCATTAACGAGAAACTCATTCGCGAAGAGACGGATTTCGATCCGAACGACTTAGGCCAAAGTTCGGTTGCGCGGCACCTGCGTTGGGAGCAACTGATGGCTGAGAACAAAGGCAAGATCGACGTGGCCGCGGCCCAGAGATTTCTCGCCGATCACTACGACCCAGTCGAGAAGAAAGAAGACGCCGACGAACGTACTCTAGATGGTCACGTCGACCTCTCGCCGCGCGGTTTGAGCGGCTGGATCGGTCCTTACGGTACGGCCGGGGCGGTACAGAACAAGGCAGCCGATGCCAGCATGATTGCTGAGATGAGGTTCACGGCGGCTGCGGGTCACGCCTGCGGGAGGAACTTCCAGGCGGCGCAACACCTGACGGCGCATCCCGAGTACGATTGGCAAAAGCCCCTGCAACACGACATGGACGCCTACTCCTGGACGAATTTCAGCGTGGCCAAGTAAGTTTCGCCCTTCGATGAGTGGTCGTTCTTGCCGCTTGCCGCCGCTGCTTCGCGGTTCGAGTTTTTCGAGGCTTTTATCGCGGTGAAGTCGCCGGACTGGTACTGGTAGATCCGACCAGTGAAGACCTTACGATCCATATTCACAATCACATTGAATTGTTCCGACCGGCGGTTCTATTGCTTCATCGCGTGATGGATGAAGTCGGCTTCATGCGGCTTCTCAAGCCCGATTCTGGGCCTCCAACGGGAGGCTTCACGGATGAGGAGTGGAGAACGCTCTCCATCTTAAATGGCAAACCCCAATCGCTGGTGGGGGAAGGGAAGGAACCGCAGACTTGGATCAATGGCGAGCAGGCCCGGGCCGCCGGAGCATTGGGAGACATTCCCGTGATCGTCCTCTCGGCCGGCATTCAGGACATGGAAGAAGATCCCAAGTTGGACCACAATCGTGTCCTCAAAGTAGAGCTACAACATCAGCTTGCAGCGCTGTCACCGCGCGGAGTCCAAAGAATCGTGAACAGCGGGCATCGCATGCGCTTCGATTCCCCTGCTTCAGTCGTCGCCGCGATACAAGAGGTGCTCGAAATGGTAAGAAATCCAGGCCCGCAATAACTTAGCCGCCCGGGCGTGTCTCCTTACCTCGAGTCCTGCCTGGTCGCCACGGGAGGACGAATGTCAGGAACCCGGTCAATCGTTGACCATCTTTGCAACTCTGTACTCGCCCGTTGCAGCGCAAGGTAAAGCCGCAGCCCTTCCCAGTATTTCGCCAGTTTTCGTCCTGAAGCTAACGGCCATGCCGCACTTCAGGCAGTTATTGTGGTAGGCCGACCGGACCCGACACCAGTAATTTGCATTGACCCTGTGACCAAGGCCAGACAAACGCTCCGTGACTTGCTCGAGAATCTGTGAGGCTTGCTGTAATACGTTGCCGGTCTTTTCCGCCTCTACGACCGGATCGCCGCCAGAATCTATGACTTCCGCAACCATTGCCTCATCTGATAAAGCAAGCACGGAATCAGCGAGGTGGTTCATGATCCGTTCCAAAGCTTCGTTGCGATTCTTATTCTCTGGCATGGTTGTGATTCCTTGTGCCGCTATGGTTTTTGGGTTTCGATAGCTTTACGCGGATTCGCCTCATAATGGCTGCGTATTGCTTTCGGTCGAATCCGTACTTCGAGAGAATTTCTTCTTTTCTTAGGCCATGCAGCCATGCTTGCAGCACTTCAGTCGCCTGCTGGTCATCTTTGAGGCTGGCAAAAACTAGTGCTAAGTCCTCTTCTTCGATCAAATGCTCATCGGCACTGGCGTCGTCGGATCGAACAGAGTCGACCGGCGAATATTCTTGTCCATCGCCATCGCTACGGCTAAGTTCAGAGATGAGAAACGTGCCTTCTTCCTTAAATTGCCGCTTCCAGGAACTAGCGATGCTCCGCATAGCTTGTTCCAGATGCTTTACCAGATCGACCTTTTTGTTCCAGTGGCGACCTTGGCGTGCGTCGGTCGCGCCGATCAGCGTCCGGTATAAAGCTTCCTCGAGCAGGTCCTCCCAGTCTCGATCGCGTGCCGCGCGCCCGAGCCCCCGAATTCGGTACTTGGCGAAATGTTGGAGTCGCAGCTGATCGGAGCGGGTTAACGCTTTGATAGCTCGATCAACTTCGATCTTTTCGAGTACCATGCGCAGATGCGAAACATTCGTCTCGACAATGATGGGAATGTGCATGAGCGCCGGCGGTCGAGGTACTTCTGCCGCGCTGCGAAAGTCGAAAGCTGCCAGGATGACTCCTTGTGAGGGGTTGATCTTGCGGACGGCCATCGCAAGCTCGACACCATGGGACTGTGATTCCCCACTCCAATCCACTCCGACGCCTTCGGTCCGCGGTAGGCAATAGTTAATAAGGACCACGGTATACGGGGCACAATCACGGTACAAGCGAAGTCCCTCTTCGGCATTCGAGGCAATACGAACTACGTATCCTTCTTCTGACAAGAAGCTCCGAAAAAACGTCGACAAACCGTCGTCGCCTTCGACCAGCAGAGCTGACTTAGGGCATGCATTGATGCTTTGCGTTCGAGCAGACGGTGCACACGCGGCCAATTCGCCTGCCGGTAGGGCATCCATCAAGGGGAGCAAGTGGCTCATTTGTTCCTCTCCACATTAAGAACTACTAAGAAACTATTGCACCTGCTGCTATGGGGGTTGAGCTTTTTGGGCGAGTGAAATGATTACCGAAGTAACGCGGCGGGTTCTTAGTTGTCGGGCAACCCGCCGGGAAGCTTCGGGGCGCTAGCTGGGCGGCGCTCCCCAATCGAGCTCAAGGACTTGGGTCCGAAGACCTTGACCCGAATACCGACCAGCTCCCCGCGCGCCAGTTGCCCTGTTTTTTCGCGCTTAGCCTTTTGAGTTCTGAGCTTACGTTCTGCTTCACCAATATTCCGGCCAATACCGTAGCTGAAGTCTAAGCCAATGAACTGGAGCGTGCTGCCATCTGGCAGTTCCACCGCTATTGTGCGATCGCGAAGTCTGGCTCTGGCCAATTCGAGCCGGGCCGCGAGTTGCGCCCGATCGCTTGCGCGACACAAGA
>Ga0126381_100006391_pt1 | contig 13029 bp, 13 predicted proteins | sample PanSoiMetPlot_28_FD_96465 | JGI IMG/M metagenome (GOLD analysis project Ga0126381, IMG submission 96465) | Tropical forest soil microbial communities from Panama - MetaG Plot_28 | ecosystem: Environmental > Terrestrial > Soil > Tropical forest > Bulk soil | place: Panama | collected 2016-02-17
CTGAACCCGCATGGCCACTGGGCCTATGGGCGCCTTGAGAATCAGCCGCTGTATTCCGGTCCGACGCTGGGAGCCAACCTGGCGCGCCAGGGATATGTGGTGTTCGCGTGGGACATGGTCGGCTACAACGACACGATACAGACGCCGCATGCATTTGGATCGGACGTAGAGAAACTGTGGAGTTTCGGCCCGTATGGTTTGCAATTGTGGAACTCCATCCGTGCGATCGATTTCATTCAAAGCCTGGAGGATGTGGATACCTCGCGTATTGCGATGACCGGCGCCTCGGGTGGCGCCACGCAGACGTTTTCGCTCGCGGCCATCGACGATCGCGTCAGTTTCTTCGCGCCGGTCAACATGATTTCGGCGTACATGCAGGGTGGGGATTTTTGCGAGAACGCCCCCGGCCTCAGGCTCGGGACAAACAACGTCGAGATCGCGGCGATGATCGCCCCAAAGCCGCTGCTGATGGTTTCGGCGACGGGTGACTGGACGAAGAATACGCCCAAAGAAGAGTATCCGGCGATCCGGCGGATTTATGAGTTGTACGGCAAAGCCGAGAACGTCGAAACCATCCAGCTTGATGCCCCGCACAACTTCAACAAAGAAAACCGTGAGGCGGTATACCGGTTCTTCGCGAAGCACATGTTGCGTGCGCACGATCTGAGCGAGTACGCGGAGAAAAGTGCCGATATTCAACAATTGGGCAGCATGCTGGCGCTGGCGGGGCGCGCAATGCAATCGAACGCCGTCAGCTATGAACAGCTATTCGCGGAATGGAAGCGGCGACCGACAACGCCTACGAAGGAAGCGCTCCGACTTGCGCTCGCGGCGGAATGGGCGGAACAGGTAATTGACGATGGCCACGCCCTAAGCCGCCCGAATGTAGGCGACCGGGTTCCTTACGCGGCCGCGGATGGTAAAGGAACGCCCGTTCTGGTTGTAGGCGGATCGGCCCAGGACATTCCGGCGGGCCGGCCTGGCATCGCCATCGAGGTCTTTCGCACGCGCGATCATTCGGCAAAACACTTCGAAAGCTTTAACGTCTCTGACGACCAACTAAGAGTGCAGGACATCCTGACGGGGCTGGCATGGCTGCACAGTAAGTATTCGGGACCGATCGAACTCATTGCGGTGGGGACGGCGGCGGGAGTTCAGGCTACCTATGCGGCGGCCATTGCACCCATCGACGTGAAAGTGAAAGCCGACACAAGCGCATTCCGCGGAACAGATGAGGACTTCGTGAAGTACTTCAATGTGCCGGACATTCAAACCGTCGGAGGATGGGCCGTTGTGACATCCCCGAAGCGCTAGTCAGAAGACTTACGGCAGATTGCGAAACAGCAGCTTTCCTCCGCTCAGCAACACCTGATGCAAGTCCGCATCGCCAAATCCCGTCATCACGAGTGCGCCACCAGGCTCGGCTCGATCATGTGCCCAAGGCTTGCCGAAGCAGTTTTTGAGCGGCTTCCCGCGAAGGGTCATCGGGAGTGAGGTCCGACGCAAGATATCGCTCGAGCAGCCTGCGAGCCTGGCCGAGGTCCCGGTGGGTTTCGATCTGGATCGCGGCGCGCGCGTAGAGCATGCGCGGGCTCCCCGGCGCCGCAGCATCTCCTCGGTCCAGAAGAGCCGTGGATTCGTTGATCCGGCCCTGGTGCGCGAGAAACCGGGCAAAAGCAATTACGTGTGCGATCGCTTTGGGCTTCAAGGCGACCGACGTTCGAAAGTGTTGTTCGGCTGTAGCCGTCTGACCACGTTTCAGGGCGAGTCGCGCGTGATCGAATCGGCCCTCCGCCGGGTCGAGCGCTTCAATCCGGTGAGCCAGCGCTTCCGCCTTATCCAGACCGCCACCGAGGAACGCCGGCGCCTCCAGGTAATACTCGAAGAGGTCGTCGAGGGCGTCGCCGTTTTTCGGATCGAGCGCCACGGCTTTCTCGAGCCATTCCCGGGCATGCGAGGCAGCCATCGGCGCTGTTAAGGGACTGGCGGCCTCCGCCTTGCGGCCCCATGCCCGCCCCAGCCAAAGCGCGTATTCGGAGTTGCGAGGTTCGAGAGCCGCCGCCTTCTGAAAGTATTCAACCGCCTCTTTGAGTTTGCCCGCCATCAAGCTGCTCCGGCCGGCTATCGCATAGGCCGGAGCGCCCAGGCGCTCTTGCTGGAGCGCCAACCGCAGAGCTCCGGCGTAATCGGTGTGCCGGAACAAGACCTCGGCTTGAGAGAGATCCTCAGCGCCAGCCGGTAGCGCGAGGGATAAAAGCGCGGCCAGGAGGCTCCATCGCAGCATTTTCGGGAGGAACGCAATCGTCACGCGGTACTGCATTGATGTACTACTGAGGCTGAACCGCTTCGGTATCGAGCACCGCAGCCGCGCCGTGAATCACACTGGCGATGCGCACGGCGGCGAGGATGGTCTCCTCCGAAACGCCTTTTTCCCGCAATACCCTTTCGTGTGAAGCCACGCAGGATCCGCACCCGTTTATGGCCGACACTACCGTGCACCACAGTTCGAAATCCACCGGGTCGGACCCATGCGAGCGGATAACCTGCATGCGCAGTCTCGCCGGAATCTGGCCGTAACGCTCGTTACCGGAGAGATGCTGAAAACGGTAATAGACGTTGTTCATGCCCATGACTGCGGCAGCCGCTTTTGCGGCATGAAGCGCTTCCGCGGAAAGATGCCGGCCCGCTTCGGCCAGCACCTCCGCGATCAGTTGAGGATTACGCGCCGCGACGGCGGATGCGACCGCCGTGCCCCAGGCCTGCTGCTCCGTCAGTTCCGCCTGTTTCAGGACATTCTGAAGGTTCAGCTTGAGGTCGCGGGCGTAATCCGGAAAAAGATCGTACAACTTTTCCATTTAATTGCGAGCCGTTAGACCGCGAGGACGGGTTCACCTTTCTGCCAGTTGCACGGGCAGAGTTCGTCGGTCTGCAGGGCGTCGAGAACGCGCAGCACTTCCTCCGGATTGCGGCCAACAGACAGATCGTTCACCGATACGAAACGGATGATGCCTTCCGGATCGACAACGTACGTAGCCCGCTGAGCGACTCCGGCATTCGGATCTAGGATGCCGAGCGCCTGGGTGAGCTCGCGCTTAATATCCGCGAGCATGGGGAACGGCAGATCCTTCAGGTCCGGATGATTGTTGCGCCAGGCGAGGTGAACGAATTCGGAATCCGTGCTGCCTCCGAGAATCTGCGCGTCACGATCGGCGAATTCCCGATTGAGTTTGCCGAATGCGGCAATTTCAGTCGGGCAGACAAATGTGAAATCTTTCGGCCAGAAGAAGTAAACTTTCCACTTTCCTTTGAAGTCCAGGTCGGTGATCTTCTCGAACGCGTTCTTCTGATCCGTCGACACGGTCGCGTCCAGTTCAAACGCAGGGAACTTCTGTCCAACTCCAAGCATGCTTTCTTGTGGGTCTCCTTAGTGGTCTTTCCAGGTTTATTTGGATTCGAAAAGGCGATCGATTTTGGCCGCCAGAATGAAATCACTCTCGGTCAGCCCATCGATCTTGTGAGTAAACGTCGTAACCTCGACCTTGCCCCATGCGAGCAGAAGGTCGGGATGGTGGCCCTGTTCTTCGGCAACCGCGCCAGCGCGGTTCACGAATTCCAAAGCCGTTTTGAAATCGGGAAATCGATAGATCTTGTACAGATGATGCTCATTCACAACGTCCCAGCCCGGAACCTCGGGCTTAAGCGCATCGAGTTGAGCGCCTTTGAGCGCTGGAACACCGCCCCGGCACGGAACACATTTCTTATCCGCTAACGGCATTTCTGACACTCTCCTCTCAGGATCACTTCACAGGATCGGATGATTCGGCCCTTCGATTGGCTTCGCTTCAATGGCGGAGTTTCGAACCATTCAATGTCTTCCACTGCGCCGCATTTATCACAGATGAAGTGGTGATGCTTCTTGAGGTTCGCATCGTACCGAACAGCTTTACCATCGAGCGCGAACTCCCGAATCAGCCCCGCTTCTACCAGAGCGTGAAGCGTGTTGTAAACCGTGGCCCTCGACGCGCGCGTATGGCGCCGGTTCAGAGCAAGCCACAGATCCTCAGCCGTAGCGTGATCCGGCGTCGTCAGCAGATGCTCCATGATGAAAAATCGTTGGGGCGTGCGGCGGACGCCGAGGCGAAAAAACGCTGTCTCTATCGCTTGAGCGGCATCTGCATTTGACATAAATCTAAACTTAGAAACAATTCTAATTTAGCACGGCGCTCCACCCCAACGCTACACTTGCTTGCAGGATGAAAGTTGCGGCGGCCCGCGCGGCCGCGTTTGGGGCGCTGATGGCCGTGGAACGCGGAGCGTGGTCGGCTGAAGCGCTCTCCTCCAAATCAGCCCATCTCGATTCACGCGACGCGGGGCTCGCCTCGGACATCGTTTACGGCGTTCTGCGCCGCCAGGGTGAAATCGATGCCGAGATTGAGGCGTACTCGAAACGCGCGCCGGAGAAACTGGACGCGGCTGTACGCATAGCGATCCGCATGGCGATTTACCAGATCCGGTTTCTGGATCGGGTCCCCCCGCATGCAGCGGTGAACGATTCGGTGGAACTCGTGCGACGGGCAGGTAAATCTTCCGCTGCGGCGTTCGTGAACGCGGTCCTGAGACGCGCGCTACGGGAACCCGCGCGCGTAGCCGAAACAAAATCCACGCCGGAGTGGCTCCTGGCCCGATGGACGAACCAATATGGCCCGGATGCCGCGACGGCAATCGCGCGGGCAAGTCTCAAGCCGCCGGGGCGGTTCATCAGAGTAACAGGAGCGCCACCGCAGGGCGCAGTCGCAACGGAAATCCCCGGATGTTACCGGCTCGATGAGGGAAGTCCAGGCGAGTGCCGCTTTCAGGACATCGGATCGCAAGCCGTTATTCCTCTCCTGGATCTGAAGCCGGGCCAGAGATTTCTTGATCTATGCGCCGCGCCGGGCAATAAAACCGCACAGGCGCTCGAAACGCCGCTGCAGGCCATCGCTTGCGACCTTCACCTGAGCCGCGCCCGCGGGCTAACAACGTTGAACATTCCGGTAGCTGTGATTGATGCCACTCAACCCCTGCCCTTCAACAGACAGTTTGATCGGATTCTGGTCGATGCCCCCTGCACGGGCACCGGGACTCTATCGCGCAATCCCGAAATCAAATGGCGGCTTCAGGAGAGCGACGTCGCCGATCTCCAGCGGCGGCAGAGCGCAATCCTCAGGAACGCGCTGGCGTGGCTCCGTCCTGAGGGAATCCTGGTTTATTCAACCTGCTCTCTCGAACACGAAGAGAATGAAGATATCGTCGCCGCTTCGGGGGCAACTGTGTTGAGAACCATGCAGCGCCTTCCTGGACGCGACGAGGGCGATGGCTTTTTCGCCGCGGCCCTGCGCAACCCTCAATAAGCCCAACGCCAGAGACTGGCGCCTACGGTGTAGCCCGCCCCGACGGCCGCATAAAGAACCAGATCGCCCTTCTTAAGCCGACCCTGCGCAATCGCATCGCCCGTCGCCAGCGGGATGGTCCCTGCGGTGGTATTTCCATAACCGCCAATATTGATCAGAACCTTCTCGGCAGGTAATCCCAAACGATCCGCGGTCGCTGTGATGATTCGCTTGTTCGCCTGATGGGGGATGAGAAGGGTGACATCATGCGGCGTCAGACCGTTGCGTTCGAGCAGAGCGTTGCAGTACTCACCCATCTTGGTCACCGCGTACTTGAAGACCTGCTGGCCTTCCTGGTGAACGTAATGCATCTTGTTCTGAACCGTGTCGATGCTCGCGGGACGCCGACTGCCGCCGGCAGGCATGTTGAGGTACGGCGCGCCCGAACCGTCCACTTCTCCCATGAAGTCGATGAAGCCCTCGTCAGAGCCGTTTTCGGTGGGCTCAAGCAGGAACGCTCCCGCACCGTCGCCGAACAGGATGCACGTGGAGCGATCCTCGTAATTCATGATGCGGCTCATCGTGTCGGCTCCGACTACAAGCACTCTCTTGTGGAGACCGGACCCGATGAAACTGGCTCCCGTAGTGAGCCCATAAAGGAACCCGCTGCATGCGGCGATCAGATCGAAACCCCATGCCCGCGTCGCCCCGATATTCTTCTGAACCAGACACACAGTAGACGGAAACAGCATGTCCGGCGTCACGGTGCAGACGATGATCGCGTCAACATCTTCCGGAGAGACGGCGGCGCGTGAAAGCGCCGCTTTCGCGGCGCATGTGGCAAGGTCGGAGGTCGCCGCTTCGGCATCCGCGATATGCCGCTCCGAAATTCCGGTGCGGCTCACGATCCACTCGTCGTTCGTATCGACGAGCTTCTCGAGGTCCGCATTGGTCAGAACTCGTGGGGGTACATAACAGCCGACAGACGTAATCTTCGCTCGGATGGGAGTCATCTTTTGGGAAAATCGGTAATCTTTATTATGGTGGATCGGTTATGCAAGCCGAAGGGTTCCTGAAGCCTGTGAATGTCGCGAGTTCGCTCTTCTTTGAAAGCCCTCAGGCGATTTTCGAGAGGGTACACAGCGAGGTCCGGCCACGCACCGTGGTCCCACCCATTGACGTTCAGTTCAAGGCGTTCGCCAATGCCGACAGTCACGTGCGCCTCGAAAAGGGACAGATTGCGGTGCGAATCTCCGATCTTCTCGAAGGCGCGCCCGCACCCGTAATCGAGGCCCTAGCGCATATCCTTCTTGGAAAGCTTTACCGCAAGCCCGCAGCCCGACAGTACGAATACCGATACCGCCTCTACCTGAACCGAAAGGATATGCGCCGCCGAATTCATCTTGTACGGCAGGAGCGAGGAAGAAAGAATCATCTGGGCGCTCAGGGCGAGATTCATAACCTCGATGCGATTTTTGAGGATCTGAACCAGGAGCATTTCGGCGGTATGATGGCGCGCCCGGGTCTTGGCTGGAGTCACACGCGCTCGCGTACTCGGTTGGGGCACTTCGATCCCTCGCACAACATGATCGTGATCAGCCGCATCTTCGACGATCCGCGCGCGCCCAAACTAGCGCTCGAATACGTGATGTTTCACGAGATGCTCCACCTGCGTTACCCGGTGGATCACTCGGGATCGCGCCGTTGCGTGCATACCCCCGAATTCAAGGCTCACGAGCGCGAGTTTCCGAACTACAAAGAAGCCAAGGCCCTGCTCAAGAGGATGTGGTGATCGCCGGTGGGCTACCGGCCAGTCGCGATCAGAATGTCGCGTTCAGCAATCCGGCCAGGCGATATCCGGCCTTGGCAAGTTGTTCGTGGATCACCGGGAGCGCCTGGTTCACGTACCCGTCATTGATTGAGATGTGAAGGGCCGCAACTTTGTCGCGCTCCGCGGAGCAGTCTGCCTGCGGGTTCGGCCTCTCGACCGGAATTGCGGGCTTCAGATCGCCATAAACGACCGATTTGGCGATCGCGTTCCCTTCCCAGGCCCACGCGTCCGGGTCAGCCTTCGCGGCGCCCCAGTCGGCCCAGTGGCTCGAAAACTGCGCATCCAATTCCGAAGCCAGCACAGCCTGACTCATCTTGCGGGTCTCAAGTTCGCGCGCAATGATTCGGTAATCCCAGATCGCGTGAAGATTGACCGGCTTTTCCTGGTTATAGAAGGTCAGCGCCGTGCAGTTTCCTCCGTGATCGTCGTTGTCCGAATCGTGGAGAGGCTGGTGAATGTCTCCGACGAAATGGATCACATACCGAAGCGCCTTGGCCCGTTCGGACGCCGGGCGGGACGTGTCGCGCAAGATGACCAGTTCATAAGCGATCGCGTTGGTGATGCATCCGGGCCGGTCCTTGCCGCCCACTGATTCCCCGATAGGCGGGCACCACGCCTCAAGACTCGCGGGTCCATTCGCCGTTAGAGGGATATCGATGTAGTGCCACGTCCCGGTCTTCTCAGCGTTCTTGGTGTCGTCGGCCCAGGTTGCGTGGGCGGCCATCATGGGTGTAGGAGCATCCTGGCAAAAAGCCTTTACGGTAGGATCGATCGGATTTGCCCGAAGGAGTTCGTCGACCGCCGCCGATGCTGCCGGCGTAAGATGCGCCCGGGCGATAAGGGCTACGATCTGATGACCTTCGCACCCCCACCCAAAGGCATGCGTCACACAACAAAAAAAGATTACGATGGCGGGAACGAAACGGCGCATCTACTGTTCATTGTAAAAAGCCGCCCGCCTCGCACCTCTTACTTGTGACGTCGCAATGTGAACGAATCCGGACGGCAATTGTCCGTCTCGAGCTTCTTCCAATCGTCCTGTACGTAAATCAGTTTCCCGGTGATGTGGTTGGAGCGCTCTGACGCGAGGAACAGCGCCAGTTGAATCTGCTTTTCCGGAGCAATTCCCCCCGTCAGCCGCACGCGTTCGGCAGATTCGAGTTCGGCAGGACCCACGGCATGCGCGGCTCTGAGGATCTCGTCCGTCATGTTGCTGTAGGATTCACCCGGAAATATGGAGTTGATCTGGACGTTGTGGTCTCGCACTTCTTCCGCGACCGTCTCAACGAAACGGACCACAGCGGCCTTGCTTGCGGCGTAAGGAGCGAACCCGGCGCGGGGCGTCGCGGCGCCGTTTCCGGAGATCACGATGATCTTCCCCGAGCGGCGCTGGATCATCTGGGGGAGCACTGCGCGGCAGGCGTTCATGACGCCCAGAACGTTCGTGTCAAAAACCTCGCGCCAATGGCCTGGCTTTTGGTCCGCGAAAGCGCCGATCGGGCCGAGAACGCCGGCACTCGCGACAAGGGTGTGAACGCCGCCCCAGACAGTCGTCATCCGTTCGACGGCCGCCGAGATCTCTTCGAAACTCGACACGTCGGCGCGCAGCCGAAGAGCGGTCCCGTTTGCGTCCTCTATTTCGAGCTTTGTGACGTCGAGTTCGCCCTGATGACGCCCGAGAAGCCCCACTTTGGCGCCAGCGTGAGCAAATCCTAATGAAAGGCGCTTACCGATTCCTCGGCCAGCTCCCGTTACCAGGATTGTTGCATTCGGCAGGGAACGCAAAGACGTATTTTATACCGGCTGGAGCACGTCTTCTGCGGGTTCGGGGCGGCGCATCGCGTTGTCAATCCGGGACAATCCGTCCGGACCGGACACGCTCCTTTCAGACTCATTACGCGCAGCGCCGTCAGCCCGGCAACCTGCCAGATAAGACTGTAGTTCGCCGGCTGCCCGAGGTATTGCGAACAGAAACCCCTGCATCATCGGACAGCCTGCGGCGATGAGAGCCTGACGCTGCGCCTCGGTTTCGACGCCTTCGGCGATCACATTCAGGCCGAGCCCTTCTGCGACGCCGATCATCGCCTGTACCAGACGCCGGGCAGCCTCGTCGGTATCGATCGACTGCACAAAAGTGCGGTCCAGTTTAATGGCGTCGACCTGGAGACGGTGCAGATAGCTAAGCGACGAGTATCCGGTTCCGAAATCATCGATCGAAAACGTCACTCCCAAAGCGCGGAGCCGCCGCATCTGCCGCTGAGCCTCTTCGCCACTGCCGATCAAAAGCGTCTCCGTCAATTCCAGTTCCAGCAGAGCGGGGGCGATTTCGTGTCGCAAAAGCGCCCCCTCCACACGCTCCGCGAAATCAGCGCACGAGATCTGAAGCGGAGAGACGTTAACGGCCACCGAAATCTCTCCATAGCCTTGCGCCGCCCATTCCGCAATCTGACGGCACACCTCCCCGAGTACCCACAACCCGAGTGGAACGATGAGCCCTGATTCTTCCGCAACCGGAATAAATCGCGCCGGCGGAATCGCTCCATGTTCCTTCAGGTCGAGACGCAGCAGCGCTTCCATCCCGATGAATCTTCCGTCTGACTGAACTTTCGGCTGGTAGTGAACTTCGAAGCGATTCTCACGAAGGGCGGCGCGTAGTACGTGTTCCAGACGAATGCGGTCCAGCGAGTCGTTGCGAGCGCTGAATACCTGAGCCCGGTCGCGTCCCGAACCTTTGGCGCAATACATCGCGGCGTCGGCATCCCGCTGCAGGTCATCCGCTGACTCTCCATCTTCGGGAAAGTAGGCGATCCCCATGCTCGCGCTGATGCTCAATACGCGACCTTCCGCGGTCATGGGCTGTCGGACCGAGTTAAGAATCCTTTCGGCCAAACCTTCGGCGTCGGCATTGGATGGAACATTCGTGAGCAGGATATTGAACTCATCACCGCCGATTCTGGCGATTGTGTCGCCCGGTCGCAGGACTTTCTTCATGCGCGAGGCGATTTCGCGGAGCAGCAGATCGCCGACCCGGTGGCTCATCGAGTCGTTGATCTGTTTGAATCGGTCCAGATCGACATAAAGAACCGCAAGCCGCTGCTGGAGCGTCCGCGCTTCAAGCACCGCACGGGTCAGGCGCTCCTCGAAAAGTAGCCGGTTCGGAAGACCCGTCAGGCCGTCGTGATGCGCCTGGAACTGCAGGTCCTCATAAAGCCGGCTGTGTTCGATCGCGATCTGCGCGAGTTGGACCGCCTGCTCAGAAACAGCGGGCGATTCGGTCGAGCCCGGCGTCGTGAACACAATGATGGAGCCGAGCCGCAGGCCTGCGGACCCGATGGGACAGGAATAGATGCGGGCCGGAGGCTGGCTCTTGATACCGGAAATGAAGGTCTTCCAGGCGGGGTCAGCTGTGGGGAATTCAAACAGGCACGTCTGGGTACGCGTTTCAAAGGGAATGGCGTGCGGAGCGCCGAGGGCAGCTACCCAATCGGCGGGGACGCTGGACGCGGCCGCCACATGCGAGCGGCTTGGCTGATGAAGCGCAATGGCGCAGCAGGAGTTCGGAGTCTCCCCGCAGATCGACTGCGCAATTCCATCCAGGACCACGCCAAGCGGCTGATGGGCAACCAGTGTTTCCAGAATGGTATTCCGGATTGCCTGTCTGGCGTGCTCCGATTCCAGTTCGTGGGTGCGCTGCGCAACCGCGTCCTCGAGACCCCGCTCTCGGTTCAGGTGCTGGAGATCTTTCACGCGAGCAAGCGCCAGTATGGCGAGGACAATGAGACACCCGAACGCCGTCGGCCCATACATCAAGACAACCCGCACGGTGACATATCGGCATTCGGCGGATAATCTTTAGTGCATGCCTGCAATCTGCCGGATTACCCTTGCGGCCCTTGCGCTCGCCGTATCTCCAGGCCTGCCACAGGTCGCGAAAACAGCCAACGAAAACTATCAAACGCCTGCGGGACGGGAATCCATCGCAAAGGGACTCGTTGGCCCTGACCGGGACAGCACCGAACGTCCCAACGATCTGGTGCGTGAAATCGGCGTTCAAACCGGCATGACCGTAGCCGATATCGGAACAGGCCCTGGTTACATGCTCTCCTTCCTGAGTCAGGCCGTAGGAGCCCAAGGGACAGTTCTCGCTGAGGACATCTTCGACGACTTTCTGGCGTCCGCAAAAGCGCGCGCAACATCCCTTCACCTGACTAACGTGCAGTTCATCCACGGGACGGAACGAAATCCCAGCCTGCCTCCCCGGAGCGTTGACCTCATCCTGGCGCTCGATTCGTACCACCATTACGATTACCCGCGAGACATGCTCGCCGGCTTTCGTGAGGCCCTGAAGCCGGGCGGAAGGCTCGCGATCGTCGAGTATTACAAGCGCGCCGGCGCTATGGGCGGGAGCGACCGCGCGCTGAACCACATTCGGCTCGACGATTCCGGCGTGATTCAGGAGGTGCAGAGCGCCGGCTTCACGCTCGTGAAAGAGAGCGAGCACATTCCGAAGAGCCAGTACATTTGCATCTTTGCGGTGAAGACTACAGGCGGCGCTCAGTAATCAGAATCCGCGATGATAACCGGAAGCGGATAACCGTCTCGCTGGGAATCGACACCGGCTTTGAGCCCGTGGCCGCAGCCGCCGTGGCGCCGATGCCGCCTCCCGCCCCCATCCCGATGACGGCGCCCACGCCGCCGCCCGCGATCGCTCCGATCGCGGCTCCCAGAGCCGCTCCTCCGCCGATTTTCTCGACGCTCGATCGCGTCATCGAATCGCCGCGCTTGAGCCAGGGATCCGTGGAGACCGGTATTCTCTGTCCGTCGGCCGTGGTGAAGTCCAGAAGGCGCAACTCGATGGATGAGACGCCGTTAAAACGCCCGGCGCGGTGGGCATCGGTAACTCGCCCGCTCACGCGCGCGCCGCGCTCGGCAATGATGAACCCGTTTGCGATGACCGGATCGGCAAGCGTCGCCTGGAAAGTATCGCCCGGATTTACGTGCTCAGTAGAAAGCGTCTCGGAAAGCCGGATCGTGATCGGAATTCCCGCGTCGAGCGCGACGCTTCGAGCAGGTTCTGGACGCCGGACCGGTTCCGGAAGCGTTGGCTCGGGATCGACATGCGGTGGCTCGGAATGCGGAGCCTCGGCCATGGAAGGCGCGGGCTGCTCCGGAACCGGCTCAGGCCGCATAGCGGGAGGCTGATAAGAAACCGGCGGCGGTACTTGAACACGCGCAATTCCGGCCGTGGGTTTCGACGCCGGTTGCGCAAAGGGCTTTCGCTTTGGCGCTTGATCGACGTGAGGAGGCTCGGAGAAGATCGGCGCGGGAGCAGGTGTCACTGCAACCGCCGGGGCGGGTTGCGGGGGTGCCTGGGATTGTGCAGGAACGGCCGGGTTCAGTGCAGCTTTTTGCGTTACGGATGTCTTTGAAACCGCTCGGATTGGCGGGAGTTCGGGGCTCGGCGGCGGACCTGCAATTTTAACCGCCAGATACCCGGCGGCCGCCGCGCCGGCAACCAGTAATCCGATATGCAGCGGCTTCATATCATTCCTCTCGACGCTAAACTAAATAAGTGAGTTTCCCCCCCAACCTAAGGATCGGAAACGTCACGGTCGCGCCCGCGACCGTGCTGGCCCCGATGGCGGGCGTTACCGACACGGTTTTTCGGCGCTTCATCCGTAATTTAGGCGGATGCGGTCTTATTATGACCGAATTTACAAGTTCGCACGGCGTAAGTGCGCATCTTCGCGCACAGGGGAAAGCGAAAACACAGAATCGCACGTTGCGGCGCTATCTGGCGTTCGAACCGGAAGAGCACCCCATTTCAGC
>Ga0126381_100006392_pt1 | contig 13029 bp, 6 predicted proteins | sample PanSoiMetPlot_28_FD_96465 | JGI IMG/M metagenome (GOLD analysis project Ga0126381, IMG submission 96465) | Tropical forest soil microbial communities from Panama - MetaG Plot_28 | ecosystem: Environmental > Terrestrial > Soil > Tropical forest > Bulk soil | place: Panama | collected 2016-02-17
CTTGCGGGACGGGATGTACGCCTCGGCCGGATCCGCCCGGCCGACGGGAGCGGGGCCCGCGTCCCACAACTGCCGGGCCTGCTCCAGGTGTTCGCAGGCGCGGCCGTACTGTCCGTCCCCGAGGTCCAGCAATGCCCGGCCTTGATGGAACCACAACCTGGCGCCGACGGAGGAGGACGCGTCAGGCACCCGTCCGTCGGGCCTGGTCGTCCACGCGAGGAAGCCGTCTTCGTAACCCGCGTGCGCGGCCAGCCAGCTGAGCATGCCGGACATGAACGCGACGCGTGGCCGCTGGCCGGTGTCGGCGGCCAGCCGCAGGCCCTCAAGCGCGCTGGCCCTCGCGTCGGCCCAGTTGCCGCGCAAGTGCTGGGCCATGGCCAGCCCTTGCAGCGCGCCCGCCAGCCAGCCGACCATGCCCAGGCGGCGGCAGTCGTCGGCCAGCGCGGCGGAGATCTCCCAGACGGCGTCGTGATCGCCGGCCCAGAACGCGATGTTGCCCGCGGCCAGCCGCTCGCTGGGGCTCTTGCCGGCCGGATCGCGGCGGATCCTGGCCAGGTACTCGCTGATGGTACGGCTGTCCGCGGCGGGATCGCCGACGGCGAGCACGGCCTGTATCGCCACGGCGAACGAGTCCTCCCCGGTCACCGGGTGCAGCTCACGGAGCTGCGCCGCCGCCGCGGCGGCCAGCGTGCTGTCGTGACTGCTCCAGGCCGCGTGGCTGGCCCGGATGAGCATGCTCGCGGCCAGCTTCGGTTCGGCGCCGGCGACGAGCGCGGCGGCGGCGGGCAGCGCCGCGACGTGCCGCTCACGGTCGGCGGTGGGCATGTTCGCGCGGAGCAGCGTGAGCCTGGCCCGCAACAGGTCGTCACCGGGAAGCTCCGCCGCGCGAGCGGCCAGCTGCACCGCCCGGTCGAGTTGCCCGGCGTCGTTCGCCGCGGTCGCGGCGGCGAGCAGCCGCCCCGCGCGCGCCTGCGTGGCCGGGGTCAGGTCGGCGGCCCGCTCGTAGGCCGCCGCGACCGCCGCGTAGCCGCCCCTGGTGCGCGAGCGCTCGGCGACGGTTTCCAGCTCGGCGGCCGCCCGCTCGTCCGGCCCGGTGGCCGCCGCGGCCAGGTGCCATGCACGCCGGTCCGTTTCTTCCAGCGACCCGCCGGCGAGCGCCTCGGCGAGCGCGCCATGCGCCGCGCGCCGGCCGGCCGAGGACGCGCTGTGGTAGGCCGCGGAGCGCAGCAGCGGATGCCGGAATTCCAGCCGTCCCGCGCTCACCCGGATCACGTCGGCCCGTTCGGCCGCGTTCAGCGCGGCGGGGTCGATGCCCAGCTTCTGGGCCGCCGCCAGCACCACCGCCAGCTCGCCGGAGGACTCGGCCGCGGCGAGCAGCAGCAGCATACGGGCCGGATCGGCGAGCTGGCGGAGCTGGGTGTGGAATACCTCGCGTACCCGTTCGGCGGCGGGCAGCGGTCCTGGCCCGCGGCCGCCGGGCCTGCCGCCAGCCTCGCCGGCCAGTTCGACCAGCGCCAGCGGGTTGCCCGCGGCCTCGGCCAGCACCCGGGTCCGCAGTCCTGGCGGCAGACCGGGTGCCCGCTCGTCCAGCAGCTGCGCGGCGGCGGGCTCGTCCAACCCGGTCAGCTGGAGCGCGGGCGGCAACGGCAGCGCGGACGGGCCAGGCTGCTCCCTGGCCGCGATGATCAGTACCACGCCCTCTTCCGCCAGCCGCCGGGCGACGAACAGCAGTGCTTGCGCGGACGCGGCGTCCAGCCAGTGCGCGTCGTCGACCAGGCACAGCAGCGGCTGTTCCTCGGCCAGCTCGGACAGCAGGCTCAGCGCGGCCAGCCCGAGCAGGAACTGGTCATCGGCACCGTCCTCGTCCGAGTCGCCGAACGCCCGGCGAAGCGCCGCCGCCTGCGGGCCGGGCAGCGCCTCGATCCGGTCCAGCGCCGGGCGCAGCAGCATGTGCAGCCCGGCGAACGGGAACTCCGCCTCGGTTTCGACGCCCGAGGCCCGCAGCACCCGCATCCCGCTCGCCGCCTGCGCGGCGTACTCAAGCAGCGCCGACTTCCCGATCCCCGCCCTGCCGCGCAAGACCAGCTTCCCGCTGCGCCCTTCGCGGGCACTGGCCAGCAACCGGTCGATGACCAGTCGTTCTTTGGCGCGCCCGCGCAGGGTCATGAGATCGTGCGGTCGGCCTGACGCTGCCCGCCGAACAGGGCGGCGAGCTCTCCGCGCGAACAGACGCCGAGCTTGGGATACGCCTTGTACAGGTGGTAGCCGACCGTGCGGGAGGACAGGAACAGCTGCGCGGCGATGTCCCGGTTCGACAGCCCCTGCGCGGCCAGCCGGGTCACCTGCAGTTCCTGCGCGGTGAGGCTGGCCAGTACGCCGGGCTGGCGAGCCGGGGCCGGACCCTGGTGCGGCTGCTCGCCGGCCACGGCCAGCTCCGCCCGGGTCCGCTCGGCCCAGGCCGCGGCGCCGAGCTCCTCGAAGATCGCCAGCGCCGTGGTCAGCTGAGCCCGCGCGTCGGAGCGACGGCGGATCCGGCGCAGCCATTCGCCGTACAGCAGGTGCGTACGGGCCTGCTCGTAGGGCTGCCCGTCGCCCTCGTGCAGCCGGATCGCCTCGCGGTAATGTGCGTCCACGGTGTCGTCGTCCCCGTCGTGATACGCACCCTCATGACCGGCGCCGGCCAGGGCGCGGCAGCGCCGCGCGATGGCCCGCGCGGAGCGGTCCCCGGCTAGCTCGGCCCACGTCTCGAACTCGGCGGCTTCCTGCCGCGCCACCGCGATGTCTCCGGTGCGTACCGCTGCCTCGACACCGAACGCCTGGTACATGAACGCGCCGCCGCGGCCGAGCCATTTCGCGATATGAGCCATGTGGTCCCTGGCGGCGGCGAACCGCCCGCCGGCCAGGTCCAGGTGCATCTGCCCGGTGTGGTACCAGAGCGTGGTGACCGCCGACGAATCAGGCGAGGCCAGCTCGGCCGCCCTCTCCGCCCAGGTCGTGAAGCGGTCGCTATCGCCGGCGAAGGCGGCGATGGCGCTGATCAGGCTGGCCAGGATCGCCGCCCGGGGCCGCTGCCCGGTGTCGATGGCCAGCCGCAGGCCCTCCAGCGCGGTGGCCTCCCCGTTGGCCCACTCGCCGCGCAGGTGCTGCGCCGCTGCCTGGCAGTACAGTGCGCTGGGCAGCCAGCCGATCATGCCGCGCGCCCGGCAGTCCGCGACCAGCGCGGTCGCGATGTCCCACGCACAGGCGTAGTCCAGGCGCCACAGCGCGATCACCGCGGCGATCAGCCGCTCCCCGGTGCTCGCGTTCGCCGGGTCTCGCCGGACCGCGGCCAGGTACCGCGCGACTACCCTCCGGTCCGCCGCCGGATCTCCGGCGACGACCAGAGCCTGGTGTGACACGGCCTCGGCGAAGGCGTACGTCTCGGCTTCGGCCGCCGGGATCAGGTCACGGAGTTCGGCCGCCACCTTGACCGCGAGCCGGTGGTCGTACACGGTCCACGCCAGGTGGCCGGCTTGCGCGAGCATCGCGGCGGCCAGCCGCGGCGCCCGGTCCGCGATCCGCGCCGCCGCCGCGGGCAGTTCCGATCTCCTGCTCGCCCCGGCCGCGGTCGGCATCGTCGCGCGCAGCAGGCACACCCGCGCGCGCAGCAGGTCGTCGGCGGACAGCTCGTCGATCTGGTCCGCTAGCTGTTCGGCGCGGCGGAGGTGACCGGCGTCGTTCGCCGCGCTGGCCGCGGCGAGCAGCCGCCGGGCCCGGGCCAGCGGGTCCGGCGTCAGCGTCGCGGCGCGCTCGTAGGCGGCCGCCACGGCGGCGTACCCGCCGCGCAGCCGGGCCCGCTCGGCGGCGGCCTCCAGTCCGGCGGCCACCAGCTCATCGCGGCCCGCCGCCGCGACGGCCAGGTGCCACGCCCGCCGGTCGGCCGCCGCGCCGCCCGCGTCCGCCACCGCCGCGTCCGCCAGAGCCGCGCCGATCGCCCGGTGGACGGCGTGCCTGCTGGCCAGCGGCGCGCTGTGATACGCGGCCGAGCGCAGCAGCGGGTGCCGGAACTCCACCCGGCCGGCCGTCACCGTCACCAGCCTGGCTCGTTCGGCCTCCGCCAGCGTCGCCGGCTCCACGCCCAGCCCGCGCGCCGCCGCGCTGACCAACTCCAGGTTGCCTGACTCCTCGGCGGCGGCGATCAGCAGCAGCCGCCGCGCCGCATCCCCGAGCTCGCGGAGCTGACGTGCGAACAGCTCCTGCACCCGCTCGGCGGCGGGCAGCGGCTCCAGACCCACGGCGGCCACCACCTCGCCCGCGTCGCGGGCCGTGGCCGCCAGCTCGATCAGCGCCAGCGGGTTGCCGGCCGCCTCCCTGAGCACGCGGGTACGCAGCGCGGCGCGCAGCCCAGGCGCTCGCTGCTCGAGCAATGCCCTGGCGTCCGCCGGATCCAGGCCCTCGACCAGCAGCCCGTCCGGATGCGGCACGGGGAACGTGCGGACGTACTCGCGTGCCGCGCCGATCATCACCACCGGATCGGCGTCGAGCCGGCCCGCGGCGAACAGCAGCGCCTGCACTGACGCGGAATCGAGCCACTGCGCGTCGTCGACCAGGCACAGCAGCGGCTGCTCCTCGGCCAGGTCCGTCAGCAGGTTCAGCACCGCGAGGCCGGCCAGGAAAGGATCGTCGCCCCCGTCCGTGTCGAGGCCGAACGCGCGGCGCAGCGCGGCCCGCTGCGGATCGGGCAGCGCGTCCACCCGGTCAAGAACTGGCCGCAGCAGCATGTGCAGGGCGGCGAACGGGAGTTCCGCCTCGGTCTCGACCCCGCTGGCGCGCAGCACCCGCATGCCGGCGGCGTGCTCCGCGGCGTAATCTAGCAGCGCGGATTTGCCGATCCCGGCCTCGCCGTGGATGACCAGGGTTCCGCTGCTGCCCGCGCGCGCGGCGGCGAGCAGCCGGTCGATCACCAGCTTTTCCTCTGCCCGTCCGCATAGCTTCATAGCTTCATCTGCCGGAACCCTACCCCAACGGGCATACCTACAGTCATCATGCCCATCGTGACTATCGTTGCAGACGTGGACGAAGTCGGTCGAAGTCTTATCCTCGATTTTGCCGGCGTCATCACCACCGACTTCCTGACCGCGCTGGCGTCATTCTGCGTGCGGGAAGGCCTGCCGCCCGACGCCGCCGTGCGTGCGCTGCGCGTGGACGAGGCTGGCCGTCAGGCGCTGGCCGCCGTGGAGACCGGGCGCATCAGCCAGCGGGAGTTCGAGATCACCTTCGGCCGGCTGATCGGGGTCGACGACCAGGGCCTGCTGGCCCGGGCGCTGCATGGACTCAGGCCACGCCAGCCGATCCTGGACCTGGTGCGGCGGGTCCGCGCGCTGGGCGTCCCCGTCGCGGTGCTGTCCAACTCCCTGGGCGAGGGCGGCTACGACCTGTACGCGGGCTATGACCTGGCCGCGCGCTTTGACGCGGTCGTCATCTCCGATCAGGTGGGCCTGCGTAAGCCGGATCCGGCGATCTACCGCCTCGCCGCGGCCAGGCTCGGCGTGCCCCCCGCGTCGTGCGTGTTCGTCGATGACAACACCGCCAACTTGCCGCCCGCGGCCGGACTCGGCATGGCGACCGTACTGTTCGCCGGCCCGGAGGCGGCGGTCATGGCCGAGATCGAGCGGCTGCTGCGCCTCGCTGACCCGGACGAATTCGGTTATTGCTCATTTTCTGGGCAATTAGGGTTCGATGCATGCTTTACGGGCGGGACAGCGAGCAGGCCGAGATCGGCCGGCTCCTGGAGCAGGCCCGGGCCGGCCGGAGCGGTGCCCTCTCGGTCAGCGGTGAAGCGGGCTCGGGCAAGACCGCGCTGCTCGACTTCGCGGTCCAGGCGGCCGGCGGTATGCAGGTGCTGCGCGGCACCTGCATCGAGTCCGAGGCCGAGCTCCCCTTCGCTGGCCTGCACCTGCTGCTGCGCCCGGCCCGGCCCGCGCTGGACGCACTGCCCGCGCCGCAGGCGGCCGCGCTGCGCGCCGCGTTCGGGCTGGCCGACGCGGCGGGAGCGGACCGCTTCCTGGCCGGGATCGCCACCCTCACGCTGCTGGCCGAGCTGGCCGACGGCGCGCCGCTGCTGTGTGTCTGCGACGACGCCCAGTGGCTGGATCAGGCCTCGGCCACCGCGCTGCTGTTCGCCGCTCGCCGGCTGGACGCGGAAGGCATCCTGCTCATCTTCGGTTCCAGGGAGGGCGGCAGGCTGCGCGAGGCGGCGGGCCTGCCGGTGCTGCGCCTGGGCCCGCTGGACCGGGACGCCTCGATCCGGCTGCTCGCCGAGCGTGCCCCGGATCTGACCGGATCCGTCCGCGACCGGATCATCGAGCAGAGCCAGGGGAACCCGCTGGCGCTGATCGAGCTGCCGGCCGCGCTCAGCCCGGAGCAGCGCGCCGGGCAACTGGACCCGCGCGCGTTCTACATCGGCACGCTTCCGGTATCCAGCCGGGTGCAGGACGCCTTCCAGGCGCAGATCGCGGACCTGCCGGAACCGAGCAGGCTGCTGCTGATCGCGGCCGCCGCCGACGACACCGGCGATCTGGCGGTGCTGCTCCGGGCGGCCAGGACGCTCGGCGCCTCGCTCGAGGACCTGACCGCGGCCGAACGGGCCCGGCTGATCCGCCTGGATGGCACGCTCCGATTCCGGCATCCGCTCATCAGGACCGCCGCTTACCAGTCCGCGTCGTCGTCGCAGCGGATGGCGGTACACGCCGCGCTGGCGCGGGCCCTGGAGGGGACCGACCAGCAGGACCGCAGGGCCTGGCACCTGGCGGCCAGCGCGGCCGGCCCCGACGAGCCCATCTCGGCCGCGCTCGAGCGGGCCGCGGAGTACGCGCGAGAACGCGGCGGGTACGCCGCGGAAGCCGCCGCGTACGAACGCGCCGCGCAGCTCAGCCCCGGCCGGGAGGACGCCGGGCGCCGTCTCGCGCTTGCCGCCGGGGCCACCGCCGCGGCGGGCCAGATGCGGCGCGCGAGCGTCATGGCGGACCGGGCCGCTCGGCTGGTCAGCGACCCGATAGCCTTGGCTGGACTCGCCGAGGTCAAGGCCAGTGTCGAGTTCGAGCAGGGTTCGTCACGCGATGCCGCGCGCATCGTGCTCGGCGCCGCCGCGGGCATCGCCGCGCAGGCGCCGGACGTGGCCGCGCGGATGCTGTCCAGTGCGGTGCACTACGCGTCCTACGGCAGCGATCCCGACGCGGCTGTGCAGGCGGTCCGCGCCTTTGCCGCGCTCGCGGTACCTCCTGACCTCGAGCCGTTCGTTCCGGCCGCCACCGGGCTCGCGCACATGATCGCGGACCAGGTGCCGGCCGGGGTACGTGAGATCCGGAGCACGTTGCGGCCGCTGGCCGACGGAGCCAGCCGGCTCGCACCCGCCATGCGCCTCGCGGTCGTCGTGTTCGCCCTCATGGTCGGCGACGACAAGATCTCGCTTGACGTCTGCGCCGCTCTGGTGGACACGTGCCGCGCACGCGGCTTGATCAGCGTGCTGCCGTACGCGATGAACCAGCTCTGCATTCCTCAGCAGTTCCTCGGCAAGCTCACCGACGCGCGGGCCAACGCGACCGAGGCGCTGCGGATCGCGGAGGACACCAGCCAGAGTCACCGGGTCAGCCATCTGCGCGGGGTTCTCGCGCGCATCGCCGCCATCGAGGGAGATGAACAAGCCTGCGCGGCGCTGGCCGGCCGGGCCGCCTACGGGGACAGCGCCCCCGCCGCGGGCTGGGCCGGTACCTCGCTCGCCCTGCTCGACCTCGGACTCGGCCGTTACGAAGCGGTGCTGTCCCGGCTTTCTGAGCTCGCCGCGGGGCCGGCCAGGCACACGCTGATCGTCATCGTCAGCCTGCCCGATCTCGTCGAGGCGGCGGTGGGGGCGCATCGGCCGGAGTCCGGTATGACGGCGCTTGCCCGGTTCGAGGAGTTCTCCTCGGCCGCGGCGCAGCCGTGGGCCAGCGCGGTCACGCTGCGCTGCCATGCGCTGCTCGGTTACGACCCCGGGGACAGCTTCGAGCAGGCGGTGCGGTTGCACGCGGCCGCGGGGCAGTGGGACCGCCCGTTCGAGCGCGCCCGCACCGAACTCGCCTACGGACGCTGGCTGCGGCGCAATCGCCGCCGCGCGGACGCCCGTGTCCAGCTCGAATCCGCGCTCGGCCGGTTCGGCCGCCTCGGCGCCGTGCCCTGGGCGGCCCAGGCCGGCAGCGAGCTGCGCGCGGCGGGCGTGGCCCCGGTGGCCCAGGCCGGGGGAGTGAGCCCGGTTGCCCAGCTCACCGCGCAGGAGCTGCAGGTGGTGCGGCGCGCGGCGGCCGGGATGTCCAACCGCGAGATCGCGGCCGAGCTCTTCCTGTCCCCGCGCACGGTCGGCTACCACCTCTACAAGGCCTATCCCAAGCTCCACGTCACGACCCGCGCCCAGCTGGCCGCCATCACGCTGCCAGACCAGTGATGCTGACCAGTGACAACCAGGTAATCAGTACCGTCATCTGACAGATTCCCCGGCACCAGCGGCAGCCTAGCGTCACATGGTATGGACTCCCCGCCGCAGTACTCGCTGGCCGAACGCGACCGCAGGTGGGCGATCGCTCGCGAGATAATGAACGACGAGGGCATAGACGCGCTGATCGTCTACGGCGAGCACGAGCTGGCCGGGCCGGCGCCGTTCGCGCCCGACACCTATTTCACCAATGACCGGCCGGGCGCGATCGTCGTGCTCACCCGTGACCACGACCCGGTCTCGCTGGTGTGGGGTCCCGATCACGTACTCGACCACATGCAGGCGCGGCGCCGCGGCGAGGCGAGCTGGGTCGAGCCGGAAAACATGCTGATCGCCAAGCACGACCGCGGCCTGGTGGACCTGCTCACCGGACGCGGTCTTAGCCGTGCGCCGGTCGGCGTGATCGGGCTGGAACCGTATCCTCCGTTCCACTTCAACTCGATCATGCCCTACGGCCTGTGGACCTCGGTGCTACGGCAGCTCCCGCAGGCCTCGTTCAAGCCGGTCTGGCTCAGCTTCCTGCTCCGCACCATCGAACAGTCGGCCGAGGAGATCGCGGTCATCAGGTACGCGGCGGCGGCGGGGGAGGAGATGGCGACGGCGATGCTCGCCGCCGCCAAGCCCGGCGAGTCCGAGGCTCACCTGTACGCCGCGGCCATGGCCGCGGGACACCAGCGCGGCATCGCGACGCCCGTCATCTTGCTCTCATCCGGCCCGGAGTTCGTCTCCTGGGGCCCGCCGGCCTGGGGATACCGGCCGCAGCCGCCCCGGACCATCGGCGACGGTGACGTGATACTCGCCGAGCTGTCCTGTTCGCACGGCATGCGTGACGCCCAGACCCAGATCGCGATAGCGGTCGGCGACGTGCACCAGGACATCGAGAGGGCCGCGGCGGTGGCGCGGGAGGCGTACGCCGCCGGGCTCGCGGCCCTGCGCCCCGGCCGCACCTTCGCCGAGGCGTGCACCGCCGTCCGCGCCCCGGTGGTCAGCGCGGGCGGCGCCGTCCTGCACCCGCTGCTGCACGGGCTCAACCCCTTCGGCGCGGTGAGCGGGTTCGGCGGGGATCTGCGCGACATGCCGGACGCGGAGCGGTACGGCCAGCTCGCCGGCGTCGCCACGGTGGGTCATGACCTGCCGCTGAGGCCCGGCATGACGTTCTCGCTCGAGCCCAGCTGCGCGTTCGGCGGGCACCAGGCCCGGCTGGGCGGCACGGTCATCGTCGGCCCTGACGGCCCGGCCGAGCTGACCCCGATGACGGCCTGGCTGCACCACATCTGAGAGAGAGAAAAGGGGGACCGCCAGATGATCGAACTCGATTACCAGGTCAGCTTCGCCTACCCGCCGCGGGTCGTCTTCGGCGCGCTGACCGATGTTCCTGACTACCCGCTGTGGCAGAGCGACGTGCTAGCGGCGCGGGTGCACGGCGGCGGGCCGGTCCGGCCGGGGGCGCAGATCTGTCAGGTCCGCAAAGTGATGGGGCGGAGCACCTACGTCCGGCTGGTCGTCGAGACCTGCGAGCCCGATCGCGTGCTGAGGCTGCGGACAGCCGCGGGGGATCGTCCCGTCCTCGGGCAGGCGTTCCGGCTCGAGCCCGTCGTCGGCGGCCGCTGCTGCGTGCTGGACTTCCGCGTCACGGCGGACAGCGTGCCGCCGATGGCCCGCTCGCTCGCCGAGGCGATGCTCACCCACCAGATGATCCACGTCTCGGAAAGCCTGCGGGCGCACCTCGTGACCCGGTCGTCACTCCCGGAACATCGCCTTGACGAACAGCTCGGCGTGCCGGTTCGCCCGCTCGCGGGCGGTCGCGATGTCGCCGGGCTTGGCCCCGTTGTACAGCCACAGCACGCGGGCCAGGGCCACCGGCGCGATCAGCGAGTACGCGAGGTCCTGCGATGAGCCGAGGCCGGCCGGGATCCGGCCCGCTTCCAGCCAGCGGTCGAACAGCTTGGCCAGCGTGCGCACCGCCACCAGTATCCGGGCCATCAGGGCCGGGTCGTGAATCAGGCCGTCCTTCGTCATGAGGCTGATGAGCTGCCGTGACGGGGGCAGGGACCACTCGTCGATGACGCGGCTGACCAGGGCCTTGATGAAGCCGGGCGGATCCTCGTCGGCGAGCTCCATGTCGATGCTGTCGAGCACGGTGACCGTGCTGAGCGGTCCGAGCTGGGTGAGAACGGCCTCGAAGATCGCCCGCTTGCTGTCGAAGTGGGCATACAGCACGCTCTCGCTCAGCCCCACGGCCCGGGCGATGGCCCGCACCGATGTGCCTTCGTATCCGTGCGCCGCGAACAGGGCCAGCGCGGCACGCAGCAGCGCGCCCTTGGTGTCGCCGGCCGCCGCTTTCGGCGGCCGGCCGCGCCGTCGCGCCCCCTTGCCGGGCAGGCCGCCGCCCGGCCCGTCCGGCGCCTGCGCATCCGCGCCAGCGCCCTCGGCCACGTCCAGCCGCCCCGATCCGGTATCCGCGCTCATCTGGCCCTCCCGGTCATCTGATCTCAGTATAGCACTTGAAAATAATCGAACGATCGATTATTTTATTTCCAGCAGGACCTAGCAGATCGCAAGGAGGGCATCATGGCCCAGCAAACAGCGCCGATCAGCCCCGAGATCCTCAGCACGCGGCGCGGCAGTCAGAGCCGGGCGACCAGCCCCTGGCTCGTGCTCGCGATCATCTTGACCGCGGTGTTCATGCAGCTGCTTGACACCACGATCACCATGGTGGGGGTGCCGTCGATCCAGAGCTCGCTGCACAGTACGTTCGGTGAAATCCAGCTCGTAGTGGCCGGCTACATGCTCGCCTTTGCATGCGTCCTGGTCACCGGCGGGGGCCTCGGCGATACCTACGGCCGTAAGCGGATGTTCCTGCTGGGCATGGCGGGGTTCACCATCGCCTCGGCCGTGTGCGGCGCGGCCCCCGACGCGCTGACCCTGATCATCTCGCGGGTGGTGCAGGGCATTTCCTCCGGGCTGATGTTCCCGCAGGTGCTCGGCATCATCCAGGTGGTGTTCCGCAAGGACCAGCGGACCAAGGCGATCGGGCTCTACGGCGCCACCATCGGGCTCGCCACCATCCTCGGCCCGGTCACCGGCGGTGGCCTCATCGACCTGAACATCGCCGGCTGGGGCTGGCGCTCGATCTTCTACGTGAACGTGCCGATCGGCGTGACCGCGCTGGTGCTCGGCGCGATGATGATTCCCGCGATGCGGCCGGCCCAGTCGCGGGGCGCGGGTTCGTCCAGGATCGACCTGCCCGGCGCGACGCTGCTCGGCCTGGGGCTGTTCCTGCTGGTCCTGCCGCTGGTCATCGGGCGGGACGAGAGCTGGCCGGCCTGGTCATTCGGCTGCATCGCGGCCAGCCCGTTCGTGCTCGCCGCGTTCAGCGCCTACGAGCGGAGCCGGACCCGCCGTGACGGCGGACCGCTGATCGACACCAGGCTGTTCCGGCAGCGGCCCTTCACCCTCGGACTGGTGGCCTGCCTGGTGTTCTTCACCGGCATCCCGTCGTTCTTCATGATCTTGCTGCTGACCCTTCAGGAGGGGCTCGGCTACAGCCCGGTCAAGGCGGGCGCGGTCACCCTCGGCTTCGCGCTGGCGCTGGCCATCGGATCGGCGCGGTCCGCCGCGGTCACCAAGCGGCTCGGCACCCGGGTGCTGATCGTCGGCTGTGCGCTGATGGTGATCGGGCAGGGCGCCGTGATCGGCGTGATGTCCTGGGCGGGCACCGGACTGCACGGCTGGCAGCTGCTGCTGCCGATGTTCGTGGCCGGGCTGGGCGGCGGGTTCTTCATCGCCCCGGTCACCAATGTGGTGCTGGCCGGCATCCCCTCCCGCGACGCGGGCGCCGCGTCCGGTGCGCTGGCCACCGCGCAGCAGGTCGGCGCCGCACTCGGGATCGCGCTGGTGGGCGTCATCTTCTTCGGGCTGCTAGGGGTGAACGCGAACTCCTCCTCGGCGTCCGCGCTGCCGGAACTGCGCCACTCGCTCAGCGTCGCCGGGGTGCCCGCCGCCGACCAGTCCATGATCACCGGCCGGTTCCAGGCCTGCTTCTCGGCCCGCGCCCACGCCACCGACCCGACCGCCGAGCCCGCCGTCTGCGCGCAGGCGCTCCGCGACATCGCCGCCAGCCCGGCGCCCGCCACGGTGAAGACCGCGGTCGCGGCGGCCGTCAACCAGCGCGCGGTGCCGGCCGCCCGGCTGGACGACTTCACCAAGTCCATGCGGACCACGCTGTGGTGGCAGATCGGGGTGTTCGCCCTCGCGCTCATCTTGTCCGCCCGGCTGCCCAAGGTGCACCTGGACAGCGACGGCCCGATGGTCGGAGGTGCGTGACCAGGCGGTGTCACCCAGCAGCAGAAAGAAGGACACGGATCATGATCGAATTGAGCGCCGAGGCCTACTACACCGCACCGCCGTCGGCCGTGTTCGCCGCGCTGACGGACTTCGAGGCTTACCCCAGCTGGCAGCCAGGCGTGCTCGCGGCGAGCCAGCTGAGCGACGGCCCGGTCGGCCCGGGAACGACGGTCTAC
>Ga0126381_100006393_pt1 | contig 13028 bp, 12 predicted proteins | sample PanSoiMetPlot_28_FD_96465 | JGI IMG/M metagenome (GOLD analysis project Ga0126381, IMG submission 96465) | Tropical forest soil microbial communities from Panama - MetaG Plot_28 | ecosystem: Environmental > Terrestrial > Soil > Tropical forest > Bulk soil | place: Panama | collected 2016-02-17
CGGCCGTTCCCGCACCGGACAATGCGGTTGCTCCGACGGAGCCACCGGCAGTTGCCGTTCAGAATGTTCATAAACTTGCCACCGACTATGGAATCGTTTTCGGTTGATTGAGGTCAACACTAGTCCCTAGAGACCATTCTTCCACTGAGCGGATAAAATCGTCACCTGATGAATCGTGGGCCGAAAGTAAACGGGAAAGTTCACTGAACGTCAGATAGTTCTTCTTGACGACATTAACGGAGGAAACCTTGCATATTAAAGATGCAAATCAACTGCTTGATGCTTTCTATCTTCCTTTCGAGTCGGGCTGGAAGCGGCTTGACAGCGGGGTGATAAATATCGCAGCGCGCACGCATATGATTGGCTGCACGCCCGCCATGGTTGATTGGTGGATAGGCTTTTTGCACCACAGCGAGGAGTATCGTTGGTGGCACCCACGCGATCATGTATTTAGCGACTGGGAGGGGGATTGCAAAGCAGGTGAATATCTTGGCCGGACCCATCTGGCCCATGAGTATATTGGATCTCATCTTTACAAACTAAAGATCCACTTCCGCGATCCTGGAGAAATTCTCGATAAACGGCGCTTCGCCGAAGCGAAGGTTGGGACCGCTGTTTATGGCTATGTCGGAGCGATAGGTGAGAACGGCTGGTTCGGTCGCTTACTCCATTTGATTCAAGACACTCCGGAGGGCTGTGTGATGCGCAGTCGCTTCTGGCTGGGTGAGATGGACCCGGTGCCGAATCCGAAGCCTACGCCGGAGATGCTACAAAAACTGCTGCCGGATGAACTGGGAGCTGGTCTGTTCGCTCATTGTTGCGAGGAAATGAGTATCCTGGCAGGGTTCCTACCGACGGTCTACCGCATACACAATGCGGATACTGAACGACCTAAAAGCACACAATGAGTTCAATCGGCTCTAGATATGTTGTGTTGAGAGTACGCCCGATCATCTAGTGCTACGGTCGTCTTATTACGATTGAGCAGTTGCCTGCCCGAGACCCGACACGAAGTTTCGGATCTCACCTATCAGCGGTGGCGCTAGCAAAGGTCGGTTTTATCAGTCTCTCGCTAGCTCCTGGTCAGGTGCACCGGACGCGAGCCCGCAGCCTGCTACCTATTGAGGCCGATGAATGGGATCAATCATCAGAACGAATCGGTACGGGCAAGCCCTGCCGTACCCAAAAATAAAATTGGAGGAGCGTGCATAAAATGACCTTGTCGAACCGCGGCGCGAAGAGAACGCATGCGGGTATGTCTCCAAACCCGAAAGAGATGCAAGACGCTTACGAGATCCGGGCCGCCTTGGAGGAAGTCGGAGGTCGCGCCGCGGCACGAATGCTTAAAGGCAATACCGCTGCCCTGCAACGCGAACTGGAGGCCATGCGGACGGCATTCGAACGTCTCGATCTGGATTCCTTCGTGGAACACGACATCGTGTTCCATCGGAACATTCTCGAAGCCTCTCAGAACGAAGTCCTGCTTCGTGTGTGGGACAGCTTGGCGGTTGAACCTTGGATGCGAGCATTGATCGGAAGAATTTCGGGGGATTTTCCTGAGCTGGTTGAATCACACCACTCAATTGTCAATGCCTTTGAGAAAGGGCGAGGCAGAGAAGCGGGACTTTTGTTGCGGAATCATGTCGAGACAACCTTGGAGTTCCTTAGGAAATCGGAATCCGAATTTCAGAGAGTACTCCGCAATGATCTGGAGGACGCCAAGGAGGTTCACAAAGCTTTTTTCCCACAAGAGAACCTTCCAATTCCTGGTCTAGCTTGCGAGACGTTCTATAAACCCGCTCGCGGCATCGGTGGCGACTACTACGATTTTCTTCCTTTGCAGGGCGGCCGCTGGGGAATCGCGATTGGAGATGTTTGTGGTAAGGGAATTGGCGCTGCCCTACTCATGGCGAGCCTCCAAGCATCTCTTCGAGCGCAAGCGATGCACGCCCATTCCGATCTGTCCAATCTCATCGCCGACGTTGACCGGTTGGTTCTCGCCGCGTCCCCAAAACATCTATATGCATCGCTTTTCTACTCGGAATATGACACTGCCACACGTGTCTTGCGTTACGTCAACGCCGGCCACAATGCTCCGATAGTCCTTCGCTGGAGAAATAGCCGATGCGACGTGTTCCACTTGGGAGCGAGCGGGTCAGCGTTAGGCCTCCTGGAGAGTTCTCAATTCACATCCAGCACTTTTCAACTCGAAAAAGGTGACGTGTTTGTCGCTTACACCGATGGAATCACCGAATCGGAGAACCATTCTGCCGAATTGTGGGGACACGAGCGGCTCGAAACTCTGCTGCGAGCTTGCCGTGACTGCACACCGGGGCAAATCGTGGACCGCATCCTGGATGAGATCCTGGCCTTTGGCAAGGAGTGTTCCCAAAAAGACGACATGACCCTGTTGGTCGCTGCAGTGAAAAGTGAGGTCGGAATTTGACCGTGCCGATTCAGTTAGAGAAGTCTTAAGACAGAACAATCGAGGATAATTCCAGAAGAAACAGCAATGCGATTCAATTTTAAGAAACTGGCACTTCTCGGAGCCTGGATCATCTTTACAGAAGGCAGTGCGTACCCTCAAGATGTGATCGACAAGCGTCAGCCATTGGTGGAAATGTCCGTTTGGAGGCTTGCCATTGCAGAGCAAGCCGCACTGGCTAAGTGGGACAGTAGGACGCCAGTCGAGGACGCGTCTCGTGAGGAACACGTCGTTGTCAGTGCAACTAAAGCGGGACAGGTGAGAGGCTTGGATCCAACATCGATGTCAAACTTCCTCAGTGCACAGATCAAGGCCAACAAGCTCGTTCAGTACTCACTGTTCGCAGACTGGCGCCGGGTGGGCAAAGCGCCCGATCACGCGCCGGTCGATCTAGCCGGTACGATTCGTCCACAGCTAGATGACGGCTCTCCCGTCGCCTTCATCTTGACGGTGGCGACATTGCTGTCTTTTTCACATAAACCCAATGTCCGCAACGACCCTTTAAGCGTAGGGGAAGCAATAGTGAGCGGGAGGTTGTGCGCCTGGAGGTATTCCAGCATTAGCTTCTTGTTGTTGTCCGTCGGCTGGTAATTAAGCTGCGTCAGTAAAAAGCGCTCTACTCCCGCGGTCGATGAATCTTGTTCGGACGCCGATAGGAAACATTACTTCGAGTTTTCGCGCTTAGTATAAGGCTTCTTCTCGACCCCCTGGTCAGCCCCCTCCACCCTTCGACAGCTTCCCAAGCGACATTACAGCACGTGGCAGGCCAACTTCGACGCACGCGTTCGGTCCCGCGAAATACTCATGGAACGAGCAGGTCGATATCGACCATGTTGCCCAGCGTCAAGTGAACGTGTCGAATAGAGGTCTTTATGACGTGTGACGCCATGGCCCACCTCAGGGTGACGTTACTGGCGACAACTGAAAGAAGCGACGGGCGTTAATGACTGCTGAATTGAGTCGAACTATGTATGCATTCGAGATTAAACAGCAGTTCTGACCTATCGACGGTCGGCGAGGTAACTCTGCTCAGTCGTCAGCGACTCATGCCAGTTTCCAGCATGAGCGTCTTCCGCGGGACTCCAGCAAGATCGCGTCGGTTACCCACCTCGACGGAAAGCCGACCATTCGCAGAAACGCTTGGAGTGTTTCCTGGACCATTACACGCCGTGCAGGCAAGGGTATTCCCGATTCATCGTGAAATCTGTCGAGGGCATTGCCGAAGGACTTGTAAAGCTCGCGCAAATAATCGGGCAATTCCTACACAACCCGAAACTGCTATCCGCCAGGGCTGAACTTTGAGCTTGGCGGCGGCACGGTATTAACTCCTGAGCTCGAGCGACACCCGCAATTTTTTTGGTGTTGTCGAAAATGACCGTAGATCGACTGGGAGTGTCGATGTGTCGCTGAGAAGACTGTCCGTGCAATCGATGTATCGATCTGGGGAATGCAACGGATTGGTGGTTGAAGTAGCTCGGTTTACGAACGATTGTAGGTCGGCTGGTTCACAGGTTTGGCAAAGAAAATGCTCCCCTTTTGCTCGCAAGCAGAGAAGCAGCAACAGATTCGCTTGAGGGAAATCCATTGAGTTACGTAAGAACGGTAATATCCGCTCGCGGTCGCCGGAGAATACTTGCGAGCGCACAGAAAGGAGATGCAGAGGCTCTCAATTTGTTGTTCGAATCGTGCCGTGGGACGCTTTTGTGCCGCGCCCAACGAATTCTTCGACGCCCGCAGGACGCGGAAGATGCGGTTCAGGAAGCGATGCTCGCGGCCTTTACGCATTTGGACCAGTTTCAAGGTCGCGCAGACTTCCTGACTTGGGCGACGCGGATCGTCATCAACGCAGCTCTGATGCAAATCCGGAAAGGGCGGCTGAACTGTTTTATTTCCTGGGATCAATTGGATGGGCAATTGAAAGAATCCGCGCTGAACGAAATCTTAGAAGACCCGAAGCCAGACCCGGAGGAGATGTGCCGGCTGGCCGAGCAGAGGAAACTCGCGGAAGAGGCGTTGGAACAGTTGTCGGGAGAGAGTCGGAAGGCGATTCAGCTTTGCAAGTTCTGCGATTACTCCCTGAAGGAAGCTGCCAGCAAGCTCGGGCTGTCGTTAAGCTCACTGAAGCTCCGGTTGCATCGCGGGCAACGGTCCCTGCGCCTCAAGGTCAAAAACCGAAATCGGCAGGATGTCTCTCGCTTCCGTGCGGCCCGATTTCTGTGGTGTCGCGAATGACTGTATTTCGACCTCAGGTGCCAATGTGTCGAGCCAAAGACAGTCACCTTTCCTCACGAGTAGTCGCTAGCCAAATACCGAGGCGCAATGGCCTGGTACAAGTCGCGATTCTATCCAGCTGAACACACGGAAAGGTGGAGGAGTAGTTGCAATATCGAGCTAGGGAGTACCGTAAATGACTTCAGATGAAATTAGCTGGCTCTTGCAGACAATCGAGGATCCGGAGACCGTAAAGCGCTTTATCCAGGCTCAGTACGAGCGCGGAAGAATTACGTCTCACGTGATGGCGAGTTTCGCTTGGGGGCATGGTTGGGCGGACTGGGCGACAGTTGAAGTATTCGACGACACCCATTTCGATGGAGAACAGTGCGACATAGTTGGCGTTCAGTCTCTAGGCCCAGAGGTTTGAGCGTACAAGGTGGAGGCAAACAAATGAAGACATTATCGACGCTGGCATCGGCTGTTTTGATCCTAGCACTGGGGAGTCCTGTCCTGTCTCGTAGCAGACCGGAGCAAGCGAACCAGAGCGAACAGAAACCCAAGCTGATGAACCTTAAGGGTGAAGTGAAATTGGACGGAGACAAAATTACATTTGTCGCCGACGACACTGGAAAAACCTGGGACGTCGTCAATCCGGAGACCCTAAAGGACCACGTAGGTCATCACGTAGAAGTGAACGCTCACGTATATGCTGACAAGGGCCAGATCCATGTGATGAAAGTGACGATGCTTTAGTGACGGTCGGCGCGTTGGCCCGTCGTTCTCAGGAGAGGATTGTGAACAATTTCATTTTTGGCATTGTGACGCGTGGGACTTTCGGCCCGTGCAGGAGGCGACTGATACATAACTCGTGTCGATTCGCAAGGCAATGCTCGGTGCGCGTCTCCGGCAGATTCGAGCGATTCCGGAAATCCTTCGCGGAAGAAGGATTTTAGTGACTGCTGCCTGAACCACATGCCTCCCGAGAGACCCTTGCCGAATATTCAAATCTACGAAACCGTGGCGCCCGTTTATGATCCAAGAGACAACCACCCCAATGCGTGCCTGGGAAACTTGCTGACCGGTGGGTTTCCCACCCACGGCCATTCGACGCTCAAAATTGGGCACTCAGCTGCAAGGGTCAGTAGGCGGGAATGATTCGATCGTGTACGACCATCCACTCACATTTCCGACGGTTCCAATGGGCTCTGGGAATGCGCCGCAAATGCCTTTGTACCAGCAGCTGCCAATATTTCGCCGACGAGTCGTCACGCGTGCTCAGTTTCGAAGTTCGGGTTCACCATATTTGTGTCGCTTTGCCACGAAGGTCGCGAGATCCCCAGCTTCTTCATTTTGGAAATTAAGGTGGTCCGTTTTAATCCCAGCCGGGCGGCGGCACCCCGGGGCCCTCCCACAGTCCAAGCGGTTGCATGCAATGTCTGAAGGATCAAGGCTCGTTGAGAATCGCGGAACACGCCCGATTGTGCGGAAGTCATTAGGAAGGGGTTCGCGTCTATCGGAGTCCGGCTCAAGGGGTTCTCAACGACCGAAGGGAAAGGATTCGCAAGCACTCCGTTCTCTGAACCGATGACCGCCCGTTCGATGAGGTTCTGCAGCTCTCGCACGTTTCCGGGCCAAGAGTAGGACGTGAAAGCATGAAGTGTTTCTTTCGGAATGTCGCTAATCCGCTTAGCCATGCGCCGAGAAAAAACTTCGACAAAGTGGGAAACCAGCAGCGCAATGTCGTCCGGGCGTTTTCGCAAGGGCGGCAGCACGATCGGAAACACGTTTAAACGATAATAGAGGTCGTTGCGAAACTGATTTCGCACGACCAGTTCGCTTAGATTGCGATGCGTCGCGGCAACCAGACGCACGTTGATGCGGTGGGTCTTACCGCTTCCCAGACGCTCGAACTCTTTTTCCTGCAGCACCCGCAGCAGCTTCGGTTGTAAGGCCAGTGGAATATCTCCTATTTCATCGAGAAACAGAGTCCCCGTGTCGGCCATTTCGAAACGGCCAATTTTCTGGGCAAATGCTCCAGTAAAAGCACCCTTCTCGTGGCCGAACAGTTCGCTTTCCAACAGGTCAAACGGAATCGCTGCGCAATTCAATTTGACATAGGGGCGTGCGCAGCGCGCGCTGTTCGTGTGAACGGCCCGAGCGATCAACTCCTTGCCGGTGCCCGTCTCTCCCAGCAGCAGCACGGTGGCGTCAGTCGGCGCCACTCGCTCCACCTCCGCGAGCACTGATTTGAGCGCTGGGCTGTTGCCCACCACTTCTCCAAATTTGGCTTCCGCGCGGTTTTCTTCGCTTGGCGGAGGTATATTGATGTTCTCCATAAAATGCCTCCAAGGAGGTTTCAATAAAACTTCTCAGCTTCCCCAGGAGTGTGATAGCGGTTTCGCCCGCGAGCAACCCCAGACCGGGTCTTCGCGGATAATCACTTCGGTATGCCTGGCATGCCCCGAATTGGGTATCCCGGGGGCCATTATGGGCGCGGAACGGGCTCGAAAGTGGTAGGCCTAACTGCGCCGATCAGGAATGTGGATTTCCTTCCAGCCGAATACGCGAGCATCTATCGACCAGCCGCCAGGTCCAAGCAGCGCTAGGGCGGCACCGAGGATGCCCAGCAGGACACAGGTCCACCGATGCGCGGGGTGGTGGAACGCGTGCCATAACCCGAGCAAGGCCAACAGGGTTCCCGCGATCGGCGTCCATAATCCGATTAGAAGGAGAACTCCCGTGCCGATCATCACTAGATATCGCATGGCTAGCGCGATCGGCAGATCGCCACGGAATGGCAGAACCCCCGCAGCAATTAAACCAGTACTCGCAGCTAGACGCAGTAAGAGAAGACCGAGGCCAGGCGCCCCGTAAGCAAAGGATGAGTAGAGTCGGCGCACGACTTGGCGAGGATATAAGGTCCGGCATTCGGACACCAAGCTCCGAAAGGGCGAGGCAAATCATCATTTTGGGTGTGCTTGCTAAACTTCAATGATTCCGCGCTTCAATCCAATCATAGCGGCGTGCGTGCGGTCTTTCGCGCCCAATTTAGAAAGAATATTCCGCACCTGCCCTTTCACGGTATCTTCGCTCACGGAAAGTTGCTCGGCGATCTCCTTATTCGCGTTCCCTTCGGCAATCAAGCGCAACACGCGCACTTCGGCGGGCGTTAGGGCGCCGCTGTCGGCATGCTCCGCGAGCTCGTAGGACACCTCCGCCGAAATATACCTTTTCCCCGCGTGGACTGCGCGGATCGTATCCAGTAGTTCCTTGTGCAAAGTGTTTTTTAGCAGATACGCAGAGGCCCCCGCTTTGATCGCCCGAAGTACCTGCGCGTCGCCGGCATACGTCGTCAGAACAATGATGCGCGCTTCGGGAAACTCGCCGCGAAGCGCGATCAGCGCGTCGAGGCCGTTCATTTCCGGCATCTGCAAATCCATGAGCGTGACGTCTGGATGTTGCGCCCGAAACTGCTGGATTGCCTCACGCCCGTTGGACGCTTGCGCCACAATTCGCATGTCCGTTTGGCGGTGCACCAGCGCATCAACCCCTTCTCGAACCACGGGGTGGTCGTCCACCACAAGAATCCGAATCGCGTTCGCTCCTTCGCTCACGACTCGCTCTCACGATCTTTCCCGGACAATTTTGCCGGCAGCCAAGACCTGCGTGTAGCTGTGGTGTAGGCGTGCGTGGCGGGGATTTTTAGCTCCACCTCCGTGCCTGACGCCAGTCCGCTCCATACCGTCAGCTTGCCGCCGACCAACTCGGCCCGCTCTTTCATGCCGCTTAACCCGTAGTGTCCTTTGGGTCCGTCGCCACTCAAGAGCTCCGGGCTAATGCCTTTTCCGTCGTCGCGCACGCGTAACCGGAGCTCCCGTTCGTCATACCGGATTTCCACTTCAATGCGTAGCGCGTTGGCGTGGCGGAAGGCGTTACGCAGCGCCTCCGCAGCAATCCGGTACACTTCATCGCGAAGAATCGGATGCAGTTGCCGTGTCACGCCCAGGACTTGCACTGTGAATTCCATAGGCTGCGGGGCATCGTTGAACGCGCCAAGTTCTTCTCCCAACGCTCGAATAGACTCGGCGAGGTCGTTCCTCTCGACTAACGACGCGCGCATTCCCTGGATCGCATCGCGCCCTTCGGTGATCGCCCTCGCAGCTTTGTCGATGGCTTTGTCTAGTTCCTGCTTGGTCTCGACATCGGCGAGTTCGTTCGAAACGGCTTGAAAGTGCGGCAGCAGACCCTGGAAACTTTGCAGCAGCGTATCATGCAGTTCGCGGGCTACTCGCGTGCGCTCTAACACTCGTTCATCAAGTCGCGCGCTCATTTGAGCGCGTATCTGCTGGAGGCGAAAACGGTACGCCCCTATCAGAGTAAGAACGAGCGCTATAGCGGCGAGGAAGCGAAACCAGCCTGTCTCGTACCAGTAGGGTTTCTGGGTTACGGGGAAAGAAATACCGGAGCGATCCCACACGCCATCGCTGCTGGAGGCCCGAATCCTGAAGGCGTGTGTACCGACCGGAATGTTGGAGTATACCGCGGTGAGTGAATTGTCAGCCTCCATCCAAATTGGGTCTACATCGTCCATCCGATACTGGAAGCGAATCTTTTCTGGCGATGCTAGAGAAATGGAATCAAAACGAAGCTCAACGTGATGAGTGCCGGGAGGCAACACAAGTTCACGACCCGCGATCTGGCTTTCTCGTCCAACGGTCACCTCTTCCACGAAAATAACGGGCCTAGCACTGTCAAAGTGCACGCGAGACAGGTCGAGCATCGCCAGACCCTGTACTGTACTCACCCAGAGCTTGCCGTCGGCCGCTATAGCCATGTTGGGAGTGCCGATGCTGCATTGAGTCGAGGCCAGGCCATCGGTTTTGCCAAACCAAGCGTAATCGGGAGGGTTCTCCTGGCTGCTGTGGCTTTCTCTGAAAGCTGCTTCGGAAAAGCGGAAGATGCCGTTCCCTCCAGCGAACCAGAGCTCTCCTCTATGGGAAATTACCATGCTGAGTAGATCGAGGTCATGATTCACCGCCACCAGTTGATTTCCCTCAATCCGGTCGACCCCTTTTGGCGCGGAAAGTGCATAAAGATCACCAGAAGAGTCTTCTCCGATACTGATATAACGGGGATCGAAGATCTCATGCGCTGACCAAACGGGCGCGAATCGGTCGCCAATCATTCTATTGACCCCACGGCTCGTTCCCACCCATATGCCCCCGTCGCGATCCTGGTAAACATTGACAACACGATTGCTGGACAGTCCGTCAGTCGTCGAGTAGTTACGGAACTGGTCATTGACCATGTGGCTGAGACCGCCGTCTGTTGCAAGCCACAACGAACCGTCGCGCGCAATCGTGATGGCGCGCACAACGTCGCCTGCCAGCCCTTGCCGCGAGTTGAATTGTGCAAAATGACCTTGACCGAAACGGAAAAGCCCACCTCCCCAGGTCCCTACCCAGAGCTCGCCGTTCTTCCCTTCGGCCAATGCCCACACACACGAGTTTGACAAGCCGTCTTTTTCATCGTAAGTCTTGAAGCGTCCTCCATTGAAGACCGAAAGCCCCCCGCAGTTATTGCCCACCCAGAGGGTGCCATCGCGTTTGGACAGCACAGTCATGGCAATGTTGTTAGGTAACCCATCCGCCTGCGTAAATATCCGGATCGGACGGTCCTTGAAGCGCATGAGTCCTTCGCCATTTGTGCCGACCCACAGATTGCCCTCCCGATCAGCACTTATGGCCCGTACCTGAATGCCTGGCGCCAAAGACTCCAATTTGGTTCCGGAAACTCGAGAGATCCCACCGGTACTTTGTGCTGAGGTTGACGCCTCCACCCATAGATTTCCCTGGGGATCCTCGTACACTCGGAGGACACCGTGTCCTCGTCCGTAAGGCTGCAATCGTTCGATCGCCCCATTCTCGCGGCGCGCAAGACCCCAAATGGTGCAGAACCAAACTGCGCCCTTGCGATCCTGAAAAGCGTGATAGATCTGATCTGGATGGATACCTAATTCATGCGACAGCCGTGGATGCTCCACGACCCGCTTTCCGTCCAGCTCGATAAATCCCTGGTCGCTGATAACGAGAATGTGCCCATCCGCGCTCTCTTCAATCCGACTGATGGAGCCGCGGGCAATCACGGTCTCGAATCGATCGCCGACAAAGCGATAGAGTCCGGCGCTAGTACCGACCCACAAAGCTCCGTCGTGGCTGAAGCGAAGCCAAGCAATCTCATCGCTTACGCCCCCGCCGGGATGATAGAAAACCGATAAAGATCGGTCGAATCGATCCAGCGCTGCCCGTGGGATGCGGACCAGGCCGGAGTTGGTGCCGATCCACAGATCGCCCTCCGGCCCCTCCGCCAGCGAAGTGACGCTGCCTTGCGGCGCGGAGCCAGGACCGCGAAAATAGATCGGCGTGAAGTGTCTGCCATCGAAGCGGTTCAGCCCTGCGTCCGTACCGATCCACAAGTATCCATTTCGTGTTTGAACGATAGCATTTACGACGTTGGAGCTTAGGCCGTCTTCCACCGAGAAGGTGGTGCGGATGTAACTGGTTGCCGGCTGATGGGGATCGACTGCCCGAGCAGGTCCTAAGGCCATGGTTAGGGCGATTGATAATCCGACGGTGGCGCTGCATGACTGAAATCTAGTGAACATAAGTCGGCAAAGCGATGGTCAATATGTGGGTGCGGCCGTTGGCTCCGGTGCTTGCAATGGCCGCGAGATCCCCAGCTTCTTCATTTTGGAAATTAAGGTGGTGCGCTTCAGTCCCAGCCGAGCGGCCGCACCCCGGGGCCCTCCGACGATCCAATCGGCCGCGTGCAATGCCTCCAGGATCAAGGCTCGCTGGGCATCCCGGAACGTGTCGGCCTGTGCAGACATTACGAATGGGCTCGCGTTTCTCGAGGGATTCGCATCCACCGTAGAGAAAGGATTCGCAAGCACTCCGCTATCCGATCGGATTACGGCTCTTTCGACGAGGTTCTGAAGTTCTCGCACGTTCCCCGGCCAGGAATAGGAGGCGAACGCATCCAATGTCTCCTTTGGAATGCTGCCAATTTGTTTACCCGTGCACCGGGAGAAAACCTCGACAAAATGCGAGACCAGCAGCGGGATGTCCTCCCGGCGTTCGCGGAGCGGTGGTAGCACGATGGGAAATACGTTTAGCCGGTAGTAGAAATCGCTGCGGAACTGATTTCGCGCGACCAGTTCGCTTAGGTTGCGATGCGTCGCGGCAACCAGGCGCACGTTGACGCGATGAGTCTTGCCGCTGCCTAGGCGTTCGAACTCTTGTTCTTGAAGGACCCGCAGTAGCTTGGGCTGTAACGCAAGCGGGATATCGCCAACCTCATCCAAGAAAAGTGTTCCCCTGTCGGCGAGTTCGAAGCGCCCGATTTTCTGCACGATGGCGCCGGTAAACGCGCCTTTCTCATGACCAAATAGCTCACTCTCCAGCAAATCGAAAGGAATGGCAGCGCAATTTAGCTTTACGTAAGGATGGCCGTACCGCCGGCTCACATTGTGGACCGCTTGCGCGATTAGTTCTTTGCCGGTACCGGTTTCGCCTTGGATCAATACGGTGGAATCAGTTGCTGCAACGCGTTCAACTTCTGCGAGAACAGCTTCGAGTACAGGGCTAGTACCTACGATTCGCTCGAACCCGCAATGTCTATTGTCGTGGTCATCAGGCCGATATGTTTCAAAGCCCCCCACAACTGCCCTCCCCGAGTTACAAAAAATTGCTAGACGACTTTAGGACTTCAACGATGTCCGAACGCTCTCCAGCAACATTGCGTCATCGAAACGCTTGGCGAGGAATTTCACTGCCCCGCCTCTCATCGCCTGCAGCCGCAGTTTCTCGTCGCCATGTGCCGTAACAAAAATGGTCGGAATTGGGCAGCGGTCAGCGTTCAACTTGGCCTGCAAATCTAGGCCTGACATTCCGGGCATCCGGATATCCGCTATAACACACCCGATCTCATTTAGCTGGCCAGATCCCAGGAATTCCTCGGCGGAGGCGAACGACCGCACGGTAAACCCCGCGGACCTCAGCAAACGTTGTATTGCAGATCGGAATGAATCGTCATCATCGACGACCGCAACCATTTTTGTTTTTATGAATGCATCCATACGAAGAGAAGATAAGCCAATGTCTGCACAACGCAATTATGGCTTCCGATAGGATTGTCGATAGATATATATAAGGGACCGCTCAGCAGGTAGGCAGCGGCTCAGAACCCATTTCAGCCATCCGAAGTTTTGATCGCCGGAAGCCCAAGCTTTTCTGACATTCTCCCCAGCTCAACGGGAGAGTTAGCGTGC
>Ga0126381_100006394_pt1 | contig 13027 bp, 11 predicted proteins | sample PanSoiMetPlot_28_FD_96465 | JGI IMG/M metagenome (GOLD analysis project Ga0126381, IMG submission 96465) | Tropical forest soil microbial communities from Panama - MetaG Plot_28 | ecosystem: Environmental > Terrestrial > Soil > Tropical forest > Bulk soil | place: Panama | collected 2016-02-17
ACGCGTGGTCGTACTTGCCCGTCCCGCTCAGGAACGTGTACACCTCGGTCTTCAGCGCTTCCGACACCGAGCGTGCCCGGGTCCACCGCCGCGCCTGCTCGGCGGTCGCTTTCGTGCGCAGCAGGGCGGCCCCGGCCAGCGCCGCCGCGGCCAGGATGGCGAGTGCGAGGGAGGCGTGGGAGTTTGCCGACTTGACCTGGCTGCCCGCGAGCGCGAGAGCCGCGGCGGCCACGGTCAGGCCCAGCCGCGTGATCCGCTGCAGGCCCGGGCCTTTCTTCAGGTTGTCCGCTGTCTGCGACCACACGCTCTGCCGCTGCCAGGCCCACTCGACAGGCGGGATTCGTTCTGCCACGGCTTACTCATAGCGCAATCCCGGGCCCGGCGGCGAGTCTTGGCGTGAATTGGGGCGTCTACCCGATTAGCTCTCCAGGCAGGCTTAACCGAACAGGTCGCCGGCGTCGCTAACCGTGAGCGCGGCTTCGGCCCACTCCTTCAGCTGATCGAGATCAGTGCAGGCCGCGATGCGATCGCGCTGGCTGTCAGCGATTCGGCAGGCTCGGCTGCATCGACATTGCCAGCAGCCGGATGTTAATTGGCTGCGCGTCGTCGAAGTTGTACATCCGGCCGTACTTCGGCCGTAGCCGCTCGAGAATCCGTGGCACCGCGTCCTCGACCGCCTTCTGTCGTTCCCTCGTCCACTCGCCGACCAAACCCCCGCTTAGCGCCCCCGGGCCCGTGCCGGCGGCCCGGTCGGGCTTTTCACCCCGCACAATCTGGCGTCCATACAGATAGAACGAGAAATGATTGTCCAGTTCGGCGAGCAGCCGCATTCGGCCTGCCATGTCGAGGTCGCTCAGGTAATCGGTCAGGTAAAGATCCGGGACGACCTGCGGCCGCGGGATCTCCAGTTCTATGAGCTCGGTGACTTCGTCCAGGTAGTTGATGTAGAAGTCGAAATCAGATTTCTCGCCGATGTTGCCGTGGCCGCCAGAGAACCAGTCGAATTCCAGGTCACGGGCGAACTCCAGATTGGGCTTGAACAACACGAGCGGGTCTTGCCCTGCGAAGCCGCCGAACGGCAGCTGGTCGATATTGATCAGGTCCGCGGAGTGCCCGATGCGCTCTTGCGTCAGCAGGTACACGGCGTGGTCCGGTGAATGGCCCGGCCGGGGCAGGCCGCGCAGCGCGAGCTCGAGGCCATCGAAATCAATGGCGCCGTCCGGCCAGCGCAGAATGTCGGTGGGCCGCGGCAGGTCGCTGCCGAACCTGTCCATCCAGGTCGCGGTATGTTGGCTCGCGATCACTCGCGGCGCCTTGTCCAGCAGCGTGACGAGCTTCCTGGCACCGCCGATATGGTCGGCGTGGAAGTGCGAGTAGCAGATAGCGGTGACCGGCAGCGACGTTACCGAGGCGATCGCCTTCAGCAGCGACTCGGCCGCGCCCTGGAACGGGTCAAGCAACAGGACGCCGCTGTCACCGACATAGAAAAGCGAGTTGTAGAAATGCCTGCCGACCCAGTAAGTGCGTTCGGTCAGCCGTTGCAGGACGTATTCCTCCATGACACTGCGCGGGAACAGGTGTGAAACTCGCTGCCCGGATCGCAATGGCATTTCCGCGGACGGTTCGACGTACTCGGCGCCGGTTATGGAGAGCGGTTCTTCTTTCCATCCGTGCTGCATCACGAAGGTCATGCGACGTCCCTCCTGTTGGCTAGCGCCGATGCTCGCACGTCCGTCTGACCAGGTCAAGCAGGGACAATAGGCCATATGTTGGGGGGCCGATATATTCGGCTCGTGACCCAAGCGGCGATGCCGGTTCTTGTGACCAGCCCAGCATCGGCGGCCGGCTCAGGCCGGGCGGAAGCGTAGCGCCGACCACACCTCGTCGATCGCGACCTGTCTGACCGGCTGGACCCCCCGTTCGGCGAGCGATTCACGCAGGATGTCACGGTTGAGATCGGTGCCTAGCTGGCCGGCCTTCGGGTACGCGATCCACACCAGCTTGTCCAGCCGGGCCGCCTCGATGGCCGGCCAGGCGACCGTGTCGAGATCGGAGCGCGTGCGCACGAACGCCACGATCACATCCGCCGTATCAGGCGCGTCGGCCGGCTGCGGGCCCGCGGCCGCGATCGCGGGCACGTCATCGAACCCGGCCAGGGTCGCTATCCGCTGGCCCGGCTTGATCTGCAACTTCGCGGCGATATCCATGCACGACAGTATGGCGCGAGTGCCGCGACCCGCGGGTTACCTCAGCCGTGACCATCGGCCCTGACTTCACGGTCGTGGCCGGGGGTAGGGGTGGAGTAGCGGATCCTGGTTCAAGGACGGACGGTGTGATGGTGTTCACCGATCGAGTTGACGAAGTCACCGTGAACGTTGCCGGAGCGCACCTGCGGGGGTCGGTTGCGATCCCGGGCCATGCCGACGGCCTGGTCGTGTTCGCACATGGCAGCGGCAGCGGCCGGCGCAGCCCGCGCAACAGGTTCGTGGCGGCCGCGCTCAACCGGGCCGGCCTCGCCACCGTGCTGACTGATCTGCTCACTTCGCGGGAGGAGCAGAACCGCGCGTCCGTGTTCGACATCGAGCTCCTCGCGGCCCGGCTGACCGGGATCACCGACTGGCTCCGCCAGCAGCCCGCCACCAGCACCCTGCCCGTCGGCTACTTCGGCGCGAGCACCGGCGCTGCCGCGGCGCTCTGGGCTGCCGCCGGCGGCCACTTGCCGGTGACGGCGATCGTGTCCCGCGGCGGCCGCCCGGATCTGGCGGGCCCCCGGCTGTCTTCGGTGCATGCGTCTGTGCTGCTGATCGTGGGCGGCGCCGATACCACGGTGCTGGGCCTGAACGACGCGGCGCAGCAGCTGCTGACCTGCGAGAACCGGCTTGTCGTCGTCCCCGGTGCGACACATCTGTTCGAAGAGCCCGGAGCTCTTGAGCAGGTCTCGAAGCTGGCTGGCGACTGGTTCACCGATCACTTCAAGGATCCGGGCGCCAGATAGGAATGATGGGGGCATGACGGCACCGGATGCGGAGCTTCAGTTCGCGGACGAACTGCTGTTGTTCCTGCCCCCGCGACACCGCACCGGGCACGTGCGGGTCACCTGCGACGGCACGTCGACGCTGGGCCATGTCATCGAGTCGCTCGGCGTCCCGCTGCCCGAGATCGGCCGCCTGACGGTCGACGGTGAGATCGCGGCACCCGGGTACCGGCTTCGCGGCGGACAGACCACTGCCATCGAGGCGGTGCACCGCCCGCAGCGGGTGCCACACGCTTGGTTCGTGCTCGACGTGCACCTGGGGACGCTCGCGCGCAGGCTACGCCTGCTCGGCGTGGATACCGCGTACGCCAACGATCGCGACGACGACGACTTGATCGAGCAGGCGAACGCCGAGGGACGGGTGCTGCTGACCAAGGACCGCGGCCTGCTATGCCGCAGGAAGCTCGGGACCGGTGCCTACGTGCGCGGCATGCGCACCGATGACCAGCTCGGCGACGTCCTCGACCGGTTCGCCCCGCCACTTGCCCCGTGGAGCCGTTGCCCCGCCTGCAACGGCCGGCTGACCGCGGCGACCCGAGAAGACGTCGAGCACCTGCTGCTGCCAGGCACCCGCCGTACCTACCGCGAGTTCGCACGCTGCGCGGACTGCGGGCGCGCTTACTGGCGCGGCGCGCACAGCGCGCGGCTCCAGCGGATCGTGAACTCGGCGGCCGCGATCGTCAGGGCACGCGAGGCTGGGTCCCGTCTTTGACCATTGGCGCACGCCACGCGGGCCGTTGACAGTGCGTTACGTCCCATGTGCGAGGGGCAGGATCAGCCGTGTGGGCCCTGGGCATCCGGGTGCGAGCCGATGCCGGAGCTAGACCTAGTAGCAACCTGGAGGTGGGCTATGGCTGCCAGTGACCGCTGGTCGATGGTGCTGTCGATCCAGGAGTCCGACGGCGAGACAATGGCGACGGCGCAGCTGATCATGGAAGGCGACGAGCACCTGGCTGGCCGGGGCAGGGCGCGCCTGAATCCCGCCGACCAGGGAGTCGAGCGGATCGGCGCGGAGATCGCGACGGCCCGCGCGCTGTCGGACCTGGCGCACAAGCTGCTGCACGCCGCAGCAGTCGATGTGGAAGGCATGACGCACCAGCGCGCGCATCTGCACATGTAGCGCCGCCTGGATAGAGGAGAGGCGGAGACGGGAATCGAACCCGTGTACAGGGCTTTGCAGGCCCTTGCCTAAGCCACTCGGCCACTCCGCCGCAGGAGCTGCTTCGCCGGCGGCCAACCTGCCGCATAGCCGCGCCTCCGAGCGGACGACGGGATTCGAACCCGCGACCCTCACCTTGGCAAGGTGATGCTCTACCAACTGAGCCACGTCCGCATGTCCACCGGATCGCTCCGGCGTGCGTTAGGAACTGTAGCCGATCCTGGCGCGCACGCAAACTCGGGACCCGGCGTTTGGTCAAAAATCACCCTCCCGAACGGGCCCCTCGTGACGCAATCCAGACCGCCGTCACCAGGCCCAGCGCCGAGCCCGCGGTCCTCTCACCCGAAAGCCTTTTCAGTCGCGGGTGGGGGGCACGGACCCGCTCGGCCGCGCCGACCCGACAGTCACCTGTGGTACGAGTGACGGCGCATGCCCGCACCCAGAGCACGGCCGGACTCCAGCACGGCGCGCCGGCCGCTCCGGGCGACAGGGAGGTGATTCCGTGCAGGCTCGGCGGGGCGACCAGACGTGTCCGAGGCCTCGGCTGACCGGGCCAGAGCCCGCTCCGCGACGGCGGTGCTGAGGGTGGGAAGGTGCGGGCCCGCGAGATGCGGTGCAGAGACGTCCCCCGGCCCGTTACGGGGAACCGGGCCGGAAAACACGTGACGCGCGGGACGAACCGCGCGTGCGCGGGGAAGTACGTCCCGGCCCGGTACGGGGGATCGGGCCGGGAAGACTGCGCTGTTCTGCTGTTACGACGCCTGGCGGAGCAGGTCAGTTAGCTCAGCCTCAACGTCGACGTGGTCACTCTCATCGCCCGCCGGGACGATCTGATAGGTCCGGCGGAGGAAGTCCGAGATCTCCTTGACCGGCGCCTCGAAGTGCGCCTGGCCGAACGGCGAGGAGAGCTCGATGTTCAGCACACTGCCGGGAGCGCCGCCCTCGGAGCCGGCCGACGGCCAGACGTGGACGTCGCCGATGCCCTCTCGACCCTCGATGCCCATAGAAAGCAGATCGCGCGCGAAGATCCACTCGACAGGCTCATCAAGCCCGACGTGGAAGGCGATCCGGATCGCGTAAGGATCCTCGCGAGAGTAAAAGAGGCTAGCCACCAGTGGCACGATCGTCTGCTGGGGTACGACGAGCCGGAGACCGAGTTCGGCCGATACCGTGCTGCTGCTGTTCATCGTAAGGCCAACCTTTTTCGCTGGGTCCCGGTAGAGAATCCGGGCTCTGATCGGTGACACGACCGCTCATGTGCGACAAGTCTGCATACGGAGCGTTAGGTTCTTGCTTGCCCGATTGCTGCCGTTTGCACTATTTCGCTGTGCGGACGTTGGGGGGTTCGTCACGGCATCCGACCTGTTCAGATGCCCTCGGTTAGTAACCTCGCCATCTCAGTGTAATGTTCCTGCGCATCGATTGCATAGCCTGTGACCTTCGTCGCATCCAGTTACCTGTAGGCGATATACCCACAGTAAGCACTGGGCAACTTAGTGCGATGAGATCGTTATCTGCTGCTATCGATTGCATTGCTGAGAGTAGCCAAGGTGTGTCCTACTTGTCGGTAACATGACCCATTTTCTGAGTGTCTTATTGTGCGCTCCGTGGCTCCGCAGCGTGACTGCGCCCATGGCATGCCCGAAGATGCGCTACGCTTTGAGCGCGTACCGCGGCCCGCCCAAGGCGGAACATGCCGTAGGTGCGGGCGATTGGCTCAGCGGGAGAGCGCCTCGTTCACACCGAGGAGGTCACTGGTTCGATCCCAGTATCGCCCACCAGCACGAACACCGCTGGCGCTTTGCCATCACATGGTGTGTACAGCCGCAATTTGAGCAAACAAAGCACAGCAGTAGGCCGTGGGTAGCCGACCGGTTCCACGGCCTACTCGGCGTTCTGGGCACCCGGGCTGTGTTCCCGGGACCTTTTAGGCGTCGGTGCGGACGGCGGAAACCTCGAACTCGAGGGTCACCTTCTCGCTCACCAGCACGCCACCGGTCTCGAGCGCCGCGTTCCAGTTGACACCCCAGTCCTTGCGGTTGACAGTGGTGGTGCCTTCCAGGCCGATCCGGTGGTTGCCGAACGGGTCGACTGCCGCACCTGTGTACTCGAAGTCGACCGTTACTGGCCTGGTCACGTCCTTAATCGTGAGGTCGCCGGTCACCCGGTAGGTCGCCTCATCGACTGGCTCGATCCTGGTGGAGACGAAGGAGATCTGCGGATAGCGGTCCATGGCGAAGAAGTCGTTCGACCGCAGGTGGGCGTCCCGGTCGGCGTTGCGGGTATCGATGCTCGCCGCCTTGATCGTGAGGGCCAGGCGCGAGTTGGCCGGGTGCTGGGCGTCGAAGTAGCCGCTGCCGTCGAACTCGTTGAAGGAGCCCCGGATCTTGGTGACCATGGCGTGGCGGGCCACGAACCCGATCCGGCTGTGAGTGGGGTCGATGGCATAGGTTCCGGTGAGGCTCGGGGACGAGGTGCTGGTAAAGGCGGTGGTCATCTGGCTTCTCTCTTTCAGGTGGCTGACAGCTCGTCTAACATTGATGACAAGTCATCTATTTCCCGGAGGGTGCCTGAAGGGGGTTGGCCAAGTAGCTTCGCCGGTGAAGGGAGGTCGGCGTGAGCATCGCGACAGGTTTCCCTGACACCATCGTTGTCGGCGCTGGGACAGCGGGCGCGGTGGTTGCCAGCCGCCTCGCGGAGCGCGGCTCCGGGCGCACGCTGCTTCTGGAGGCCGGTCCGGACTACGGGCCTGCCGATAGCGGGCACTGGCCGCACGACCTTCTGGACGCGTCGAGCTCTCCGATGGGATCCCACGATTGGGGCTATACGGGCGAGTTCGGCGGCCAGGTCATCCACTTCAACCGGGCCCGCGTGGTCGGTGGCTGTTCCGCGCACAATGCCGGCGCGGTCGTGTTCGGGAGTCGCCTCGACTATGACGGCTGGGCAGCCGCGGGCAATGCGGGCTGGTCGGCGGAAGAACTTCTGCCGCTGTTCGCCGCGGCCTGGAAGCAACTTCGGGTGCGGCGGGTGGGTCTGGATGAGCTGACCCCGTTCCAGCGCATCTGCCGGGACGCGATCGTGGCGAACGGGATCCCCGCGGTGGAGGACTTCAACAACCTGGACGAGAACGCAGGCGTCGCACCGTTTCCCGTCAACATCGACGGGACCACCCGGGTTAACACCGCCTTCGGGTACGTGGACCCGGTCCGGGATCGGCTCATCGTGGCCGGCGCATCTCCTGTCGAACGGGTGCTTGTCCGCGGCGGCCGCGTGGCGGGCGTGGCCGTAGGCCATGGTCAGGGGCTGACGGAGATCGCCGCGTCGCGGGTGGTGCTCTCGGCCGGCGCTTACGGGAGCCCCGCTATCCTGCTCCGGTCCGGTGTCGGGCCTGCCAGCGAGCTGGCCGCTATTGGGATCAAGCCCGTGTTGGACCTCCCAGGCGTCGGACGCAACCTGCACGACCAGCCGTGTGTGGAGATCCACTACGAAGGAAGCGACGAGCTGATCGAGCAGATGCAGCTCGATCAGGGGCTAAGAGGGTGGCAGCCCCACGAGCAAGTGATCGCGAAATTCCCCTCGGCTGGCTGCCGGCAGGGGTTCGACCTGCATATCTATCCGTTCGGCGGCTACAGCAAGGCCAGCTCGGCGTGGTACTGGTTTCTGGGAGTCGCCTGCCTGACCCCGCTCTCGCGCGGGAGCTTGCGGTTGACCGGTCCCGCTCTCGACGACAAGCTGCTGATCGACCACCGCTATCTCAGTGACTCCGCTGGCTACGATCGCGCACGGCTCGCCGAGGGCATCGAGCGCGTGCGCGAGGTGGCGCGGGCACCGGAGCTGCGCAGGCTGCTTGGCCGCGAAACGCGCCCGGGTTCAGAAATCTCAGGGAAGCGGGCGATCGAGCGCTATCTCGATCAAGCTGCGGTGCACTATTACCACCCGGTCGGCAGCTGCAAGATGGGCCCGGCAAGCGATCCGGATTCGGTCGTCGACGCCGACGGCAAGGTGCATGGGATAGAGGGTCTCTACGTAGCGGACGCGTCGCTAATGCCGGCCGTGATCTCGGGCAACACCAACATGCCGACCGCGGTCATTGGCGAGCGGATCGCCCAGTCGCTGCTCGGTTAAGGCACGATCAGCGCCGCATCCAGCGTCCGGCCAGCTTGCGGCGCATTGTCCGGGTAACGTGGGGCACCCAATTTGCGCATAGTGGACAAGGCATCCGCTTGACCTCTATAACGATTCAGCTTCGGGGCATACCTCGCGTCTTGACACTCCCATGAGCTGGTCTGAAACTACAGGACAAGATTGAAACGTTCCACAAAAGCCTGCGCGAGCCGCTGGCCGCGACCCATCGCGCACGAGCCGTAATGGAACCACCCGCACACGGAGGTGCGCTCGGTGAATGCTGGCGGCGTTGCTGGCGATGACCAGGCCGATGACCAGGCCAGCGCTGCGGCCGGCGCCTCCGCCGACGGCCAGCACAAGGTCACCGGCAAGGACACCGACACCACGGCCGGCCAGGTCGTACTCGAGCTCCGCCACGCCGCCAAGGCTTTCGGCGCCGTCCAGGCGCTGATCGACGGCTCGGTAGAACTGCGCGCCGGGGAGGTGCACGCGCTGCTCGGTGAGAACGGCGCGGGCAAGTCCACGCTGGTCAAGATCCTCGCCGGGGTGTACCAGCCGGATGCGGGCACCCTCGTGGTCGAAGGCCGCGAGGTCACGCTGCACGGGCCGGCGGCGGCCAGGGCCGCGGGCATCGCGGTCATCTACCAGGAGCCAACGCTGTTCCCCGACCTGACCGTCGCCGAGAACATGTTCATCGGCCGTCAGCCGCTGCGCACAGGCCGCCGGATCGACCGGCGGGAGATGCGCGAGCAGGCGGCGAAGATCTTCGGCAGGCTAGGCGTGCCGCTCGACCCGACACGGCTCGCTCGCGGACTGTCCATCGCCGACCAGCAGGTCGTCGAGATCGGCAAGGCGCTGTCGCTGGACGCGCGGGTGATCGTGATGGACGAGCCGACGGCGGCGCTGTCGGCCGCCGAGGTGGACCGGCTGTTCGAAGTGGTCCGCACCCTGAAAAACCAGGGCACAGCGATCCTGTTCATCTCGCACCGCCTGGAGGAGGTCTTCGAGATCTGCCAGCGTGTCACGGTCATGCGCGACGGCAGGCACGTGATGTCCGACGCGCTCGAACACCACACCGCGAACGACCTGGTACGCGCGATGGTCGGCAGGGAACTGGCGGAACGCCCGCCCGAGGCTGGCGCGGGCACGCCGGGCGAGCCGGTGCTCACGGTAACCAGGCTCACCCGCGAAGGCATGTTCACCGACGTCTCGTTCACCGTGCTCTCTGGGGAGATCGTCGCGCTGGCTGGGCTCGTCGGTTCGGGCCGCAGCGAGGTTGCGAGGGCGATCTTCGGCATCGACCGGTACGACGCGGGCGTCGTCACGATCAACGGCCAGCACCTGCGCAAGGCGTCGCCGACCACCGCGATGGCCGCGGGGATCGGGTTCGTGCCCGAGGACCGCAGGCAACAGGGCCTGGTCATGGACATGTCTGTGCAGCAGAACGTCGCGCTCGCCTCCCTCGGCCGCCTGCGCAAGGCCGGGCTGATCTGGGGTAGCTCAGAGAGAGCGCTCGCGGCTGACTGGGCCGCGCGGCTGAAGATCAGGTACGGCAGGCTGACCGACCCGGTGGCCATGCTGTCCGGCGGCAACCAGCAGAAGGTCGTGCTGGCCAAGTGGCTCGGCCGCAAACCACGAGTCCTGATCGTGGACGAGCCCACGCGCGGCATCGACGTGGCGACCAAGGCGGAGGTGCACCGGTTGCTCGCGGAACTCGCGCGAAACGGCGTGGGGATCTTGATGATCTCGTCCGAGCTGCCCGAAGTGCTCAGCGTCAGCGACCGCATCCTGGTCATGCGCGAGGGACGGCTGATGGCCGAGTTCAGCCACGCGGACGCCTCGGAAGAGGCGATCATGTCGGCCGCCATGGGACAGCATGAGGCACCGGCGCGATGAGGGCGACGATCCTGAACCGACGCCAGCACCCGCCCGCGCACGGGAACAAGAGCGCGATCGGCAACGGCCAGCCACAAGGCCCCGCCAAGACACGCGCAGGCAGCCTCGCAGAGCGCGTGTTCCGGATCAGGGAATCCGGCATCGTCGTCGTCCTGGGCGTCTTCGTCCTTGTCACAGCCGCGATCCAGCCGCGGTTCCTCAACCTGACGAACATCCAGTTCGTGCTGATCGACACCACCGTGTTCGCGCTCCTCGCGCTAGGCGAGACCATGGTCGTCATCAGCAGGAACGTCGACCTGTCCATAGGGTCGGTGCTCGGCCTTTCGGCCTACGCGTCATCCAACCTGTTCGCAGTCCACCCCGGGATCAACATAGCCCTGGTGTTCCTCACCGGCATGGGCATCGGCCTGGCCTGCGGCGTCGTCAACGGCACGATGGTCGCCGTCGGCCGGGTGCCCAGCCTGGTCGTCACGCTCGCCACGCTGTACATCATCCGCGGCATCGACATCCTGCTGTTCAGCGGCAAGCAGGTGGTCGAGGCCGAACTGCCGAGCACCTTCCTCGACATACCGAGGTCGACGATCGGCGGCATCCCCGACCTGGCCATCGTGATCGCGGCCGTGATCGGGGCGGGCGCCTACTACCTGCGCACCTACCGGTCGGGACGGGAGCTGTACGCGATCGGCTCCAACCCGGAGGCAGCCCGGCTGGCCGGCATCCCCGTCGGTAAAAGGGTCTTCACCGCATTCGCGGCCAGCGGTGCGATCGCCGGCATCGCCGGCGTGCTGTGGGCCGCCCAGTACGGAACGATCGACGCCAGCGCGGGTACCGGCTATGAGCTTCAGGTGGTGTCCGCCGTCGTGGTCGGCGGAGTGGCGATCTTCGGTGGCAGCGGCAGCGTCATCGGGGCGGCGCTCGGCGCGCTGCTGCTGGCCACGATCACCACGGCGCTGTACGTGCTCGGCATCTCGCCGTTCTGGGACCAGGCGATCTGGGGCTTCCTGCTGATCCTGGCGATAGCCCTCGACCAGACGATCACGGTGCGGCTGACCAGCGCGCTGCGGAAGAAGAGGACCCGACATGAGTAACGTCGCCGAATTGCTGCGCGGTGCCATGAGCAGGGCCGCCCGCTGGGAGACCGGGCTCGCCGTGGTCGTGGTGGCCGTCATCATCGCCGGCGCGCAGACGTCGCCGCAGTTCCTGACCGGCAACAACATGTTCAACCTTGGCCTGTCCAACGGCGAGATCGCCATCATGGTGCTGCCGATGACGCTGATCGTGATCAGCGGCGAGATCGACCTGTCCGTAGCGTCGATCCTCGGCATGGCCAGCGCCCTGCTGGGCGTGCTGTGGAGCCACGGCTGGCCGATGCCGGCCATCTTCGTCGTGGTCGCCATCGTTGGCCTGGCCGCTGGCGCGGTCAACGGCCTGCTCGTGACGAGGCTGGGGCTCCCCAGCCTGGCGGTGACGATCGGCACGCTGGCGCTGTACCGGGGGATCGCGACCATCCTGCTCGGCCCGAACACCGTCGCCAACTTCCCCGCTACCTACACCAACCTCGGCGTCAACGGCGTGCCGGGAACCGGCGACGATATGACGTACTCGACGCTGATTTTCCTGGTGCTCGCGATCATCTTCGGCGTGGTGCTGCACGCCACGCCGTTCGGCCGCTCCATCTTCGCGATGGGCGCCAGCGCCGACGCCGCGCGGTTCGCCGGCATCAGGGTCAAGCGGATCAAGACGATCCTGTTCATGCTCTCCGGGCTGGTCTGCTCGCTGGCCGGAGTGCTGTACACGTTCCGGCTGAATACCGCCGTGCAGAACAACGGTCTCGGCCTCGAACTGGATGTGGTCGCTATCGTCCTGCTGGCCGGCGTGTCCATCTTCGGCGGCAAGGGCACCATGATCGGCGTCGTGCTCGCCGTGCTCGCGTTCGCAGGCCTGCAGAACGCGCTGCTGCTGACCAACTTCAACCAGGAGGCGACCGGGATCGTCACCGGTGCGCTCCTTCTGGCCAGTGTCTTCGTCCCGAACGCGGCCCGCTGGCTGCGGTACCTGCCGCAGAAGTTCCGGCCGCGGAAGGTCCGCTCGCCAGACATCCATCCGCAAGAGATCTAGCCGCCGAGGACCTCGGCACCCCTTCAATCCCTCAGCTCGACCCCCGATTGAAAGGATACAAAGAAATGAATCTGAGACGGGCATCGTGGCTCGCACTCGCCATTCCTCTTACCGTCGCGCTCGCGGCCTGCTCGTCGAGCTCGTCGAGCTCAAGCTCCTCCACCCCTGCGACGTCGGCGCCCGCCACGTCGGCGTCGGCGAGCACCTCCTCGAGCGCGGCTGCTGGGGGCGGGCTGAAGACCGGGCTCAATGTCTACGTCATCCCCAAGCAGCTGGGCCAGGCGTACTTCACCACCTCCGACAGCGCTAACTCCGGCGGCGCGATCGCCGCGCTGCAGGCGCTCGGCGAGACCGGCAGCGAGACCAGCGGCACGGCGGCCACCCCGGCCGCGCAGATTCCCGCGATCCAGGCGGCGATCTCGAAGGGCGCGAACGCGCTCATCGTGTCGGCGACCGACCCGACCGCGCTGTGCCCGACGCTCGAGTCCGCGATGAAGCGCGGGATCACCGTCGTCACCTACGACTCGGATGCCCCCACCTGCCGCAGCCTGTTTATCAACCAGGCCGCGACCCAGGCGATCGGCGCCAGCGAGGTCGACATCCTGGCCAAGGAACTGAACGATACCGGCCAGATCGCGATCGTCTCCGCCGCGGCTTCGGCCACCAACCAGAACGCCTGGATCGGGTACATGAAG
>Ga0126381_100006395_pt1 | contig 13027 bp, 14 predicted proteins | sample PanSoiMetPlot_28_FD_96465 | JGI IMG/M metagenome (GOLD analysis project Ga0126381, IMG submission 96465) | Tropical forest soil microbial communities from Panama - MetaG Plot_28 | ecosystem: Environmental > Terrestrial > Soil > Tropical forest > Bulk soil | place: Panama | collected 2016-02-17
CAGGATTTTCTGAGCGGTCCCGCGCTGAGTGCCGCACACCCGGCCATGCAGTTCCTGCGCACGCTCGCAACCTTCGACAAGCCGCTGCTCGCTGCCGTGCAGGGACAGACGGTTGGGATCGGTGTGACGATGCTGCTGCACTGTGACCTCATCGTCGCCGCGCGGGGGACCCAGCTGTCACTGCCGTTCGTCGCACTGGGACTCGTGCCCGAGGCGGGAAGCTCGCTCCTGCTACCGCGCCTCATCGGGCACCAGCGCGCCGCGGAGCTGCTGTTCCTTGGCCAGCCCTTCAATGCAGACACCGCGTACCGGCTCGGGCTCGTGAACAGCGTGGTCGAGGAGGGGGCACTCCTCGAAGAGGCGCGCACGCTGGCGCGCGCGGTCGCGCAGCAGCCGCCGGAAGCGCTCGTTGCCACGCGGCGCCTGCTGCGCGGGGACCCGGGCGAGCTGCTGGCACGCATCGAGGAGGAAGCAGGCATCTTCGGCGCGCAGTTGCAGTCGGAGGAGTTTCGGGCGCGCGTGCGCGCATTCCTCAGCCGCGGTCGCGGCGGCTGAGCGCGCCGCTTACGCGCGGAAGCAGGCCGTGGCGGCGTATTCCCTGGACGGACTCATCCCGGTGGTCGACGCCACTGCCTTCGTGCACCCGCAGGCCACACTCATCGGCGACGTGATCGTCGGGCCCGGATGCTATGTCGGGCCGGGGGCATCGCTGCGCGGGGACTTCGGCCGCATCGTCCTGGGTGCCGGCTGCAACGTGCAGGACTGCTGCGTGCTGCACAGCTTCCCCGCCCACGAGACCGTGCTCGAGGTCGATGCCCATGTCGGTCACGGGGCGGTGTTGCACGGCTGCACGGTTCGCCGCGGGGCGCTGATCGGCATCGGCGCCATCGTCATGGACGATGCGGTGGTGGAGGAGGAGGCCTTCGTCGGCGCTGCGAGTTTCGTGCGCGCCGGCTTCGTGGTGCCGCGCCGTACGCTCGTCACCGGGGTGCCGGCGCGTGTGGTGCGCGAGCTCAAGCCCGAAGAGCTCGCCTGGAAAGTGACCGGAACCCGTGAATACCAGCAGCTCGCGGCGCGCTGCCTCGCGACGCTGCGGGCGTGCGAGCCGCTTACCGCCCCCGAGACTGATCGTCCGACCTTCGGCGCTGCATCCGCGGTGCCACTGCACCGCATCGAGCGCGACCGCCGCTGATTCTCACTCCTCCGGCGCCGGGTCTCCCGGAGCGGGATTGATGACACCGAACAGCGCCGGGATGCAGGCGTAGAAGACACGCAGGCCCGTGGCGTGCACCCGCTCCAGCAGTTGCTTGGCCTCCGCATCACTCACGATGAACTCGACCTCCACGGTGAGCGTGCCGGCGAGCTCGAAAAAGGTGCTTTCGTGCAGCACGTGGTGGCGGCCAAAGCCTGCCATGGCGCGGAAGGCCGAGCCGCCGCGGATACCGAGCGAGTTGGCCTGCTCGAGGAGCCACTGCCACAACAGGCGCCGTTCATAGCGCTGACCTTCGTGTACGTAGAATCTCAGGAACGAGCCTTGCATTGCTTCATCCCCTCAGGCCGCGCAGCCACAGCACCGTGCCGATACCCGCGAACGTCATGACGATAGAGCCGAGCAGGTGCGCCGCCGCCGCACCGAGCGCCCAGGTGGCCCGTCCCTGCTGCATGAGGGTCACGAGCTCGGCAGAGAAGGTGGAGAACGTGGTCAATCCCCCACAGAAGCCGGTGATTACCAACAGCCGCCACTCGGGGGCGACCGCCGCGTAGGTGGCGAAGAACGCCATCGCCATCCCGACCACGTAGGCACCGATGAGGTTAGCAGCGAGCGTGCCGAGTGGGACGGCGGGGAACTGCGGGTTGAGCGTCAGTCCGAGCCACCAGCGCAGCAGCGCCCCGAGACTCGCGCCGAGACTGATCACGACAATCGCCTTCCACATGGTCGGTCCTTGTACCGTACCGCGTAAGCGGCCCGCAACAGTTCGAGTATGCTGGCCGGCCGGCGGGAGCCGCGGGCGCAGCTCGCCCCTGGTTGAAAGGACCAACATGTATTCGCGCGCGACATCGCTCTTCATGGCAGTTGTGTTCAGTGCGCTGCTCTGCGGCTGCCCGCAGCAGTCGAGCCGGCATGCCGCCGACGAGCGGCTGCGGGCCATCTACATCGAGGAGTGGAAGTGGCGCACCGAGCAGCTCCCGGAGAACGAGGACGGCACCCTGCCGATTGCGGACCACCTGCCGAAGGTGGACCCGGCGACCCAGGCAGTGCGCCTGAAGTACTGGCAGGACACGCTGCGCCGCGTCGCTGCCATACCGCGCGACAGCCTCTCGCCGCGCGAGCAGCTGAACTACGACATCTACCGCGAGCAGCTTGCGGTGCTGATCGCCCGGCAGCGCTTCCGCGATTTCGAGATGCCGGCGAATTCCGACTCCTCGTTCTGGACGGACATCGGCTACAGCGCGCGCCGCCCCTTCCGCACGCTGGCCGACTACGAGCACTGGATCGCACAGATGCGCGACATCCCGCGCTACTTCCGCGAGCAGATGGACGAAATGCGTGCGGGAGCAAAGCGCGGCTTCACCCCGCCACGCGTCACGATGGAGGGCCGTGATACGTCCATTACCGCGGTCACCGACACGACGCCCGAGAAGAGCCTCTTCTATACGCCGTTCCGTGAGATGCCTGGCATCCCGGTGGCGCGGCAGGCGAGCCTGCGAGCGCAGGCGCTGCAGGTCATCGCCGCGGCAGTGCAGCCGGCGTATGGCGAGCTGCTGCGGTTCATGCGCGAGGAGTACGTGCCTGGCATGCGCACCACGCTCGCGGCGGCCGACCTGCCCGATGGCCGCAACTACTATCGCGCCAAGATCCGCGAGTTCACCACGCTCGACATGGAGCCGGACGCGATTCACCGTCTCGGTGTGAGTGAAGTCGAGCGGCTGCATGGGGCGATGATCACGGCGATGCACGAGACCGGGTTCAGCGGGGATTTCAACGCCTTTCTCGTCTTCCTGCGCAGCGATGCGCGCTTCTATGCCCGTACCCCGCAGGAGCTGTTGATGCACGCCGCCTGGATCGCCAAGCGTTTCGACGGCAAGGCGTCACAGTTTTTCGGCTACCTGCCGCGCGCGCGCTTTGCCATCAAGCCGGTACCTGATGACCTGGCACCTTTTTATACGGCGGGCCGCGGCGGCGTGGGCGTGTATCTGCTCAACACCTACGACTTACCGAGCCGGCCGCTCTACAACCTGACCGCACTCACCCTGCACGAGTCAGCGCCCGGACACGCCTTCCAGATACCGATCGCCATGGAGCACAAGGATCAGCCGAGTTTCCGCCAGCTCAGCTACATCTCGGCCTACGGTGAAGGCTGGGCGCTGTACTGTGAGCAGCTCGGTCTCGAGATGGGCATGTATGACAGCGCGTACGATCGCTTTGGCATGCTCGGCTACCAGATCTGGCGTGCCGCGCGCCTGGTGGTCGACACCGGGATGCACGCGCAGGGATGGACACGGCAGCAGGCGATCGAGTACCTGCGCCGGTACACGGCGCTCCCCGAGCATGAGATCGGCACCGAGGTGGACCGTTATCTCGCCTGGCCGGGGCAGGCGCTGTCCTACTACCTCGGCGAGCGCACGATCCTCGATGCGCGGGCCCGTGCGGAGAAAGCGCTCGGTGAGCGTTTCAACCTGCGCGCCTTTCACGATGCGGTGCTCGAGCTTGGCTCAGTGCCGCTGCCCGTGCTGCAGAGCCGGATCGATCGCTTCGTCGCCGAGGGCGGACGCGGACCTTATCCCGACATGGAGTAACACCAGCGCTTCGCGTTACCATGCGGCGTTCGTCAACTCGGTTCGCAAAGGAGGGTGTATGAGAGTTTCGACGTGGCTGGCGGCTCTGGGCGCGACGCTGGCGGTCGTGGCCGGTCAGGCGGCCCTGGCGCAGACCGCGACGGCGACGCAGTCGCCACATCTGAACAGTCAGCAGGAGAAGATGAAGGAGTGCAACGCGGACGCCAAGACCAAGGGGCTCACGGGCGACCAGCGCAAGTCGTTCATGTCGAGCTGCCTGTCGGCGAAAGGCGTGTCCCAGGAAGACATCAACAAGCAGCAGGAGAAGATGAAGACCTGCAACGCTGACGCCAAGACCAAGGGGCTCACGGGCGACCAGCGCAAGTCGTTCATGAAGAGCTGTCTCAGTAGCTCGGGTTAGAGTCGCGACGCTCCATTGCTGTCATTGCCGCTGGTGTCAGCGCGGAAGCGGTGCGGGCTTCGCGCTCAGCGCGCAGCGGAGGCGAGCGGCGTTGACCGGCTTGGGCGTTTGAGGCAAGTGCCGCGGACGGGTCCGCTGGTCCGGCGGTCCCATGGCTGAGGCGCAAGGTCGACTGGTCACCGGCGGCAGCTGGCTCATTGCCGTCCAGGTCGTCGACCGTCTGATCGGCGTGGCGAGCGTCACGGTGCTGGCGCGGCTGCTGGTACCGGCGGACTTCGGCGTCGTCGCCGTCGCCTCGACGGTGGTTGCCGCCGTCGAGCTCATGAGCGCGTTCGGTTTCGATTGGGCGCTGGTGCGGCACCACAATCTCTCAGCCGACTACCTGAACACCGGCTGGACACTGCGCGCGATGATCGGTGTCGCGACATTCGTGGTCCTGACGCTCCTCGCGCCGCTGGCTGCCGCCTTCTATCGTCTCCCTGCGCTCACCCCGGTATTGCCGGTGCTGGGCGTGGCGAGCTTCATCGGCTCGCTGGAGAACATCGGTATGGTGTACTTCCGCCGCGACTTTGCCTTTCACAAGGAATTCCTGCTGCGCACCGCCGCGAAGCTGTCGAGCTTCGTGGTGACGATCGCGCTGGCCGTCGCCTATCGGTCGTACTGGGCGCTGGTGGCGGGCACAGTGGCACTGCGGGCGGCCGGCACCGTGGCGAGCTACGTGCTGCATCCATACCGGCCGCGAGCTACGCTGGTGCACGCCCGCGAGCTACTCGGTTTCTCTTCCTGGCTGCTGGCGGGAAGCATCGTCGATTATTTCCGTGACAAATTCTCCAATGTCTACCTCGGGCGTGTGTTTGGTCCGCGGGTGACCGGGCTGTTTTCGCTGGCCAGTGAGCTGTCGCAGCTACCGATCTCCGCGGTTGCGGCGCCGATCAACCGTGTCGCCTATTCGAAGTACTCTGAGGACGTACGCGCCAGCCGGCCCCTGGGGGCGTCGTACATCGAGATCGCGTCGATGATCTGGCTGATCTCGCTGCCGATGTGCGCCGGCACCATCGCGACCGCCACCGAGATCGTGCGCCTGTTGCTCGGCCCGCAATGGGAGGACGCCGTGGCGGTGCTGCGCTGGCTGGCGCTCGGTACCGCGTTCAACGTGCTGGTCGCCAACACGCATTACGTCTACTGGGCACTCGGCCATTCGCGCATCGTCGCCGCGCTCAGTGCGCTCGGCGCCGCGATCATCGTGCCGATGACCATCGTGATGTCGCACCTCGCAGGCTACCTGGGGGTGGCGATTGCCTACGCGCTCACGGCGGGAGTGTTGGTGCCGGTGAACTTTGCGTGGCTGCGGCGACGCGCGGGGATACGCTTCGGGTCGCTCTGGCCGCGTGTCTGGCGCGTGACGCTCGCAGCCGGCGTCATGCTCGTGGTTCTCGATCTGGCCCTGCCGCGTCCGGGGAGCGAGACTGCTGCAGCGGCAGCGCTAACGTTGTTCGTGAAGGTCGTGTCAGGTGCCGCGCTGTATGCGACGGCCCTCGCAGCGATGTGGTTCGCCGCGGGAAGACCCGAGGGTCCCGAGCGACATGCGTTGCGGCTGGTGCTGAATTGGTCAAAGAGGTTGGTGCGACAGGACGCGCGTTCGTGATACAACACGCGCGTCGACGCGCTTGCATCAGCAATGGACGCGCCGCCAGGACCCGCGACCGCGCGGGCCGGGAGTGAAGCGCAGCTCCCGCTTTCGCTCGCATTGCAGTGTCAGGACGGCAAATGTGGACGTGCTCGTACAGGGAAGCGTGAAGGCTGCGACGGCTACCGTGCTCGGCTGCGCCGTACGAGCCTACCTGCGGCATGTGCCGTGGCGTACCGGCAAGACCGGGCTGTACCACCTCTACTACCGTCGGTTCGGCTGGCGTCCGCATCGAGCGGTCGTGCAGACCCGATTCGGCGATCGCATGGACCTCACCGTGCCCGATTCGGTCTCTACCACGATATACCTCACGGGAAGATGGGAGCCTGTCATCACGCAGTACCTGCGGTCGCATCTGCGATCCGGCGATATCTTCGTCGACTGCGGTGCGAATATCGGCTACTACAGTCTCATTGCCTCGCGGCTGGTTGGCGACAGCGGGCAGGTGTTCTCGATCGAGGCGAGCGCGCAGATTTACCTCAGCCTGTTGAGAAACCTGGCGCTGAATGACTGCACCAACGTCCGCTGCATCCATGCGGCCGCGGCCGGCGAGCCTGGCGAGCTCTCGATCTACCTGGCCGACTCCCACAATCTCGGCCATTCCACGACGGTGGAGTCGCTGGCCGTGAGGGAAGGGATGACTCTCGAAGGCAAGGTCAAGGCCGATACACTCGAGCACCTCGTGGGCGATCGGCAGCTGCGCAATGCGCGCTTCATCAAGATCGACGTCGAGGGGGCGGAGCTGTCGGTTCTGCAGCCGCTGTTGGGCTCGCTGGATCAGTTCAGCGCGCACACCGAGTGGCTGGTAGAGCTGGCACCCTCGTTCAGCGCCGGCGGCTACCCCGAGACCGAGCAGATCTACCGGGCCTTCCGGGACGCGGGGTACATCGCCTACCGGATCCCGAACGATTCCGACGCACCCTTTCTGCTCGACCCACCGGGCCGGGTCGCTCTGCAGCGCCTCGATGCCGCGCCACAGGCGCGCGCCGACGTGCTGATGTCGCGCCAACACCTCGAGGCGGAGCCACCCTACCGACACTAACCGCGACGCTTGAAGAACTGCACGGCGCGCTCGTGCTTTTCCGCGGCCGCGCGCGTAGCAAAGGTGCCGAGATTTCGCCGCCGCTTGGTGGCGGGGTCAACTTTGCGGGAATAGAGCCGGTACTGCCCGGACTTCAGCTTGCGAATCATGGGGGCACTCTCCTGCGGCGCGCTGCGGCGCGGTGTCGGCAGGTGTGAAAACCTCTTGTCAGAGAAGTCCCGCGCGTGGCGCAGTAGGAGCACTCCGACCGCGGTCCGTAACGCTCTCCCATTGTGACCAGGCAGCTACGGCTCGATGCTGGGGTCTGCTCAGCAATAGCGACAGGAGCAAATCATGGTTGTAACACGAAGTGTCACAGTGGTAGTCGCGTCGCTGGCACTGGCGGGACTCGCCGGATGCGCGACGCGCGGTAACCTGACGAACGCCACTGAGAACCTGGAGGACAACGCCAACGCGCTGGTGCGCGACGCGGGCCACGAGATCGCCAGGAACGCGGATGACGAGGACGCACGTACCGAGTACGCGGCAGACTACGCGCGCGATGCCCGTGCGCTCGCCCGCGATGCGCACGAGCTGCGCGTCGCAGTCGAGGATCGTGCCAGCGACAGCGAGGTGCGCGCGGCCTTCGATCGGGTGCGGCGCAGCTACCACGCGGTGCGCGACGAGGTGTCCCATTCCGACAGTCGCGTGGCACAGCGGGATTTCGGCCCGGTGACCGACTCCTATCGAGCGGTCGAGCATGAGCTGGGCATATATCCGGCGCGCGACGAGTACGTTCCACCCGCCTGAGCTTTCTACGGCGGCCGCAGCCGACACCGGCCTGATCCGGGTGCGCTGCGGCCGCTTTCTCCTGCCGGGCGGGCCGACGCGCCGCTATAGAATAACTGCATAGCAAAGCGGGAAAAAATCATTATTTGTTAAGGGCAGGCCTTCCCTAGAATGCGCGCCACATGCGCATGCCGACCGCGAGCGATCCGAACCCCCTGACGGGCACGCAACTGCCGTGCCTCATCGACGGCGAATTCATCCGCGGCGGTCAAAGCTTCGAGAACATCAGCCCGGTCAATGGCCGCCTCATCTGCACGGTCAGCGAAGCGGATGCAGGCCTGGTCGATCGCGCCGTGCAGGCGGCGCGGCGCGCGCTGCGCGGACCCTGGGGTCGCCTCACCACAGCCGAGCGCTGCGCCCTGCTGCGCAAGGTGGCCGAGCGCATCGAGCAGCGCTTCGCGGACTTCGTGAGCGCGGAGATTGCCGACACCGGCAAGACGCTGCCGCAGGCGAGCGGCCTCGATATCCCGCGCGGAGCGGCAAATTTCCGTGCCTTCGCCGATCTGGCCACGGCGCGCTCGGCAGAGTGCTTCGAGATGGGTACCGCCGATGGCCGCGGTGCGCTCAACTACACGGTGCACAAGCCGGTCGGCGTGGTGGCTGTCATCGCCCCTTGGAACCTGCCGTTCCTGCTGCTCACCTGGAAAGTGGCACCAGCGCTCGCTTGCGGCAACACCGTGGTCGCCAAGCCCTCGGAGGAGACGCCTTCGAGCGCGGCACTGCTGGCGGAGGTGATGCAGGAAGTCGGCGTGCCGCCCGGCGTGTTCAATCTCGTGCACGGCTTCGGCCCGGGCTCGGCGGGCGAGGCGCTCGTGCGTCACCCGGATGTCGATGCCATCGCCTTCACCGGCGAGTCGGCTACCGGCACGGCAATCATGAAGAGTGCGGCCGACTCGGTGAAGGCGCTGTCCTTCGAGCTCGGCGGCAAGAACGCGGCGCTGGTGTTCGCGGACGCCGACTTCGAAGCGGCGCTCGCCGGGACGATGCGCTCGGTGTTCTCCAACTGCGGCCAGGTATGCCTGTGCTCGGAGCGGGTGTACGTCGAGCGCCCGATCTTCGAGCGCTTCCTCGAAGCGCTCGCCACGCGCGCGCGGGCGCTGAAGATCGGCGGCCCCTACGAGGGCGCCGACCTGGGACCGCTCATCTCGCGCAGCCACCGCGACAAGGTGCTGTCCTATTACCGCCTGGCACGCAGCGAACACGGCGAGATCGTCTGCGGCGGTGGCGTGCCCGCTTTCAGCGATGAGCGCGACGCCGGTGCGTTCATCGAGCCCACGATCATTCGTGGGCTCGCCGAGGATGCGCGCTGTGTCAAGGAGGAGATCTTCGGCCCGGTGTGCCACGTCGCGCCATTCGACTCCGAGGAGGAGGCGGTGCGCCTGGCGAACGACACGCGCTACGGGCTCGCGGCGGCCGTGTGGACCTCGAACCTGCAGCGTGCACATCGCGTTGCGCGGCAGATGGAGGTGGGCATCACGTGGGTGAACGACTGGTTCCTGCGCGACCTGCGCACACCCTTCGGCGGCGTGAAGCTCTCGGGTATCGGCCGCGAGGGTGGCGTGCACTCACTCGCTTTCTTCTCGGAACCGATGAACATCTGCGTGAAACTCTGAGCCCACGACATGGAGCGTCGCGCCAAGCCGAACCGACCGCCGCACCGCGCGCCACGCACGGCGCGCTCTGCCGCACGGCCGGTGCAGAGTGCCGTGCTGGCGGGCTGCGCCGCGCCACGCGGCACTTTCCCGCACTTTCGCCGCGCCGGGGACTTCATCTTCGTCTCCGGGACCAGCGCCCGGCGTGCCGATGATTCGATCGCCGGCGCCACGCTCGATGCGAGCGGACGCCCGCTGCTCGATATCCGTGCCCAGACGCGCGCGGTGCTCGAGAACATCCACGCCATCCTCGCCGGCGCCGGCGCCGCGCTCGGCGATGTCGTCGAGGTGAGCGCCTTCCTCACCGACATGGCCGACTTCGGAGCCTACAACTCGGTCTACAGCGAATTCTTCGACTACCACGGGCCGGCACGCACCACCGTCGCGGTCGCCGCGCTCCCGCATCCGCACCTGCTGATCGAGATCAAGGCGGTGGCCTACTGCCCCGGCGGCAAGCGCCGATGAGCCGCTCAGGCAAGGAGACGCCCATGAGACTGGTCGATATCCATTCACATTTCCTGCCGCGCAGCTGGCCAGATCTCGGCGCGCGCTTCGGCACGGCGGACTGGCCGTGGCTCAAGCACACCGCACCGGGTGAGGCCATGCTCATGGTCGGCGAGCGCGAGTTCCGCCCGGTGACCGCGGCATGTTGGGATGCGGCGGTGCGCCTCGAGGCGATGGACCGCGACGGCGTCGACGTGCAGATCATGTGTGCCACCCCCGTGCTGTTCGCCTACGAACGTCCGGCGGCACACGCGCTCGAATGCGCGCGCATCTTCAATGACGCGGCGCTCGAGATCTGCGCCGCCAACCCGCGGCGGCTGAAGTCGTTGTGCCAGGTTCCTCTGCAGGACACCGAGCTGGCCTGCCGGGAGCTGAGCCGCGCCATCGACGATGGTCACCTCGGCGTGCACATCGGCAACCATGTCGGAGCGCGGGACCTCAATGACGAGGGCCTCATCACCTTCCTGCAGCACTGTGCTGCCGAGGGTGCGGCGGTGTTCGTGCATCCGTGGGACATGATGGGCCAGTCGCGCATGTCGAAGTACATGCTGCCGTGGCTGGTGGCAATGCCGGCGGAGACGCAGCTCTCGATCCTGTGGCTGATTCTGTCGGGCGCCTTCGAGCGGCTGCCGCGCTCGCTGAAGCTGTGCTTCGCGCACGGCGGCGGCAGTTTTCCCTACCTCATCGGACGGGTCGACAATGCCTGGCGCAACCGCGACATCGTCCGCGAGGACTGCCCGCGGCTGCCGTCCTCCTACATCGACCGCTTCCACGTCGATGCGGCAGTCTTCAGCGGCGAGGCACTCACTTTCCTCGTCGGCGCCATGGGCGAGGATCGCGTCATGCTCGGCTCCGATTACCCGTACCCTCTCGGGGAGCAGCAGGTGGGGAGTCTGATCCGCGCGAACGCTGCGCTTTCGGAGCGGGCGCGCGAGAAGCTGCTGCACGCCAACGCCATCCGCTTCTTCGGTCTCGAGTCAGCGCTTGCGGAGCGGGCCGGGACGCCGCCGGCGCCCTGCCGCGCGTGACAGTAGTGGTGGCCCGTCGTCGGTCGACTCCCGGCGCGCCGCTTTACAGTCACGCCGATGCCTGACGGGCTATGATCGTGGCCCATGACTTCGGTACGCCTCGAGCGCTGGATCACGCGTAAGTTTCGCCTGCGCCACGTCGAGCTGATCGCGGAGGTCTACGACTGCCGCAGCATTCTCAAAGCTTCGCGGCGACTGAATCTCAGCCAGCCGACCGTCACCAAGGCGCTGCAGGACATCGAAGGCACGCTCAACGTGCCGCTGTTCAAGCGCAGCAATCGCGGTCTCGAGCCCACTCCTTACGGCGAGATCTTTGCGCGGCACGCAAAGATCGTGCTGGCGCAGCTGCGCCACGCGGCCGAGGAGCTCGAGAACCTGCGCGCCGGCTATAGCGGCAAGGTGACCGTCGGCACGTTGCTCGCGGCGAGCGCCAGCATCCTCCCCGATGCGATCGCGCTCCTCAAGAAGGAGCGCCCGGGAGTCGCGATCAGCGTCGTGGTTGGCACCTACGACATCCTGGTGCCCTCGCTCATGGTCGGCGACCTCGACATGGTGCTCGGCAGGTTGCCTGAACAGGGCCGCAGTCGCGCGCTCGTCTACGAAGAGTTCTACGCCGAGCCGGTGTGCCTGGTCGTGCGCCGCGGCCACCCGCTCCTGCGGAGGCGGCGCCTGGCGCTGCGCGATCTCGCCAACGAGCCGTGGCTGCTGCCGTTGCCGGAGACCGCGCTGCGACGCCAGATCGAGCGCGCCTTCCTCGACGCCGACGCGCCGCTGCCACGCAACGTCATCGAATCGGTCTCGATCCTCACGAACCGCGTGCTGCTGCGCAAGTCCGACAGCATCGGTGTACTGCCCTATCACGTGGCGCTCGATGACGTCGAGTATGGGCTGCTGTCGATCCTGCCGGTCAAGCTCAAATCCATCGAGAGCCCGGTGGGTGCGATCCTGCGTGCGCCGGGGAAACTGCCACCGGCGGCGAGTGCGCTGCTCGAGTGCCTGCGCATCGCGGCGCGCGCGGTCCCTTCGCCACGCCTCAGCCGCCAGTAACGGGCGACGGGTCAGCCGCTGCCGCGCGGCGAGGTCGGCGTGGGCGCGGAAGTCGACGGCCCGGCACGGGCCTTGCGCAGCAGGCGCCTCATGAAGCGCACGGCGACCCAGCAGAACAGCGCCACCACACCTACCGCAAGCAGCGGTGCGGCGAGTGCCAGCAGCGACAGCAGCAGCGAACCGCCGAGCTCGCCGGTGGCCACGAGGTGGTTGCCGAGCCCGGCAGTCGTCAGTGTGGATTTTGCGCGCAGCAGTGAGGTCAGCCCCTGGGTGAGGCCCGCGGCGCCGCCGCCGGCGATCACCGCCGTGGTCCACTTCACGATCGGCGGCACATCGGTCATCACGGCTGCGGACACCACAGTGCCGGCAATGAGCGCGGCCGGAGTCGCGATCGTGTCGAGCAGGTTGTCGACGCCGGGTATGTAGTAGGCAAGGATCTCGAGCACGGTCGCGACACTCAGCATCACGAGTGCCGCAGGCGTCGCGAGCCAGGCGAAACCGCTGCCGAGCGCCAGGTGCCCGGTGGAGGCCGCGATGCTCATCACCAGCATCGGCAGAAACACCCTGAATCCGACCGCCGCGGCCAGGCCAATGCCGAGGGCGATGGAGAGAGCGAGGTCGAGGCCCGTCATGTGGGGAAGAGCGATCACGCAGGTTACGATAGAGTTCCGCATGAACCCTGTCGAGCGGGATGCCGCCACGCTACATGTTCGCCTTGGTCAGAGAAGTCAGTCCGCAGCTTGCGCAGTGCGAGCTCACGCACCTCGAGCGCACCGTTATCGATGCACAACAGGCGGCGCGTCAGCACCGTGAGTACACGCAGGCGTTGCAGGCACTCGGCTGCACTCTCGAATGGCTGCCGCCGCTGCCGCATTGTCCCGATGGCGTGTTCGTCGAGGATACGGCCGTGGTCCTGCCCGAGATTGCGGTCGTGACCCGACCCGGGGCTATCTCGAGGCGCCCCGAAACTCCGTCCATTGCCACAGCGCTGGCACAGCGTGCCGGCGTGTCACTGATCGCAGAGCCCGGCTGCCTGGAGGG